>Ga0247817_10002159_pt1 | contig 10155 bp, 7 predicted proteins | sample UWRJL212509R1_FD_178010 | JGI IMG/M metagenome (GOLD analysis project Ga0247817, IMG submission 178010) | Plant litter microbial communities from Arlington Agricultural Research Station in Wisconsin, United States - UWRJ-L212-509R-1 | ecosystem: Environmental > Terrestrial > Plant litter >... | reverse complement strand
TGAAAAAAATGCCAGGAACAATAAAATATTTAATATATATATAATGCGTTGATTCATATTCTTATTTACTTTTTAACTGTGCAGTAGTTGTTGCATTTACTTTTTCTACAATAAAACCGACTAAAAACTCTTTAGTCTCTTCACTATCACCTGTTATCAATGCCATAGTAATATCTGCAGCTAAGGTGCCGATATCATCCATTACAGCATCTCTAAAAGCGGCTCGCTTAGAGGCATCTTTTGTAAATTCCAACAAAACTTGTCTATTCGTCCATGCAAAAATAAACGCTACACGTGCCAGATGTTCCGCATTCGCTCTATTAATATATTGTCCAAGAAAACCATGTGTTTTGATTGCATTCGGAATAGGCTCCTGTACAAATGCAGTAGAATCTGAACTGTACAATACCGTTGCTGCGGCACTGGTTGCAGTACCACAGACATTTTCAATCTTAGCAATCATTTGCGCTCTCATCTCTTCCGACAATGCTTTCTGTTCCTGATATTCATCTTCCTTCGCTTGCGCGGAGTCTACCAGAAGCTGCATGGCCTCTACCAATGCTTCTTCAAAAACAGAAGTCGCGGATTGTGTAATTACAGACAGTATATCATCTCCAATAAGGTGAAGCGTAAAGGAATACTCCAGAGTGTCTTCAATGGAAGCTGTTATTTCATGTGTACCGATAGAATCCTTATCAACGTACGCATGATAGGCATCAACATCTGCACCATCCCATGTTATACCAGACTGCACAATCTGTTTGGTAATTCTGTCTATCAAGTAAATAGATACTACTGTATCTTCCTGATTTGCGAGGCGTTCAAACATCGTTAAACTACTGCCGCCTCTGTATTCTTTGCTGCCAACTTTAAACAAATACTTCGGTGCATAATCATCTCCCACTTTATCTTTCAAGAGATTTAAAAATTCAATGGTTGCATTCGTAATATCTTCTTGACTGTCGGAAACTTTCTGGTATACTTTCCCGGAATAATGAGATTCAACATCAAGTAAAATACTTTCAAACAATTCTTCCGGCAGCATATCGCCGTGATCGATTTCAAGTTCTAGTGTAAAAGGCTCTTGCAGCTCTGTCGTAGCCGGCTTCATAATCCAATAGAGGTTTACATACGGATCGATGGGATCGAACAGATTAATTTCCCCTACTTTGCTTACCAATCCTATGAGTACGCCATTCCCTTCAACTTTCATCAATGGGCTGATCAAAATATATGTTGTATCCTGAAAATCTTTAATGGCACTACTAATCGTTCCTCTCCATAAGATATCTTTTTTCATCTCGATAACATTCTTCAAGCGCTTTAAGGCATAAGCGGCTTTTTTTAAGGTATCATGCATCGCCTGATCATCCTCAGGATTTACTTGCATAGACTGTGGAGTCAAAGCATCGTGCATAGCAGTTGTATCCTCGCTGGATAATATAGGAGCAACCTGCCCGAGAGCAGAAAAACAACAAAGCATACATAAAAAAAGAAGAAGGCGCTGCATCAAATGTTATTGTTATTAATGATCATTACTAGTATGTTGAACTCTATTCGATTAAAATTATTTTATCACTTTATACGAACCTTTTAATGATCCATTCTCATAGATCATAACCACATACATTCCTGCATGCAATTTATGCGTATCAATGGTATTGATTGAGTCTTCAACGAAGGAACCTGAACGTACCGGTACACCTTTTATATCTACTATTTGATAAGTGAAAGAACGTGTTTCTTTTATATCAATATGCAATCCATCTGTAAATGGATTTGGATACATGTTTACATTTAATGTAGTGTTCTGTGATGAAAATATACCAGTTGCTGTTTGTTCGGGTGTGTACAATTCTAAACCCGTTTCCGCATTTGCTGCACTTACATACAGTTTATTATTGATCACGCCAAAACTCCAGAGGTCGCCCAGATCATCACTTACTATAAAATTCTGTACAAAGTTTACTGTTGTTCCATTTGTCTTAAACAACGCGTAATCACTTGTTCCATATTCGGCTACCAGGTACAATTCGTTATTAAATACATAATTATACGCATACAGATCACTTGCATTGTGTGTGGAAGTAGTAAAATCTTGCAGTTGTGTTGTACCGCCTGCTGTGCCATCCGATTTCATCCATACATAGTCATTCACATCGTCGTTGGCATAAAAAAGCATCTTGTTATTTAGAACAATTAAATCCGTAGACTGTGTTTGTTTGTTACTTATTTTCTTTACAAGCACAATACTATTATCCGATTTGCTGATCTTCCACAAATTTGTTGTTGTTTGATTATCGTTGTTATCTCCGATAAAATAGCAATCGTTATTATAAACAACTGCATTACTTACACAATTTCCGCTATGCACCAATGTTGTTCCCACATTAGTGCCATCGGTCGCATAGAGCTTATATCCGTTGTTAAACGATCTAAAATAAAACTTACCGTTAAACGTGAAATTATTTTGACTGCCTGAATACTGATAGGCAAATAAAAATTGTGCGTTACCACTTGTAGAAATTTTCCATAAGCCTGTCTGAGCAGCAATGGTACCGTGAACGAGTATATCATCATTGAAAACTTCTAAGTGATAGAGATCATTATTATTCGCAAAATCACCTGTTGTATTTAAATTTGCAAGCATCATTGTACCCAAAGCCGTACCATCTGATTTCCAGATTTCACGCCCATTGACACCATCGTTAGCTAAAAAATAAATCGCATTGCCAATTGTTAATATGTTGGTTTGGTCGGGTTGATATTGAACCGTTGTCGGAAATATATCTTTTACCAATACAGTACCGACAGCTGTGCCATCGGTTTTCCATAATTCCGCACCATGCACACCATCGTCTGCAAAAAAATATAAATTATTTCCTAACATAGCCATTTCTGTACCAACAAACGCATCACCTGTAGGGTTGATGTCTTTCAACATCTTTGTTCCATCTACTGTGCCATCGGTGATCCACAGTTCATAGCCATGAACACCATTGTCTGCAATCAGTAATTTTTGAGTGCTGCTACCTGTCCATTCTGTAATAAATTCTACATACGAATCACCCGTTGGATTAATATCTTTGAGTAATGTCCATTGCTGAGCCCAACCTTTTGATACGAGGACACTCCAAAGAATAAATAATAATGTGGCAAATTGTTTCATTTTGTTGATCTCAATTCTGGTAAATCATTATCGTTTTAAATCAATATTTGTTTGTATACTCAATTGTTTTTTCTATGTAACCAACTTGTCCTGTAAAATTATCAGATAATACAGTGATAACTCCGGCGGCAGTAGATTTTGCCAGTATTATTTTATTGTCAGATAACCTTTTTGCCGAAAAATAAAAGTTCCCATCTTCTAACGCTTCAATATCATAATATTCATATAGACCATCTGCGACTAGAATAGAATTAGAAACTGTACCACTATTCATAGAATACTTGTATAACGCCTCAGTACCAGAATTTGGTTTAACAGCTATATAGGCTTCTTTTGTTGAAATACTATAATCCGCAGCCGTGATTCGATCGTGATCAAATGCAGTCGTTGAAATTGTAATATTTGATTTATTATCAATAATTAAATTTCTGCTATCAAACAAATACATATAATCTGAAAATTTTGCTCGGAAATATGTACCCTTATAAGGAAAATTTAGATTATTTGTTCTTTGAGGAAATGTCATAATTTCAGTCGTTGAATTATATAAAGAATTAAATATGTTTCCTTCATAGTTGAAATTGAATGTTTGATTGGCACTAAGCCAAAATGCGCGCTGTGGCAAGGGCTGAGATGCAGAAATCTTTTTCATGTTTTTATTTACAATAACATTTTTAGAAATATTTGACCCAACGTATGTTATCCAAAAATTGCCGTCTATGTCCCGATCAAAACCATATATTTGCATGCTGTCAGGAGTAATATAAGAACCTGTTATAGTACTTCCCAATATTTTCAACTCAGTTATTCGTTGATTAAAATTTGAGGTCCTAGACACATAATAATATGAGTCATCTTCCGCATTTACTACAAATGTTTTAACAGGAGAAGATTGATACTCTAATCCCTCTGGTATACCAAATTCACTTACATTGATAAAACTATTTGTTTTTTTATTAAGAATGTATGCATCCGTCGCAATATTCGCATTTCGAGCAAACGTAATTAGAGTTAAATCCGCATTTAAATTTTCTAAAGCCATTGGTATTAAAAGATTAGAAACATCATTACCATTCGTATCCGTTACTTTAAGTGTATCTACAGTACCGTCAGCTAGAATACTCAATAAATAATTTTTAGGATTCCCACTATAAATTGGGTCAATCATTATGGCTAAAGCAACCGTATTGGGTTTTAATTCTAATGATTGATTTACAGTAAATGCATACGGATCCACATAATCTTCATGTTTGCTGCAAGATAAAATTATTAATGAATGCACTAATAGTAATGAGAATCTAATTATTTTTTTCATAGTTATTGCTGGTTAATTTCGGTTCAGGATTAGTAAGATAATTTAATAATATAAGCTAAAACATAATATGGGGAACGATTCTCAATAGGTTGCAAAGCATTTTGAGATCCAGAAAATTTAATTTCAATTCCTGTTTTTGAATTAGCAGTAACTCCACCTTTTGTTGTATTGTGACTTACACTTGATTTTTTCCCCCTGCCAGATCATCACTATTTGGTGGACTCTGATAATTAAAATTATGCGTGTGACCAACATCAATTATTTCATGTTTATGGTTAACCAACCCACTTTGATCTGACGTCAGCCTTACCTGCTTTGCATCTGTTGTATTTGTGCCGTTTGAGCTTCCATCAGCATCAGTAAATACTGGACCAACTTTATTTGTCGAATTATACTCTGTATCTGCAGAATCGTAACCTACAATAAAACGACCACTTAAATTCGGTGTTTCATTTTTGCCATCACATAAAGCCCAGCCAACAGGCAATGCTTTCGGATTGCCCGACCACATAATAATACCGCCCACCGGTGTAACACCCTCTCCATATATTTTCGGTGCAGTAATACTCTGACCTGCAGTAATTGTTTTGGTAGCACCTATATCACCTATTACATCTAATTTTTTTGCCGGAGTCTTAGTGCCGATACCAACGCTACTGAATGTGGTTGTGATCGTATCGGTATTGCCACCATTTTCAATAATCTCTGCCTGCCATGCATTGAGTGCATACCATTTTGCATCCCGTTCCTGATAATAAAAAAATAATCTCTTATTGGTATCGTATACCAATAATGAATTCGCCATACCTGTCATACCAACCCGTGCAGCAGAATCAATGCGGGGTATAAGCAAACCCTTTGTTGTTGAATTAATATCCAGCGCAGACGAGGTATGCGGATTGGTGGTATTAATCCCAACCTGGGAGAACACATTATAACTGCTAAATAAGAGGCAGAAAATCATAAATTTAAAAAAGAACTTTTCCATAGCTGAATTAATTATTATTCTATCATTATATATAATTGTTTTTTAATAATTTAATTTAATAATATACGCCAGTACATAAAACGGCGGTCTGTTCTCAATAGACTCAGTGGCTGACGCAACTGCATTTGTAGCAACCGTTATATTTGCATGTCCTGTTACATTCGTTCTGGGATAATCGGTATTCCAACCAATATCCCTATTCCCACCCGAGTCGTAACCCGTTCCGGATTGTGGTGCCTGCTGATCCCAATATGCGTGTTGATGGCCCAAATCCGTTGCAGTATGTGTATGTGACGCAACTCCACTCTGGGGACCGGTCAACCTTACCTGTTTTGCATCTATACTATTTGTACCTGTAGAAGTACCATCAGCATCGGTAAATACCGGGCCAACTTTTTGGGGCGCATTATAATCACCATCCGTAGAATGGTATCCAACAACAAAACGCCCGCTTAAATTTGGCGTACCATTACTTCCATCGCACAGTGCCCAGCCAAGCGGGATATCTGCAATAGTACCGGACCACATAACAATACCTCCTACCGGCGCAGCACCTTCACCATATAATTTAGGGGCTGAAATACTAGTACCTGCTGTAATTGTCTGTCCGGCGGTAATTGTTTTGGTAGCGCCTATATCACCCACTACATCGAGATTTTTTACCGGAGTCTTGGTTCCTATTCCTACTTTACTAAAGGTTGTTGTAATGGTGTCGGTATTTGCGCCATTCTCAGTTAACTCAGACGTCCAGGCATTCATCGCATACCATTTCCCATCACTTGCCTTGTAATAATAGTAAAGCTCCTTCGTTGTGTCGTATACCAACAAAGAATTTTCCATACCTGTCATGACTACGCGTGCCTCATAACTCATACGCGGGATAAGGACTCCTCTGCTTGAAGAAGTAATATCCAATGCAGAGGATGGATGTGGATTTGTTGTATTCACACCAACCTGCGACAAGGCGCTGTAGCTGCATACCAGAAGCCAAAGCATCATACATTTAAAAAAGTACTTCTGCATAGTTATAATCAGTTAGCAGTTATGTTATTTGATTGGAACGCATAATATGTCATTACCTGTGAATGATTCGTTATGCGCATTTCATTAATAATTTAATTTTATAATGTATGCCAATACATAAAACGGCGGCCTGTTCTCTATTGATTGAGCTGCAGATGTAACCGTATTCGCAGCTACAGAAATATTCGCATGTCCCGTTTCACTTGTTCTGCCAATATCTTCATTCCAGCCAACCCCCCTATTTCCTCCACCACGATACCCTGTTCCGGATTGAGGCGCCTGAACATCATAATACGTATGCTGGTGCCCCGCATCTGTTGCAGTATGTGTATGCGACGCAACTCCACTCTGAGGGCCTGTTAGTCTTACTTGCTTGGCATCATTGATATTAGCACCTGTTGAAGATCCATCAGCATCGGTAAATACCGGACCAACTTTTTTGGGTGCATTGTATTCAGCATCCGCAGAATGGTAGCCTACAACAAAACGTCCGCTTAAGTTAGGGATTACTTGAGGTGCATGCACATTTGCGACATCACCATCACACAGTGCCCAGCCAGCTGGAATATCGGCAATAGCACCGGACCACATGATGATGCTTCCTGCGGGCATGGCTCCTTCGCCGTATAATTTGGGTGCTGAAATACTGGTTCCTGCACTAATAGTCTGACCAGCGGTAATTGTTTTGGTAGTACCTATATCACCTACAACATCCAGTCTTTTTGTTGGAGTACTTGTACCGATGCCGACATTACTAAAGGTAGTTGTAATGGTATCGGTATTCCCGCCATCTTCTGTTAACTCAGATTTCCAGGCGTTCAGCGCATACCATTTCCCATCGCTTGCCTGATAATAATAGAAAAGCTCTTTAGTTGTATCATATACCAATAATGAATTCGCCATACCGGTCATAAGTACGCGTGCTTCGTAATTCATACGCGGGATAAGCAACCCTTTTGTTGATGAATTGATGTCAAGCGCAGCGGATGGATGTGGACTCGTTGTATTCAGCCCAACTTGTGCGGACGTGCTAAAGCTGCATACGAGCAGACAGAACACGATACATTTTAAAAAACACTTTTCCATAGTTCAAATTAATTTACGGTGATGGTTATCTGATTGGAACGCAAAAACGTACCGTCATTAAAATAGATACGTACTTCATAGATACCGTTTGCTTTGGGAGTTGCCAAAGTTTGATAGCTATTTTTTTGTTGTAAAGATTCTACAGCTTTGAATTCATTTCCTGAATCCTGACGTACGTATAAAACGTAGCCTTTAAAAGTATTTGTACCTGTGTATTCCCAGTTCAAGGTAAGATTTTTCTTTTTCTTCTTATAGTCCAGTACAAAGGCTTGATCTACGGCATTATTCAATACCGGTTTGTAATTATATGCAAAACCTACGGAATATTCGGATTCATTCCCCGAATCATCAACAGCACTTAAGTAAATAATCAGCGGACCGGCATGTGGTGGAGTAAATGTATAATTGCGTAAAGAAGCAGCAAGTACATCACTGATCAATACCTTCTTTTTCTCAATAGTATCTTTTACATATACCTTATACCCTTTTAGATCTTTTTCATAATTCGGGATCCAATCGATCTTCAATTGATTGTTTACCAAAACAACTGATTTGATAAAGGGTTTGCCCGGAGGGATTATATCCGGCATGGCTGCACTCAGCGTATCGCTGTATATGCTTCGGTTATAACTGCTATCTACTGCACGTATCGCGTAGAAGAATTTATTTTTAGCCGCTTTGTTAATGGTATCGGTATAGTAAATAGCTGTATACGGATCTTTGTTCAGCAACACCATTGTATTCAGTTTACTTCCATTGATTCCTCTGTATACGTAATAGCCCCAAAGATCCGGCTCTGTATTGGCTTTCCACGTTAAACGGATCATTCCTGTATCCCCTTTCGCTGAAACAAACACTGGCTTCTCAGGTTCAAATACATCTTCTACGTTTGCAATGATCCGCTCCGAAGGAGTTTCATTTCCTGCGGTATCGACTGCGGAAATAAAATAATAATACGGCGATGGCTTAGGTACATCATCTATCCAGATATTTGTGGTAGTAGTAAAAGGTTCTTTCGTGAGCCGCTGATTCAAGCCTTCGCTGGTTGTACTTCTATACAGGTAATACCCTTTTATATCTGAATCAGGGACCGGTGTATAACTAACATGGACCTTGAGCAAATAAATAGAATCTAATTTCAAATGCGGTTGCAGCGGCGGCGTAAGATCTTTAATGTAACCAAACATGGATGCACTGCGCTGTGTTTCATAACCAAAAAAATCAACACCGCTTAGTTGGTATTCATACGTTGTATTTTCCTGCAAACTATCGTCTTCATAAAACCGATCCGGCTGTATGAGATTACCCATCGAATCTACCGACCGGTTGACCATTACAGGATTGTCATTTACTTTCTTAAATGTCGTTTCGCCTTTTATCCTTCTGTATACATTCACCGACCAAAAACGCAGCGGCTCTTCTTTCCACAAAAATGTGATCGTTTTTTTCCCCGGCTTCAATTTAATTTCCTGCACGGGAGTTTCAAATTGCTCTACGGACTGTGCCTTCACCGCCGGGGTTATACCAAGCTCCTTCGGTGCTCCGCCTAACAACTGTACAATTTTGTATCGGTAAGATTTTCCTTCAACAACAGTAGAATCTTTAAAGTAGACACCCATGAAACGTGCCAGGTCATTGCTTTGAAATGATTTTATCCAAACGGACAACAAGGTTAACCCTTCTAATTGTGATGGCTTTTTCTCTGTCAGCAACTGTTCAAAGAAGATCAGTTCTTCATCTCTTTTTTTCGCTTCAGAATCTATTTTAGTAAGCGGTACAATCGGACGGTCATTTACACGCAGCCAGCCTGTAGAGGTTGTTTCCTGTCTATACACATAGACGCCGGCTCCCGATTCGATTTTTTCAGTAAACCATTTCAGCTCAATGGATAATTTACCATTCTGCTTTCCTGTATTATGCGCAAACACATGTGCCTTCATTTGGGCATATGCACATATACTACTTAACAGTAATACTAAACTAACCGCTATTTTTTTATATAAATTAAAATACATATGCATATACTATATTTCCTCTCCACTCACTGCTTTTCGAAAGCGTTGCTCTATTCTGCTCCCGCTGCATCCAACTCAAATCAACGTTTATTGAATGATGTTTTCCTTGTTTAATTGAAACAGCTGCACGGTTTGTCAATGTATAACCGGCATGTACATGTTCGACCGAATTACTCACATAAGAAGCATTATAACTTAAGCGAGCTATTTTACTTATCTTTTTTGAAACACCCAGGTTTGGACCAAACATCTGATTCAACAAGCCATTACTTGTATTGTAGGTAGAAAGCATGTTCACATTAAAGCTTAGCTGAGGTGCAACAAACGTAATGACATATCCCAGATTGCCTGAATAAAAATCAGAGTTATTGCTTCTGGAATCTCTGCCTCGCTGCCAGCTAACTGTAGACATGATCGTATGTTTTACAAGACTATCGCCAATAGTATAGTTTGCATTTAACGAGGAATTTTGTGTTACCTGGTTATACTGAATGGAATCACTATTCTGCTGCAAACTCAATTGATTGGCAGTAACATTGGTATTATTGAATTTTGTATT
>Ga0247817_10002158_pt1 | contig 10157 bp, 10 predicted proteins | sample UWRJL212509R1_FD_178010 | JGI IMG/M metagenome (GOLD analysis project Ga0247817, IMG submission 178010) | Plant litter microbial communities from Arlington Agricultural Research Station in Wisconsin, United States - UWRJ-L212-509R-1 | ecosystem: Environmental > Terrestrial > Plant litter >... | reverse complement strand
GCTCTGCTCAGGCCCGGGCGGCGACGACCCCATCTATCACGCGGAGGAAGCGGCCTACGTGCGGGAGCACGGACTCGTCGCACTCTTCGACCGCGAGCTGCGCGGCCGCGACCCCAAGCCGGACGACAACTTTGTGCGCGAGCGGTTTGCCGCGTCATCCGCCGATGCGTATCTCGCTGGCGTCGACATTCTGCAGAACGCGCCCGATACGACGGCGGAGGTGGTCGCGACCGGAGTGCCGACGCTGGTGGCGCACGGCGACGCGGATGACGCGTGGCCGATCGCCGACCAGCGTGACATGGCCGAGCGGCTCGGGGCGGCATATGTCGTCATTCCGCGAGCTGGCCACCTTCCCAACATCGACAATCCTGACTTCACGATCGAATGCCTGTCCGATTTCTGGACCTCGACCTCCTAAGGAGAAACCCATGCTCACCTTCCCGAACGGATTCCTGTGGGGCGCGGCAACCGCCGCCCACCAGATCGAGGGCAACAACGTCAACAGCAACTGGTGGGTGCACGAGAACGAGCCGGGCACGACAATCGTCGAGCCGAGTGGAGACGCCGCCGACAGCTACCACCGCTACCGCGAAGACATGCGGATTCTCGCCGACCTCGGCCTCAACTCCTACCGCTTCAGCATCGAGTGGTCGCGCATCGAGCCCGAGCGCGGACTCGTCTCGCGGGCATCGATCGACCACTACCGTCGCATGGTCGACGCCTGCCTCGAGTTCGGCATCGAGCCGATTGTGACGCTGATGCATTTCACCGTTCCGCGCTGGTTTGAGACGGATGGATTCTGGCGAGCTCCGGATGCCGCTGACCTCTTCGCGCGCTACACCGAGCTTGCGCTTCCTGTCGTCGAGTCGGGCGTGAACTACGTGTGCACGATCAACGAGCCCAACATCGCCGCCATGCTCGCTGGCGGGGAAGACGCATCGAACCTCGTTGCCTATGGTCTGCCGAAGCCGGATCTTGCCGTTGCCGATGCTCTTCTTTTGTCTCACCAGCGATCGCGGGAGGTGCTGTCGTCGGTGTCGGGCCTCAAGACGGGATGGACGGTTGCGACCCAGGCGTTCGAAGCCGCGACTCTGCCCGATGGTTCGGTTGAGCCTGGTGCTGCCGAGAAGCTCAAAGAGATCGCCGACCCAGCCGAGAACTGGTACCTGTCGTCGATCGCCGGTGACGACTTCGTCGGAGTGCAGGCTTACACGCGCAATATCGTCGGGCCGGAGGGGATTCGTCCGCCGCGTCCGGAGGTAGAGAAGACGCTCACCGAGTGGGAGTACTTCCCGCCGGCGGCTGGCATCGGTGTTCGGGCCGCGTGGGAGCTGAGCAATCACGTGCCCGTGATGGTGACCGAGAACGGCATCGCCACGCAAGATGACCCGCGTCGCATCGACTACACGAGGGGTGCGCTCGAGGGGCTGCATGCCTGCATCGAGGATGGTATCGAGTTGCTGGGTTACCAGCACTGGTCGGCCCTCGACAACTACGAGTGGGCATCGGGCTACAAGCCGACGTTCGGTCTGATCGCGTGGGACCGCGAGACCTTCGCGCGTACTCCCAAGCCGAGTGCGACCTGGTACGGAGAGGTGGCGAAGGCCAACGCTCTCTAGCCCGCCCGCGCCCGCCGGTTGCCTGCCGGTTGAGCCTGTCGAAACCGGTCGTGCAGCAGCTCTACCTGCGGGGCTTCCGGCGCGGCACCTTCGTTCCCTGAGCTCACACTCCGTTCCCTGAGCTTGTCGAAGGGCCGCAACTTCGCACCCTCCTCCCTGTGGATAAACATGCAGGCCACGAGGGTGTTAGCGACCACCAAGAATCACGTCATCTGGCGGAAGTCAACCCCTCCGCCAGAATCACTATAAGTAGCGTCGAATGTCGGTGGTCGCTGCGAGCCTTGATGCATGACACAGACCAGGGACCGGCAGGCGGGAGAACTCTTCGAGTTCTTCCAGCAGATCGCGCCGCGCCTGGAAACCCTCGATGCGAGTGCCGCCGGACAGCTCGACGACGAGGCCCTCTGCACGCTGACCAAGCTGGTTGAGAACGCCAGCCGGCTGATCACCGCCGCCCAGGCCTACTCCGCTGCCGCAATCGATGACCGCTCCCGGCACGAACTCGGCAAAGACGGACTGTCGTCGAAGAATGGGCACCGTCGTCCGATCCAGTTCCTCGAAGCCATCACCGGCGCATCAGTCGCTGATCTTGCGGCGCGAGTGCGTCTCGGCCGGGCAACCAGTCCCCGGCAGTCGATGACCGGCGAAATCCTCGAACCGCTCTACCCGGCCGTCGCCGCAGCCATGAGCGCGGGGGCAATCGATAAGAATGCGGCGTTGGTGATCATCCGCTGCCTCGAACAGGCGAAAGCCGGACACCCGAACCCCGACGACCTTATTGTCGCCGAACAGACTTTGGTCGAGGTCGCCACCACCCAACCGGTGGATCTCGTCACCGTGCATGCCCGCGTCTGGCGGGAAGCCCTCGACCCCGATGGGATCGAGCCGCGGGAAGAAGAAATCCGGGAACGCCGCGCCCTCACCCTCGGGCGCGAGAAGCACGGACTCGTGCCTGTCTCCGGAATGCTGTCGCCCGCCTGCGCTGCGAAGTTGAAGGCCCTGTTCTCGGAGGCGAATGCGCCCGGCGTCACCCCGAGGTTCCTCCCGGAGGATGACGCGACCGCGGGACAAGACTTTGTCATCAATGACGACGGCGAACTGGTGGAGATCATCCGCGACCCCCGCTCCCGCGAGCAGCGGCAGCACGACGTGCTCGACGGAATCATCACCGCAGGCATGCGCTCCACCGGCACCGCGCCGGGGGAAATGCGATCCACCTCCACGGTGATGGCGGTCGTGCACCTTGAGGATCTGACTGCGATCGAACGTGAAGACCTCGCCACCGCCCGCGAAGCCGCCGGCGCTCGTGCTGCCGCGCGCACCGGGCTCGGGCTCCCCGCCGACAACACCGCGGACAACACCCTTGACGGCTTCGGCACTGTGACCGGTGGGTGCGCGACCACCACGCTGACCGTGGATGATTTCACTTCCGGGGATATCACCACCCCGAACTACCTGCCTGACACGCAGGTGATCAAGATCAAGAATGCGGCCCGGTATGGGTGGATCGACGGGATCGACGAACCCATCTCCGCCCGCACCATTCAGATGATGGCGTGTAGTGATGGGTTATCGAAGATCGTGTTCGACAAGAACGGGGCGGTGCTTTGGCACGGGCGACGGGAACGGTATTTCACCAGAGCACAACTCCGGGCACTCGCAGTGCGAGACGGAGGCTGCGTGATCTGTGGTGCACCCGCGTCGTGGTGTGACGCACACCACGTTCTGGAGTGGAAAGCCGACAACGGACTCACCGATATCGACAACGCAGTACTTCTGTGTCCGGCGCACCATTACTGGTTGCACCACTCCGCCTATCAAATGTCGATGATCGGCGGACGACCACACTTGCTCGCACCATTCCACATCGACCCGGCACAGACGTGGCGGCCGGTCGGCAACTCGCGGATCCTGATGACCAGGGCGCTCACCCTCGCGCGAGGGTGAACTCTGCCCGTCGCGATCTGGGCAGGGCTATTTGCCTGCAGCGACTCGTAGCCTGAGTCGGCGAATCTGCCCGTCCTCTGCCAATTCGACGAGGTTGTTGTTCGCTTTAACGAAATCGCTGAAGTTCTTGTAGCCCAACGATTTTTCGTTGAACGCTGGATTCATCCGAAGCATCTGGTTTTTCACGGTCGTGCTGAGAATCCAATCGGCGTCGTCTTGTGACGTGACTAGATGCATCGCGCGGAGGAGGTCTCGACGTGCTTGTTTTGGATCATTGATCTGATCCTTGGGAGACGAGGGCGCGATTGAAGCCGCCTTCTTTGTTGTGCTGGCTGCTTTCTTCTGCGGCGACTCCGGTGCGCCATCGGATGTGACTCCTGGGCGTCGGGGCGGGGCCGGTTGCGTGGCTGGCTCGAGTTCCAGACCCGGTAGGGCGTCGTAGTCAGCGAATACATCGCATGCGGCGGCGAGCGACCTGCTGGTGGAACCGGCCACACCAATGCCGACCACGAAGCGCCCGAGACGTTTGCTCCTTTGCGCCAATGCGATGTAGTCAGAATCGCCCGCCACGATCACTACGTGAGTAATGTCCGGAAGCCTAAATAGATCCTCGACGACGTCAACGGCCAGCCGGATGTCGGCTCCGTTCTTCATCGAGAGCACGGTGGGAAACATCTGGGTGAGATCTACAGCCCGATCGATTAGCTGGTTCTTGTAGCTTGCATTGACCGCGACAGACCAATCCGCGTATGCGCGACTGATAACGATCGAACCGAAGGAAGAGGCGTAATCGAGAATCGCGCCAATGTCGACCTTTGCGTTGGCAAGTCGAGCGGTAATTTCGTCTGGCTCGGTTGCAGTCGTGCGGCTGCGGACTTTGTCTTTGAAGAACGCATCCTTCTCGTAGAGCTGGTGATAACGCGAGATCACGATGTTGTCGAAATCTATGTACACGGCTACTCGCGCGTCCGCGGCTCCTGGCATCGCTCAAACCTCTCTCAACTGAGACATTGTCGAGTGAAGTCTGGCCTATTCGACGGGTGATGTGGTCTCGACAGGCTCAACCAGCGGTCTAGGCGAGTGCCCCACCACGAATCCTCGCCCGGCCATTGGCCTTCGGGCTGTACTCGACCTGTGCCGAACGGGACTCGACGAACGCCGCAAAGGTCTTGAAACCGAGCCGTTTCTCGCTGAACGTTCCATCCGCCTGAAGCATCACATTCTTCAACTTCGAGCATGGCACCCACTCGCCGTGTCCACGCCGATCGGCCGACGGCAGACTACGGATCAATGGCTCAGTCGCCGCGCGTTGTTCCGCGGCGAGGTCAATCGTGCTGATGGCATCCGTCCTTGCTTGCTCGTGAGATCTCGTTCTCAAGACTGCCACTTTCGGGCACCGTCGGCGGCACCCGCCAGAATGGAAGCATGATCGGCGACACCTACACGTTTGACGCTGAACTCTGGGCGTGGGCGGCACGCAAAGAGCTTTGGGTGTTCGCAGCCCTTCCGCAAGACGTGTCCGACGAGATCGCCGACCAGCCACGCGCTCCATCCGGGTTCGGATCGGTGCGCGTCAAGGTTCGCATCGGGCTCTCCGTCTGGATGACCTCGATCTTTCCGGATGCCGACCACGGCGCGTACGTCGTCCCGGTGAAGAAGGCGGTACGCACCGCGAACAAGGTGGGGGTCGGCGACGTCGTCACCGTCACCATCGAACTGGTTGACTGAACGCATGACGTCCAGCCGCACGATCGCAGTCCCCACTTTCGTTCTTGCCCTCACGGCCGACGCCGTTCTTGTGCTCGTATTCGTGCTGATCGGACGCGCCAGCCACGACGAAAACCCCGTACTCGGCGCGCTCACCACCTACTGGCCATTCCTCGTCGCGCTCGGCGCCGGCTGGATCGCCTCCCTCGGCTGGCGCGCACCACTCTCGATCGTGCGCACCGGCTTGCCTGTCTGGGCTATCACGGTCGCGCTCGGCATGGTGCTGCGGGTGGTCGCCGACCAGGGAGTGCAGCTGAGCTTCGTGATCGTGACATCCATTGTTCTTGCCGTCTTCCTGCTCGGCTGGCGCGCGATCGCGGCACTCGTGCTGCGTCGTCGCACTCGCCGCGCCTAAGCACACAACCAAGGAGAATCCCATGCTTGTCGCCTTTTCCGTCGCTCCCACCGGCACAACGGATGCCGACGGTTCCGTTCACGAAGCCGTCGCGGCAGCCGTCAAGGTCGTTCGCGATTCCGGCCTTCCGAACCGCACGAGTGCGATGTTCACGGAAATCGAGGGGGAGTGGGACGAAGTATTCGACGTCGTCAAACGCGCAACCGAAGCGATCCAGCAGTACAGCTCTCGTGTCTCGCTCGTGCTGAAGGCCGACATTCGCCCCGGGTACACCGGCCAGATAGACGCCAAGGTGGAGCGCATCGAACAGGCGCTCGCGGAGGGCTAGCCGCGATCCCCGATTTCCAGACGGCGCACTTCGAGAAAGTGACGGATGCCGGCATCAGCCGCCAGAGAAATGGCGCGCTCATACGCATGGTCGGCTTCGTCCACGCGACCAGCCTGCGCAAGCAAATGCGCCCGCGTCGCCCACGCTGGCTGAAAACGCGCCACCTCAGCGGCCTTGTCACTCGTCGCGAGTGAATCCAGGTGCGCGAGTCCGGCATCCGGACCCTCGACCGCCCCGACGACGGCCGCGAGAGAAACGTGGGCACCGAGCGTCGGTGAGAACTGCACGAGGCCGCGATGAAGGCTCAGCAGCATGTCCTGATCGGTGATGCCGGTGCGCGCACGATCGCAGTGCACTGACTGGATGGCTGCCTCGAGCTGAAACCTGCCGACGCGCCCGAGCGAACTCGCGCGGTGGAGCAGCTGCTCGCCTCGCGCGATGAGCCCGGCGTCCCACAAAGCGAGATCTTGTTCGTCGAGCGGAATCAGGGTGCCATCCGAATCGGTGCGGGCATCCGTGCGCGACAACGAGAGGCAGATGAGGGCTGCGAGCCCCAGCGCCTCCGGCTCGTCGGGCAGCAAGTCGGCGAGCGTGGTCGCGAGGAACAGCGATTCTCCGGCGAGCGAGTCGCGAACGGTAATGCCCGACACCCGCTGCCAGTCGATTGCGTACGCACCGTAGATTGCCTCGAGCACCGCCAGCAGCCTGTCGGCGAGCATCCCGCGATCGGGCTCGGCGAACGGGATTCGAGCATCACGAATTCGGCGCTTCGCACGCACGAGTCGCTGGGCCATCGTGGTCGACGGTACGGCGAAGGCCCGGGCAATGTCCGCGCTCTCGAAGCCGAGCACCGTTTGCAACATGAGCGGAGTGCGGATCCCCGCCTCGACCGCGGGATGGGCGCACGCGAACAGAAGTGCGAGGCGCTTGTCGGGAATCGCGTCGGGATCGATGGCGTCAGTCACGGTGAAGATGTCCTTGAGGGGAGTAGACGTACGGTGCGCCGACGACTTGTAGAGGTCACGCAGGCGATTGCGCGCAACGGTGAGCAACCACCCTTCAGGGTTTTCGGGTACACCTGACTGTGGCCACCCACGCAGCGCTTGTAGGAATGCGTCGCTGAGTGCGTCCTCGGCAGCGGGAATGTCGCCGGTAGGCGCTGCAAGGATCGCGATCAGGCGACCGTACGAGGCACGGGCCACCGCCGCGGCCCGTGCCCCCACCCGCGTATCGCCCGTCAGGACGGATCCGTCCACTCGCCATCACGGATGATGATGGCCGATGGCCGCACCTCGATAACGCCGTACTGTGTCGCCGGGCATTTTTCTGCCCACGCGAGAGCGGCATCGAGATCGGGAACCTCGATCACAAAGGTGCCCGCGAGCTTCTCCTTGGTGTCTGCGAAGGGGCCGTCGTTGATCTCGAGCCTGCCGTTGCGCAGGGTGACCGTGGTGCTTGCCGACGTCGGCCGCAGGATGTTCGCCGCGACGAGCACGCCGGCCTCGACGAGTGCCTTTCCGTAAGCGCTGAAGGCCGCTTGCGTCTCGGCCATCACCTCCGGGCTGATGGTGACATCGGATGCTTCCTGATTGATGAGCAAGAGTGAGTACTGCATTGTCATCCTTCCGCTTGTTCGATACTGACACTCCTGTGACGAGTGAGCCAGCGGCGAATCGACATTTTCCCACCTGATTTTTTCAGCAAATTTTGAGCCATTTTGGTTTGGCACTCTCTGCACCCGAGTGCTAAAAAAGATGTAGTTGAGTCATAGGGACTCAAGTTCAGGAAGGGGAATTTTCATCATGCCAATGTCTTTCGATCCTTTCGGAGAGCTCGACCGCATCGCGGGCAACCTGCTCCAGGTGCGACCTGGCCCGCGCGTCATGCCAGTTGACCTCTACCGCGACGGCGACAAGTACGTGCTCAACGCGGACCTGCCGGGAATCGACCCCGGCTCCGTGGATGTCGACGTGGACGGCCAGCTGCTGACGATTCGCGCCCAACGCACCGCGGCCTCGCCCGACGGCGTCAAGTGGCTGACCCAGGAGCGCCCGTTTGGCACCTACCTCCGACAGTTCAGCCTCGGTGACGGCGTCGACTCGTCGAGCATCAGCGCCCACTACGAGAACGGCGTTCTCAGCGTGATCATTCCGGTCAGCGAGAAGGCAAAGCCGCGCAAGATCGAGGTCTCGAGCGCGCAGTCGAAGCGGACGATCGACGCGTAGTCGCGATCTGTTGCGAAAAAGGGGGCGGACGCATCGGCGTCCGCCCCCTTTCGCTGTGGGTAACGCGTCTACCGATCCGGCCTCACCCGACGTTCGCACCACGCGTAGAACGCCACATACGCGAGCAACGAGAACGCCAGGCCGCCCACGACGACCGGCGTGACCGGCCGAGACCAATCCAGATCCGCCCGCGCAATCACGAGGGCCCCGAGCAGAAAGACCAGACTCACGATCTGCGCCTGGAACACCCATCTGAAGGCACTCCATCGCGCGTCCCGCAGCATCCACAGGTTGACCATGCCGGGCAGCGTGAGGATGGCCCCCAGAATGCGCGCGGTGAGCGGCGTGAGCTGCCACGCCCAGGTATCGACGAGCGGCTGCGGTGCGACGAACAGCACGACGCCGGTCACGAGCGATGCCGCCCCGACCGCGGCGAGCAAAACTCGCCAGCCTCGCGGAATGGCGAAGTCGCGCCCCTCTGCCCGCCCGGAATCCTGCGACCGATTGCGTAGGAGGGCCACCAAAACGAGGAACGGCGTCGTGACGTAGAGCACGACCCAGGTCACAAACGAGATGTGCCCGAAGTGGAACTTGTCCCAGTGCAGGAACGTCGCAGCGCTCGCGAGTGACGCGAACGCAACCACCGCCGGAAAGCCACGAGCAACCCTGTGCCAGGCCCGCTGCCGCAGCACCTGAGTGAAGAACCAGATGCCACCGACGTACGCACTCGCGAGAAACATCGCCGACAACGGCGGGTTGATCGTCCAGGCAAACAACTCGTCGGTGCGCGTCGGCAACCCGTAGAGCAGCACGACGGCGACCGCGAGAAATGGCAGGATGACGATCGCGAGCGCTTTCGTGAACGGACGGATCCGGTCGCTCACGACTCGACCGCCGTGAGCGCGACCGCGGTTGCGGCATCCGCCGACATCACACGACCCCGAATGCGCGACGCCTCGAACTCCTCCGCGAACTCGGTCTTCTCGATCCGGTCGATGTATTGCTGGTGGAACGAGAACGTCGGCGCATTGTTGATTCCGGCCTGCTCACGCAACGACTGCGACGCCCCGAACAGCTCGCCAGCGCGGTGGTACTCGCCCGCCGACGCCGCGATAGCGACCAGTCCTTCCAAGCCGTAGGCGACACCCTCGTCATGCCCGAGCCGCGCCGAATTCGCCAGGCACTCCTCGAACTTCGCGCGGGCGAGATCGAGCTCGCCGAGCAAGAGATGCGCCCAGCCCAGGTGGTGAAGCGCGATGTTCGTTCCGAGAGCGTCACCCTGTTCGCGAGCGAGAGTGAGCGACTCGTCGAACCGGTTGAGCGCCCGCGGCAGGTGCTGTTGCAGCAGCGCGACCCGGCCGAGCGTCACGAGCGCGAGCGCCTCGCCCCAGCGATCGTTCGCCTGCCTGAACAGGGCGACGGATGTCTCGAGCTCGTCGTCCGCAGCCTCCGGATTCGGCGTCGAGCACGACAACCGGGCGAGTGCGAGCGAAATGCGGGCGAGTGCCTCACCCGGCTGGTCGTCCGAGTCGCGAAACAGCTCCGCGCTCTCGGTGAGCCCGGGAATGACCCACTCCTCCGGATCGTGCCAGAACCGGATGGCCCGCGTGAAGTACAACGCGATGGCTCGCGTGCGCGGAGTGAGCGCTCCCGAAGCGGCGTCGGCCGAGTTGAGCACCTCATCCATCCACACCGGGACCTCGCCGAGATGACCGCCGACCCACCAGTAGACGTACAGGGTCCACGCGAACGACGCCGCCCGCTCCCAGTCGCGCACCTCGAGAAGGAACCGTGCGGCGGCCCTCAGGTTCTCGTGTTCGTCGCTCAGATTGGCGACCCACTCGCGCTGCTCGGCCCCTTCGAGCACGGTCTCGAGTCGTTCGCCGAGTTGCACGTAGTAGTAGGCGTGCCGGGCA
>Ga0247817_10002157_pt1 | contig 10158 bp, 9 predicted proteins | sample UWRJL212509R1_FD_178010 | JGI IMG/M metagenome (GOLD analysis project Ga0247817, IMG submission 178010) | Plant litter microbial communities from Arlington Agricultural Research Station in Wisconsin, United States - UWRJ-L212-509R-1 | ecosystem: Environmental > Terrestrial > Plant litter >... | reverse complement strand
AACCTGCCTGAATTAATAAACCTTTTTAATGTAGGAAAAAAAGATAGTGTTGATTTCAAAGATCCAAATAATGTTTATGCTGCATGCAACGATTATTATAATTATAAAAGAAACATAGAAAGCCATATGGTTTCCTTTCTGTTTAAACACGATAGTATGGATTGGCAATCAGCAAACAAAAATGATGACAATATTTATAACGGAATTATTAAGCTAAATAAGCAACATCAATTCGATAGCATTACCATATATTCTTATGTAAATTATCAGGAATCAAAAACACCTGTTAAAGCAATAGCTTGCTTAACAAATCTCAAAACACTATTTATTATTGGCGAAGGCATCGATTATAATAATCTGCCGCTTTTAAAAAATGTAGAGAAAATAAGATGGAGCAACGTAAATTTCCAAAAACTCAAATACTTTAAATCCATGCCAAAATTAAAAGAATTAGAGCTGTGTAATATTTCAGAACCATCAGCAAATTATTTTAAATCTGTTCTGCCAAATATAAAAGTTACAACCATTTCCACCACGAGTCGTTAAGAAAGTCATATACTAAATATTGTTCATGTGAAAAACAATATTTATAATTAATGTTAACTTAGTTAAGTAAACAAAAAACAAATGAAGTATGTTTGTATTTTTATGCAAATTATTTCATATGAAAAAGGTACTAATAGGCTTTCTTATTTTCTTTGTCGTGCTGATTGCTTCAGCTGTTGCAATTCCATTCTTATTTAAAGACAAGATCATTGCTAAAGCAAAAGAAGAGATCAGTAAACAGGTAAATGCAAAAGTTGATTTTAAAGACTTTGATTTGTCATTACTAAAAAACATCAAAAATTTTCCAAATATTGCTTTAGGAATTGATGGTTTAACGATCATTGGTATAGAACCTTTTGAAGGTGACACGCTTTTAAACATCAGCACAACCAAAGCTTCTTTAGATTTGATGAGCGTGATAAAAGGCGAGCAATATAAAATAGAAGAAGTAGAATTAAATGATGCAACTTTAAACGCAATTATAAATAAAGACGGTGTCGCAAATTGGAATATTTTAAAACCATCAACAGATACAAGCGCGTCAAAACCATTTGCCTTATCTTTAAACAAGCTGGCTTTAGACAATATCAATTTATATTATGACGATCTAAAAGGTGGAACTTCTTTAAAAGTGGAACACTTAAATCATACCGGAAAAGGCGATTTCTCTGCTGATGTTTTAGATTATACCTCAAACACAGAAATTGAAAAGCTATCAATTGCGCAAGGCATTGTTGGTTATTTAAAAGATGCAAAAGTAGCTTTCGACAGCAAACTCAACATTGATCAAAAACAAAATAAATATACATTTAAAGAAAATAAACTTACACTAAACGATTTGGGTTTATTATTCAATGGCTTTATTCAAATTCCTGATTCTACCAAAACAGTAATGGATGTGAATTTTAAGGCTGATAAAACTACTTTCAAATCTTTGTTATCATTAATTCCTGCAATTTATGCTAAAGATTTTGATGATATAAAATCTTCTGGAAACTTGGAGTTAAACGGAAGCGCAAAAGGAACCTTACAAGGCAATTCATATCCTCAATTTGCAGTTAATTTAAAAGTTGATAACGGACAATTTCAATATCCGAAATTGCCAACTGCTGTAACTGATATTTTTATTGATGCGCATGTAAACAATCCTGGTGGAAGCCTTGATAATACGGTGGTTAACGTACCTGATCTGCGTTTGAAAATGGCAAACGAACCAATCGTTGCAAGACTAAAAGTAGCTACACCAATTTCAGATCCAAATGTGGATTTGTCTGCGAAAGGAAAGTTAAATTTAGCTGATGTACAAAAGTTTTATCCTTTAGAAGGTGTTCAAAAATTAGCAGGAATTGCAAATGTTGACCTTACTGTAAAAGCAAAACAATCTGATGTTACAGCGAAACGCTATCAGAATATTCAGGCTTCAGGAAACATAGCTGCAACCGGCATTGAGTACGCATCTAAAGATGTTCCGAAACCTGTTTCTGTTAGTAATTTAAACCTGAATTTTTCACCACAATATGTAGATATTACTCAGTGCAAAGCAGCTATCGGTAAAAGCGATTTTGATATTAAAGGAAAATTAGAAAACGTAATTGGTTACGTTTTATCTAAAGACGCTGTCATTACTGGAAACGTAAATGTTGCGTCTAATAAAATTGATGCAAATGAGTTTTTACCTGATTCTTCTTCAGCAAAAAAATCGAATGCACAGAAAGCAAAAGATGTGGTTCGTGTTCCGAAGAACATAGATTTTACTGGTGTTGCAACCGTTGGTGAATTATTATACGATAATCTTGTTATCAAAAACTTAAATGGAAAAATCAATTTAAAAGATGAACAATTAAACCTGAATAGCTTAACGGCAAACCTGCTTGGCGGTGCTGCAACTGTTAGTGGTTTTTACAATACCAAATCAGATATTCCAACAGGAAACATTACTTACAATATTCAGAATTTCGATATTCAGCAAGTATATACTTATGTTGGTGCAATGAAACAAGCTGCACCAATTATGAAATATGTAAAAGGAATTTTTTCTTCGAACATGAATATTCAAACAGCCATAAATCCGGATCTTTCACCTGATTTGAAAAGCATCAACGGAACAGCCGGTTTTAAAATGCCTTTGGCAAACATTAGCGGTGTTCCTGCTCTGCAAAAGATCATTGAACAAACAAAATTGAAACAATTGGAAAACTTAAAATTAGAAAATGTTGATATTAAAACAACTATTTCTAATGGCAGAATCTTGGTGGCACCTTTTGAAACAAAAGTAAACAACTTAAAAATGACAGTTGGTGGTTCTCAAGGTTTGGATCAAACAATGGATTATGCTGTTGCAATTGATGTGCCTTGGAAAGAATTAGGTCAAGCTTCTACTTTTGCAGAAGGTTTGCTGGCAAAAAATCCAATCAAGCAATTAAATGGAATGGTACCGGAAATTGTACGTATCAATTTAAAAGTTGGTGGCACATTCACAAATCCAACCATTGCGGTTGGCAAACCTGATGGAACAAATGGCGCAGGCACTATGAAAGATGTAGTGAAAGAGCAAGTGCAGCAACAGGTTCAGCAAGTAAAGGAACAAGCGAAAGCAACGGCTGATACGATTAAAAAACAAGTTGTGAATGAAGCAAAGACCAAAGTCACAGAAATTTTAACAGGCAAAAAAGATCCAAATGATACAACGCCGAAAAAGAGTGTTCAGGACAATGTAAAAGATCAGATAAAGAATAGTTTTCCTTGGAAAAAATAGAATTTAAATTTTATAAAACCGATAGCTTCATTCTATCGGTTTTTTTATAAATAACGATTCAACATTAATCCTTTTTATTTTCTTATTTTTGTTGAAATTCGATTGCTTATATCATTCTGAGCTTGTCGAAGAAACTTATTACTTATAACTTACACCTAACAAATGGAAATAGCAGAATTAAAAAGAACAGCATCGCAAGTACGAAGAGATATTGTACGCATGGTTACTCAATGCAAATCAGGTCATCCAGGCGGCTCATTAGGTTGCGCAGATTTTATGACAGCACTTTATTTTGAGATCATGAAAATTGATACTGATTTTAAAATGGATGGAAAAGGCGAAGATCTGTTTTTCTTGTCGAATGGTCATATTTCTCCGGTATTTTATAGTGTTTTGGCGCGACGTGGTTATTTTGATGTGAAAGAATTAGCAACATTTCGTCATATCAATTCAAGACTGCAAGGTCATCCAACTACACACGAAGGTTTGCCTGGCATTCGCATTGCAAGTGGTTCATTAGGACAAGGAATTTCTGTGGCAATTGGCGCAGCTTTAGCAAAAAAAATGGATGGCGACGACAGAACTGTTTATTGCTTAACCGGTGATGGCGAATTAGATGAAGGACAAATTTGGGAAGCCTTGCTTTTTGCTGCTGCAAAGAAAGTAGATAATTTAATTATTACAGTTGATAGAAATAATGCGCAGATCGACGGAACCACAGTAGAGGTTTGCGATTTAGGTGATTTGCATGCAAAGTTTACAGCTTTTGGTTTTGAAGTGTTGGAAATGAAAGGCAATGTAATGGAAGATGTGGTTTTTACTTTAACGGAAGCTCAACTAAAAACTAAAAAAGGCAAACCTGTTATCATCATTATGCATACAGAAATGGGTTACGGTGTAGATTATATGCAAGGTTCTTACAAATGGCATGGCACAGCACCAAACGCAGAACAATTGGCAAGTGCGATGCTTCAGTTACAAGAAACTTTAGGTGATTATTGATGAAAGAAAATGAAATTATAGAAGCTCTTTATAAAAGAATTGATGATTTGTATAAATATGATAAATTATTATTAAATTCAAGTTATAATATACATGAAAGGACAGTATGCCATCGATTAGCAATATATTTGGAAAAAAATATCGATTATAAATATAATGTTGATGTTGAATACAATAGAATGAGAACTGCTTATGGTGTTGATGATATTGGAGAAGTTGTTGGAAAAGTTATAAATTATGAAGATACCGACGAAGGTGCAAGTTATGTATATCCAGATATTATAATTCATAAAAGAGATGAGAAAATAAATATCCTAGTAATTGAAGTCAAAATGTCTTGGAAGAACAGGAAGAAAAGCATTGATTATAATAAAATTAATCAATACATAAATAAATTAAATTATAAATTTGGTGTTTATATAGAATTAAATGAGAATCGAGATAACGTTTTAGTTGAATTTGGTCCATTCTAAAAATATTTATGGCAATAGCGCAGGGATACATTTTTAGGCAACATGATATCATTTATAATGGTACAAAATATGGTATGTGTCCTTTTGGTCAAGATGATCCTTTAGAATTATTATGTATTGGATATAGCCAAATTGAATTTGATCCATTTAAACCAACAAATAGTTATAGGTCTGATACAATAACATTTATCACTACATATGAAATAATTGAAAACAAGCTCTATATAAAAAGTTTAGAAGTTTTTCAATATTGTGAAAAGTCAAGAGAAAATGAATATGGTTTTATTTATATTGAATCTTTAGACAAGATATTCAAAGATATCACTGAAAATGGCGTCTTTGCAGAATTTTTTTCTGGAGTTATTAATTTTGACAATTACGACGGAAATAAAATTGATGATGGTAACTATAATAAATATTATTGTCTTGTAAAGAAAGGGATTATAACAGAAATTGTAGAGAGTGATACAAATCCTTTTAAAAGTGTTACTTATAAATTTGAAAATTTACTTGAAGATTTATATAATATAAATCATTTTCCTAAATCAAAGATTAATTTTTTAGACCCACAACATAAGCATTATTTTCCCATAAAAGCATTGAAAGAAAATAATATCTTAACCAAATGGAGTTATGATATAAATTATGGATTAGGTAGTAGTAGTAATAAATTAAATTCTTACGAGAAAGACACTTATGATGAATTAACAGATGGGAATAATGGTGATTATAGAGATTATGATGGTGACATTAGTGACCTTTTAGATAACATGGGCAGAGGATAATAATTTATAAAAAATAAGTTTACAACACATCACATTCACAGATAAAATATCAAGTAGATAATTCCAAAAACTATTAACTTTAAGCATAATTCAAAACAATGAGTGCAACAGAATTAAAAGAATCTAAAGAACGTATTATTCAGGAAATTCAATTAGTAGAAGATGAATGGATATTAAAAGCAATTCAAAAATTATTGGATATTGAAGATGATATTGATATTGAACAATACAACAAGGATATTGATGAATCTATGGAACAATACAAAAATGGAAATTATAAAACACAAGAAGAGCTATTAAATCATAAATCACAATTCCGAAATCCGAAATAAAAAATGAGTTTACAAGACATTACATTCACAGATAAAAAAGATACACGTTCAGGTTTTGGCGTTGGTATTTTTGAAGCAGGACAAGCAAATCCAAACGTGGTTGCACTTTGCGCAGATTTGGTCGGTTCTTTGAAACTGGAAAAATTCATCGAACATTTTCCTGAACGTTTCATACAGGTTGGTATCGCAGAAGCCAATATGATCGGTATGTCTGCAGGCTTGGCTATTGGTGGAAAAATTCCGGTAGCAACTACATTTGCCAACTTCGGAACAGGTCGTGTGTACGATCAGATTCGCCAAAGCGTTGCTTATTCCAACAAAAATGTAAAAATTTGTTGCTCACATGCTGGCTTAACTTTAGGCGAAGATGGTGCAACGCATCAAATTTTAGAAGATATTGGCATGATGAAAATGTTGCCACATATGACAGTTGTTGTTCCATGCGATTATAATCAAACTCGCTTGGCAACTAAAGCAATTATCGAAAGAGTTGGACCAACTTACTTACGTTTCGGTCGTCCGGTTTGGCCAATATTTACAGAAGCAGAAGATCCGAATTTCCAGATCGGTAAAGCACAGATTTTATCAGAAGGAAAAGATGTTACGATCATCGCTTGCGGTCATTTGGTTTGGCATGCTGTTCTTGCAGGACAAGAATTAGAGAAGCGTGGAATTTCTGTTGAGTTGATAAATATGCACACGATAAAACCTTTAGATGTTGATGCGATCTTACAATCTGTGAAGAAAACAGGTTGTGTGGTAACGGCTGAAGAACATCAGCAAAATGGTGGCTTAGGTGAAAGTGTTGCAAGTGTTTTATCAAGATTTCATTTAGCACCACAAGAAATGGTTGCCGTACAAGATACATTCGGCGAAAGCGGAACACCAGATCAATTATTAGAAAAATATGGTTTAATGCCAAAAGACATTATCGCTGCTGTAGAGAAAGTGTTGGAAAGAAAATAATTGTCTGAACCATGATTTCTAAGATTTTCATGATTAGCATGATTTTTTATTTTAGTTAATGAAATCATGTTAATCACATTCATCAAGTAAATCATGGTTCAGACAAAAATTGGTTCAGCTAAACTTGTAAACACTTTCGCTTCTTCCAATTCAAAAGCTAATTCTAACAGTTTTCTTTCTTCGCCTAACATAGCGGCAAATTGCACACCAATTGGCAAGCCTTGTTTGCTTAAACCTAAAGGCAAAGAAATTGCAGGAGCACCTGTAATATTTTGTGTGGTTGTGAAGTTTACATAACTATTCAACTTCATCAAAACATCAATAGAATCTACATCTGTACCAAAATAACCTAACGGTGGCGCAGGATGCGATAAGGTTGGACTTAGCAGCACATCATAATTTTCAAACACCTTATTATAATCGTTTGCGTGATTTTTTAAATTACGAAAACTGGTCAATGCTCTTACTGACAGCAACGGAAAAAATGCGCCTAACTGCTTGGTAAATTTTGCCGTTTTAGAATGTTTATAAGAAAAACCATTCGCTGCATATTCCTGGATCATCGAAGCAAACGACAAGAATGAATAATAAAGCATAAAGTCGCGCGTAATTTTATGCTCGAAAGGATTATTAATATGCATTACTTCATGTCCTAATTCTTCACACAATTTTCCGGCTTCCAAAACTGCATCTGTTACTTCTGTATGACTTTCCGTTCCTGTTGAAGACTTGGTGAACATACCAATGCGCAATCTTTTTTTGCCTGCGTTTTCTACCAAACCAATCGGTAATAATTTTTCGTTTTTGTGATATTGTTCTAACCCAAAAATATAATTTGCCGAATCTCTTACACTTCTGCTTACGATACCATCTTGCGCAATATCTACCGGTGCAATTTGCGTCATAGAGGTGATGTTTCTGCCACGTGATGGTTTCAAGCCAACTAAACCACAGCAAGAAGCCGGAATTCTGATAGAGCCGCCGCCATCTGATGCGTGTGCAAACGGCACAACACCGGCAGCCACTAATGCAGCTGCGCCAGCCGATGAGCCACCTGTTGAATAATCAATGTTCCAGGGATTGCAGGTTTCACCGTTTTGTAAAGTTTCACCGCAAGGCAGCAAACCAAATTCCGAGGTGCTGCTTTTACCTAAAATAATGCTGCCTGTGATAGATAGAATCTGATCCACAACTTTGTCGTTTTTCTTTGCCGGTTTTACTTTAAAAGCGGACGAACCTTTGAGTGTTGGCAAGCCTTCTACATCATTCAAATCCTTAATAAACGTTGGCACACCGGCAAAAATACCATGATGGCTTTGTTTGGAATTTTCTACTGCTTTTTTATATTGATGGTTGACAATGGCATTGAGTTCTTCGTCGGTTTTCTGCGCTCTTTCGATGGCACATTCAACGGCTTCCTGCGAAGTAAATTCTTTAGCAATAATTTTCTGCGCTATTTCTGTCGCATCCATTTTTCCTAAAATGCCAATATCGAAAGTGCTTATTTTTTTCATTAAAAATATTTTCATAAAGTTAACTAAAGTTTACACCTTTCATTAACTGTGTTGTTTTATTGTCGAATATTTATAACCGAAAAAGATAGTTCTTAAAAATCATTTTCTAATTTAACAGTCATATTTATTTTTAAACTGATTAATTATAACAAGTATGACAGACCACGAAAAATTGGCTTATGCGGTTTCTGCTTTTGCATCATTTACAGAAGAAGAGTTTCTGCTTTCCGCACCATTTTGGAAAGAATGTGTCTATAAAAAAAATGATTTTTATAATAAGCATAAAACCGTTTGCAAATACTTAGGTTTTATTATTGATGGTGTGTTTCGTTCTTATATTGTTGATACAAAAAACGGTGAAGAAAAGAATGTATTTTTATATTCGTCTAACCAGTTTGTGGTTTCTTTTAAAAGTTTTATCAATCAGCAGCCGTGTGATTATCATACACAAGCGATGACGGATGCTGTGACTTTATGTATAAACATTGAAGATCTTAATCGTTTGTATAAAACATCGCACGCATGGGAAAGATTTGGAAGGCTTTTAGCACAAGAGGCTTTTAATATTGTGATGGAACGCAATGAAGCTTTCTTATTTAAATCTCCTGAAGAACGTTATCTTGATCTGGTGAATCATTATCCAGACATTTTTAATAATATTCCTTTATATCACATCTCATCTTATCTTGGAATACAAGGTCCTTCTTTAAGTCGTATTCGGAAACGCCTTTCTGATAAGTAATTTGATTTCTCGCAAAGCGCAAAGTTTTTTATTAGACTAGAACGATATAATTCGATTTTAACCCAGGTTAAAGTTATTCTGATTTTGGTGGTGCATCTTTGTATCAATAAAAAACAAACAATATGACACAATCAAAAACAATCGTATTCATTCATGGCTTATTTGTGAATAATACCAGCTGGTCTGCATGGAAAACTTACTTTGAATCTCAAGGTTATAAGGTTCACACACCAGCCAACCCTTACCACGAAAGAAATCCTACAGAACTCAGAGCTAACATTCATCCAAAATTAAATGATGTAAGTTTTGAAGATGTGGTAAATAACATCGTAAAGCTGATTGATACACTACCTGAAAAACCAATCGTTATTGGTCATTCATTAGCAGGTTTGGTGGTTCAGAAATTAATTGAAATGGACAAAGCTGTTGCTGGTATTAGTATTGATGGTGCGCCACCAAAAAATGTGTTGGCTCCATTTCAAACTATCAAAACCGTTTTTCCTGTGGTAAATTTCTTTAAAAGTAATGCATTTATGGGCAGTAAAGATTGGTATCACAATGCATTCTTCAACAATATGAGTAAAGAAGAAAGCGATAAAGCTTTTGAAAAAATTGCAGTACCGGAAAGCAGAACAATTGCTAGAGACACTTTACTAAAATCGTTTGCGAAAATAGATTTTAAGAAAGCACACCAACCTTTACTTTTTATTGCCGGTGAAAATGATAATATTTTTCCTGCAAGTTTTACTAAAAGAATTGCCGGTTCGTATAAAGATGTAAATAGTATTGTAGATTACAAATCTTTTGCAGGCAGAAGCCATTTTATTTGTGGCGAAGAAGGCTGGCAAGAAGTAGCCGATTACATTTTACAATGGTTATCAAAACGCTAATAGTTTTATATTGATTTTATAAAAGATGATGTGAATGTTAAACACATCATCTTTTTATTTTAATCTTACTTATTTTTCTTTGCTTCTTTAGAATATTTGAACTGGTAGAATTTCTGCATCAGCCATGCTTCTATACGATTGATAGATTTTGCG
>Ga0247817_10002155_pt1 | contig 10167 bp, 9 predicted proteins | sample UWRJL212509R1_FD_178010 | JGI IMG/M metagenome (GOLD analysis project Ga0247817, IMG submission 178010) | Plant litter microbial communities from Arlington Agricultural Research Station in Wisconsin, United States - UWRJ-L212-509R-1 | ecosystem: Environmental > Terrestrial > Plant litter >... | reverse complement strand
TTCACGCTCGAACGTGAGGCTGTCGCGCACGCGATCTTCGCGCAGCACCAGCCGGACCATTCCGCTGCCTTCGTTGACGATCCCCAGCGCTAGTGCGACTTCCTGTTCCTGTTCCAACCGGCTGACCACGCGATCGACCACCGCTTCGGTTTGTTCGAGCGTCGTGCCGGGCACCATTTCCACATCCACCAACGAGAAATCGGTGTCGCTGACGGGGAAGAACTGGGTGGGAAGCACGCTGGCAACCACGCCGGTCAGCACCAGAGCGAGCAGCCCGACACCCATCATCCACAGGCGATGGTCGCGCAGCCGCGCACGCAGCCGCGTGAATAGCGAAACGTGGCCAGTGGCATCGCGCCCCCGCTCCTTGAACGCATGAGCGCCTTCCTCGTCGATCGACCAGTGGAGCACCCTCATATAGCGGTCCATCATCGGACCAGAGCCATGCTCCGCGTGTCCCTTGGCCTTGAGGAAATAGGCGGCGATCATCGGGGTGATCAAGCGCGCCACCGCCAGACTCATGAGCACTGAGGCGACCACGGTCAGCCCGAAATTCTTGAAAAACTGCCCCGAAATACCCGGCATCAGGCCCACTGGCAGGAACACCGCGACAATCGAGAATGTCGTGGCGACCACCGCAAGCCCGATCTCGTCGGCCGCATCAATGCTGGCCTGGTAGGCGCTTTTGCCCATGCGCATATGGCGCACGATATTCTCGATCTCCACAATCGCATCATCGACCAGCACACCTGCGACCAGCCCTAGCGCGAGCAGCGACATAGTGTTGAGCGTGAAGCCCATCAGATCGAGGAACCAGAAAGTCGGAATCGCCGACAGCGGGATAGCGAGCGCGGAAATCAATGTCGCGCGCCAATCGCGCAGGAACAGGAACACCACGATCACTGCCAGCACTGCGCCTTCGACCATTGCGGCGATGGAGCTTTCGTATTGGGCCTTGGTGTAATCGACTTCGGTGAACAGACGGGTGAACTTAATGCCGGGATTTTCGGCTTCGAGTTCGTGCAACACCTCGATCGCACCGTCATACACGGTCACATCGGATTCGCCGCGTGCGCGAGTGATCGAGAATGTCACCACTTGCTTGCCGTTCAGCTTGGCGAGCGACGTCAGTTCGCCATAGCCGTCGGACACGCGCGCAATATCGGCCAGCTTCACCGTCCGCCCGCCACCGATCGAAATCTGCGCCTGCGACAATTCGTAAGCCGTCGCGGAATTGCCGAGTACGCGTACGGATTGGCGCGATCCGGCGATTTCAGCCTGCCCGCCCGCGGCATTGGTATTGAGCGAGCGCAAGGTCGTGTTGACCGATGCGGCAGTCACACCAAGCGACTGCATCTTGGCTGGATCGAGAATTACGAGAATTTCACGGTCGACCCCGCCACTGCGGTTTACTTCGGCCAACCCTTCAACGGTCAGCAACCGCTTGGAGATGGTATCGTCGATGAACCAGGAAAGCTGTTCCAGCGTCATATCGTCAGCCGCGACGCTGAAATACACGATCGGGCGCGAGCTGGTCTGCTGCTTGAAGATGCGCGGTTCGAGAATGCCGTCAGGCAATTCGCCGCGGATCTGATCGACTTGCGATTTTACCTCGTTCACGGCTTCGGTGACATCGGTGCCGATCTCGAATTCGATGCTGGTGTACGAATTCCCTTCGGACGCGGTCGATTGCAACGTCTTGACGCCGTCGAGCGTCTGGAGGGCAGCTTCTACCCGCTGGGTGATTTGAGTCGTGATCTCGCTCGGCGCGGCACCGGGTTGCGAAATCGAAACCTGCACCACCGGAAACTCGATGTCCGGCTGGTCCTGCACTTCCATCCGGTTGAAGCTGAGTATCCCCGCCAGCATCAACCCCACGAACATCACCAACGGGACGAGCGGATTGCGGATCGACCACGCGGAAATGTTGTTAATGTTCATCGCAGGGGCGCTCAGTTCGTCTCTTCAGCGGTGACGGGATTGATTACCTGACCTTCGGAGAGGAAGCCGCCCGCACGCAGCACGATCCGTTCCGAACCATCCAGCCCAGATGAAATCACGATGCCGTTGGCAGTGATAATGCCGAGTTCTACCCGCCGCTTTGCGACCTTGTTTTCCGCGCCGACGATATAGACGTAGCTGCCATCGTCATCCGCATGAATAGCGCTTTCGGGCAGTATCGGCGCAACCACCGTACCGCCGTTGATCTGCACCGAGGCGAAGCCGCCGGGACGCAATTCCGTGGCATAAGGCAGCGCGATCCGCGCCACGCCCTGACGGTTGGTTTCGTTGATTACAGGTGCGATCTGCCACACCTGACCGGTGAAGGCCTTGGTGGTTCCGGCGGGCACGACATTGGCGGTAACGCCCACGCGCAGCCCGGCCAGTTCATCCTCGCCCAGATTGGCGAGCAGTTCCATTTCGCCCCCGCGCGCGATGGAAAACAGCACGCCCGAACCCGAACTGACCGTCTGGCCCGGCTCGACAGCGCGGGTCAGCACGAGGCCAGCTGCTGGTGCGACGATGTTAAGCTGTGCATTGCGCGCCTGCCGTTCGCCAAGTTGCGCACGCGCCACGCGCACGCGGGCATCGGCGGCATCGCGGGTGGCGGTCAGCCGGTCAATATCGGCCTGGCTGATGAATCCGCGCTCGACCAGTTGCTGTGCGCGATCAAGATTGGCTTGGGCCAGATTGCCGTCGGCGATGGCAACGTCGATCTGTGCCGATTGGCTCGCAGCCTGCTGGCTCTGCACCGAACGGTCGATCACTGCCAGCACTTGGCCTGCTCGCACCCAGTCACCCGCTTCTACGGATACGGAAACCACGCGCCCGCCTTCGCCGACCACGCCCACGGGCATTTCGCGCCGTGCGGCCAGTGTGCCGGTAGCGTTGATGATGCCTTGGATAGTGCCGCTACCGGGCGAAAGAACGGTCACGCGGGGAGCGGATGCGTCCGACGAAGTGAATGCCGCGACTTCGGCAGGCCGGGTGTAGAAATACGCGCCGATAGCCAGCGAAAGAACAACCGCGAGCGCGATCCACAGCCAGCGCCGGCTACGCGGCCGAATATCATCATCCTCGTCCCGCAGGGACAAGCGATTAGACAAGTCAGACTGGTCCACTCGGGTCTCGTAATTCATCCGCGCTGTCAGCCTTCAATTCCGGCAGGTCGCCGCGAAATGCAGTCCTGCGCGAGCGGGATGCGAAACGTATCGATCCCCAAAAACGCCCCATAGCCGTCTGGTGCTGCATTGCGCAATGAAACACTCGCCCAATACCACTCTTGGGCCGACGAGTGTTACTCAATTGCTTACAAAAAGGGACGGAAAACCAGCGCTTTCCGTCCCCAATTGTAAATGTAACAAATTGTCCGGCGTTATATCCGCCTCGTCTTAGCGAACGCGTCCGCGCTGCACGAGGTTTACGATGCCCAACAGCACGATCGCACCAACAAATGCAGTGATGAGATACATCACCCAGCCAGCATCATTGGTGAGGAATCCGGTCATCGTTCCGATCCAGCTACCGATCAATCCGCCGATCACGCCGACTACGATGTTCAGTAGGATACCCATCGAAGCATCACGGTTCATTACCATGCTGGCAAGCCAGCCTGCGATGCCGCCAAGTATGATTGTGGCAATCCAGCCCATTTGTGTTCTCCTGCTGCGTTAACTCGTAGTTGCCGGTTCAACTCGTGCCGGGGCTTTTGGGTTCCCGTGGCTGAGCCTTAGTGCAAATCTGGTGTCAGACTGCGGTGCAACACTATGCGAGACGAGCAGTTAACTGCGCCGGCAACACGGCACTGGATTGGATGGACGATGGCGCCAGGCGCTATCTTTCAGCTCAATATTTCAGCTGGCGCTCGTACAGGTCGCGGTAGTGCTGGATGCGCGTAACGCGCAGGCCCTGCATTCCCGAGCGATCGACAGAACGCTGCCAGCCCGCAAATTCCTCAAGCGTGAGGGTGTAGCGTTCAAGCACTTCGTCGATGGTCAGCAGCCCGCCATTTACGGCGGCGACCACTTCGGCCTTGCGCCGCACGACCCAGCGCCGCGTGTTTGGTGGCGGGAGGTCGGCGATGGTGAGCGGTTCGCCGAGCGGCCCGATCACTTGTGCGGGGCGGATTTTCTGGTTCTCGATCATGCTATACCTCGGACAGTCGGCCATGCGCTGTCAGCGCGTGATGAGTCTTTTGAGCCGGTCGCCCTGCCATTGACTGAAGCGACAGGGTTAACGGTTTGTTTGCTGTTATATTGTGTATTCTTGCGCCGATTCGCGAGCCGATCTGCCGCCTGCGCGTCAAAACTGGCCCGGGCTGCGGATGGGATATGCGACAGCGCATCGCGTAATTCCTGGCTGGCATTAAGCCGTGCAACAAGATCATCCCACGAGAACGCGATAAGATCCTCATCGGCGAATGTTCCGTGTGCGCTGCCTCGTGCATGATGGGCAATGGGGGGTTTGGCTTCGAACATGTTGGCAGCTTTAGCGGGGCAAGCGTCAATATCGGGTAAACCAAGCTTTAACCGCATGTTACCGCAGTATACCGCTCGACTACGGCCTCCCATTACCGGGCCCCGCTTCCAGGCCATTGGCGCAATCGCGACAACCCGTGTAAGGGCGCGGGCATCATGACTGCTATTCTTGCACTTAACTCTGCCGATATGTTCGATCTGCCGCGCCCTGCGTCCGAATGCCGGATCGTGGTCGCGATGTCGGGCGGGGTCGATAGTTCTGTCGTGGCCGCGCTTGCGGCGGCGAGCGGGGCGGAAGTTATCGGGATCACGCTTCAGCTATATGATTTCGGCGCCGCAACCGGCCGCAAGGGCGCGTGCTGTGCGGGCGACGACATTCGCGATGCCCGCAAAGTGGCCGACCGGCTGGGCATCGCGCATTACGTATTCGACCACGAGAGCTCGTTCCGCGAAGAAGTGGTCGAGGCGTTTGCCGACGATTATCTCGCCGGACGTACGCCGATCCCCTGCATCCGCTGCAATATGGGGCCGAAATTCACCGATCTGCTGCGGATGGCGCGCGAACTGGGCGCGGATTGCCTCGCAACCGGGCATTATGTGCGGCGGGTGGTGGGTGCTGATGGGCCGGAACTGCACCGGGCACATGATCCGGCGCGCGATCAGTCGTATTTCCTTTACGCCACTACCGACGAACAACTCGCCTATCTTCGCTTCCCGCTGGGCGATCTGCCCAAGCCGCAAGTGCGCGAAATCGCAGCGCAATTCGGGCTGGCAGTGGCCGCCAAGCTGGATAGTCAGGACATTTGTTTCGTGCCCGATGGCGATTACGCCAAGGTGGTGAAGGCTGTCCGCCCGCAAGGCGCGCGGCCCGGTGCGATTGTCCATGTGGAGACGGGCGAAGTGCTCGGCCAGCACGCCGGGATCATCCATTTCACCGTCGGCCAGCGACGCGGGCTCGAAATCGGCGGACAGCCTGAGCCATTATATGTGATCGGCCTGAATGCGGAACTGGCGCAAGTGCGAGTCGGGCCGAAGCGGCTGCTGGCGGTAAGCGCGGCGCGGCTGGTGGAAACCGGGCGAATCGGGCTGGTTCCGGATGCACCGCTGACTGCCAAGGTTCGTTCGCTCGCCAAGCCGGTACCGGTGACGCTGGACGGGCCGCTGGGCGGCGGCGCGGGGGTCACTATCCGATTCGCGCAGCCTGAATTCGGCGTTGCACCCGGGCAGGCGGCAGTGCTGTATTCCGGCGACCGGGTGGTAGGCGGCGGCTGGATCGCCTCAACCGAGGCGGCGCTGGCTCAACCGCCGAGCGAATCGAGCACGCAGCCGTAACCATCGCGGTAGCGCGCGGTTTGGCTGGCGATCAGCGGGACCGAGGCGGTAACGCTTTTCGCGCCCGCATCCTCGCTCAGCATCACCATTTCCATGCCCGGCATGAAATCCGCCTTGCAGCTATTGAGGTCGCGATCTGCGATATAGCGGCACGAACAGGCGTTTTTCGCGCCGTAGCCGGTGCCTGCCAGAGCGTAACCGCGAACCGAATCGCCGTAGAACCACCAGCCGAACGCTGCCAATGCGGCTACGATCAGCACCGCGCTCAACCACGGGAAGGGGCGCTTGCCGCTGCTGGAACTTGCGCGCCGGGTTTTAGCAATTGCCATTTGCGTAGGTCTGTCCGAATGCTCCGCGCCGCTCATGCCACGCTCCCTGCCTCCTAAACGCGCCCGCCGGATTTGGCCAAGCGCGATTGCCGCCCCGTTGCTGTGCGGGCTGCTGCTGGCTGGCTGCGCGCAATCCGGACCGCCGCCGCCCCCTCCGCTGCCCGAAGGCGCGCTGGAAGTGATCAGCGAAAACCCCGGCGTGAACCGCGAGACGCTCGCCCGCGCGGTCGATGCGCTGTTCACCCGCGAAGGCATCGGCGAAACGCGCGCGCTGGTGGTGATGCACCGGGGCGAAGTAGCTGCCGAGCGTTACGGCGAAGGGTTCGATGCCGAAACGCCGCTGGTCGGCTGGTCGATGTCCAAAACCGTCACCGCCGTGCTGGTGGGGATGCTGGTGGCAGACGGGCGCTTGCAGCTGGATGGCCCCGCTCCCGTAGCAATATGGCAGCGCGCGGGCGATCCGCGCGGCGAGATTACCTTGCGCCACCTGCTCCAGATGCGCTCCGGCCTACGCCACGACGAGAAGTCCGAGCCGGTCTACACCTCGCCCGAAGTGCGGATGATGTTCCTCGACGGATCGGCAGACATGGCCGGGTGGGCCGAGGCGCAGCCGCCCGATCATGCGGCGGGCAGCACATTTGCCTATTCCACCAACACTAGCACGATCCTCGCGGACATCGCCACCAACCTGATCGCGCCCGATGCACCGCCTGACGAGCGCCAGCAGGCGATGGAGCTGTTCCTCAATTCTCGGCTGGCCGTGCCGTTGGGCATGAAATCGATGCGCGGCGAGTATGACGCGGCGGGCACGCTGGCCGGCGGCAGCTTCATCTGGGCCAACGCGCGCGACTGGGCGCGATTCGGCGAATTCCTGCGCCACGGCGGATCGGTGAAGGGTGCGCAACTGGTGCCGCGCCGGTGGATCGACTTCATGAAAAGCGAAAGCCCGCGCTCGCCCGATTACGGCGCGCAATTGTGGCTCAACCGGTCCTCGGGCGAGGATCGTGACGAGTTGTTTGCCGAACAAGGCCCGGGCGATGCCTTCGCTGCGGTCGGGCATCTGGGCCAATATATGATCGTGGTGCCGAGCCGGGGGCTGACGATAGTGCGGCTGGGCAAGACCGATCAGGAAGAACGCAAGGCGCTGGTCGATGCGCTGGCAGAGATAGTGGCGCTTTACCCGGCGTTGTAAGTCGGCAGCAATTCCTCCGCGACCCACCCATCATCGTTGACCAAACCTTCGGGGTCGGGATGGATCAGCACTTCCACGCCGGGGAACTCCGCCATGATCCGCGCCTCGATCTCGTCCATCACCCGGTGCGCGTCCGCCACGGTCATCGACCCATCGACCGCTGCATGGAACTGCACGAAATCATGCGCGCCGCTAGTGCGGGTGCGCAGATCGTGCACGCCGCGCAATTCGGGCTGACGCGCGAGCACCGCGAGGAACGCATCGCGCCGTTCTTCCGGCCATTCCTTGTCCATCAGGTGATCGATCGCCTCGCCCGCAGCGCGCCATGCGCCCCAGCCGAGCCATAAGGCGATGCCGACGCCGAATAGCGGGTCGGCCCCGCTGAACCCGGCATAGTGATCGAGCGCCAGCGCTGCGATAACCGCTAGATTGAGCGCGAGATCGGACTGATAGTGCAAGTGGTCGGTCGAAATCGCCAGGCTGCTCGCCTGCGCCATAACATGCCGCTGCCACGCCAGCAGCGCGAGCGTGGCGATTATCGCGATCACCGAAACCGCGATTCCCTCGCTCGCAGAAGCAACCGTGCCGCCCGCAATAAACTGGCTGACCGCACGAAACCCCAGCCCGATGGCCGAAATCGCAATCAACACCACCTGAAACATCGCCGCCAGCGCCTCGGCCTTGCCGTGGCCGAAACGATGGTCATCATCGGCCGGGCGCGCCGCGACCCAGACCCCGATCAAGGTCGCCATGCTGGCCACCAGATCGAGCGCGGTATCGGCCAGGCTGCCCAGCAACGCGGTAGAGTCGCTGCGCCACACCGCCCATGATTTCAGGATTACCAGCAGCAGCGCCACACTGATGGAGGCGAGCGCGGCACTACGCAGCAAACTGGCGCGCTTCTGCTCGCTGACCGTCATGGATAAAGCAACGTGCTGGACCAGCCGCCATCGGTTCGCACGAACCGGCGGCGTTCGTGCAGGCGATTGGGCCGGTCGATCCAGAATTCGATAGCGACGGGCGCGAGTCGGAACCCAGTCCAATGCGCCGGGCGCGGCACTTCGCCGACTTCCCGATATTGCTCGCTCAACGCATCGACCCGCGCGGTATAGGTATACCTGCTGTCGAGCGGGCGCGATTGGTCCGATGCCGCCGAACCGACTTGCGAGACGAACGCGCGAGAATGGAAGTAGGCATCCGCTTCCGCCGCACTCACTTCGGTCAGCGGCCCCTCGATACGGATCTGCCGGCGCAAGCTTTTCCAATGAAACAGCAACGCGGCCTGCGGGTTGGCGAGGATTTCATCACCCTTGCGGCTTTGTGCATTGGTGTAAAACACGAAACCATCCGGCCCGTGCCCTTTGAGCAGCACCATCCGCACCGAAGGCACAGCACCTGTCGTAGCCGTAGCCAACGCCATCGCATTGCTGTCGTTCAGTTCGGACGCGCGCGCCTCGGCAAACCATTCGTCAAACAATACGAAGGGGTCGGTTTGAGGGATTGCGGGATCGGTATCGCTCATATCACCCGATTAACCTGCATCAGCGTACGTGGAAAGAGGACAGCGCTTTCAGCCTTAGCTTGCCTATTTTTGATGCATTACCTAGCTAACACACCATGTCTGACCCCTATGCCACTCTCGGTGTGAGCCGTTCTGCGAGCGAAAGCGACATCAAGTCTGCTTACCGCAAGCTCGCCAAGGAACTGCATCCTGACCGCAACCGCGATAATCCGAAAGCGTCGGAGCGGTTCAGCGCAGCTGCACAGGCGTATGATCTTCTATCCGACAAGACCAAACGCGCCCAGTTCGACCGGGGCGAGATCGACGGGGACGGCAACCCGGCGATGCCGTTCAACATGGGCGGCGGCGGGATGAGCGGCGGCTATGGCGGCCAACGCGGCGGGCGCGGGCCAAATGGATCGCCGCGCGATTTTGGCGGAATGGGCGGCGGCGAGGAAGCCGACCTGTCCGACTTGTTCGAAGGGCTGTTCGGGCGAGGCAGCAATGCACGCGGGGGCAGCGCTGGATTCGGACGGCAGGCACCCCCGCCGCCGCCGCGCAAAGGCCCCAACATCGCCTATAAGCTGGCAGTTCCGTTCATCGATGCTGCCGTGCGCGCCAACCAGCGGATCACCTTGTCCGATGGCAAGACCATCGATCTCGCGCTGCCTGACGGGCTGGAAGACGGCGCGCAGATGCGGCTCAAGGGCAAGGGACGCCCCGGCATTTCTGGCCCCGGCGACGGCATCGTGACCATCGAAATCCAGCCCCATCCGTTTTTTGTGCGTGAAGGCGATGATGTGCGGCTGGAAGTGCCGATCACCATTCCAGAAGCCGTCAGCGGCGCAAAAGTGCGCGTGCCCACGGTGGACGGCCCGGTTATCCTGACAGTCGCCCCAGGTTCCAATTCGGGCAAGGTGCTGCGCCTCAAAGGCAAGGGCTTCACCAAGAAGGGCGGCGGGCGCGGCGATCAGTTGGTCACGCTCCAGATCACGCTACCGGAAGATCTTGAGGAACTGTCCGAACGGTTGAAGGACTGGCAGCATCCGGGCAATGTCCGCAGCCGGTTGGGGCTTTGATCGGCACAATTCTGACCGGTCACTGGATCGTTCCGGCGTCTGGCGGTTTGACACGTGACGCAAGGCTGACAGGAACCGACTAGCATGGCCCCTCCCGGGATCACTGAAAAAACAGATGGGATCGAGCCCGGCCTCCCGGTTCCGGATCACTCGCCCGAAGCACGGCGGCGGCTCGCGGTGCACTCTCCGCATATTCACCTGATGCCCAAAGGCGGCATTCGCCCCGGCAGCCATGCGTTTGAAGTGGCGAAACGCG
>Ga0247817_10002152_pt1 | contig 10176 bp, 11 predicted proteins | sample UWRJL212509R1_FD_178010 | JGI IMG/M metagenome (GOLD analysis project Ga0247817, IMG submission 178010) | Plant litter microbial communities from Arlington Agricultural Research Station in Wisconsin, United States - UWRJ-L212-509R-1 | ecosystem: Environmental > Terrestrial > Plant litter >... | reverse complement strand
GACATCACCCAGGGTCTGCCTCGTGTCGAAGAACTCTTCGAAGCACGGAGCCCTAAGGGTATGGCGCACATTACTGAAGTCACCGGACTTGTTGAACAATGGGAAGATGGCAAGAAGTACATCGTTCAGGTGACGCCAGAAGCTGGCCACGTGGAAACTATGGAACTTGAAGGCCGAACCGTATCTGTAAAGAACGGTGCAAACGTGAAGGTTGGTGATGTTCTTGCCAGCGGCGAAAGCGAATCGAAGCCATTGATCGCACCATTCGACGGTATCGTTGAAGTGACCAAGAAGCACATCGTTCTCGCTGCCAACGCAAGTTCACCAGTTCGTTACGAAATCCCAGGCAACACACAACTCCTCGTTAAATCAGGTGATGTGGTTGAAGCCGGAGACCGTTTGACACTTGGTTCATTGAACCTCCACGACTCAATGCGCCTTAAGGGTATTGAAGCGACACAGCGCTACATCATCAACGAAGTGCTTCGTATCTACGCCGCACAAGGTCAAGACGTTGCCGACAAGCACCTTGAGATCATCGTTCGACAGATGTTTAGCCGTGTTCAGGTTGAAGAACCTGGTGATAGCTCATTCGTGACTGGTGACATCGTTTCTCGTGCTGCCGTTATGGAAGCCAACGAAACACTCGCTAAGGAAAAGAAGCAAGAAGTTGTCTTCACCCAATTGCTCCTCGGTATTACCAAGGTATCAATCTGGTCAGATAGCTTCCTCTCAGCCGCTTCATTCCAAGACACGACTCGTGTTCTGATCAACGCCGCAGTCAGTGGTCGTATCGACCGCCTGCACGGCTTGAAAGAAAACGTGATCATCGGACGCAAGATCCCAGTTGGTACTGGTGTAAACAGCGCGACTGCGCTTGATACACTTGACGACACGGTGATTGCCGAAGACCTCGAAGTCGCTGCCTAAGCGATAAGAGACATATAAAATAACCTCCGAGTGATCGGAGGTTATTTTTGTTGAGAGGGTTGTTAGATCTGGACGAATTTTTGTCCAGAGGTGCTATAACAATCATCACCAACGTACGCTTTTTTGAGATCAACCGTATTGTAGTCGCTACAGTTTACGACGCCCTGGGCTCCCTTGAAATAGTGCCAAGCTGCATCTGGGGTTTGGTAGAAAAGCCCCACGAATCCACCAACAGTTGCTCCGTATGATGAAAGGGTGATTGTCGCCACCTTGTACCCACTAGTCTCGCTATCTAAGATTTTTGCGGCAGTAAAGATCTTGTTGTCTTTAAATTGTTCTGACGATTTTGCATAAGCATCGTAGAATGGCTTTGCTGCGGCCGCGGTATCGGTGTAGTCGGCAATATTTGCGCAGGTGACAACAAGAGTGTAAGAGGCATTAGCGAAATCCTCAAAAGGACTGTTAAGAATTTGGCATACAGCGTCTTCTGATGACCAGTAGGTGGCCGTAGCGTTGAATTCAACCGCTTCTTCTGAGAGGCTATTTAATGTCAGCCCTTCGCTCTTGAGTGTTTGTTCAGCGAGTTTCTGCTCGTTATTTGCGGCCGACTTTGAAGTGACGGCAGATTCCACATTAGAGGTTGAGGCTCCTTCTTTTGGTAATGTAAGGTAGTTATTGCCCTCGAGCCGGAAGGCAAACGTACTACTGTTTGAGGATAGCTCCCCGGTAAGGTTGCTTTTCACACTTGCAACTAAAGAGGCGACATCAGATGCACTACTTGTAGGGGCTGTTGTTTGTGCGGCCGGCTCTTCTTTAGTATTCAGGAGAGTGAGGCCGATGTAGATTCCTGCTGCTACGAGAGCGAGAACAAGGAGAGATATAAGGACGATAAGCCCTGTCTTACGTTTTTTAGGTACAGATACGACATCTGGCGTTATCTGCGCGGCAGGCTGCGCACCTGGGATCGGGGTCGCCTGGTTAAATGGGTTATTGTCTGCAGGCAGCTGATTATTATCTTTATTTGGGTCCATACATCCTTCTTTCATGGTAATGCTTTAACTAAGACTAATATACCATGTTCATACTTAACGCCTATAGACATTCAGGGGTGAATTTGCTAGAATACGAGGTGAGTTTCCGTTTATCTATTACAAAGCAGTGTACAAGTTTTGTAACGCGATAAACAATGTCTATAGAGAATGCTGATCTCATTAGACCCCCGCAGGAATCTTTCTGCAAAACAACCCAATTAATAACGAAAGTTTATTTTTAATGCCAACTATCAACCAACTCGTTCGCAAGCCCCGCAAGGTCGCTAACGCGAAAAGTAAGTCACCAGCACTTGGTCGCATTCATAATGCGCTTAAGACTCGTTACTACGACCAAAACGCTCCTCTGAAGCGCGGCGTTTGTATCAAAGTAACCACCAAGACACCAAAAAAGCCTAACTCAGCACTCCGTAAGGTTGCTCGTGTTCGTTTGACTAACGGTCAAGAAGTATGGGCATACATTGGTGGTGAAGGTCACAACCTCCAAGAACACGCCGTTGTGCTTGTTCGTGGTGGCCGTGTGCCAGACCTTCCAGGTGTTCGTTACCACATCGTTCGCGGTGCACTCGACCTTCAAGGTGTTGCTGGACGTAAGCAAGGCCGTAGCAAATACGGTTCTAAGAAAGAGAGCAAGTAATGCCTCGCAAAACTACCGCTAGTCTGCAACGACGCCTTAACCCTGATCGTAAGTACCAAAGCGTACTGGTTCAGCGCCTTATTAACAAAGCAATGCTTGATGGAAAGAAGCTCCTCGCGGAACGTTCTGTCTACGAAGCACTCGAAATGGCTGCTAAGAAACTCGACAGTGAGAACCCTTTGGAAGTCTTCGAACGCGCTTTGAAGAACATCTCACCTAACTTCGAAGTTAAATCTCGTCGTGTTGGTGGAGCAAACTACCAAATTCCATTCCCAGTTGCTGGTCACCGCCAATTGCACTACGCATTTAGCTGGTTGGTCCAAGCGGCTCGTGCCCGTAAGAGTATGCCATTCCCGCAGCGTCTTGCTATGGAAATTGTTGATGCTTACAACGAAACTGGTGCTGCCTTCAAGAAAAAAGAAGACACCCACAAAATGGCCGAAGCAAACCGAGCCTTCGCTCACTTTGCCCGCAGCTAATCTTTTTTACAAAAGACATTACGTACCCGGATTCGTCCGGGTATTTTTGTTGCGCTTTTTTACGAGGGGTATATAATTTCTACACATGTCATCACCAGAAACACCTTTTATCATCCCGACCGCCGAAGACTACACCAAGCCTATGTTGCGGTTGAATAGTGATTTTTATCACTATGGGAACGGGCGTTTGGCGTTATCTATGGGTGTCAATCACTTGAGGCGAGTGTCTCCTCAAAGAACTAGTGATCTTGTCGCCGCCTCTATCCTCGTAAGTCGGTATTTCGCTTTCCCTCATTCACCAACGGATATCAATACTAAAGCAGGGCGGAGGGTTGCGAAAAACGTCATGGATGGATTGATGACTGGCGCGATTATTTCTGGAGAGGTTTTCGGTGATGATTTCCCACTTGAAGAGGGTATTAAAGACGGATTGGCTGTTAGCATTGACACAGATGGCCCGCAGACAGGCTTTCAAAGCCTTGTTGCGGTGGCACTTATAGAGCATGGAGATAGAGGTCTTGAGCTTATTGGCGAGCGCAATCGGCGCTTTCTTGCCGCTTGGGAAAAAGGTGCAGCCGTAGGAGGGGATTCTGATGCCCGGCGTCTTTATGCTACCGGTGTTGGAATGGGAATTATTGGTCCATATAATACGCGACTGGCCATGGATCATTTATCAGAAGACGGTACGGTTCATTCCGATACCAACCTCTAGCAAAAATACCCCGAATCTGTTAAAATGGGTGTAAAGAGCTATTTTTTATGGCAAAAAATAATTAAGAAAGAGAAGACCACCTTTATGGCCCAGAAAACTGTCGAACTTAAAGATTTCCGTAACGTCGGTATTATCGCGCATATTGATGCCGGTAAGACGACGACTACTGAAGGTATTTTGTACCGTACCGGTATTAACCACAAAATTGGTGTTGTTAAGGGTACCGGTGCCGAAGACGGAACCACTACTGACTGGATGGCTCAAGAGAAAGAGCGTGGTATCACGATTACTTCTGCTGCCGTGACTGCACAGTGGAAGGGCCACACCATTAACATCATCGACACACCTGGTCACATCGACTTTACGGTGGAAGTTGAACGTTCTCTTCGTGTCCTCGACGGCGCGGTGACTATCTTCGACGGTAAGATGGGTGTTGAAGCACAATCTGAAACTGTCTGGCGTCAAGCTAACAAGTACGGCGTGCCTCGTATCTGTTTCATCAACAAGATCAACCAAATTGGTGGTGACTTCTATAAGTCACTTGATACTATTCACTTGCGTCTTTCTAAGCACGCATTGCCTGTCCACCTCCCAATCGGTTTTGAAAAAGAAATTAATGGTGTTGTAGACCTCGTTGATATGAAAGCCTACACCTACAGTGACTACAAAGACCACGAACTAGTGGTTGGTGAGATCCCTGCAGATATGCTTGAAAAAGCTAAGAACGCTCGTAGCCTTTTGGTTGAAGCTGCCGTTGAAGCAGAAGACGAACTCTTTGAACGTTTCCTAGAACAGGGTGAAGACTCAATCACTGTTGAAGATTTGAAGCGCGGCCTTCGTAAGCGTGTGCTTGCCGGTGATTTCTACCTCGTTACAGGTGGTGATGGCCGTGGTGTGATTGTTGAAAAGGTCCTTGACCTGATTAACGACTACTTGCCATCTCCACTTGATGTTGGTGCCGTTCAGGCGACTAACCCTAAAACTGGTGACGTTGTAGAACGCCAACCATCTGACAGCGAGCCACTTTCTGCGCTTGCCTTCAAGATCGCTACTGACCCATTCGTTGGTCGTTTGATCTTCGTTCGTGTTTACAGCGGTACTTTGACTGCTGGTAGCTACGTGCTAAACACCACGACTGGTAACAAAGAGCGTATCGGCCGTGTTGTCCGTATGCACGCCGACAAGCGTGAAGACATCGATATGATTGGTGCTGGTGATATTGCCGCAGTTGTTGGATTGAAGGATACCTTTACCGGTCACACCCTCTCGGACGTTGCTCATCCAGTACTCCTTGAATCAATTGAATTCCCAGATCCTCCTGTTTCTATTGCTGTTGAACCAAAGACTAAGGCCGACCAAGAAAAAATGGGTGTTGCGTTGCAACGTTTGGCTGAAGAAGACCCAACTTTCCGTATTCACACCGACGATGAAACCGGCCAAACGATTATGTCAGGAATGGGTGAGCTTCACCTTGAAATCCTCGTAGATCGTATGAAGCGTGAGTTTAACGTTGAAGCGAACGTGGGTGAACCACAAGTTGCCTTCCGCGAAACGATTCGTGGTATGGCTGAAGCTCAAGGTAAGCACGCCAAGCAATCTGGTGGACGTGGTCAGTACGGTGATGTTTGGATTCGTTTCGAGCCGACAGAATCTGGTACTGGATTTGAATTCGTTGATGCCATCAAGGGCGGTGTCGTGCCAAAGGAATACATCAAACCTGTTGAAAAGGGTATCCGCGATACGCTTGAAGGTGGTGTGATTGCCGGTTATCCAATGATTGGTGTCAAAGCGACCCTTTACGATGGTAGCTACCACGACGTGGACTCAAGCGAACTGGCCTTCAACCTTGCAGGTGTGCTATCTGTTAAAGAAGGTATTCCAAAGGCTCGCCCAGTTATTCTTGAACCTGTTATGAAAGTTGAAGTGTCTACTCCTGAAGACTTCATGGGTGACATCATCGGTGACCTTAACGCTCGCCGTGGCCGTATTGACGCCATGGAAGATATTCCTGGTGGCGCAAAGCTCATCCGTGCTTTCGTTCCACTTTCAAACCTCTTTGGTTACACGAACGATATTCGTTCAATGAGCCAAGGTCGCGCGGCTTCAACTATGGAGCTTGCCGAATACGAGGAAGTACCACCTAACGTTATGAAAGAGATTGTTGAATCTCGATCAAGCAAATAAAAGATTTCGGACCTGCGGGTCCGATTTTCTTATAGAATTGATGTCAATATGAGTGCTGAAGAATTTGAACCAACACCATTACCACCAGGATCAGTGCCGCTAGGTAGTTTTTATAGTGATATGTTGCACCGGGCGGACAGCAATATAGACCTTATGATTGCAGCTGAGAGATTTTTGGTCAAGTCCGGCGTGTGTGTAGATGAAGCCGATGCCGATTTTGAAGTTAGGTTTCATACGGAAGGTTCTGGCGGGTCGCCCCTGAGTCTAGAAGAGGTGCACGATGTTTGTGTGACAATCCCTCTCCGTATTGCGGGCGATCACATGGAGCAGGTGCTTTCATTTGAAGAGCTACTGGCCTGGTATAAAATAGTCGTCGCTAGTATTCAAGAAAGAATGCAAAGCGTCCACTCGCTGAAATGTCTAAAAAGCCCTACGTTTGCCATACATAATGCATGCGGGTACGGGAGAGAGTGTCCGATGATATATACGATGAAATATCTTGAAAAAGGATTGTTTGAAACAGAGTTTAACGATGCAAGCTACAAACAAGATCCTGACAAGGCGCGGAGGATTGCAATTGTAAAAGAAGATATTGCCGTAGCACATCAGCTCAGAACGGAAGCGGATGCACGTCTTCTGGTTAATAGTTTCAATGAACGCTTTAACGCTAGGTTTCATGAAGAGTAAAGAATACAACCGTAGAATGGGCTTATGGAACAGACTTTATACCAACGCCCGCGCGAGAAGCTTCGGGGTATCGGCCCGAGTGAACTATCTATTGCAGAGCTTTTTCAAGTTATTCTGGGCGCTGGAAGTCCCAAGATCTCTGGAGCTAAAATTGCACGTCTCGTAGAGGAGTTATACGTGAAAGATGCCATCACGTATCAGGCGCTTATTAGCATTGGAGGGATTGGAGAGGCAAAGGCATGTCAGATCCTTGCTGCTCTTGAACTTGCAATGAGAGCTTTCCGCCATGAATGAGCAACTCCAGGTAACTCGATGGTATGACCGAGCACAGATTGATTACACTGGTCATTATATGGCAATGTATGCGGCGTTTAATGCCTGGTATAGGCTTATTACCGGATTCACAAATGATCGCCAAGCGCTCAATGCGCTTCGGCTTGGTAATTCACTCTGGAATGAGTATACAGATGGTATCGCCATGCAAGAATTGGCTAGCTATATGAACTTATTAGTAGAATGCACCCAGCGCGAACCACTTTCCTATGCCACTCCTCATTGGAAAGGAGAAGTCGGGGATATGAAAGATTGGCCCTCGCTTATAGAATACTGGTACAGAGTGAGATGCTTAGTTATGCATGGGGTAGCAATTTCTCCGCCGTACGTGTATTTGGCATATGAGACCTTGAACATCTTTATGCGTGAGGTTATTAGGAGACTTGCGTGACATTGACTCTTTACGAAAGCTACTTTACCCTGTATAATTACCCGTATACGTCATGAGATGGCTATATTCTTATGCGAAATAATTAATAGGAGAATTAATCCAAATGGCAGATTTCGATCGCACCAAGCCTCACGTAAACGTTGGAACAATGGGCCACGTTGACCACGGTAAAACAACACTGACCGCAGCTATTACAGCTGTACTTGCGAAGCGTCTTCCAAGTGAAGTGAACAAAAAAGTCGATTACGCAATGATTGACAACGCCCCTGAAGAGCGTGCTCGTGGTATTACGATCGCTACTTCTCACCAAGAGTACGAATCAGAAACTCGCCACTACGCTCACGTGGACATGCCAGGACACGCTGACTATGTTAAGAACATGATCACCGGTGCTGCACAAATCGATGGCGCAATCCTTGTGGTTGCTGCAAACGATGGTCCACTTCCTCAAACTCGTGAACACGTTCTGCTTGCTCACCAAGTTGGTGTGCCAAAGATCCTTGTTTTCCTAAACAAGATGGACCTTGCTGACCCAGAACTCGTTGAACTTGTTGAAATGGACATCCGCGAACTGCTCGCTAAGAACGGTTACGATGAAGACGCTCCTATCATCAAGGGTTCAGCTACTAAGGCACTCGAAGGCGATGAAGCATCAGAAGACGCTATCATGGAACTCGTTGCTGCGATCGACTCATACATTCCAGAACCAACTCGCGACCTCGACAAGCCATTCCTTATGCCTATCGAAGACGTCTTCTCTATTAAGGGACGTGGAACAGTTGCAACTGGCCGTATCGAAACTGGTGTGATCAACATTAACGACCCAGTTGAAATTGTTGGTGTGAAAGCTACACAAGCATCTGTTGTTACTGGTATCGAAGCCTTCAAAAAGAACCTCGACCGTGGACAAGCTGGTGACAACGCCGGACTCCTCCTTCGTGGTATTGAACGCGAACAAATCGAACGCGGTCAAGTTATCGTGAAACCAGGAAGTATTACACCTCACACTGAATTCGAAGCTGAAGTCTACATCCTCAAGAAAGAGGAAGGTGGTCGTCACACTCCATTCAGCAAGGGTTACAAGCCTCAGTTCTACTTCCGTACTACTGACGTAACCGGTGAAGTTGAACTTCCAGCTGACAAGGAACTAGTTATCCCTGGTGATACACTGACCTTCGTCGTCAAACTCCTTGCGCCTATTGCAATGGAACAAGGTCTTAACTTCGCAATCCGCGAAGGTGGTAAGACTGTCGGTGCTGGTGTTGTTACCAAAATCGTCAAATAATTAGAGATCTAATTATGCAAAAACCTCCGATCACTCGGAGGTTTTTTGTATGGAAATAATGCCTAGAAATGCGAAATCCCCGCCAGTGTTCCGAGGCGGACACCTTTGGGGGTTCGCAGCCTGGGATGGCGGGGTACTGTTAGTTTGCACGTTCGTGCTGGATAGGGATGATATTGAACCACCCCTTATCTGCTCTCCAGTGGAGCGTCGCGACTGGCTTGCGTCTGCCGCTTGGAACCGCCCAGCCGTTGAGATCTCTTAACAGCTTAAAGAGGGCGTGCTTCGGGAGGAAGCCGATGAGCGCGGAAGTGACCATGTGCTCGCCACTTCGCAGTGCGTTCTTCGTTCCACTCATGCCCCTCTGCACATCGAGTTTGATTGCCTGAGCAATCTGGGCGACGCCGAGTGCGTAGTCGTATTTGACGATGAGGTCGTCAAGCTTCCTGCTGTAGGTGAGCTTGTAGAAGAAGGGGATCATTGCAGGCAAGCCTGCCGCGATCGGATCTTTTACAACTGCCGCCCCGTGGTAGTTCTTGAGCGTGGTGATGATGGCTCCCCAGTCGAGGAGCCCATCATCTGTGGTGAGCGTTCTGACGCCGATGGCATCTCCATGACGGAGTTCACCGCTGGCAAGCTTCTGGCGAAGCTGCTTGCGGATGGCTTCAACCGAGCCAAGTTGCTCTGTGCTGCGACTCATTGAGCCCTTCTCTCTGTTGTGATCGCGGAAATGCGATAGGATGATCATAAATGATTTAAGGTGTTGTGTCAATTTATTAACACCTTAGAAATCGAAAACCCGCCTCACTCGGAGGCCGGGCATGGGTCTTCGACGAGTTAGGCGGGTTGGGGGTGGGTGTGGCGTTCGAGCAGAAGCTGGTGATCAACGACGTCAAAACACTTCGTGATCTCGTTCCATTCGAGCGCCAGCTCGGTACCAGCAAGCTGGTGACGATTAACGCGCTGTAGGACTTCCTTCTGATCGCGAGGGCTCATTTCAAACAATGATGCCGGCGGTGTAAAGCGAGCTCCGAGCCATAGTCGCTCAGCTTTGAACTCTGCGGCTGCAAAGTTCTTTATGACGTCCACTTGGCCCCAAATGTCATCGGGGCGTCGGTCGTCGTCTTCATCGTGATTGTGCATATGAATCACCAACTTTCAGAGAGAATAGCAGAGTGCACTCGCTATATTATAGACCTTTGAGGCAGCGAGTCAATTTGATAATTACCCCATATCTGTTATAATGACCAAGTATTATTAATCCATTCCGAGAACTCGGCCAGACGCGAACACCACCGATTCGAGCAGAGGTTACGGAATAACATAGAAAGGTTTCTTCCCCATGGCAGAAGCAGCACCAAAAGAAGTGGGTCTTCGCATCCGTATTCGCCTTAAGGCGTATGACCACAAGGTCATCGATCAATCAGCAAAGCAAATCATTGATACGGCTATCCGTACCGGTGCAAGCATTGCTGGTCCAGTTCCACTCCCA
>Ga0247817_10002151_pt1 | contig 10177 bp, 12 predicted proteins | sample UWRJL212509R1_FD_178010 | JGI IMG/M metagenome (GOLD analysis project Ga0247817, IMG submission 178010) | Plant litter microbial communities from Arlington Agricultural Research Station in Wisconsin, United States - UWRJ-L212-509R-1 | ecosystem: Environmental > Terrestrial > Plant litter >... | reverse complement strand
TTTTCGCTATACTAAAAAGCGTACTCATTAATAAACAGCGCGGTTATGGTTTAGTGGTAGAATGCGTCCTTGCCAAGGACGAGACCAGGGTTCGATTCCCTGTAGCCGCACACTAACATCTGCTAGTCAGATACACATTCATCTATGAATACAATAAATAATGAAGCAATTCCCTTTTTTGTTTCACATGTAACCGAAGCACTACAAAAGGCGGGTTTTGAGAGTTACCTGGTCGGTGGCTGTGTTCGAGACATGATCATGGGAAAAACTCCGAAGGATTGGGATATCACTACAAATGCTCGGCCCGAGCAAATCCAGGAGGTCTTCATAGACTACAAAACAGTCTATGAAAATGATTTTGGAACTGTCAGCGTTCTCAATATGGCTGCAAATGCTGAAGATCGAGAATCACTCCCTTCTGCAGAGCATGCCTTTGAAGGAAATGAGGTTCAGGTCACAACCTATCGTTCGGAAGGTTCATACGCAGATAATCGGCATCCGGACAGTGTTACATATGAAACAGAACTCTCGAAAGATCTCGAACGCCGTGATTTCACTATCAATGCTATTGCGTACGACCAGCATTTTCTTAACCCAGATAGTTCTAAAGGACAAATTATAGATGTCTTTAACGGACTGTCTGATATAAAGGACAAAACCGTGCGATGTGTCCTTGAGGCCAATAAGCGCTTTGAAGAAGATGCTTTGCGCATGATGCGGGCGATCAGGTTTTCCACAGTACTCAACTTTAGTGTTGCACATGAAACAATGTCAGCTCTTATGGAGCAATCTGCCCGAATCAGACATGTTTCATTGGAACGAGTTCGGGATGAATTCATTAAAATCATCCTATCAAAAGCTCCCGCAAGCGGCGTCACACTCCTTGAAAAGACCGGATTACTCGAACACTTCATCCCGGAATTACTTGAAGGCATCGGATGCGACCAAAAGGGTGCTCATATTTATGATGTGTATAACCACCTCCTTCATGCATTGCAACATGCGGCAGAAAAAGAGTTTTCGCTGGAAATTAGGCTTTCTGCCCTGTTTCATGACATCGGAAAACCTGCAACCCGTCGGTATGACAGAAAAAAGGACAAATACACCTTTTTTGGACATGAGGTAGTCGGAGCGCGTATGACCAAGAAAATCATGGAACGACTGAAGTTTTCACGTGTAACAACTGATTTGGTTGTTACACTTGTCAGAAACCATATGTTTTTCTCAGATACCGAACAAATCACCCTTTCTGCTGTTCGCCGTATTATCCAGAAAGTTGCCCCGGAGCATATCTGGGAATTGATGCAGATTCGGGAATGTGACCGTGTTGGCATGAAAAAGGCAGAAGCTCCCTACCGCCTGCGCAAATACCACGCAATGATCGATGAAGCACTACGTGACCCTATTTCAGTATCCCAACTCGCAATCGATGGGAAATACTTAATGGAGGTGTTACATATGAAACCGGGCCCTAGAATGGGCTGGATTCTTCATGCACTTCTAGAAGAGGTGTTGGAAAATCCTGAACTGAATACTGCCCCCCTTCTCCACGAAAAGGTTCTGGACCTTGATGAGCAGGATGACCAAACACTGAAGACATTAGGAGAAAAAGGGAAAGAAAAGAAAGATGAATTCGAACTTGGAGAAATAACGAAGATTCGATCAAGTCATAAAGTAAAATAGTTACATGCTTGTCTCGCAGAAACTTTAGTGTAGGCGGGTGTAACACACATAACGTGAAAAGTAGCCCTTTATAAGGCTATTTTCATTTATGCTTTGAATGTCTTGTTTAACTTTACACTTTACTGTAAAGTGTAAATATGGAAACAAGTGCTTATATACAAATATTGCAGCATCTACGGTCCAAAAATAAACCGGTCCATCCTCATGATTTGTCACTGGCTCTCGGCAAAAGTCGTGTAACCATTCAATCTTCTCTCAAGCGGCTTATGAAAAACGGCTGGGTAGAGAAAATAGGTGAATCTCCAAAAACCATGTATCGATCCCTAGAACTAAGTTTGGTTCCACGTGAAACACAGACAAAAGACATTCCGCTCCTTAAAAAGGCTGAATCTCAATCGGCGAGCGGGTTACTCGAGCAATTTATCCATAACTCGCACAAAATACGATATACTATGCCCATGAAGCCACTTATTGTTTTTGATCTCGACGGAACCCTTACTCCTACTTCTTCCTGGGAAGCACTCAACGCCTTGCTCGGTATCAGCACAGAAGATGACTACCGGCTATTCAAGGAATACACTTCCGGAACACTCGAATACACCGACTGGATCGCCCAACTAGTGGAGATTCATAAGAAAACAGGAAAAACCGTTGCTCGTACTGAAATCGAGTCGCTTGCACATACCATTTCCTTATCTGAAGGTGCGCAAGAGACCGTTCAATATGCAAAAGACAAAGGGTATGAAACAGTGTTGATTTCTGGATCAGTAAATACCATCGTCGAAATAATGGCACAGCGCCTCGGAATCGCAGAATGGCGTGCATGCTCAACAGTAATGTATAACGTTGAATCAGGCCTGATAGATATCGTTTCAATGGGAGATGAGCGCCTTGCAAAGCTCAATGTCCTCAAAACCTACTGTGAAAAACGCGGTTATGCCCTTGAGAACACTATCACTGTCGGCGACGGAGGTAGTGAACTTGAAATCTTCAAGCATACCAAAGGCATCTTGATAGGGAACAACGCCGAACTCGCGCCAGTCGCATGGAAACAAGTCGCGAACCTCTCTGAAATCAAGGAAATGCTATAACGTGAAAGTTGCGACACAAGGTTTTTTTGTGTAATCTTTTGGTAAATAGTTATCAAAATATAATCGTTATGAAGCGACAACACTCAAGCACGAGCAAACCGTATGCTCAGGTAAAAAAACAGGCTACTAAAGCAAAAACATTTACCCCGCAGTCTTATGTTAATAATGGACAAGGGCACCGGACAGTCACTCCGCACATTAAAGGTACGTAGCAATGCGGATACCTAAAAACCGAGAATCCCTTCTCGGTTTTTATTTATAGCGCTATATCAAGCAGGATAGGGCAGTGGTCACTACCATAGTAGTCTTTGAGCGTCTCTACATCTTTGATTTTTTCTTTCAGGAGAGGGGAGACGAAAAAGTAATCAATGCGCCAGCCGACATTTCGCTCTCGTGCGGCAGTCTTTTGATCCCAGTAGGTATAGACATCAGTCATAGTAGGATAGAGAAGACGGAATGCATCAATCCATTTATGTTCGACAAGTTTATCCATCCAGGCACGCTCAATAGGGAGGAAGCCTGTATTTAAAACATTAGCCGCGGGACGGGCAAGGTCTATCTCAGTATGAGCGGTATTCACATCACCACAAAAAATAACGGGCTTCTTTTTTTCTAAACCATCAATATACAGAAGGAATTGATCGTAAAACCGAAGTTTGTAGTCTAATCGCTCTGGTCCACCGCCGCCATTCGGAAAATAGCACGTAATCAAATAAAACTTTTCATATTCGGCTGTAATAGTACGCCCTTCATCATCAAGCCCTGGCAAGCCGATGCCATAGGTAATTGCGAGAGGGGTATCTTTTGTATAAATAGCAACACCACTATAACCTTTTTTGATAGTTGGCCATGCAAAATACGCATCATATCCAAAAACCTGTGTAACAGCTTCGGGTAATTGCTCGGTAGTCGCCTTTGTTTCCTGTAAACAAAGAATATCCGGCACATAGTCAGTAAAAATTGGGTCAAAATTGCCTTGCCTGTAAGTTGCTCGAAGGCCGTTAGTATTCCAAGAGATGATTTTCATAATGGCAGTATAACAAAAACCGCCTAACGAGAAAGTTATGGCGGTTGTATATAGCGTGCGATAGAGTAAAAAAGAGGGTGTATTTATTTGAATGAACAAAGAGTATATTGAATGGTTGTAAACAGCGAACTGTTTGAAAAGATATATGTAAGGCAGATGCGGAACACCTGGAATTGAAGAACTATTATGTTATCAATGACCTTATGTATATATTGTACTACAAAGACACCGCCTGAACAATGGGGATAAGTACTCCTTATCGTTTACTGTGGAATTTCTTGTGTACGTCACGAAGTTGAGCGTCAGTTACATGCGTATACACTTGAGTGGTTGCAATATTGGCATGCCCGAGCATCATCTGCACACTGCGAATATCCGCTCCATTAGAAAGAAGGTCAGTAGCGAATGAGTGACGCAGTACGTGCGGGGTAACTTTCTTTGAGATACCTGCCTTAATGGCGCAATCACGCACAATACGCTCAATTGAACGCGGAGTGAGTCGTCCATCGATGGCATTGCGTGCGATGTTTACAAACATTGCTTCTTCCATATCTTTACGCTCTTTCAAATATGCTCGTATTGCGTCTTTGGCTTCCGTTGAGAGAAACACTACTCTGATCTTTTCACCCTTACCACGAATAGAGAATTCGTCTTTCGAAAGATCCAAGTCTCTGTTAAGCGAACAGAGTTCCGCCAAACGAAGTCCTGTTGAGAAAAAGAGTTCCAAAAGTGCCTTATCACGAAGCCCTTTAGTTGTCGCGAGGTCAGGGGACTTGATCAGACGATTGAGCTCATCGACGGAAATAAGATCAAGATGCCGGGCACCGACCTTGGCAAGTTCTATAGCGTCCGGTGTGAGTGTGACCACATTTCGTTTGCGACAATATTTCAAAAAGGAACGAAGCGCAATAAGGTGGTAATTTTGGGTGTTTTTCTTCATTGTTGCGGCTGTCTGACCCTTGACCTTGGCCCCGGGAGAGCGGTTGAGCGACAGGCGATACTCTCGCAACCGGTCGTCCGTGATATCAGCGGTTGTTTTTACCTTCATTTCCAAAAAGGCTCGGTTGAGATAGTGCTCGTAGTTACGCACGGTCAAAAGACTGCGTCCTTTCTCGATTTCGATATATTCCAGGAATTGCCGCTTGATCGTTTCGATATCCATTATCCCCCTAGTATACACCACTTGCTTTTTTCAAATCAGCTGCTATAATACTATTCATGTTAACTCCGAAGAAAAAACTAGTAGTAATCAAAAAGCACCAGCTTCACGATACTGACACCGGTAGTAAAAAGGTTCAGGTTGCGATGCTTACAAAGCGTATTGATGTTCTTGCAGACCACCTTAAGAAGCATAAGGGTGACAACCACTCTCGTCGCGGACTTATCAAGATGGTGGCTGACCGTCGCGGTCACATCAAAGTGTTGGAAAAGACAAATCCTACTCAACACCAAGAAGCACTCAAGATAATCAAAGGCTAAACAAAAAACTCTCACAACTATGTGAGAGTTTTTTGTTTTTATATCACCTTAAGGAGGGTATACTGTATGTATGGCAATTATCAAACAGAAGAATCAGCGTGTGGGAGTTTTTATTGATACGCAAAATTTATATCACACCGCTAAACATATTTATAAAAGGAAGGTTAACTTTGCAAACGTACTGCGCGACGTACTAGCAGGAAGAAATCTTGTACGAGCAATCGCCTATGTTATCACTACCGAGAACGAAGACGAGAAGGCATTTTTAGGAGCACTGACGAAAGTAGGGATTGAGACAAAATCAAAACCCTTACAAATTTTTTATGATGGAAGTAAAAAGGCAGACTGGGACACCGGACTTGCTATTGATGCGGTGTCACTCGCGCCGAAACTCGATGTGGTCATCATCGTGTCAGGAGACGGAGACTTTGCGCCGCTTTGTGAATACCTCAGATACCATGGTGTTCAAGTGGAAGCCGCAACTTTCGGACAATCAGCATCAGCATCACTTAAAAATGCCGTCGACGACTTCCTTGACCTTTCAGTCGGAGCAAAAAAATATTTGCTCGGCTATTAAACACACCATTTTTCTATGGCAGATGAAACACAACAAACACCGCAGACTACGCCAAAACCAACTCTCACATTAGAAGAGATTGAAGCAGGCGCCAAGCAAATCAATGCTCAGGTGCCGATACCTGAACCTGTACCAGAGCCGGCAAAATTTGTACGTACCTATGAAGACGACATGGCGCGCTCAATGAACGTAAGTGACGCAAAGGTCGTACAAGAACTTCTCTATAATGCGCGTGAACGCGAAACTATCGAAGAAATTGAAACTCATAATAGAAAAGCGAAAGGTTGGTATGTTGTCGGATCAATTGTGCTATTGCTGGTCGCCCTTGCAGCGGTCGGTTACGGCATCTATCACTACACCCGCCTCACTGTGCCGGTAACGGAAAATGTTTCAGTCGGTGTCTTCGCTTCGACCGAGCCGATAGTGGCAAGCGGGACGACACTTGATTCTGTTCTTGCAACCTTTCCTACTGAGACGCTCACCGAAAACAAACCGTACCTGCTTTCACTGGTCACTGACAGTGCCTCCCAGACACTGCTAAGCAACTCCGCGCTCTTTTCATTTATCGGTGCGACACCGACAGAACCGTTTCTTACCGCTCTTTCAGCTGTTCGTATCGGGGTAATGAACACAGGCGGAGTGACCGCTCCTTTTATCATCATGTCGGTTCCCGACATGGATGTTGCCCTGAAAGAATTTCTCTTGGCAGAACCTGTTATGCTCGCCATGTTTGCAAAAACATTCACTATCGACACGAGCACGCTTGAAACAGAAACTGCCCCTGCCTTTATGGGGGAATATCGATATAATGTTCCTGTCCGAACACTCTATACAATGGACACAAGCGGTGTAAAAAACCAGACTCTGCAATATGCATCTCTCACAAACAACATCATCATTATCACGAAAGATACGGCCGTGCTGAAAAGTGTCTATGACACTATTTTGCGCCAAAATTAAGGCCGAGTAGCGGGGGATAACACTGCTTGTACTTTCGGATGAGCGTGCTACTATACGGGGTATGAAAAATACCGAACACTTCAAAACAGCTCTTTTGACCGAAAAGCAAACTCTTGAAGAGGAGCTTGGAGGTATCGCGCTTTTTAACACTGAAACTCATACATGGGAAGCTACTCCTGACCAGGAATTGATGGGGGAAACAGATGACAATGACGCGGCAGACCGTTTCGAGGACTTCGAAGGACGAAGCGGCATGGTAATCACCCTACAGGCACGACTCACTGATGTCGATGCAGCACTCGCAAAAATCGAAGCAGGAACATTCGGTATCTGCGAAGTTTCAGGGGATCCGATCGAAACAGACCGTCTCGAAGCAAACCCGGCAGCGCGCACCAACAAAGCTCACATGAACGACTAGTACAAAAACTATAAAAATACCGAGGCAAGACCTCGGTATTTTTATTTGCTATACTGGGTATAAATCGGAGCTCATATGAGAAAGAAAATACAACAGATGAAAGAATCCTTTCATCATCGTAGCGCATTATTCATAGCAACGTGTGGAGCACGAAATGTTTGCGAAGGTCGGTATGAAACAATCATTGTTCTCATCATCCTTAGCAACAAAACAATCAAAACCACTATCGCTCGAGTAAGCAAGACATTCAAGAAAAAGTGAGACCTTAACACATTGTTAAGGTCTTTTTCTTAATAAAAATTTCATGTCGCATTCGTATAATTACACTATGGCATTTGCATGCGTACAAAGCGCACAACTGACCGGACTCGGCGCCACCGGAGTAACGGTTGAAATAGACGTAAACAGGGGGCTCTATTTATTTCAAATAGTCGGATTACCGGACAAGGCGGTAGAAGAAGCGCGCGAGCGAGTAATCTCGGCGGTGCGCAACAGCCTTGATATCAACATAAAGGGAGAAAATCAAAAAGTGATAATATCGCTTTCACCCGCAGAAATCAAAAAAGAAGGCGCGTACTTTGATATCGCGATAGCGATAGGATACCTGTGCGCGACCAATGCACTGAAAACCGGAGTTGAAGAGAAATTATTTATCGGAGAACTTGCTCTTAATGGAGAGGTGCGCAAAGTTCGCGGATTGCTTTCCATAGCCTCCTGGGCAAAGAAACAAAGGATTAAGGAACTCTTCATCCCTGAAGGAAATGAACAGGAAGCCGAGCTCATAGAAGGAATTACATTTTATCTGATACCGACACTCAAAGAACTTGTTGCGCATCTAAACGGCACAACGACACTTCGTACAGTCACGTACTCCAGCGACCGGAAACATACCAAGAAAACACTGGTTGATTTTGGAGATGTGCGCGGACAACAAAGTGCAAAGCGTGCACTCACCATAGCGGCAACGGGCGGGCACAATATCGTGCTGTTCGGTCCGCCAGGAACAGGCAAGACCATGCTTGCAAAAGCATTCCACGGAATACTGCCCGAACTTACCAATGACCATTTCTTGGAAGTCGCGATGATTTATTCTTCAATAGGACTTGTTGATGACGCACTCGAGGGAACTCCGCCCATTCGAGCTCCGCACCACAGCGCTTCTCATGTCGCAATCATCGGAGGCGGATCAACTATCAGACCCGGGGATATCACGCTTGCACATCGGGGGATTTTATACCTGGATGAATTTCCGGAATTCGACAGGCGGGTCATCGAAGCGTTGCGCGAACCGTTGGAAGAAGGGAGCATTACCGTCGCGCGCGCAAAAGGAAGTGTCCGGTATCCTGCAAAATTTATATTGCTTGCCGCCATGAACCCTTGTCCGTGCGGTTACCGTGGAAGCGGTGTCAGACCATGCTCCTGCAGCAGTGCGGAACTCGCGCGATATCATAAAAAACTTTCAGGCCCCATAGTAGACCGGATCGACCTGTGGGTACCGGTTGCACACGTCGCGTACGAAACGCTTCATCAAAAAAATACGATTAATGAAAGTGGAGTATTACAAGAAAAGATAACCGCTCTTCGCGCTCATCAATATTCCAAACGAAACAAGCTTAACTTCGAACTTACTTCTAACGATGTTCAGTCCGACGTGTCGCTTGGAGCAGAAGCAAAGGCGGTGCTCCAACAATCCGCTGAAACCCTAAAGCTCTCGCCACGGGTATACCTGAGAATCATCAAAGTTGCCCGAACCATTGCAGATATTGAACATTCCGAAACAATAGAACCTCGACATATTCTCGAAGCGTTGCAATACCGGCCAAAATTTGATTGATAGGGAAGAATCAGTACAATGTATTAAACCTAAACCCTAGTACGATGAAAAAGAAAATATTGCTTTACACGGATACTAATTCGGGTAATAAGCTACAAGCACTAAAAAATGTTGCTGAAAAAAATGAACTGCTTGAAATTCCAGAAGTAACGTTTAAAGAACCTAAGATTAAGGAAGACATCCTTATGACAGAAAATAAGGTGAATGATGCAGCGATTCGTCGTTGCCACAGACCCTCTGTTGAAATTGATATTAAAAAAGGAGGATGTTCAATCGGCATCCAAAAAGGATTTTATCGTGATAAGAATAATACGTATTATCTTATTCATGTTGTTTCTCTTATCGAGAACGGGAGATTTGCAAAACCAATCATAGAGTGTGCAAAAATTGCAGTTAACGAAAAAATTGCAGCGCGCCTCAAGACTGGTAAAAAATTTACTTCGCCAATACCTCTCTACGAACAACTAACCGGAAAAACGGAAATATCTTGGTTTGAATCAACGATTGAAAAAGCGGTGGTTCAAGTTATCGATCGAATTAAAAAAAGAAAAGAGGAGAAGAAAAGAAAGAAAAGAGAGCTACAGTCTGCGTAATGCAAAAAGCGATTCAGGAATGAATCGCTTTTTTTATTTAGTAGTGAGTACCAACTTTGTTTTTACCGAAAGGATTGGTTGCTCCTCGAACTTCGAAGTGAAGGTGCGGCCCGGTCGATCGTCCGGTATTTCCACTCTTACCGATTACTTCTCCAGTAGAAACAGATTCTCCGACACTTACTGACGCGCTTGAAAGGTGGGCATAGAGTGTCTGAGTTCCGTTTGAGTGTTTGATAACGACATAGTTACCGTATCCGCCGTTATACGCACCGTCTTTTTTTGCAAGGATTACTTCACCTGAAAGTGACGCCTTTACTGGAGTTCCGACAGGGGCACCGAAGTCCACACCGTTTGACCCGTGAACTCCTTGAGTCAATATACTGCCAGGAATAGGGAGTTTGTATGACGAAGAAGATGAACTAGCGGTTGTTTCCTTAGTGTCTTCCTTTTTTGCAGTAGTGACAGTTTTTGTTACAGCCTTCACTGCGGCCTTAGCTTCGGTTTTTGAAGGGGCG
>Ga0247817_10002150_pt1 | contig 10177 bp, 10 predicted proteins | sample UWRJL212509R1_FD_178010 | JGI IMG/M metagenome (GOLD analysis project Ga0247817, IMG submission 178010) | Plant litter microbial communities from Arlington Agricultural Research Station in Wisconsin, United States - UWRJ-L212-509R-1 | ecosystem: Environmental > Terrestrial > Plant litter >... | reverse complement strand
AGTCTTTTTTAAGACGGTTTTGTAGCGTTAGCGGAATGAACCAAAATTTTAGCTTATTTGAAATCAGCCTTGATTTTTTGGTTCTTTTGTATTAAGACAAAAGAACAGAAGAATAAAAAAAGAAAGATAATTACGAATATGAATGGGTGAACTATTTATACCTAGTAAAACTTAACTAAACGATATTGTAAAGTAATACTAAAAACTAAAAGACAAACCCTAACCTAAATCCTGCTTTAGGAACCACACCATTATAATCCTGAGATTCCAGGATCCAGAATGTGTTATCTTCTGTATATGTCAGCGGTTTTGTACTATTAGATGTTTTAATTCCGCCGCCAACAAACATATCCATTACAAAGGCATTACTAATCACAACCTGATAACCAAAAACAGCACCGCCTTCAAGGGTTTCAATGGTATAATCAACTTTAGATGGCTCAGTATTATTGGTATTGGGATTATAAGTTGTGGTATTTAATGAAAAATTATTTTTTGAATATCTCGTGTATGGTCCGGCATATAAACCACTCATGTGAGAACGCCCTTTTAAAAAGTAATACTTCATCATACCTTCTACCATACCGCCGGAAGCTTTGTCTTTATCCGGATAATTTACATTGTTGCCAGTACTGGGATTATAAAATGATTCATCGCCATTCTTTTGTGCCGACATTAATCCACCTGTAAGTTGTAAGGATATACCTGACGCAATATACCTTTCATAGGACAACATAAATGTCGATACAATAAAAGCCTGTGGTGTTATTTTAAAACTGTTCTTTTTAGCGGGCAATTCATCATCTACTTGATCAATTTGTGCATAAGAATTTTTTGCAGAACCTAATAAGATACTTAATAGAACGAATGTTTTTAAAAAGCTGCTGGTTGATAACATAGGTATACTTATTTTAATTAGTTTAGTAAATATCATTAAATTTAGCCAAATAATAAATCATTGAATATGCTGTTAGCTTATAACTGGATAGGTTTTTTGCTATTGCATTCACAGGTTTTGATTGGCGCATGTTTACTATCTGATGTCTTCCATACGTTAGCGATTTATTTGATCCTGCACGGATAAAGAAAATCAGACATGAATAAGTTACGTTTTATTAATAAACTTTGCAAGTATCATCGCTGCGATAATTTTGCAGTATTATTCTTTAATAAAATATGTATTTTAAACTTCCCGAATCCTTTTACATCCGTGAAGATGTCATTCAACTTAGCAAAGAATTGTTAGGGAAGGTTCTTGTGACGTATATTGATGGAATTATTACTTCAGGCATGATCACTGAAACCGAAGCATATCATGCACCGGAAGATAAAGCCTCGCATGCCTATAACCACAGACGTACGCCTCGTACAGAAGTGTTTTATAATACAGGTGGAATTGGGTATGTATATTTATGCTACGGGATTCATAATTTGTTTAATGTGGTTACAAATAAAGAAAACATTCCGCATGCAATATTGATCCGTTCTGTTGAACCCCTGGAAGGCATTGATCATATGATGCAGCGTAGAAAAAAAGTAAAACTGGACAAAACATTAACAGCAGGCCCCGGCGCATTATCCCAGGCACTCGGTATAAACAAGATCCACAATAAAGTTTCGTTATTAGGAGACACGGTGTGGATAGAAGACCGGACCATTGAAGTCGAAGATATTGTTGCAACAACGCGTGTAGGAATTGATTATGCTGAAGAATATATAGACAAACCCTGGCGTTTTTATATTAAAGGGAATAAATGGGTCAGCAAACTGTAACATCTCAGTAAAAAAGAATTATTAGAATAAACAGCATATATTTGATTATGAAATTCATTCAAAAAACACTTTGTATCGCAATCCTGTTTTGTATCATTCAGGTTCAGGCACAGCAGGGAAATAGTTGTCCCGAAGATTTATTTCCTTTTTACGATAAAGAGAAGAAGGCCTGGGGCTATGCAGATATGATGGGCATGATGGTGATCGAGCCCATTTTTACAAAGGTTTCTCCATATAGTAGCAACAAAGCAATTGTTCAAAAAGGAAATTTATGCGGTGTATTAGATTGTAATGGAAATTTAATTGTTCCAGTGCAATATGAAAAGATATTGAATTTCAGATACAATAAAGCCTGGGCTTCAAAAGACGGACTCTGGGGATTGATCGATGACAAAGGCAGGAATGTATTGGCGCATCAGTTTACCGATATGTATGCCATTCAGGGTACAGAGTTAACATGGGTAAAGAAAAATGGGGTATGGGGCTTGTTTGATGAAGACAATACCAAATACATTATTATACCGCAGTATACAGTAGCTCAGGTATTGTCTCCCAATTGTTCATTGATACAAAAGGAGGGGAAATTAGGTGTTGTAAACCATGTAAACGGGGGCTTTTTACTTGAACCCAATATCGAAAATGTAAAAAAGATCTCTCCGAGAGATATCATTTTTAATCAGGATGGCAAATGGGGGATTTTTAATAACGTGGGTAAAGTAACTCAGAATCCAATATATGATTCACTGGATGTTTTCAGAACCAATATTTTGATTGCAAAAAATGGCTCGAACTATGGTCTATTGGATTTAGCTGGCGGAGTACTCTTGCCGGTAGAATATCAATCGATTGCTCCTTATCAAAATGGATATTTCCGTATTAAAAAGGATAACCTTTATGGATATGCGTCTATAAAGGGCAAGGTATACATCAAACCGAAATATACCCAGGCTTCAGATTTTGAAAATGGTTCAGCAATTGTGAGAGAGAAAGATTGGTATGGAATTATTGACCTGAAAGATTCCTTTATTTTAAAACCTACGTATTCAATAATTTTTCCTTCAAGGTTTAATGAATATTATGTTGGATATAAAATAAAACAGATTGATCATAAAACTATTTCTCAGCAAGATCTTATTATTCCTGTAACATCTTCCGTGTTTGCTATTCAGACGTTTCAGAAAATAAGCAATATGGATTCTGTTTCTGCCATTCGAATCAAAAAAGAAGACAAGTGGTATTACTATAATGGTAAAGCGAAAGCATTAAAATTTGATATTGGGTTCGATTCTATTGGTACATTTAACAATGGAATTGCTGCTGTTCAACATGGCGGCAATGTGGGTATTGTAAATGCTTATGGTAAATACATTTTAGAACCAAACTATTCATCCATTGAAACAAGTAAAGTGGGAATGAAGACCTTTTATATTGTCACTGAAAATGGAAAAAAAGGGTTGATGGATGTAGCGGGTAAACGTATATTGGCTTCTGAATATCAAACCATTATTTTATCGTTGCCTAATTTCATTAAAGTTGAAAAAGATAAGCTATGGTCGTTGTTACACCTTGATGGAACAGTAATCTCAACTCAGACTTATACATTTATGGATACGAGCGACGTAATGCCGATACCTGTAATGCGATCTAAAAAATGGTGTTTGTTAAATCAGGATGGAGCTGAAACAAAATTAATTAAAGCAGTGTCTATTAAACAAGATTCTGCAAATGCAAAATTATATATTGTTGATACGGGTAAAGCTTCTTATAAAATAAACAAACTGGGAGAGAAGCAATAACCAGGACGTTGTTATTCAATTTGTTAAAAAAAACGTACTTTTGTACTACGAAATATAATTTCTAATACGAATATTACTATGACAACAGGAGAAATTCACACCGCTAAAGGTGTAATGAAAGTAGAATTTTTTGATCAGGATACGCCTATAACTGTAGCAAATTTTGTTAAACTTGCTAAAAGCGGTTACTACGATGGATTGAACTTCCACCGCGTTATTGCTGACTTTGTTATTCAAGGCGGTTGTCCTGATGGGACAGGCATGGGCGGCCCCGGCTATTCAATTAAATGTGAAACAAAGAACCCAAGCCAATACCACGACCGTGGAGTATTATCTATGGCTCATAGAGGCAAAGATACAGGCGGCTCACAATTCTTTATTTGCCATAGCCGTAAAAATACTGCTGGCTTAGATGGTAAACACACATGCTTTGGTAAAGTAACGGAAGGCATTGAAATTGTTGATCTGATCAAACAAGGTGATAAAATTGAAAAGATCGTTATTAACTAATTGAATCTTTTTCAATAACTAAAAGCCCTGTTTCTATAGGTAGAATCAGGGCTTTTTGTGTTTAATATGCTATGTTATAAATATTAAAGTAACTTAATCATGCCATTCCATAATTTTATGATTAGGAAATTTTTTATTAAATATTTTTTTGAATTCAAAAAAAGAATTTGTCTCTATAAACTTGATTAATTTACGTGATCCTGTATGATCATTATTTCTTACTGCAAGCCATATTGAAGAAATATTTTCATATGAATCATATATAATATCATAACTAAAATAATCTTTCTCCCTCCAAGAAATATCGTCTTTATAAATACATAAACCTAAAATAAATTGCTTCTTAACTAAGGCTCTTTGTTTCATTTCTATTTCCGATATTTCTTTATAGCCATAGCTATAGATAGGGTATATAGCTGTTAAAAATAATACATCTAAAGATCTATCTTTCATATGATCCGAAGCAAATAATAAAACAGCAAGATTGAAAATGCACCCAAAAACTACAATTGAAGAGATTGTCATTGAGATCGCAGAGGGGCGAATGACTAAAGATATTTTATTGTCAGATATAAACAATTTACTGGTGTTCCCTATTCGGATTTGCATAAATTCCTTATTCCATGTTACCTCACTAAAGTAACACATAAAAAATTATCAAACCATACTTAAACTTAATTTTAAATATTTTGTAACTAGAGAATTCTTGATTTGATGCAAAACATTAAAAATATTAATTTAAATCAAATTTATCCTTTTTTTAAATGGTATAACTTGATGGTTTTTAGTTGATTAATGTCAAATAATTGTGATAAGAACTACCTGTGGATAATACAAGCTTTACCCCTCAGAGATTTTTTGTAAATTGTTCCTGCTTCAAATAATAATTTAACTGATACATGGCAGCTGAGAAACCCTTATATACCGAAGATAGCATTCGGTCACTCGATTGGAAAGAACATATCCGTTTACGTCCGGGTATGTACATCGGGAAACTGGGCGATGGTTCTGCGCAAGACGATGGTATCTATGTGCTTGTAAAAGAGATTATTGACAACTCCATCGATGAACACATGATGGGGAATGGTAAGCAAATTGACATTGTTATTACCGATAAAAAAGTAGAAGTTCGTGATTATGGTCGCGGGATTCCATTAGGGAAAGTAATCGATTGCGTTTCCAAGATCAATACAGGTGGTAAATACGACAGCGGTGCTTTTCAAAAATCTGTTGGTTTGAATGGTGTCGGTACAAAAGCGGTGAATGCGCTTTCTGCATACTTCAAGGTTCAGTCTATTCGTGACGGTAAAACCAAGATCGCGGAATTTGAAAAAGGAGAATTAGTAAAAGATCATAAGGAGACATCAACCACCGAGAAAAACGGTACGATGATTACTTTTACTCCGGATAATACGATCTTTAAAAATTTCTATTTCATTCCTGAATTTCTTGAAGAACAGTTGTGGAACTATGCATTCTTGAATGCAGGTTTAACCATCAATTACAACGGAAAGAAATACTATTCTGAAAATGGATTGCTGGATCTATTGAAGCGTAAAGCTGATGTAGAATCGATTCGTTATCCATTCATTCATCTGAAAGGAAATGACATAGAAATGTGTATCACTCACGGTGAGCAATACGGTGAAGAATATTATTCGTTTGTAAACGGACAATATACAACACAAGGAGGTACGCATTTAGCGGCCTTCAGAGAAGCTCTTGTTAAAACCGTAAGAGAGTATTACAAAAAAGATTTTGATGCGTCAGATGTACGTTCTTCCATCATTGGAGCAGTTGCTATCCGTGTACAGGAACCCGTATTCGAGTCGCAAACAAAAACAAAGCTAGGTTCACAAAACGTAGCACACGAAGGGCCGACGGTTCGAAACTTTGTGAATGATTTTGTAAAGCGTGAGCTGGATAATTATTTGCACCAAAACTCTGCAGCGGCAGATGCTTTGTTAAAGCGGATTCTACAGTCTGAGCGTGAACGTAAAGATATTGCCGGCATTAAAAAACTGGCCAACGAGCGTGCGAAGAAAGCCAATTTACACAATAAAAAATTACGTGATTGCCGTTTCCATTTAGACGATGAGAAGTCTGACAAACGTTACGAATCAACCTTATTCATTACCGAAGGGGATTCTGCCAGCGGTTCTATTACAAAGTCTCGTAAAGTGGAAACACAGGCTGTATTCAGTTTGCGTGGTAAACCATTAAACTGTTTTGGTCTAACCAAAAAGATCGTTTATGAAAACGAAGAATTCAACCTGTTACAGCATGCATTAAATATTGAAGACGGCTTAGAAGGCTTACGTTATAAAAATGTAGTAATCGCAACCGATGCCGATGTAGATGGTATGCACATCCGTTTGCTGCTAATGACATTCTTCTTACAGTTCTTCCCGGATCTGGTTCGTAACGGGCACTTATTTATTTTAGATACTCCTTTGTTTAGAGTTCGAAATAAAAAAGAAACGATCTACTGTTATAGCGAAGATGAGAAGCAGAAGGCAATGGCTAAACTAGGTTCTAAGCCGGAGATCACACGATTCAAGGGGCTAGGAGAGATCTCTCCCGACGAATTCGGTAATTTTATAGGTGAAGATATCCGACTGGATCCCATTATTCTTACAAAAGAAATTACAATACCGAAATTGCTTTCATACTATATGGGTAAAAATACGCCTGAGCGTCAGCAGTTCATTATTGAAAACTTGAAGCATGAAAAAGATGCTCCGGTATTTGAAGAAGATAAAGTAGCAGTTGAAGTAGTAGATTAATTCATATATACACGAATTTGTAAAAGCACACTTGGATTTTTTCTGAGTGTGCTTTTTTATGTTATATTTAGTCGAATATTTTAGAATCCATCTTTTTATAATTCCCCTAGTATAATTATGGCACAGAACAATAGTAAGATCGAATACAATTCACTGCTGTTTTCATTTTACATCGTCATTGCACTGATGATATGCAGTCTTATTTTTAATGAATTGACAGAGTCCAATATTATTGAAGTGGATGCTGGTTCTTATGTGATTAGTGCGATTATAGGCCTGGTTACGATTTACATTTCAAAATTAAAAGACAGACCAAAAGACGAAAATCATCCACTAGGGTTTGCAGGTTATGTGCCCGTTTTGAATCTGATACGTAGCTTCATGGTTATTTTGATATGTATTAAAGCAATCGGAGAGTCTGTGGGAAGTATCGTTAGCGGTCCCGATGAAACAGATCATGGAATCATGTTTGCGTATGCACTCGTTACCTTGGTCTTCAATGTTGTTGCTTATGTAGTGATTAACAGCAGAGGAAAAAAAATCGGTTCTGCATTACTGAAGACAGATGCGTTGGATTGGAAAACGGATATTGCGTTCAACTTTTCTATTGTGCTCGCGGTATTTTTTTCTTATGGATTAGAATTCACTTCATATAAAGCCTATGCAGATTATGTCGATCCGGTATTCTGTATTATTTTTTCAATCGCAATGGCATATTATCCTATTGTTTTATTTTCTGAAAATGTAAAACTACTATCTGTGTCATCCATAGATAAAGAATTACAGGCAAAAATTATTCAGGCCTTTACTGAAAAGATCACACATATTGAAAAATACAATCCAGTGTTTACAGTATTGCAGGTAGGCGGAGTATTATGGGTAAATATTGAATTGTTTGTACACGAACGCGATGAACCTATAGCGTTGGATTACCTGGTGATTAAAGGGAGAGGAGAAGAGATCTTAAATGAAATTACTCCCGATAATAAGATTTCATTTTTGTTTAATCGGGTGAGGGAGTAGTGGTGAAAATTCTTTAGCAGTATGATGTTAAACTGTTTACTTATATAAATAGTTTGTGATTAGTTTTTCATCATAAAATTTAACATCACAGGACAGTAGATTGTTGGCCGATGGCACAACAACGTGTGGATTTGCTGTTAGTTAAGAACGTAAAAATTAGCAATTTTTAAATTTTAACTATCTGTATATCAATACTTGTTAACCTTTTTTGCCTTTTCTCTAAAATATTTTCAATCTTTATACAATATTTTTAAATCATGTCCGACTATCCTAATAGAAGGAGCTAATAGAAGCAATTCAAAACAAATGGCAAGTAGTCAGGAAGCACACATAGAACAGGTCTTTAAAAACCAGCGCGGAGGTCTTTTAGGCTTTATTCGCAAACGTGTATCTCGGCTCGAAGATGCTGAAGACATTCTTCAGGACGTGTTCTTTCAATTCGTCTCTGCTTATGATAGCATTGAGTCCATTGATAAAGTGAGTTCCTGGTTGTTTTCGGTAGCACGTAATAAGATTACCGATCGGTATAGAAAGAAGAAACCCGATGCATGGTCGGACTTGGGTTTTCAAGGTAAAAATGAAGACTCAGAAATGCTGATGCTGGAAGATATTCTTCCGGACTTCAAAAACACACCAGAAGACGTGTATGCGCGAAACGTAATATGGGAAGCAATTGAAGTAGCCATGGCAGAGATGCCGCCGGAACAACGCCAGGTAATGCTGCTGCATGAATTTGAAGATAAATCCTTCAAAGAGATCAGCGAAATAACAGGTGTAAGTGTTAATACATTGTTGTCAAGAAAGCGTTACGCAATATTATCACTTAGAAAAAAATTACAGGAATTGTATGATGAACTATAGCATCACAGAAATTCTAACAAGTATCTGATTAACCAATTAACCTTATTATCTCATGAAAAATAAATTCATAATTATCGCAAAAATAGTAATTGGTGTTCCCTTGGTAATCTTTGCTGTTGGGTTTGGCACCATGTACCTGTGGAACTGGCTTGTGCCGGCACTATTTAATGGGCCAATAATCAATCTTTGGCAAACATTCGGAATTATTTTATTATCTAAAATCCTTTTCGGAGGCTTTAAAGGAAAAGGTGGTGGCTGTTGTTGCGGTGGCGGAGGAGGTAATCCACGCGAAGCATGGAAACAACACCTGAAAGCTAAGTGGAATGATTTGTCGAACGAAGAACGTTCGAATTTAAAAAGTAAATTCTTTAGTAAATGTTATCCCAGACCTCAAAATGATATCGATTGTACAGATTCCCCTAAACAATAAGCATCATGGAATTATTTACTGTTAACTATCAGTTGAAAGTTGCCGTTAAAAATAACGGTGAGTTCACAAACGAATATGAAATCCGTTCTGAAACAATGACGAATACCAGTAATTTCTTGCCGGAAATTTTAACAGATATCCATGAGAAGCACCGTCAGGATTGGCTTATAGGAGTGGAGATCCAAGATGTAACGTTCATTGAAACGGTAGACGTTGAACAATCACAACTGGTTCACGCGTAAAAAATTAACCGGAGTATTACATAGAAGAGGCACCTTATATTGGGTGCCTTTTCTGTTTATTTATCTTTTGAATTTGTTTTTATAGGAATATACAGCAGCAGATTCAGCTGCATTAAATTATCTTTTTTCTTTCTGTTACCCCAATCTGAGATATTATCAATATAATCCGTCATTGGGTTTAAAAAACCAAAATCCATTCCAATGCCATACCCGTTTGGCATATAATAAGCCCCGCCAATTTTAATAGGTAACATGAGTGCTATATTTGAGTATTCCTCTCCTTTGGCGCGGGTTGCTAATTGGCCGGAATATGGATTATTATATTCGTCTTTTGGATTGAAACGAAGTATTGATATCCCTGGGCTTACAAACAAACAATAGGATTCTTTTTTTATAATATGAATGCGAAGTTCATACCCAACACTAAATAAAGACGTTTTAAAATAATGATTAGGCGTTGCTGCAGCACTGAATGTATATGAAGGATTATTACCGCGCACACCACCCATCATCAAATGTATGAAACCATTTACGCGTTTCTTTTTATTGAATAAAACACCTGCATGAAACGTGCCGCCCCAACTTTCAAACGATTGCGTTAGATCGCCTCTGTACGAGGTTCCGCCGAAGCCTAGAGTAAGTATAATGTTTTTACTCTGCAGCTGAGCTTGTGTTATTGTATTGAAAAATACGATGATTATAACTAAACATACGTACCGCATAGTTGCAAGTATTTTGTTAAGAGATTCGGTTATT
>Ga0247817_10002148_pt1 | contig 10180 bp, 10 predicted proteins | sample UWRJL212509R1_FD_178010 | JGI IMG/M metagenome (GOLD analysis project Ga0247817, IMG submission 178010) | Plant litter microbial communities from Arlington Agricultural Research Station in Wisconsin, United States - UWRJ-L212-509R-1 | ecosystem: Environmental > Terrestrial > Plant litter >... | reverse complement strand
CCGACGGCTCCGGTGCCGACGTCATCACCCGCAGCGCCGCCCTGCTCGATCGCGTGCGCTTTCTGGCCCTGTCGGTGTCGGACTCGGCCGAGGACGTCGTCGGCGTCATCCGCGCGGGCGCCCGCGGGTACATCACCAAAGGATCCTCGGGCGCCGAGGTCTCGCGTGCCGTCGGCGCCGTGGCATCCGGTGACGCAGTGTTCTCGCCGCGCCTCGCGGGCTTCGTGCTCGACGCGTTCGGAGCTGTCGCGGGGGAGCAGGCAGCCTCCGACACCGAGATCGACCGCCTCTCGGCCCGCGAGCAGGAGGTCATGCGTCTCATCGCGCGCGGCTACGCCTACAAGGAGGTCGCGACGGAGCTCTTCATCTCGATCAAGACCGTGGAGACGCACGTCTCGGCGGTACTCCGCAAGCTGCAGCTCTCGTCGCGCCACGAGTTGACCGCGTGGGCGCTGGAGCGCAAGCTGCTCTGAGTGCGCCCCGCCCCTGTCCCAGCGCAGGCCTCCATTTCGCCTTGTTCTGCGCGAGTTTCGGGTCTTTTGCGCGCAGATTAGGGCGAAACGCGTCGAGCCTTGGTCGCCATGGCAGCCCGGATACGGCCAACCAACTCGACGGGGTCGCGCAGGTCGTCCGCATTGATCTCCATGACGTACCAGCCGGCAGTTTCGAGCCGCGATCGACGGGTCATGTCCTTGCGCCACTGCGCCTTGGTCCGGTGGTAGTCGCCTTGGTACTCAAGAATCACTTTGTGGTCGCGAAACATGAAATCGGGTCGCACGGTTCGTCCCGTCTCGGTGTCGACGATCACGTGGTTAATGTCCGGCGGCGGGAGTCCACCGAGCGCGATGATGACCCGTAGTTCCGACTCCGGAGGCGACTCCGACCGATCGCTCAGCAGATCGAGTGCCTGCGTGGCGAGTGGCCTGCCGCGAAAAGAACCGGCAACCGTCATCCCATCGCTCAGGTCTTGCTGGGATGCCAGCGGAAGCTCCCAGTGGACGATGAAATCCCCTGCCGCGACGAGTTGGCCAAGAGTGAGCAGCCGCGCGAGATCTCGCCAGGTGCGCTCTGGCGTCGTCACTCGAAATCCCGAGGCGACTGTCACGTCTGTTGGGTTGAACCGCAGGCTGTGGCCGATGAGTCCGTGGGCGTGAGGAGCGCGACATCCTGCGGGCACCGTGACGTGAAACCGCGACTCGCGTTCGAGTTGCAGCGGAACGGGAATGCGATGGATGAGTGCTGCCGTCGTGTGGCTGAATACGACGTCATCGGTGAGTCGGTAGGCGAAGAGACGCGCGAGTGTCGCCCGATCAGCGGGCCGGAGCGCGGCCTGACGCACGCCCCACACGGCTGAGGTGAGATCGCTCGACCGCATCCGCCCCGCCGTCAGTCCGAGGGACTGAGCCTCTCCCACCGAAAAACGGCGGGGCGAGAGGTCTGGCGGCAGTGGGACTCGGTTCACCGGTCGACATTCTCACGACCTGGTTGATCGCGATGTTGCCAGTCCACAGGGTGCCGGTCTCGAGCGCCGGTTTCGCCTTGTTTTGCGCGAAATCTAGCGATTTCGACAGCAGATCAGGGCGAAACGCGAGTCGACGGGTACGAGTAAAACGCGACCCTAGTCCCGCACCCCGAACAACCCCTGCAGCCGGCGCACGCCCTCGAGCAGCGGCTCGTCGCCAAGCGCGTACGAGAGGCGCAGGTAGCCCGACGGCCCGAAAGCCTCGCCGGGGATCACGGCGACCTCGACCTGGTCGAGGATGAGGTCCGCCAGCTCGAGCGATGTCGTCGGCGTCACACCGCCCCACTCGCGACCGAGCAGGCCCGTGACATCCGGGTAGACGTAGAAGGCGCCCTCGGGCGTCGGGCAGACAACCCCCGGAATGCGGTTGAGCTCCGCAACGATCGTGTTGCGACGCTGCTCGAACGCGAGTCGCATGGTCTCGACCGTGTCCTGCGGGCCGGTGAGCGCCTCGAGTGCCGCTCGCTGCGAGATGTTCGACACGTTCGACGAGAGGTGTGACTGCAGGTTGGATGCAGCGGCAATCGCGTCAGCCGGGCCCACCATCCAGCCAAGGCGCCACCCGGTCATGGCGTAGGTCTTGGCCACACCGTTGACGAGAATGGTGGTGTCGGCGAGCCCGGGCACGACGTCGACGATCGAGAGCGCGGCCTTGGGGAGCCCGGAGCCGTCCGAAGGGTAGACCAGGTTCTGGTAGATCTCGTCGGCGATGACCCAGATTCCGTGCGACAGCGCCCACTCGCCGATCGCGCGGGTCTGCTCCTCGGAGTAGACGGCGCCGGTCGGGTTGGAGGGGGAGACGAAGAGCAGCACCTTGGTGCGCGCGGTGCGAGCGGCTTCGAGCTGCTCGACGGTGACGAGGTAGCCCTGGTCGCTTCCGGCGAAGACCTCGACCGGAATGCCGCCGGCGAGCTTGATCGCCTCGGGGTAGGTGGTCCAGTACGGGGCGGGGAGAAGCACCTCATCGCCCTCGTCGACGATCGTCGCGAAGGACTGGTAAACCGCCTGCTTGCCACCATTGGTGACGATCACCTGTGAGGGTGAGACAGCGAGACCGCTGTCTCGGAGCGTCTTGTCGGCAATGGCCTGGCGCAACTCGGGCAGGCCCGCGGCCGGTGTGTAGCGGTAGTTCTTCGGGTCGAGTACGGCGGCGGATGCTGCATCCACGATGTGTGACGGCGTCGGAAAGTCCGGCTCGCCCGCGGCGTAGCTAATGACCGGGCGACCCTGCGCCTGCAGCGCCTTCGCCTTGGCGTCGACCTTGAGGGTTGCGGACTCTGCAATGGCGGCAATTCTTCGCGAGATACGGTTCACCCGATAATCTTAAGGCCGCGATTGGGTGAGGCGTGATCATGCCTTACACTTGACCCGGTAGGTGAAATCCTCCATGCTTTCGCGCGCCCTTCTTCAGGCACCCAGTCTCAAGTCCCGGTAGCGAAGCTATGCACGAACAACCCTGTGTGAGTGACGTGAAAACAGCACGAGCGCGAAGGGCGGTGGCTCAATTGGTAGAGCAGCGGTCTCCAAAACCGCAGGTTGCAGGTTCGAGTCCTGTCCGCCCTGCTGGTCATCTCGCACAACCGTGCGGGGTGCCGAGCACCACAACGACACACCTGTCGGAAGGTAATAAAAGTGGCTAGAAAGATCATCGACGAGCCGAGCGAAGACATCGTCGCGAACGCCCGCAAGGAGCGCGCCGACAGGCGTGGACCCTTCAGCCGCTTCACCCTCTTCATCCGCCAGGTGTTTGCAGAGCTCAAGAAGGTCGTCACCCCGACCCGCAAGGAGCTCGTCAACTACACGCTCGTCGTGCTGGTGTTCGTGGTCATCATGATGGCGCTCGTCGCCGGCCTCGACTGGCTGTTCTCGCTCGCTGTGAACTACGTGTTCGGCAACGGCGAGCTCGTTCCGTAACCAGCGAGCCCCACACTCTTGCCGAAGTTGATCTTCGGATACGCAACAAAGAAATGGAATGAGATCCCGTGTCTGACAACCACCGCGACGATATCGACCTCGCGACGGCAGCCGAGCAGTCCTCCGAGGAGGACGAGTTCCAGGAGGGCAACACCCTCGCTGCCGACGAGAACTCGGTGGACTCCGCTGAGCACGCGGCCATCCACGTAGAAGACGACGAAGAAGAGGGCGACCTCGCCGGTCTTCTTGAGGCGCTCGACGCCGCGATGGATCCCGAGGCCGACGCCATCGTTGATGACGCCCTCGACATCGATTCACCTGATGAGGCAGATGCCTCGGTCGCAGCGACCGACGACGAAGCCGACATCGAGGCCGAAGAAGAGGCCAACGAGCCCGCGGACGTCACGCCGTACGACGGCCCGGAGCTCGGCGACGACGAGGCTCCCGCAGAGGAGACCGAGGTCGACCCCTACGAGGCTTTCCGCGCAGAGCTCAAGGGCAAGCTCGGCAAGTGGTACGTCATCCACTCCTACGCCGGCTTCGAGAAGCGCGTCAAGCAGAACATCGAGAACCGTCGTGTATCGATGACCATGGAAGATTTCATCTACCAGGTCGAGGTTCCGATGGAAGACGTCGTCGAGATCAAGAACGGCCAGCGCAAGCTCGTCAACCGCGTGCGCATCCCCGGATACGTGCTCGTTCTCATGGACCTCAACGAAGACTCCTGGTCGGTCGTTCGCCACACCCCCGGTGTCACCGGCTTCGTCGGCAACGCCCACAACCCGACGCCGCTGCGTTTCGAAGAGGCCTTCAACATGCTCAAGAGCCTCGTGCAGATCGTCGAGGCTCCGGCCTCGAAGACGCCCGGTGGCAAGGGCAAGACCCCGACCCGCGCGATTCCCGCAGAGATCGACTTCGAGGTCGGCGAGACCATCACGATCAAGGAGGGCTCGTTCGCTGGCCTTCCCGGCTCGATCAGCGAGATCAAGCCCGAGAGCGGCAAGCTCACGGTTCTCGTCTCGCTCTTCGAGCGCGAGACCCCGGTCGAGCTCAGCTTCGACCAGGTCACCAAGCTCTAAGAACAATCGAATGGATGCCCGCTAGCGCCTCGGTGCTCGCGGGCATTCGTCTTTAGGCGGGCAGTGGCTCGTCTTTCGGTGGGCAGTGGCTTAAGGCCCTGCACCCGTGTAACCTAGACAGGTTGTCTGTGCCCTTGTGCGCGCAGGCGACACAATCACCGCATCCCATTCGGGGATGTCGGGAGCGCCGTCTTCGGGCGGCTCGAAAAAAGGAAAAAGAATGGCACCCAAGAAGAAGGTCACAGGTCTGATTAAGCTTCAGATCCAGGCCGGCGCCGCCAACCCTGCCCCGCCTATCGGCCCGGCACTCGGTCAGCACGGCGTCAACATCATGGAATTCTGCAAGGCCTACAACGCAGCGACCGAAGCCCAGCGTGGCAACGTCATCCCCGTTGAGATCACCGTGTACGAAGACCGCTCGTTCACCTTCATCCTGAAGACCCCGCCCGCAGCGGAGCTCATCAAGAAGGCCGCCGGCGTCGCAAAGGGCTCCGGCACCCCGCACACCGTCAAGGTTGCAAAGCTCACGAAGGACCAGGTCCGCGCGATTGCTGAGCAGAAGATGGTCGACCTCAACGCCAATGACGTTGAAGGTGCGATGAAGATCATTGCGGGCACCGCTCGCTCGATGGGAATCACGGTGGACGCATAATGGCTAAGAACTCCAAGGCATACAAGGCTGCTCTCGAGAAGATCGAAGAGGGTAAGTTCTACTCGCCCTCCGAAGCAGTCAACGTCGCTCGCGTCACCGGCTCCGCAAAGTTCGACTCCACCATTGAGGTCGCCCTCAAGCTCGGTGTCGACCCGCGCAAGGCAGACCAGATGGTTCGTGGAACCGTCATCCTTCCCCACGGAACCGGTAAGACCGCCCGCGTCATCGTTTTCGCAACGGGCCCCGCGGCTGAGGCAGCTCTTGCTGCTGGAGCCGACGAGGTCGGTGGCGCTGAGCTCATCGAGAAGGTCGCCGCCGGTTACACCGCGTTCGACTCCGCTGTTTCGACCCCTGAGCTCATGGGCCAGGTTGGTCGTCTCGGTAAGGTCCTCGGACCGCGCGGCCTCATGCCGAACCCGAAGACCGGCACCGTGACGCAGGACACCGCCAAGGCAGTGTCCGACATCAAGGGTGGAAAGATCGAGTTCCGCGTCGATAAGCACGCCAACGTGCACTTCGTCGCTGGCAAGGCATCGTTCACCGAAGAGCAGCTCGCTGACAACATTAAGGCGGCTCTCGACGAGATCGTTCGCTCCAAGCCGTCGAGCTCCAAGGGCCGCTACATCACCAAGGGCACCGTTTCGACGACCTTCGGTCCTGGCATCCCGCTCGACATCAACGCGCTGGTCTAGATAGCTACAGTGAAAGGGGTCCGCTTCGGCGGGCCCCTTTTCTGCACCCCGAGTCCCAAATGCAGGACGACTCGACGTCGTTTCCGCATACCTCCGCGACACTGAAGGGCCAAACATGCCAACTGATCCTGCATTTGGGACGCAGAACCCCTCCACGACTATCCGCGTTGCGACGCTGGATGACGCTGCGCTCCTGCACGACGTCGCCGCTGCCACCTTCGCCCTCGCGTGTCCTCCGGGCACCACGCAGGAGTCCATCGACGACTTCATCGCGACGCACCTCTCCGAAACCAGGTTCGCCGGTTACCTCGCCGATCCCGATCGCGTGCTCTACGTCGCGACGGTCGACGGCGTCGCCGCGGGTTACACGATGCTCGTCGTCGCTGAGCCGACGGACCCGGATGTCACGGCCGCCATCACCACGCGTCCAACCGCCGAGCTCAGCAAGGTCTACGTGAGGGCGGGCCACCACGGCACCGGCCTCGCCGCGGAACTCGTGCGAGTCACCGTGGATGCCGCTCGCGACCGGGGTGCTGCCGCGGTCTGGCTCGGCGTCAACAACGAGAACGCCAAGGCGAACCGCTTCTACGAGAAGCAGGGGTTCGTGAACGTGGGCGTGAAGCGCTTCCTCGTCGGAAACAAGCTCGAAGACGACTTCGTGCGCGAGCTGGTGTTCTAGTAGAACCGAGCTGATTGAATGGGCCGTTCACGGCCGGGCTCGATACGGCGCTGAAGCGCCTATTCAACCACCGGGAGCGACCTAGTAGTCGCTGACCTTCAACACGAGCTTGCCCCGCGTGTGACCAGTCTCGAGGGCCGTATGGGCAGCCGGTGCATCCACGAGTTCAAAAATCTGGTCGACAAAAACTCGCACGTCGCCCGACTCGAGCAAGCGTGAGATCACGGCGAGCGTCGCGCCATCGGGAGCGACCTTGTAGGTTGTGGCGCGAAAGCCGAGGGCGGCGGCGTCCTCGAGAAAGGTCGGCCAGCTGCCGGTCGGCGCGTTGACGATGAGGCCGCCGGGGCGGATGACGCTGAGCGAGCGGGTTCCGGTCTCGTCGTGCACGTTGCCCACGAGGTCGATGACGACGTCGACGTTGGACACCACCTCTTCGAACCGCTGCGAGGTGTAGTCGATTGTTTCGTGTGCGCCGAGCTCGCTGAGCCAGCTCGCGTTGCGGGAAGATCCGGTCGCGATCACGTAGGCGCCGAAGAAGCGGGCGAACTGCACGGCGAAGTGGCCAACGCCGCCGGCGCCAGCGTGGATGAGTATGCGCTGGCCCTCGTGAGCCTTCGCGATCTCGACCACCATCCCCCAGGCCGTGAGTGCCGCGAGTGGAACACCGGCTGCCTCGACGTGCGAGAGCGCCTTGGGCTTGCGGGCGATGCTGAGCGACGACGCCGCGACGTACTCCGCGTAGGTTCCGCTAGCTCGTGGCACGGGCACCATGCCGTATACCTCGTCGCCGACCTTTATCGGGTGAGCCTCGTACGGCGTCTCAACAACGATGCCGCTGAAGTCATTGCCAAGCACGGCGGGGAACGACGGGATGAATGCCGAGACTCCCTTACCCGAGCGCGTCTTCGCGTCGATCGGGTTGACGCCTGCAGCGACGACCTTGATGAGAAATTCTGAATTGACCTTGTTCGGTCGGGGAACGTCGTCAAGCCGGAGAACCTCTGGTCCGCCGGTGGACTCGATCACGATGGCCCGCATCGTCGTCATGTTTCTGGCCTTTCTTGCGTTACCCCAGTAAAGGGGTGGAATGATTCGACGGTGTTACGACGGTGTCTCTTCATTGCAAACAATCAGCCGGTCGATAGCATGGCGGAATGAGAATCCCCTTCGCCGTGCTCCGCGTGCTCGCCGCCGCGCTCATCGTTGCGGCGATAGTCGCCCAACTTCAACGCAGCTACGCCAACTGGATGGCAGACGGAGTCACCGACCTGGGTTTTCAGTTCGTCAACTTCTTCAGTTTCTTTACTATCGAGTCGAACGTCTTCAGCATTTTTGTGCTGCTCATCGGCGCCGCCTATGCCTTCGCGAACAAGCCCGACAGCGTGTGGTTCAACGTTTTGCGCGCGACCGTCGCTACCTACATGATCACTACCGGCGTCGTCTACAACTTGTTGTTGCGGGGCGTCGAACTTCCACAGGGCACCACCGTCGCCTGGTCGAACGAGGTGCTGCACGTTGTCGCGCCCCTCGTGCTTCTTGTCGACTGGCTGTTCGCACCGGGCCGGCGTGCGATCGCGACAAAGGCGCTGTGGATCGTGGTCTCATTCCCGCTCGTCTGGGGTGTGTACACCCTCATCCGCGGACCATTCGCGTTCGACGAGCGCCTCGGCCGCAACTGGTACCCGTACCCGTTTATGAACCCCGAGACGTCGGCAAACGGCTACCTGTCTGTCGCGTTCTTTATGATTCTCATCGCCCTCGTGATCGGTGCGGCCGGAGCCGGCGTGATTTGGCTCTCACGCCGCCGCCTGCCGTTCTCGTCGGCCACAACCGCGTGAGCGCCTCCGAGCCACCGACCTCGAACCCCCGAGTGCGTGTGCGCGACATCCAACTGCTCAGTGACAACTGGTACACGCTGCACACAACAACCTTCGAATATCAGGGGGTGGATGGCGCGTGGTCGACCCAGTCGCGTGAGACCTACGACCGCGGCAACGGTGCAACGATTTTGCTCTACGACATCTCGCGGCGCACGGTGTTGCTCACCGCGCAGTTTCGGTACCCGGTCTACGTCAACGGGCACCCTGACGGTGTGCTGCTCGAGACTGCCGCTGGATTGCTCGATGACGATGATCCGGAAACAGCGATTCGCCGGGAAGCGATCGAAGAGACCGGGCATCGCGTCGGCGAAGTGACACACGTTTTCGACGCGTACATGAGCCCTGGTTCGGTCACGGAGCGGCTGCACTTCTACGCGGCGCCGTACGACGCGTCGACCCGCGAACATGCCGGTGGCGGGTTGGCCGAGGAGGGCGAGCAGATCGAACTCGTCGAACTCGATATCGACCAGGCGCTCGGAATGATCGAGCGCGGCGGCATCCTCGACGCGAAGACAATCATGCTGCTGCAGTGGAGCGTCTTGCGCGGGCCGTTCGCGCCTGTCGCTGGTTGAGTAGGCCGTCCGCGGCCGTCTCGAAACCGTAGGGTGCGCAGAACTCCTGCAGGTCGACGACGACCTGTGGGTGCTTCGTGTTGACCGCGATCGGTCTTCGCAGAAGTTCTGAACACTGGGCGGTGCGCAACTCAGGCTGGTTGGGCCGCGAGAGGCCTCGGATGCACGACGACATGCGGCGGCGGGGTTCGGCCAGCACGGTTCAGCCTGAGTTATGCGCGGGTGGAACTGTGCGCGAAACTCCTGCAGGTCGGTGGCGGCACCGTGGGTTGCGCGGACGTCCGCAGCCCCGCGGCTGCATTTTGCAGGAGTTCTGCACCCTGCGCGGCACAACTCAGGCTGGCTGAGCCTTGGAAGACGTCGGAAGCCCGTGATTGTGCGGTGTCTCAGGCTGGCGAGCGCCGTTCAGCCTGAGTTATGCGCAGACCGGGTCGGCCACGTCGCGCGGCCGACGGTCGCGCGGGCAAAACGTCGCGCGGGTCAGCGGTCGATGCCGCGCGCAATAGCCGCGCGGCTCGCGGCGATGTACCCGCGCAGCGACTCGTCGCGCGCCGGAACGCGTTCGAGCACGGCGTTGCCGAGTCCGTCGGCCCAGGCCTCGGCGATCGCGATCGGGTGCACCGGGTCGCGGTCCGCGGCGATGACTGTCGCGGGAACGGCGAGGCTCGCGAGTTCGGCGGCGGTGTAGGCGGCGTTGCGGGGGATCTCGATGAGGCGGGCGGCGCGCTGAGCGGCGAGCGGCTTGCGGAACTGCTCGAGGGCACCTTCTGCGCCGAGGGGTGATTCGGCCGCGAGCGCGCGGAAGGCGGGGGTACGGGCGAACGCGCGCTCGGCGCGACGAGCCGCCGGCGCCCAGGGCAGTGCGCGCGTCGAGCGCAACAGCGAACCGATGACCGGAAAGCTCGCGAGGTTCGCGGGCAGCGGTTCGTCGGTGAAGGCAGGGCGGATGAACACAATCCGCGAGATGTCGAGGTCGCCGCGAACCGCGAGCCGCAGGGCAAGGGCGGCGCCCATCGAAATTCCGATGATCGTGAGCGGGCCAGCGGGGAGCCCCGGCACCAGTTCGGCCGCGAGGGTGTCGAGACGAAAGTCGGTGCCGACAGTCGTTGACGCACCGTGCGCGCGCACATCGGGCGAGTGAACGGTGGCACCGGGCGGCAACACGGGCCGAATCAAGCTCACCGGTTGCT
>Ga0247817_10002146_pt1 | contig 10186 bp, 7 predicted proteins | sample UWRJL212509R1_FD_178010 | JGI IMG/M metagenome (GOLD analysis project Ga0247817, IMG submission 178010) | Plant litter microbial communities from Arlington Agricultural Research Station in Wisconsin, United States - UWRJ-L212-509R-1 | ecosystem: Environmental > Terrestrial > Plant litter >... | reverse complement strand
TGCCGGGCCGGAAAAGCTGTTCGCCTTGCGCGACCATCTCGGCTTCACCAAAAACGTGATCGTGCAGGCAAGCTGCCACGGCACCGATAACGCCGCCACGCTCCGCGCCATCGCCGCCAGCCTCGGCCAGGCGCGCGGTGTCGCGGTGGTCGATCCGGCTATTACCGAAGACGACCTGCTCTATCTGCACGACGGCGGAATGCGCGGCATCCGGTTCAACTTCCTCAAGCGGCTGGTGGACAACGCGCCCAAGGACCAGTTCCTCGAAGTCGCCGCACGCCTGCCCAAAGGCTGGCACGTGGTTATCTATTTCGAGGCGGATATTCTGGAAGAACTGCGCCCGTTCATGGATGCGATCCCGGTGCCGATAGTGGTCGATCACATGGGCCGCCCGGACGTGTCGCAAGGCCCGGACGGCCCGGATATGCGCGCCTTCCGCCGCCTGCTCGAATCGCGTGACGATATCTGGTTCAAGCCGACCTGCCCCGACCGGCTCGACGCATCTGACGACCCGTGGGATAATTTCGCTAACGCAATCGCGCCGCTGGTGGCGGATTACCCGGACCGGTGCATCTGGGGCACCGATTGGCCGCACCCGAACATGCAGGACAATATCCCCGACGACGGCCACATCGTCGACATGATCCCCCGCATCGCCCCCACGTCGGAACTGCAACACAAGCTATTGGTCGCGAACCCCGAACGGTTATACTGGGCCGACTAGGACCGGGCAAAGTCCGGCCTTCACGGGAGAGTGAATATGGCCGGACAGCGTTTGCAGCAGGCCCATTGTAACTGGTTTGCGGATGAGCCGATCTTCGACAGCACCATTGGCGGGCTGCTGCGCGAAGCCGCCGCCGCGCACCCGCACGCCGAGGCGCTGATCGAAGGCCTGCCAGACGGCACGACCGCGCGCCGCTGGACTTACGCCGGTTTGCTGCGCGATGCAGGCCAGATAGCGCAGGCGCTGGCCGCGCGGTTTCATCCGGGCGAGCGGTTGGCGGTGTGGGCGCCGAACAGCCCGGAATGGGTGGTGCTGGAATATGCTACAGCGCTGGCGGGGCTAACGTTGGTCACGGTCAACCCATCCTACCAAAAGCGCGAACTCGAATATGTGCTGCGCCAATCCGGCGCGGCGGGGCTGGTGCTGGTGGACGAATATCGCGGCAATCCGATGCGCGCGATTGCCGAAGGCGTGGCGGACGATATTCCGGCGTTGCGCGAATTGATCGACATTGCCGCGCTGCTGGCACTCGAAGGCGCGGGCGTTTTGCCGGATGTGGCAACAAATGATCCGGCGCAAATCCAGTACACTTCCGGCACTACCGGTTTCCCCAAGGGCGTGGTGCTGTCTCACCGCAATCTGACCAACAACGCCCGGTTGTTCGGCAAGGCGGGCGGCCTGCCGCCGGGATCGACCACCATCGGGCTGACCCCGCTGTTCCATACGATCGGCTGTTCGATGTCGGTCCTGGGTGCGTTGCAACTGGGCGGGGCGTATGTTTCGCTGACTACCTTCGATCCGCAAGCCGCGCTTGACCTGATTGCGAACGAACAGGTCGGCTGGACAATCGCCGTGCCGACAATGGCGCTCGCGCTGATCGAAGCCCAGCGGTCGCGCCCGCGGGATCTGTCGGCATTGCAGTTCATCGGCATGGGCGGGGCGATGGTCGCGCCCGAACTGGCGCGGGCGGCGCAAGCGGTGCTGGGTTCGAATATCTACGTCGCTTATGGCCAAACCGAGAGCAGCCCGCTGATCACCAATTGCCGTCCGGGTGACGCGTTCGAGGATATTTGCTCCACCATTGGCCGCCCGTCACTCGGCTGCAAAGTGGCGATCTGCGATCCTGCCACTGGCGAAGTGCTGCCGTGCGGCGTGGTGGGCGAAATCCGTGCACGCAGCTACGCCACGATGCTCGGCTATCACGAAAACCCCGAAGCGACAGCCGACGCGGTGGACGGTGCAGGCTGGCTGCATACCGGCGATCTCGGATCGATGGACGACCGCGGGTTCGTTGCCATCACGGGCCGGGTCAAGGACATGATCATTCGCGGCGGCGAGAACCTGTTCCCGGCGGAAATCGAAAACGTGTTGCTCGAACATCCATCGGTGCTGGAATGCGCGGTGGTCGGCGTGCCGTGCGAACGAATGGGGGAGGCAGTGGCGGCGTTCGTGCGGCTGGCACCCGGCTCGGTGCTGGATGAAGAGGCGTTGCGCAGCCACTGCCGCGCGCAGATCAGCCCGCAGAAATGCCCCGCGCATTGGCATGCGGTTGAGGCGTGGCCGCTGACCGGGTCGGGCAAAATCCAGAAGTTCGTTTTGCGCAAAAAATGGCTGGCGGCACGAGATGTAACGCCGGTGTAACGCGGCCATTACCGTAATTAACCTGATACCCCTTTCCTGTCCCCGCTAGCCAACGCGCCAACGCCAACAAGGCGGGCTGCAAACAATAGCAGGACAGGGAAATATGAGAACCAACACACGCGCTTTGCTCGCCGCTACCGCGCTTGCCAGCACTTTTTCCGCCGGGGCGCAGGCGCAAAACGCCGCCCCAACCACCGCCGGCGATGACGCCATTGTGGTGCTCGGCGAGCGCTTGGAGGAAACCACTCCGCAACAACTGGCGGATTACGGCGCGCGACTGGAAATCGTCAGCGGCGAAACAGTCGATCAGGCGGGCTTTAACGATGCGAGCCAGGCGCTGCAAATGCTCGTCCCTGGCCTGTATGTTGCGCCCAAGAGCGGCGCGTTCGATTATGTTTCCGTGTCGCTGCTTGGCAGCCGGACCAAGGATGTGCTGTTCACGGTGGACGGAGTGCGCATTTCCAATCGGCTTTACGCCAGCACCACTCCGCTCGACACGTTGCCAGCGCACCAGATCGAATCCATCGAAGTGCTCAAGGGCGGGCAGAGCCTGTATTACGGCACGCAAGCGGTCGGCGGGATCGTCAACATCAACACGCTCGGCTTCCAGCGCGGGACGGATGGCGCGATCGAAGCCGGTTACGACACCAATGAAGGCTACCACATCAACGGCTATGCTCGCGGCGGATCGGGCGACCATTACTTCACCGGCTTCGCCTCGCACGATCAAGCCGAAGGTTTCTCGCCGTTCCGCGATGAAGATTACCAGCCGAGCCAGACCGACCGGAAACGCGGCTATAAAGTAACCACGCTTGGCGGGCGCTACGCGTATCAACCGTCGGACAGCTTCCGCCTGTCAGCGTCCTACCAGCACACCGATGCCGAGCTCGATTTCGCCGGGGCCGAAGATGTCGCGATCAACCGCAACGACCGCAACGAGGAAATCGCCTCGCTCAAGATCGACTGGTCGCCGACCGAACGGCTCGACCTGTATCTGAAGGGCTATTGGCACGATTGGGACACCCAATATGTCCAGTTCTACAACCAGCTCGGCGTAGATAACCAACCCAACGGCACGTTGCTCCAACAGTATGACGGCGAGATCTGGGCGTACGAGGATCGCGGGGTAAACCTGCTGGCCGAATATGCGCTGACCGAAAATGTCTCGCTGGTCGGCGGCTATGATTTCCAGTCGTATGAAGGGCGCGACGACGTGTTCCTGATCGCCCCCCAAAGCGAGGAAGTGCATGCGCCGTTCGCGCAGCTCAAATTCGATATGGGCGGCCTCAGCCTGGCGGCGGGCTTGCGGCACAATATGCCGAGCGGCGGGAAGGACATGACCGTATGGAACGTGTCCGGCCGTTACACGCTCGATGGCGGGCTGTTCGTGCGCGGACAGGCTGGCACCTCGTTCAGACTGCCCGATGCTTACGAACTATATGTGATCGATCCCTGCTGCGAGACGGGCAATCCGAACCTCGTCGGCGAGGAAAGCCTGAATTTCGAGGGCGGGGTTGGCTATGCTGCGAACGGGCTTTCGGCCGAATTGCTCGGGTTCTGGCGCAAGGTCGATAACCTGATCGACATTACCTATGATTTGCCCGCTTACCCGGATGGCTTCCTGGTCAACACCGATGCCTCGGTGAGTGTGCGCGGTGCCGAATTGATCGTCGGCTGGCAGGTTTCGCCGGTGTTCGGCGTGACGTTCGATTACACGCATACCGAAGCGGAGGCTGAGGGCACCGATCAACAGTTGCAGGATATTCCGCGCGATCAGGCCAAGCTGATCCTGCGCGCGCAAGCGCCGTCAGGCCGGTTTGGCGCGCTCGCTTCGGTCAACTATGTGGGCGATGTGTTCGATTCGGTTGGCGGCGGCGTGGGCCGGGTGGAGCATGGCAATTACGCGGTGGTCGATCTGAGCGCGTGGGCGTTTCTCGATGCCGATCAGCGCCACCGGTTGGGCGTGCGGCTCGAAAATCTGTTCGACGAGGAATACGCCACCCGCGTCACCCGCGTGCGCCGCGATGTTGGCGGCACATCCTACGGCGCCGAAAATCTGGGGACTCCGTTGACCGCCCATGTCACCTACCGCCTCTCCCTCTGAACCGCTGATCGGGGAAGCGCTGGTCGCTTCCCCGCAGCGCGCTGTGCCCGTTCGGTCGGGGGCCGTTTCGCGGGCGATCCGCTGGCTGCGGCGTGCCATTTTTCTGGTGCATCGCTGGCTGGGGGTGGGAATTGCGCTGCTGATGGCGGTGTGGGCGCTGTCAGGATTGGTGATGATGTATGTGTCATTTCCTGAGACAACGTCTGGCGAGCGGTTAGCGGGCCTTGCCCCGTTGGAAGCGGGCGAATGCTGCGCGGCGTTGCCTTCCGAACTTGCAGGCAGCGGCGCGCTGGAGGCAATTTCGGTCGAGATGCTCGGCGGCCAGCCCGTTCTGCGCTGGGTTGGCGCAGGCGGGCTGGGAATGGTCGACCTCGCCACCGGCCAGCCGCCGGTAATCGACGCGGCGCTGGCGGGCAGGATCGCGGCGGAGCATTTCAGCCGCTCGGGCAGCGGCGATGCCGCCCCCGAAGTCGCGCCGATCACGCGCGATCAGTGGACTGTGTATGGCCGGTTCCGCCAGCACGCCCCACTGTTCAAAGCCAGCTTCGCTGACGAGGCGGGCACGGCGCTATACGTGTCGGGCGCGACTGGTGAGGTGGTGCAGGATACCAACTCGCATGAGCGGTTCTGGAACTGGCTGGGCGCGGTTCCGCACTGGCTGTATTTCACCGCTTTTCGCGAGATCCAGTGGCTGTGGTACGATTTCGTCGTTTACGCCTCGGTGCTCGGTGTGTTCCTTACTGCGACCGGGCTATATCTCGGCATCCGCATGTACGGCCGGGGCAAGCGCCGTTCCCCCTATCGCGGGCTGGCGTTGTGGCATCACTGGACCGGGTTGATCTTCGGCGTAGTGACGCTGACATGGACCGCGAGCGGGCTGTTCTCGATGCAGCCGTGGGGCTGGTTCGAAAGTGCCGGACCGGAGGCGGAAGCCGCGGCATTGAGTGGACGACCGATCCAGACTGGCGATGCGGCACTGCTGGTGCAGGCACTTGAGGCAGGCGTGCCCGATGGGGCGGTGAGTGCATCGCTCGCTGTACAACAAGGCAAGCCGTATGCGGTGCTGGCCAATCGCGATGGCCAAAGCTGGCGTGCCGTACTCCCCTCGCTCGCTCCGGCACCGCTGGAAAATGCGGAGTTGGCGCAGCTGGCAGGGACCGCCCGGCCCGGCGTTCCGGTGACATCGCAGCAACTGATCCGCACGGAAGACGCCTATTATTTCGGCCATAAGAGCGAAGTGGTGCTGCCCGCTTGGCGGATCATCTATGCCGATGAAGAGGCCACCCGGTTATATATTGACCCGCGCACCGGCGAGGGGATCAGCAAGGTGGATAGTGCCGCGCGCGCTTATCGCTGGCTGCATTACGGCCTGCACCGGATGGATTTCACCGGGCTGATGCGCAGTCGTCCGCTGTGGGATATTATCACCCTGCCGCTGATGCTGGGCGTGTCGCTGTTATGCGTGATCGGCACATGGCTCGGCTGGCGGCGGCTGCGGCGCACTGTTGCGCCCAAGCGGCTGCGTTAGAGCCCGAGTTCGGTCAGCCCCGGATGATCATCGGGCCTGCGCCCCTGCGGCCAGCGGAACAGACGCTCGGCTTCGGAGATGGGCAGATCGTTGATGCTGGCGTGGCGCTGTTCCATGTATCCGGCATCGTCGAACTGCCAGTTCTCGTTGCCGTAAGACCGGAACCACTGCCCCGCATCATCATGCCATTCATAGGCAAACCGCACCGCGATGCGGTTGCCGGAGAATGCCCATAATTCCTTGATCAGCCGGTATTCGTGTTCCGCCGCCCATTTGCGCCGGAGGAACGCCGCGATTTCCTCGCGCCCTTGCAGAAATGTGCTGCGGTTACGCCACACACTATCCGCCGAATAGGCCAGCGCGACCTTATCCGCATCACGCCCGTTCCACCCGTCCTCCGCCGCGCGCACTTTTTGCGCGGCGGTAACGGCGGTGAAGGGCGGAAGCGGAGGTCGCGCCGGTATTTGTGAAATCAACCTTCCATCACCATCCGTACGAAATCGACCGTCTGCCGGGTGGCAGCGGCGAACTCGGTCGCGGTGGCGCGGAAGCTGCCATACTGGCTGAAATCTTCGGGCATCAGGCCTTCGAATTCATACGCTTCGCGGAAGCTTGGCAGGCGCAGCAGCTTCTCAAGGCTGGCCTTGTTAGGCTCGCGCTCGATGGCCTTGGGGTCGAATGGAGCGAGTTCGTCCTGGGCCTTCATCAGCGAGGCGATGTAGCTTGGCGGGCAGGTGTAAACCATGTCCGAACCGGCAAAATCGCTGAGGTGGCGGCTGACGGTGTTGCCCGCGTCGTCCTTTTCCACGCGCATCGAACATTGCAGCATCTTGGAAGGATGGTTGGTGTTCTTGCCGTGCCAGTAAGCGCGCTTGAGCACCGCTTCTTCGCCGTCGCGCATTTCCATCACGCTGAGATCGATCCCGCGCAGTTTGGCTTCGTTCGACCAATCACCCAACTGAGCCAGCCGGCTCGACATGTGGGTGATCACACTGCGCCAGCGCGACAGGTCTACCCCGTTGGCATTGGCGCGCAGCAGGCCTGCACTCACCGCCGCACGGCAGCGGGTATATTGCGACACGGTGAAGCTGGTGGTGTTGTTGGTGGAAATGCCCAGAGCGGTCAGTTCCTCCAGCACTTCGTAGCCTTCCTTGGAACCGGGCAGCTTGACCATCACGTTGTCGCCCATCTGGGCGATGGACAGGCCTTCAGCCAGCATCCGGGCGCCATCGGTGACGAAGCGTGGATCGACCTGACCCGACAGCCAGCCGAACTTGCCGTCAGACTTTTCCCACACCGGCAGGATCGCTTCGGCACCGCGTTCCACCAAGTGGAGGTACAGTTCCCAATACACGCCTTCGACATCGAGAGCGGGATCTTCGGCGGAGATTTCGTTGATCTTGGCTGTCCAGCCAGCGGGATCGAGCTGGATTGCCTGAAGCACCAGCGGCGGGTTGGTGGTGACGCCGCGGAAGCCCATCGTGCCCTGCGTATCGATCGTGTTCTGATCATACAGCCGGTCAACCTGCTCGGTCCAATCGACCAGCTTGTCGGCGGGCGCGGCGGCCAGCGTTGCTGCGCGCCAGCTGGGGAATACCAGCGGCGAGCTGTCCCACCACATTTCGCTGTCGGGATTGGTGGCGGCAAGTTGTTCGAGGACGTTCTGGGTCATTAGTCTGCTCCGGGTATCCGTATTTGCTGCTGCCCAAAGCACTTACGCGCGGACAAAGTCAAATCCTGGCCGCCTTCTCGCGACAAAATGTGACGATTTGGCGATTGGCCAGGTGCAAACCGCGTTCTAACATCCTCACGATGAAATTGCCCATTCCAGCCCCCATTCCTGCCTTTGCAGCGCTCGCCGCCGCGCTGTTCGCGGTGCCGCTGGCGGCGCAAGATAGCGCACGGCGGGCTGCTGCGGGAAACGACGATACGATTATCGTCACCGGGCAGGGCGAGCCGGTGACTATTCGCGCGATCGAGCGGCAGGCGCGCGATATCGCCGTGCGGCAGGGCAATGTGTTCGATGTGCCGCTGGCCCGGTTCGAGGACCGGCTGTGCCCCGGCGTCTCCGGCCTGACCCCCGAAATTGCCGGGCTGATTATCGACCGGGTGCGCGCCAACGCGCGGATGCTGGATGTGCGCGTGCAGGACGATGGCTGCGCGCCCAACTTCGTGATCGTGTTCACTCCGGATGGCGGCGAATTGATGCGGCGGCTGATGGAGCAAAATCCGCAGAACTTCCAATATCTCGACCAAGGCAAGAAGGACGACATCCTCGAACCCGGCCCGGTTCACGTGTGGACCAGTGTAGAACCGCGCACGCTAACCGGCATGCCGATTGCGCAAGTGCGCGACCTCACTCGGCCGCCGACGATGGCCGTCCACGCGGCCCATTCGCGCATTTATACCACTACCCGGCGAGACATTACCTCTATCATGATCGCGTTTGACCATGCTGCTGTGCGCGACCTGTCCATCGGCCAACTGGCAGACTACGCCACCATGCGCGGCTTGGCTCAGACCCGGCCTGTGGCAGGCATGGCAGTCGATTCGATCCTGTCATTGTTTGAAGGCACCGACGCCCCGCCGCAGCGCTTCACGAATTTCGATATCGCCTATTTGCGCGCGCTATATGCCGATCTGCCCAACCTCCCCGCTGCGAACAAGTTGGGTAATGTGAGCCACGAACTGCGCGAACTTACGCGGGTGGGGAGCGAAAGCGCCGAATAGCTGCTATACTGCCAAGATCAGGAGTCGCTGTCATGTTTGCCGTATCCGTGCGCAAATTCATTGCTTGCTTCGTCGCTTCTCTGCTTGCGGCCACCAGCGCCCCGGCTTTGGCCGACGGACTTGGCGATGACCCGCTGCCGCGCGTTCAAGACCGGCTATGCCCCGGCGTTATCGGGCTGGAAACCAGCATGGCCGAAGGACTGGTCGGCCGCATCCGCGCCAACGCGGAAAGTTTCGGCGTGCCGCTGGCCGATCCCGCATCGTGCGAGGCCAATCTGGTGGTCGCTATCGTGGATGACGGGCAGGCGTGGATGGCCGATCTGGTCGACCGGCGCGGCTATCTGTTCCGCGATATGGACCGGACGGACCGCGAAGAACTGGTCGCCACTACTGGCCCGGTGCGGGTCTGGAACCAGGTCACAGTGCGTACCCGCGACGGTCTGCGCGTGGGTCGGCGAGAAAACCTCACTAGCCTGCCGCAAGCGGGCATGTGGTCAGCCCATTCGCGGATTTATCGCCCGGTGCGCAAGGACATCACCTATTCGCTGGTGCTGTTTGACCGTGCGGCGGTGGTGAACATGACGCCCGCACAACTGGCCGATTACGCGTCCGCCCGCGCATTTTCGACCGTGTTTCCCGAAGACTCCGCCCAGCCGCGCCCTACGATACTCACTCTATTTGATGCCGCCGCCGCGCAGCCTGCGGGGTTGACTGAACATGATCGGGCATGGCTCGGCCAGCTTTATCGCGGGATACCCAATATGCCCGCCTCGATGCGCCTGAGATCGATGAACGAGCCTGCGGGTTAGCGCCGCACTAACCGCGTCAGGCGGTGCCGCGCTTTGCCGCGAAGCGTCCGTTCTTGCGATAGCGCACCATCCAGCGTTCCAGAAACAGCGCTAGCGGCTGCGCGGCAACGCCCAGTTCCTTCAGCCCGGGCATTCCGGCAGTGGCCACGTTGTTTTCCGCCAGCATATCCAACTGGTCGGCGCTGATCGGGGTGAGCGGGAGCGCCGCCACCAACCGGGCCAGCGCATCGGGCATAGGCAGCAGCGGCCTTGTCCGGCCCTGAGCTTCGTTCATCGTGCGGTAGAGATCGGTGGTGGTGAACACGTCCGGCCCCGCCGCCTCATAAGTCTTGCCGCCATGACGAGCCGGATCGGCCAGCGCATTGCCGATGGCTTTCGCCAGATCGTCCACACATACCGGCTGCAACTTCGCTTCCGGCCCGAACACCGGGATGGCAGGCATCAGTTGCACCATCTGCGCGAACAGCGGCACGAACCCGCCTTCTTCGCCGAACACGGCTGACGGGCGGATCACGGTAGCGGCAGGGAAGGCTGCGTGAACCAGTTCCTCACCTTCGCCCTTGGTGCTGAAATAGCCGCCGGGCTTGGCAGCATCGGCCCCGATCGAGGAGACGTAGACGAAGCTGGATGCGCCAGTTGCAGCAGCCGCT
>Ga0247817_10002145_pt1 | contig 10189 bp, 6 predicted proteins | sample UWRJL212509R1_FD_178010 | JGI IMG/M metagenome (GOLD analysis project Ga0247817, IMG submission 178010) | Plant litter microbial communities from Arlington Agricultural Research Station in Wisconsin, United States - UWRJ-L212-509R-1 | ecosystem: Environmental > Terrestrial > Plant litter >... | reverse complement strand
TTTTACAATAAAATCGTTGAGTAAAAAGTCTGGTTTGTCTCCAAATAAATTGCAGGAAGGTTTTAAAATGATTCACAACCGTACGGTAAATGATTACATTACGCACATGCGCGTTTTAAAAGCCGAAATTCTGATTAGAACCTCTGATTTAAATATATCGGAAATCGTGTATTGCATTGGTTTTACAAGCAGAAGTTACTTTTCTAAAATTTTTAAAGAAAAATTTAAATGCAGTCCAAAAGAATACAAGTTTAATTTAAATCCGTTAGCTATTACAGCTTAATATATAGATGATATTTGTTTCGCAATAATGCTCTGAATCATTATTTAAAAATAAATATCCGAAAAAAACAGAGTAATGATTTTTTTCGTGAAGGCACACATTTATATGTGTGCCTTTTTTTATGTGTGCTATCCGGAACTTTTATAACGCATTAAATTAAAGGTACATTTTTTTGGACGTAAATAGAAAATTTATATATTTGCATAACTAGTTATGTAATTAATTATGATATGGATTTTTTTGATAGAGTAGGCAAGGTGGCTTTAGGAAGCCGATTGCGTTTGATGACGGCACGAATCACAGATGATGCAGCAAAAATTTATGAACTTTACGGTATGGAATTTATGCCGAAGTGGTTTCCGGTTTTTTTTACGCTTGCAAATGAAAGGGAAATTACTATTACGGAAATTGCTAATGAAATTGGTCATTCGCAACCTTCTGTGAGTAAAATTATTCAGGAAATGACAAGCGCAGGATTGGTGCAGGACAATGTAAAGACTACGGATAAACGAAGGAATGTTGTAGTTATGACTGAAAAAGGTTTATTACTTTCTGAAGAGATCAAACTGCAATGGCTGGATGTCGAGGCAGCTGTGGAATCTTTGATTGAACAATCGAATCATAATTTGTGGGCAGCATTGGAGGAATGGGAATTTTTATTAGAACAAAAATCATTATACAAAAGAGTAATGGAAGAGAAAAAACTACGAGAAGGTCAGGACGTAAAAATTGTTGCATACGAACCTAAATACCATGCAGCTTTTAGAAATCTTAACCAGGAATGGATTTCGACGTACTTTGAGATGGAAGAAACGGATTATAAAGCACTTGATAATCCGAATGAATATATTCTGGATAAAGGCGGTAAAATTTTAGTTGCGCTATATCAGGATGAACCTGTAGGTGTTTGTGCATTAATTAAAATGCAAGGTGGGGATTTTGATTTTGAAATGGCAAAAATGGCTGTTTCTCCTAAAGCTCAGGGAAAAAGTATTGGCTGGCTTTTGGGGCAGGCAATTATAGAAAATGCAAGAGAATTGGGAGCTAAAAAAATCTATCTGGAAAGTAATACTATTTTGAAACCGGCAATTAATTTATATTATAAAATGGGTTTTGAGAAAATTACGGGTTTAGCAACTCCTTATAAAAGATGCAATATTCAGATGGAATTGAAAGTTTAGTTTTTTTTTGAGGTTCAAAGTTGCAAAGCGACAAAGTTTTTAAGCCTTTGAACCTATGTCTCTTTGCAACTTTGGGCCTCAAAAATATTTATCTTCCAAATTTATAATACTCGAGGTCTTTATTCTTTTTGTTATTGATAGAATCAAGAATAGAATTTAATGCCATGGTACTAAAGGTGATTCCGTTTCCTCCAAAGCCTAAAACATAATGTTCATTTTTGTGGGAATCGGGTTTTCCAAAATAAGGCAATCCATCTTTAGTTTCACCAAAGGTTCCTGCCCAGGAATAATCGATTTTGAAATTGATGTCAGGAAATTTGCGTTGAAATTTTTTTAGTAAAAAATGCTCCTTTCTCGGCAGTAGTTTATCTCGTTTTTTAGCATCTATAAATTCTTCGTCTCCACCACCTACGATGATACGGTTATCTGATGTTGCACGATAGTATAAGTAGGGCGTAGAGGTATCCCAGAAAATAGCTCTTTTGAAGGATTTAGGTAAATCAGGAATACTTTCTGATGCAATAACAAAAGTACTTTTTAGATCTACAACTTTTTCTTTGAGGGTTTCAACACTTTCATAACCGCTGCAATGAATAACATGGTCAGCCGTAATTTTGCATTTATCTTCAGTAGTAGCAATAAGTCTTCCGGCTTTATGGTTTTGAATTGCTGCAATGTTTGTTCTGTCAAAAACTTTCATGCCTTTGCCGTGACAATAGCGTATGATATCCTGAGCCAATCGATACGGATCGACAACGGCTGCAGTTTTAGATTCTATGGCTGCTAAAGCATTTAGACCTAATTTTTCTAAATCCCATCGTTCGAGCCAGCTTACATCGAAGCCATGCTCTTTTCTGCATTTGAATTCGTTTTTTAGAAAAGTAAGATCTTTTTTGAGTGAGCAAAAGTAAATGCTTTTTTTAAACTCAAACTGGCAGTTGCTTTTAATGGTGTCTGCGATTATTCTGAGATCAAAAATTGCTTTTTTTCCGTTATTGTAACTGTCAACAGCACATTCTACACCTCTTAATTTTATGAGTTCATGTAGTGGCACGTCTATTTCATATTGTAACAAAGCCGTGCTTGCAGCCGTACTTCCGTTTGCAATATCACGACGATCTACCATTAGTACTTTTTTCCCTTCGTTAATGAGTTTGTAAGCGATTAAGGCTCCGGTAATTCCTCCTCCAATAATTAGTATTTCAGTATCTTTATCTGAATCTAATGAGGGATAGCTGATTTCCATTGGATATTTTAATGGCCAAAAAGTTTCTGTTGAACGTAGTTTCATTTTTTAGTGATATTTTGGATGCGCATTTTTATTTAGATTTCTATCAGGACGTTCGAATTGCTAATGCGCTTCTGCAATCGAACGTGATATATATTGAATTGTTTAATTCATGCGGTTTAGTTTTTGGTTATTTTTTTGAATTAGACTTCGATTTTCTTACTCTTTCTTTTCTAATGATTTTATTGTTTTTTTCATCGTAAAGTGCGGGTTTAATTTCCTGTCCTGTTTTACTAAAGATTTTAATTTTTGGATCTTCATGTGTCCCTGTAATTACAATGGGAAAACCGATGATTCCAAATAGGGGAAGTCCTAGTCGCATACGTAAATCTAATAAGCCATCGAAACTTGTTGTTCCCTTTATGGTAGGTTTAAAGCCGGCTACTGTAAAGGTAAAAGGTTCTATGTGAATTAAATTATTATCTATGACTGATTTAATCTCAATCCCTTTCATATCGGGATTATTTAGTCCGTTTTGTCCTGTTTTAGAACTTATTCCATCAAAAAGCTTTAGTCCTTTTATTTTTACGTCTCTTAAATTTATAATTCCTGCTCCTTCTAATGACGGATAAATTGGACTCATATTACCGTTTAAATCGCCTTTTACTTTGTAGTCGATACTGATAATTCCCTGCGCTTTTTCTGCCGCTGTTACCAATTCGTGAAACATTGGAATTTCTTTATACGCTCTTTGTACACTAAAATCTTTTGCTGTAAAATGCGCATCGAAGTTTGCCATTGTAGGCGATTCGTCTTTATAATTAGCGTCGATACCAACGATACAATCGATGATATTAAAAGTTGAATTTTGCAAATAGAAATTCCCTTTTGTAATACCTGTTTTTCCAGTGAGTTTATTTAGTACCAACCCGTTGTATTCTACTTTGTCAACGTCTGTGACAAGTGCAACATTTAAGTTTTTTGGAATAATAACTACGCCGCTCATTTTTGGATTGTCTTCTTTGGCATAGGCTACTTCTGTATTTCGATCTGTATTTTCGCCTTTTTCAAGCGCCATAAATTCATCGACATTGATAAGTTTAGATTTCATTTTAAAATCACCGCTTAAGGTGCCATGTGACTCTAAAAAATAATTAATGGTGTTTAGTAAATAACCATTAATTGCAAAATCTGATTTTCCGTAGGAAGCGTTGAATTTTTCGAACCACATTTTCTCGTTCTGGAAACGAAAGTTTCCTTCTTTGATGTAAAACGCCTTTGGGAAAAGTTCAGATGTGGCTTTTATATTTTTAAGAACAATGGTTCCTCTGTTGTCTAGTTTATCGTATTGCCCTTTTGTAGCGTAACTTTGTTTTCCTTTCAAAGCTAAATCTGCTTTTGCATAACCGGTAACGTCGACTCCTTTTTGAGAGAAGACCTGATAAATGCGGCCAACATTAAGTTCTCCTTTAATTTTTGCATTGTATGCCAAATCACTAAAATCAGAAAGTGTTGCATTTACATACACCGGATTTCCTTCAAAAGAAAAGGAAGCAGGCGCAACGGCCACTATCAAATCCTCAAAAGTTCCGGCTTTGTTGAGTACATTGGCAACAAAAGTAATATTGGTTATAGGATTAGGATAAGAATCGGTTTTTAGCCAGCCGTTTCGCAATGATATTCCGCCAATAGTTTTAGGAAACAATTTTTTTGATGCACTAAACGTTCCTTTTGCTTTGATATCTGTTCTCAAAAGTCCTTTGAGTTCCAAGCTGGTTAATCCTAAAGCGGCATCAACGGTAGCAAGATCCAGATTTCCTTTTATTGCAGCGTCAATATTCATTTCAGTAAACCCTTTGCTGCGCAAATAGGCGTTGAAAAAGTCTTTTTCTCCTACTTTAAAATTTAGTGTTTTTAGGTTTATCAATAATTTTTCGATGTCAAGTGAAGGCATAATGGCATTCAGATTCATTTTAAAATCTGTTAAAGGAGCTGGAGCATTCTGATAATTTATAGCACCGTCATCGATCTTTAGATTAAAAGCTAAGTCCGGTTTCTGATTTTTAGAAACATTATAATCTCCTTTGAAAGTAAATAATAAGTCGCTTTTACCGGAGATTTCTGTTTCGTTCATCCAGGTTAGGTATTCCGGAGGCATTACTGAAAATAAATCTTTTAGCGTCGTGTTTTCAGATGCAGCCTTGATATTGATTTTGTAACCGTCTCTTAAAATGGTAAACAAACCAGTAAACTTTAGAGGTAGTTTATTGATTTGCAATTCATTTTTTTGAAGAATAAAGGAAAGCGCATTGGTGTTGATTCTGGTAATTAAATCGGCATGTACTTCTTTTTTTCTTAAATATGCTGTTCGGTCATAATAAAAATCGACAGCATCTATTTGCGCATCTGTGCTTAAATCAAATATGTCTTCGCTCAGGTTTCCTTTTCCAACATAATTAAAACCTTTGGCATCAACCAGAATTTTAGCAGATCGATCATTGTATTTTACGTGACAATCTTCAAAATCTATTCGTTCCAATCGTATTGCGGTTCCTTCTTCTGTAGTATCCGCTACTTTTTTATCATCTGGTGAAATGTAAATATTGTAATTGGCTTGTCCTTTCTGGTTGACCATTACATTAATAAATGCTTTAGATACGTATAGTTTATTAATTTTTACTTCATTATCAAAAATCAGCCTTTTTAAGTTTATTCCAAAAGCAACCTGCTCCGCTTTTAGTAACGTATCGTTGCGAAAAGGAGCAGAGCCGGTAAGAGATAAATCGTCTAATGAAACGGTTAACGAAGGAAAATGGGTAAAAAAGGAAAGTTTGGATTTCGAAAAATCCATTTTTGTATCCAAACGCTCGTTAGCAATTTTTTTGACTTCAGAAGCTACTTTACCCGGAAAAAGTAAGGGAATCAAGAAAAGCAACAATAAGATAGTAGCTATTGTTATTCCAATTACTTTAACTGTTTTTAGGGCTATATTTTTGAAGGAACTATTCATTCAGATCTATTTTGATTATTTTTTTGCTTTTTCAGCTTCGGCTTTTTTGGCCTCTTCTTCTTTCTTTTTATTTTCTTTTTGTTTTTCTTCTTCTTTCAGTTTTTCTTCTTTTTCTTTAGCAGCTTTTTCCTGCTGTTCTTCTTTTTTATCTTTTATCTCTTCTTCTTTTTTAGCTTTTTCCTTTTCTTTTTTCTTGTAGTATCCTCTCAAAAGGAAATTGCTTTTAGCAGCTTCCATATTTTGACTAAAACCTTTGGTTCCGGATTCTAAATTGCTAAGGGTGTTCGAAACGCTATTTGCCATTTTATCGTCGCTGACTAATCGTGCCAACGCTCCATTTCCGTTATTCATACTATGACTAAAAATGGCTAACTCACTAGAAATAACCCCAACATTGTCGACGCTTTTCTTGACACTCTTCATGATATCATTCATTTCAATACCATTAATAGAAGCAATTTGTCCGTTGTTTTCAACAATAGTTTGTGATTTTGCACCCGGAGAAATGGTTAAAACTTTATCACCCATTAACCCATCAGATCCTATACTTGCTCTGGCATCTGTTTTAATAAATTCACGTACATCGTCTTTAATAACCATTCCGACCACAACAGAGGAATCATTTACTAATCTGATTTCGTCGATCGTTCCGATATTAATTCCTGAAAAACGAACATTATTTCCTATCTCTAATCCGCTTACGGTTTTAAAGTTTGATGTAATTCTGAAGGTGGATCCAAATAGGTTTTTTTGTTTTCCGATAAAATAAATTGCCATTATAAAAAGCAATAATCCTATTGATACAAACATTCCTAATTTCCAAGTTTTTCCAGATTGCTTCTCCATGATTTCTATATTTTTAATTTTATTCAAAAAAAGAGCGGACCCATTCGTCTTCGCTTTTTTCTAATTCTTCGTAAGTTCCTTCTGCCTGTATAACACCTTCTTTTAAAACCATAATGCGATCTGCTGTTAGCTTAGCGCAAGCCATATCGTGTGTTATAATGATCGATGTTGTTTTTCGTTTGTGTTTTATATCTAGTATAAGTTCGCTTATTTCTCTTGATGTTATGGTGTCCAATCCTGTGGTTGGCTCGTCGTACAAAATAATTTCCGGTTTTAGAATTAGGGTGCGTGCCAAACCAATTCTTTTTCGCATACCACCGGAAAGTTCAGATGGCATTTTGTCGATTGCATCGCTCAAACCAACATTATCCAGCGCTTCTAATACTTCTGTTTCAATTTCTTCGCTGCTAAGTTCTCTTTTATGTTTTCTTAGTGTAAAAGCCAGGTTTTCTCTAACGGACATTGAGTCGTACAAAGCTCCACTTTGAAACAAAAAGCCAATTTTGACCCTTACCTCATTAAGCTCATTTTTGGGCAAATGCAAGACATTTTGATCAAATACTTTTATTTCTCCTTTGTCCGGTTCTATTAAACCGACAATACATTTTATTGTTACTGATTTTCCCGAACCTGAACGCCCGAGAATAACTAAATCTTCGCCTTTATTGACAGTAAGATTTACACTTTTTAAAACATGATTATCCTGGCCAAATGTTTTGTGTAAATCCTTGATCTCTATGATAGGAGATTTGCTTTTAGCTTTAGATTCTTTTTCTATATTTTCTTCTTCCTTAATCATCTTAAAAAAATAAATCGGTTATTTGAACAGCTACCATGTCGATTATAAAAATGGTCAATGAAGCGGTAACAACAGCAGAATTTGCCGCTTTACCCACACTTTCTGTTCCGTTTGAGGCATTAAAACCTTTGTAACATCCTATCATTCCGATAAAGAATCCAAAGAAGAAGGTTTTTATGGTTGCAGGAAACAGATCTAAAAATTCTAAGGATTGTAAAATTTGAGTGAGATATCTATAAAAGTTTACATCGCCATGAATATTGATTCCAACAAAGCCACCAAGAATTCCTACAGCATCTGCAAAGAAAACTAAAACAGGAACCATCAAGGTACAAGCCAGAATACGTGTCACGACCAAATAGTTGTACGGATTGATTGCTGAAACTTCCATGGCATCAATTTGTTCTGTTACTTTCATCGAGCCTAATTCTGCTCCAATTCCGGAAGATATTTTTCCGGCACAGATTAAGGCAGTTATTACGGGTGCAATTTCACGAATCAGCGAAAGTGCTACCATTCCCGGAAGCCAGGATTCAGCTCCAAATTTTACTAGAGTTGGTCTTGACTGAAGTGTAAGTACCAGTCCCATAATAAAACCTGTTATGGCTACTAGCGGTAATGATTTGTAGCCAATGAAGTAACATTGTTTCAGGAACTCTTTTGTTTCGTAAGGAGGTACAAAAACTTCCTTAAAAAACTGCTTCGCAAACAATGTTGCGTTTCCTATATCTTCGAATGTATTTTTTAAATTTAATATCAAAATACTGCGTTTTAGTGGTTTGTTTAAGTTTGAAAATCAATGCTTTAACATTTGTAGTTTTCCTCGCTTATTTTTAATGAAAGTTACTTCTATAGTTAACAAAAATTCTTACACAACTATTTTTCAAGTTTATATAATTTACATAACAACACAATAATAGTATAAAAGAGACGTTATCCCCCCGCTTATATAAAGCAAAAAATCCCTTTGGTATAAAGGGATTTTAAGGTAATAAATAGTATTTGGTTAATTGTGTTAATGCGTATAGCTACAATTTTATAAGTTAATAGCGATTCCGGTTTTCTCATTCATCAGGGGAATAACTTTACTCTCCGATAATTTAAAATTTTCCATGATCAAACGTGCTGTTAAAAAGCAAACGGTCGATTCTGCGCCTTGATTAAAGTTTACATTTGCTTTCTCTAAGCCATCATATCCTCCTCCGCTAACGGGATTGTACATAATTTGATTTAAGTGATTTTTACCTAAAAACCAATTAAAAGCAGTTTTCATTTGCTGTTTATGTTCTGGCATTTTAAATGCATTGTAAAATGAACTTAATGTCTGAATTGTGTACGATACATCAATTGGCTGTTCTCCGTATTCCTTTGGTTCAGATCCTTTATGGTACCAGCCATCGTTTGAGATAACTTTGAAATTATTATTGAAAAACATTTTAGACGATAGAAATTCCATTGATTCCAGTGCCACTTTTTTGTAGATCGGCTTGTTGGTTACCAGATAAGCATACAACATTGATTCCGGCATAATTCCGTTTGCGTACGTTAAGTAGTTTTCATACCATTTCCAGTCTTGCGTTGCATGAATTTCATAATTAGAAAGCAATTTAGCATTCAATTTATTGATAATTGCTGCAACATATAAGTTAGGAGTTGTAGAATGATACAGGTATAAACCTTTGGTTGCAAAACCAATAGAACGTGGCGACTGAATAGTTTCTGCCCATTTCAATGCATTTAGCAAACATTTTGATGCTTTTTTGGCAATCGACTCCGGAAGAATTGAAGCATTAGAAACGACAGCTCCTAAAGCCCATAGCGCACGTGCATTTGAATCTTCTAAGTTTACTTCGGCATTTTGCTCAATATGTTCTCTGTTGTGCTGATCAACGTAATTCATAAAGTTACCTTTTGGTTTTTGGCAACGTTCGATGAAATCTAAGTAAATTAGAATATACGGTAAATCATCTTTGTCTTCTGTTAATTTATAATGCATACAAAAAGCAACTAAGGCACGTGCATTATCGTCTAAAGTATAACCTGATTCTATATCCGGAATAGAAATTTTACTAAACTGAATAATTCCCAGTTCTGTTGTCATTCTTTTAATATGTGCTAATTCTATCGAAGGATAGTTGAATTTGATTTCAGATGGGCTTTCGAATAATTTTTCATAAGTGTTGATATGAATGATTCCGACATTTTCCCAAGAAGAAGCGCGCGTTTTTCTAAAGGCATTTTTACCCATTTCTTCTCTTAGATTTTCATCTGATAATAATTTAATCGCTGCATCTGCAAATTGATCTTCATTACCAATGTCTACTAAAATTCCTGAATCTTCCGTTAAAACTTCCAATGTGTGTGGAATTTTTGATGCTACTATTGGGCAGGCACAGCTCATTGCATAAGAAAAAGTGCCGCTTACTGCCTGATTTGGATCTTTTGATGTGAACATATAAACGTCAGTAGCTTTTAAATATTCTAATAGCTCTTCTGTTTCTAAATATTGATTTATAAAACGAACATGATCGCGTAAGTTTAATTCATCGACCATTTGTTCTAATTTATCACGATAAGTATCTACTCCGTCTATGATTAAGTTTGGATGTGTTTTGCCTATGATTAAGTATAGTGCATTTGGCGTTTTCTCAATAATTTTTGGCAAAGCTCTCAAACCTGTTTCTATATTTTTCCCTTCGCCTAATAAACCGAAAGTTGATAATACCAATCGATCCTCAATTTCAAATTTTTCTTTAGCTTTTTGAGGAAGTTCATATACTACAACATGTGTTCCGTGTGGTACACAAGTAATAATCTCTTTGGCGATATCATAATCTCTAAC
>Ga0247817_10002144_pt1 | contig 10193 bp, 13 predicted proteins | sample UWRJL212509R1_FD_178010 | JGI IMG/M metagenome (GOLD analysis project Ga0247817, IMG submission 178010) | Plant litter microbial communities from Arlington Agricultural Research Station in Wisconsin, United States - UWRJ-L212-509R-1 | ecosystem: Environmental > Terrestrial > Plant litter >... | reverse complement strand
TAATCGATGTCAGCACGAAGTGTCTGAAGTGGTACAGAACCACGCTTGATCACTTCACTACGAGAGATTTCAGCACCTCCAAGACGTCCACCAACGTAAACCTTTACTCCTTGGATACCACGAACCTGCATTACCTTTTCAACAACAGTCTTTAGTACGCGACGGTACGGCATGCGCTTTTCAAGACCTTCAGCAACCATGAATGCAACAATTTTTGCATCAGCTTCTGGGTTTGTTACTTCAATGATTTCGAGCTTGATGTCGTCAGTAGTATCGAGCTTTGCACGCTTGAGTGCTTTGTGAAGATCAGCCTTAAGCTTAGTTGCACCTTCCCCACTGCGTCCGATAACCATACCTGGACGTGACGTGCGAATGATAACGCGAATAGATTTCTGTGCGCGTTCGAGTTCGATAGTTGAAACATAAAAACCACGGAGACGCTTTTCAAGGAATTCGCGAATAGTAACGTCAACAGCAAGGTTGTTAACGTAGTTTTTATCAGTTGCAAACCAACGTGATTTCCAATCACGGAGGAGAACTAAACGGTGTGCATAAGGGTGTACTACTTTAGACATATATTATAAAAATTATTTACCTTTCTTCTTAGCTGGTGCGTCACCAAGAGTAACGTCAACATGACTTGTGCGCTTGTTAATACGTTTTGCAACACCCATAGCACGAGCTCGGATACGCTTCATAACGATTCCTTTGTTTACTTCAACGTTAGTTACAACGAGAGTACCCAAATCAGCTCCAAGCTGTGCTGCGTTTGCTGCTGCACTCTTGATAAGCTTCTGGATCGGTTCTGCTGCACGCTTTGGCATGTATGAAAGCACAGTGTCAGCTGCAGCGAGTGATTTGCCTTTAATAGCGTTCGCTACAAGGCGAACTTTACGAGGACTTTGACGATAATTTGAGAGTGATGCTTTCATATAATACGATTATTGGTTAGTGTTGATGCTATTTTTTCTTAGCGTCGCCACCAGCTGCTTTTGCAGACTTAGCGGCTGAGATTTCAGCTTCTTTTTTCTTCTGGTCGATATCTTTCTGCATCTTACCACCGTGACGAGTAAACTTACGAGTCGGTGAGAATTCACCAAGACGGTGACCTACCATGTCTTCAGTAACAAGTACTTCGAGGTGAGCGCGTCCGTTGTGAACACCGAAAGTGAAACCAACCATTTCTGGAGCGATTTGACTGTCACGTGACCAAGTCTTGATAACGCCAGCAGACAGAGGCTGCTTGCCTTCGATTTTTTTGATTAGTTTTGGGTCAACGTAAGGACCTTTTGATAGTGATCGTGTCATAGTGAGAAAAAAAGAGGCTCTTTTTGAGCTCCGAGTATCTTAGCAAATTGTACGGTAATGTCAAATCTTTGGTTATCTTAGTAAAATAATGGGAGGATTTTCGGGATAAATATAATCCCTCCTATCGCTATTGCACCTACCACAGAAAGCAGTACGGCGCCCGCTGCGACGTCTTTGGTGTCTTTTGCGTATGGATGATACTCCGGACTCGTTAAATCGATGTCTATCTCAAGCGCAGTGTTAATAGCTTCGGTTACCAAGACTGCGGTCATCGCCAAAATAAGCACCGACCATTCTGCAGGCGTAGTATGAAGGAAGATTCCCAGAACAATCACCACTACTACCCCCGCTACGTGTACCCAAAAATTATGCTGGGTTTTCAAGACAATCCAAACACCGCGAAGCGCGTGCTTAAAGCTCACTGCCCGGGCAATAATTGAGAACCGTTTCTTTTCGGACATATAATTTTGAGGTTTCATAGTATTAATTATATACCTTTTATCGCTGATCACACCTACCACCAGACCCTATAGGGAAAATCCCCTGACTCGTCATACACCGGTAACTTCCATTCTCTAAGTTAAATCTGATTGACCATGTTTCTGGAAGAGAATCTTCATTACACACTGTCCCTGCAACAGTTCGATTGCAAAAATAATAGTTTTGGGCACTATCCTCCTCTGCGGGAAGCGACGGCATGTATCCCTTATCTACCAGAACGGTCTTGACGGTGGTGGCACTATTGCTCAGAACAATATTTTCTATGACGAGGTTAAAACCGTCGGCACCTGCTGCCATGATTGCTGTTTGATACGCCCTCATATCAGAAAGACGTCGAGCATCACGAGCTTTTGCACGTGCACTATTAAGTGACGCAAGAACAACAGATGCGAGAACACCAATAACGGCAATAACTACGAGGAGCTCTATAAGAGTGAAACCTTGTTTGAGCGAACGCTTCATGTGCCGTAAGTATACCGTGTAAAGTTGCCATCGACCATGGTACTAAACAAAAAATCCCCTTGTGGGGATTTTTTGAGAGTGATTGTTATTATCGTACTCCGTTTTTGCGGCGAGTAACAACGTTCTTGTTTGAGTATTTCTTCGGAGTTCGAGTTCGTACACCGTATGCTTGCTTACCGTGACGAGTTTTCGGACCGCGACGTAGACCAATACCTTGTTTTTGTTCACCACCTCCGTGTGGGTGGTCAACTGGGTTCATGGCAGTCCCTCGAACGGTAGGGCGAATACCCTTCCATCGTGAACGTCCAGCCTTACCGTACTTCACGAGTTTGTGTTCGTGATTTGATACTTCACCGACTGTCGCCCATGCGATATCCTGTACGCGACGAATTTCTGTCGAAGGCATCTTGAGCTGTGTGTAGCCTTCTTGCTGGGCTACAACCTGCGCGAATGAACCTGCAGAACGAACCATCTTCGCTCCAGCACCTGGCTTGATTTCGATATTGTACACAAATGTACCAGAAGGAATCTTGTTCAACGGAAGACGATTCCCTACTTCTACAGGAGCGTTTTCAGAAACGATAAATGAGTGTCCTGGCTTAACGTTCTTAGGAAGCACTACATAGCGCTTTTCACCGTCGGCATATACCGCGATACCAATGAATGCAGATCGGTTTGGATCGTATTCAACAGTAGTGATTTTTGCCGGGATGTCGTGCTTGTTGTAGTGAAAGTCCACGAAACGGTAGAGACGCTTGTTACCACCTCCCTTGTGAGCAGTAGTAATGCGACCCATGTTGTTGCGGCCGACCGCACGCTTGCGACCCATCAAAAGGGATTTCAAAGGCGTGTCAGTAGTAAGTACCTTGCTGTAGTCAATCGTAACGGTGTTACGACGTGACTGTGTTGTTGGTTTGTATGTTTTCATTGCCATATAATAACTCGTTAGATTACGTCAATTGTTACACCTTTTGGTAAGAAAACGTATGCTTTCTTAGTGTATGCACTTCGACCAACTGTACCGCGACGATTGTATGTCTTTGGTAACACATTAACAGTGTTTACTTTAACAGGCTTCTTGTCGTATTTCGCTTGAAACGCCTTTGCAATCTCACTCTTCGTAACACCGAATGCTACGTTAAAGAGATAGACACTGTACTGCGCGTATCCGGCAGCTTTTTCTGTGATGCGAGCGTCCTTCAAAATAAGATTTTTTGGAGCTTCTACCTTTTCTTTTGTTTCTTTTGTTTTTGTAGCCATATATAAACTCTTATTTCATCTTAGATTCTAGAGCTGCTATTGCATCGACCGGATTAACTACAACGATTGCGTTGAATGTAGCCGCCATAAGAACGTTCATTTCGAGTGCTGTTGTAATAGTTACCCCTGGAAGGTTGGCAAAACTATTTACAAGAATATCATTTGCTTCAGGAAGCACAAGGAGTACTCCAGTCTTTTTCTTTGTAGTGAGTTTTGCAAATCCTTCAACTTTTGAAAGAGTCGCAAGAACACTTGCCGCATCCTTAGTCTTGATTGCATCAAGAGAAAGCGTGTCTACAAAGAGGATCTGACTGTCAGCAAGCTTCTTAGAAAGTACTGTGTAAAGAGCTTTCACACGCATTTTCTTGTTGATCTTTTGAGAATAGTCTTTGTCGTTGCGTGGACCGAATGTCACACCTCCACCTACCCAGATTGGGGAGCGGTTTGAACCGTGACGAGAGCGTCCTGTACCTTTTTGCTTCCATGGCTTTTTACCACCACCAGACACTTCACTACGGTCTTTTGTGTGAGCTGTACCTGCACGCTTGTTTGCCTGCATTCCAACTACTACCTGGTGAACGAGGTCACCATTCCATGAGAGTCCGAACACTGAACCTGGAAGAGCTACTGTTCCTGCACTAGTTCCCTTTTGGTTGTAGAGAGTTGCACTGAGATCAGATACCACTTTCTTTTCCTTAAGAGTTTTTGTAACTGTTGATTTTTTTGTTGCTGTTGTTTCTTTCATATATTTAAAATTAACCAACAATTTGGACTACTGTGCCGCGACGACCTGGAACCGCACCACTAATTGCAATAGTATTTGTTGCAACGTCTACCGCAACGACCTTGAGACCTTTTACAGTCACGATGTCGCCACCGGTACGTCCCGCCATACGCATACCTTTTACCACACGTCCTCCGGCACGACCTGGACCGCCACCGATAGAACCTGGTTCACGTTCAGAGTGCTTCTGACCGTGAGTACGAGGACCTCCTTTAAAGTTGTAGCGCTTCACCACACCCTGGAAACCTTTCGCCTTTGATGTACTTGTTACAGTGATGTCATCGCCTGCAGCAAACATATCAACTGAAATAGTGTCGCCAATAGCTTCAGATACAGAGTCAGCACGGAATTCCTTCACTGCTTTGTAACCTTTACCACCAAGCGCACCAATTTGAGCCTTGTTTACACGACTTTCTTTTTGTTCTTCTGTACCCAATTGGATAGCAGAATAACCATCTCTTTCGAGAGTTTTGATTCCAGTTACTACGTTTGGCATAGCTTCCACGATAGTAACAGGAGTAACACGACCGCTTTCATCAAAGCGTTGTGTCATATTCACCTTTCTTCCTAAAATGTATTTCATAATAATGTTCATGCCCCTCCATTAGTGATAAAAACGTGGAGTTATTGGGTATTGGACCATTGCAATTAGTTATAAGTGCAAGTGGGTAGGATTATACACGGGATTCGGATTTTCGCAACTTCTGTATATAAATAAACTACCTTTAGCGGGCTCAGCCTGGGTGGGCTTCGCTGTGCATAAATCACAAACCAAAAACCGCCCCCTAGAGGACGGTTTTCTGGTTTGCGATTTACATCATTTTGACATCAATATCAACACCAGAAGGCATTGAGAGATTTGTCAGCGATTCGATTACCTTCGGAGAAGGGTTTTCGATGTCGATGAGACGCTTGTGAACTCTCATTTCGAACTGCTCGCGCGAGTTCTTGTAAATGAAAGGAGAACGGTTAACGGTGTACTTCTTGATTTCTGTAGGAAGTGGGATCGGTCCACGCACCACCGCGTCGTAACGCACTGCTGTGTCGATGATCTGCTTTACAGAGGCATCAAGAATCTTGTTCTCGTATGCGCGAACGCGGATACGGAGCATTGATTGTACATCGTCTTTTTTGTTTTTTGCTGTTTTTGTTGCCATATTGTGAAGAGCTCGGTAAGGGTCGGACTGTAGTAGTAATGAGTTCTTATGTTTTCACTACTATTCCCCGGTTCCGCAAACCATTATTCTAATACCGATTAGGCAATAACCTTAGTTACAACACCAGCACCAACAGTACGTCCTCCTTCACGGATAGCGAAACGCATTTGGTCTTCAACAGCTACCGGTACAACGAGTTTAACGTTGATTTTCACTGTGTCTCCTGGCATAACCATTTCAGTTCCAGCAGGGAGAGTTACTTCACCTGTAACGTCAGTTGTACGGATGTAGAACTGAGGTTTGTAACCGTTGATGAAAGGAGTGTGACGACCACCTTCTTCCTTTTTGAGAACGTAGATTTCACCTTCGAATTCTGTGTGAGGCTTAACTGAGCCAGTCTTTGCGAGCACTTGACCACGAGTAAGATCTTCTTTCTTCACACCACGGAGGAGGATACCTGCGTTGTCACCAGCCATACCTTCTGTCAACTGCTTGTTGAACATTTCGATACCGGTAACAGTAGTCTTCATAGTATCTTTGATACCGACGATTTCTACTTCTTCACCAACTTTCACGATACCACGTTCGATACGGCCAGTTACCACTGTTCCGCGACCTTCAATAGAGAAGATGTCTTCGATCGGCATAAGGAAAGTCTTGTCAACGTCACGTTCTGGGAGTGGGAAGTATGTGTCGAGAGCGTTTGTAAGCTCAAGAACTTTCTGTGCCCATTCGTCATCGATTGATGTTGATTCAAGAGCCTTAAGACCTGAACCGCGAATGATAGGACAATCCTTGTCAAAACCTTGTTTTTCAAGGATTTCACGGATTTCTTCTTCCACGAGTTCGATCATGTCAGGATCATCAACCATGTCGCACTTGTTGAGGAACACGATGATTTTTGGAACACCAACTTGCTTAGCAAGGAGGATGTGCTCACGAGTCTGTGGCATAGCACCGTCAGTCGCAGCAACAACGAGTACTGCACCGTCCATCTGAGCGGCACCAGTAATCATGTTTTTGATGTAGTCGGCGTGACCTGGAGCATCAATGTGTGCGTAGTGACGAGTCTTTGTAGCGTACTCGTTGTGAGAAATGTTGATAGTAATACCACGCGCCTTTTCTTCAGGGGCACTGTCGATTTCACCAACACCTTTCATTTTAACAGTATCTCCGTTCATACTAAGAACATGGAGGATTGCCGCTGTAAGTGTAGTCTTACCGTGGTCAACGTGACCAATAGTACCTACGTTTACGTGCGGCTTTGAACGATCAAATTGCTCTGCAGCCATAATAGTTTATTGATTAATTTAAATAATAGTTCCAAACAAAAACAATCTGTCCGTAGAGGTTTTACCAAACACGGACGCAAAAATGATTGTGGTTCGTATAGTACTACTATTCGGAACGCTCTGTCAATCGAACCTGCATAACAAAACCCCCTCTTTCGAAGGGGTCTTGTAGTTACTTATTTATGCAGCTATTTTTTCTGCACCGTCCTCGAGAGTACTGATACGACCCATTTGAACAAGTGCTTCCTGGTCAAGAGTACTGATTCCTCCCATTTGTTCAATGATCTCGTTAATTTCTTCTTTTTTCTGAGCGATTTCTGCTTTCAACATTTCAATTGAATTTACTTCCTGGCTTTCTAGTGTTGGGAATTGTTCCATATGTTTATCCTTGTGCTTCTTGTAATGCGTCCTTGATATTTTTGAGGTATTTCTTCAATACATCGTATGAAAAGCTGATTTCCTGGAGAAGCTCTTCCTGTTCCTGGTCAGTAGCATCCCCCATCTGTATCTTTTCAATTAGTTCGTCCATTCGTGCTTGATCCATAGTGTTGTACTACTCTTTCCTTGTAATAGCAATAGTATAGCATTTTGAAACAAAAAAGCCTCCGATTAGAGGCTTTTTTGAGTGTACTATTTTCGAGATTCGATGATTGTCGCTGCCACGTTTTGTGGAACGATATCATATCGCATGAACTCCATCGTGAACGATGCGCGTCCTTCGGTCATTGAACGAAGTGTCGTCATGTAACCGAACATTTCTGAAAGAGGAACCACTGCGTTGACCACCTGGTTCATACCGCGAGTTTCCATTCCTTCGATGAGACCACGACGTGATGAGAGTGATCCTGTAACGTCCCCGAAGAATTTTTCAGGAGTCACTACTTCTACCTTCATCATCGGTTCAAGAATAACCGGCTTTGCTGCGTTTGCAGCATCAGTGATAGCCATTGAAGCGGCAATCTTGAAGGCCATTTCGTTTGAGTCTACCTCGTGATAACTACCGTCATAGAGTTCGATGGAAACATTTTCCATTTTGAATCCTGCGAGAATACCGCGATCAAGCCCTTCTTTGAATCCTTTTTCGATCGGTGGAATGTATTCACCTGGAATCGCTCCCCCTTTGATAGTGTTTACGATTTCCATAGTACCGATACGCTTCACGTTCTTTGGAAGGTCTTTTGGATCCGCTGACTGGTCAAGCGGCTTGATCTTGATCTTTACATGACCGTAGTTACCCTTACCACCAGACTGCTTGATGTATTTCCCTTCAGCAGATGATTCGGCAGTAATGGTTTCGCGGTAAGCAACCTGCGGCTTACCAACGTTTGCTTCAACGTTAAATTCGCGCTTGAGACGGTCAACGATAATTTCAAGGTGAAGTTCTCCCATACCGGCGATGATGGTTTCTTCTGTTTCAGGATCAGTCGAAACCTTGAATGTTGGGTCTTCGGCAACGAGACGACTAAGGGCAAGACCCATTTTTTCTTGGTCAGCTTTTGTCTTAGGTTCGATACGGAGGTTGATAACAGGTTCCGGGAACGTGATACGGTCGAGCAAAATAGGTTTTTCTTCGGTACACAATGTGTCAGAAGTGTTTGCTTCCTTGAGCCCTACTGCTGCCGCGATTTCACCGGCAAACACTTTTTTGATTTCTTCACGGTCGTTTGCTTGCATGCGAACGATACGAGAAAGACGTTCTTTGTTACCGGTACGAGGGTTATAGATGTATGACCCTGCTTCAACAGTACCTGAGTACACACGGAAGAACACGAGCTGTCCGACGAACGGGTCAGTCATCGACTTGAACGCGAGCGCTGCAAATGGAGCCTTGTCGTCTGCAGGACATACTACCGGCGCATCTGTTTCAGGATCGATACCTGTAACCGCTGCGATGTCAGTAGGAGCCGGAAGATAGTCTACAACGGCGTCGAGCACGAGCTGTACACCCTTGTTCTTCAGAGCAGTTCCACAGAATACCGGGAAGATATCGTTTGCGATCACCGCCTTACGCATCATCTTTTTTGCATCTGCAAGAGAAGGTTCCTTCCCTTCGAGATAATCATTCATCATCGCTTCGTCGTTTTCAACGATGCGTTCGAGAAGTTCCGCGCGGTACATCTTTGCGTCTTCAAGCATGTTTTCAGGAATATCCTTTTCGATAACCTTGTTACCCATTTCACCTTCGAAGTAGTAGGCCTTCATAGTCATAAGGTCAACCATTCCTTCGAAGTTTTCTTCTGCCCCGATCGGAAGTTGTGCGCGAACCGCTTTCTTTGAAAGACGGTCAAGAATAGTCTTATATGAGTGCTCAAATGAAGCACCGGTACGGTCGAGCTTGTTAACAAAACAAATACGAGGAACGTTTGCTTCGTCAGCATAACGCCAGTTGGTTTCTGATTGTGGTTCTACTCCGGCAACACCGTCGAACACCACCACCGCACCGTCGAGCACGCGAAGTGAGCGTTTTACCTCAACCGTAAAGTCGATGTGTCCCGGGGTGTCGATAACGTTGAATCGGAAGCGTGCATCCTTGGAACCGTTTGCGTACGTCGGAATCCATGTACAGGTAACCGCAGCCGCAGTAATGGTGATACCGCGTTCTCGTTCTTGTTCCATCCAGTCAGTGGTTGCTTCACCTTCGTGAACCTCACCGATCTTGTGACTCATACCCGTGTAGTACAACACGCGTTCTGAAGTTGTGGTTTTACCGGCATCAATGTGCGCGATAATACCGAAGTTTCTTGTTTTTTCGAGGGAAAATTCTCGTTCCATAATATTATTGTTTGTTTTGTTATAAGACTCGTTATTGTTAATACCTCAGTCATGCACGACAGAGGGCTAAAGAGTGTCCATACTATAGTGTGAATGGGCACTTTTTGCAATACAAAACAAAAGCCCCGATATTTCTATCGGGACTCACTACGGTACGTTGTGTGTTCTTCTTATTTAAAAATAAGAGCTTTTTTAATAACAATTGACGAAGCGATGGCAACCCCGCCCGTGCTTAACTCCTGGAGAGGAATGGTAATTGTCTCTCCTTTTGTTTTTGGCACGACGTAATTGTTTTGCTTCAGTGTTTCAAGCGCTCCAGTAAGTTCGGCAACCTGATTTTCAAGTTCTCTGATACGGTCCTTGTTTTTTGCTTCAATTTCACATTCAAGCGCTTTTGTAAACGCGATCAGATGCGAGGCCGAATCCGTTAGAGACACCGCTTTAGTAACAGGTGGTAACACTTTCTTTACAGGTAGCTCCTTAATAACAGGGGGTGTAAGCTTCTTTACAGGTTGGGCGATAGCTTTAGGGGTATCTTCCTTTACAGGACGATGGCCACCACCTCTTTTCGTATCAATGCAATCCAGAGGAACACGAAGCCCTCGTAAGTACGTGGTCACAGACGGTATGTCGGCGACTAGTACCTTGCGAGCACGC
>Ga0247817_10002143_pt1 | contig 10193 bp, 10 predicted proteins | sample UWRJL212509R1_FD_178010 | JGI IMG/M metagenome (GOLD analysis project Ga0247817, IMG submission 178010) | Plant litter microbial communities from Arlington Agricultural Research Station in Wisconsin, United States - UWRJ-L212-509R-1 | ecosystem: Environmental > Terrestrial > Plant litter >... | reverse complement strand
GGTTGTTTTTACCCTGGTGTTAAAGTGTAAATTCTGTTATCCGTCAGGACCTTTTTATTAATAGATTTGCGCCGTGACGAAAGATCTACGTCTGGAAAAACGTGCTACGCAAGTATTCTTTTTGCTATGCGGCCTGGCTATGTCTAGCTGGGCGCCCATGGTGCCATTTGCTAAAGACAGGTTGCAGTTGAATGATAGCAGTCTTGGATTGCTGCTTTTATTTCTAGCTACCGGGTCTATTACCACCATGCCTTTTACCGGCTGGTTGGTAACACGCATTGGTTCTGCAGTGGTAATGATGGTGTCTGCTATAATTATGGCATTAGCGCTGCCCGCGTTAGTACTGTTGGATAATTTTGTTGGCATGGCCGCCTCGCTTTTCGTTTTTGGCGCGGGCATAGGCGCTATTGATGTCGCCATGAATACACACGGTACCGTTATTGAAAACTACACGGGCAAACCTATCATGTCGTCGTTACATGGCCTTTTTAGCGTTGGGGGCTTAATTGGTCCGCTAGTAATTGGGTTATTCATCAAAACAGGACTTAAACCCGTAGCGGGCGCCACAACAGTGTGTGGCTGTATATTGCTCCTTGCATTGTTTCAATATGCTTCACTGCTTAAAAAGAAAGACGAGTTAGTCTTAAACAAACCCGCGCAGCCCAATGTTAAAAAAAGTAAAAAGCCGGCCTGGCTAAATGCCGTTGTGCTGTTTTTAGGTTTGATGTGTTTTGTAACGTTTTTAACCGAAGGTGCATTGCTGGATTGGAGCGCTTTATTGCTGCGCGATTTTAAGGGGGTAGACAAGGCACTATCCGGAATGGGTTACGCTTTTTTCTCGGTAGCTATGGCAGTTATGCGCTTATGGGGCGATAAAATTATAACCAGGTTTAGCAGTAAAACGGTTGTAGCAGGCGGTAGCCTTATAGCCTTTGTTGGTTATTGCTGCATACTGTTTGCAGGCTGGTTGCCGGTTGTGTTGTTTGGCTTTGTTTTAATTGGAGTAGGTGCAGCTAATATAGTACCCGTGTTTTTTAGCGCCGCGGGTAATGTAAAAGATGTTTCAGGCGCTGTTGCCATATCCATCATGAGCACAATAGGGTATACCGGTATGCTGGCTGGTCCGGCGCTAATCGGGCTTATAGCTCAGCGGTTTTCCTTACCTGTTACGTTGTTTTTTACCGGCTGTGCCTTATTAGGTGCAGGGGTTGCGTTCTTGTTGTTTAAGCGTAGTGCGTCTGTAGCTAAGGAAAACAGAACATAAATTAATATCGAATAATGAATTTTGAATATCGAACGCCGAAGTTTTAACTTCATTATTCGATATTCAAAATTCGGTGTTCGATATTAAATCCGCGCCACGGGAGCAATCAATAACCAATCTTTATCAACCAAAATTAACCGTAATACTGCCGCTGGTGCTCACCTTAACCGGTACGCCGCCACCGTTAATGGTACCGTCAACCTTATCATCATCTTTGGTGCCGTTAAAATTGGTAAGTTGGTTTATTTTAATACGGTCTGCACGTAACTTAAGATTAAGGCCCTGGTTTGGCATTTTTAAGTTGATGCTGCCGCCAGAGTTATCTAAAGTTAGGTATTTGCCAAACTTGGTAATGCTGGCAGTAATGTTGCCGCCACTTGTTGATGCATTTAAACTGCCTGATATATTTTGCAGCCCCATGCTGCCGCCGCTTGTATGGGTTGTCAGTTCGCCGGTTATATTTTGAGCGTTTACAGATCCGCCGCTTGTGTTGGCTTCAATGGTGCCATTCAGGTCAGTTAAGCTTAATGAGCCGCCAGAGGTTTCCAGCGCAATATTCCCGCTGCAATTTTGAGCTTTAATGCTGCCACCGCTAGTTTGCAGTTTAATTTGATTTTTTGAGTTGCTAACGGTAATGCTTCCGCCGCTGGTGCTGCCATCAATATTGCCGCTTAACAGGTTAAGATTTAAGCTGCCCCCGCTGGTAGAAAAATTGTGATTACCATTCAGATCGGCCATGGCTATGCTGCCTCCGCTTGTACTCAAATTTGTTGATACATTTTTGGGCACATATATTTTGTAAGAGATGCTTAACCCGTTTTTCCAGTTAAACATGCGGTTTTTCTGCGTGGCGGTGGCAGTCAATTTGCCGTTAGCTGCAGAAACATCAAAGGTGTAATCTTCGGCTAAGCGCTCATCAATTTGAGCTTTGCTTAACTCTTTATTGTTTTGCCCCTTAATGTATACCTCAATACGGGCATCGCCCCCGGCAACGCCATTAATGGTTATACTACCGCCTGATGTACGCGCCAAAACGTTTTGAACAGCTGCGGCACTAAATGTTTTTGTTAAATAAGGCGTATTGTCTGATTGAGCATGCGCGGCTGTGCTTAACGCGGCTGCCAATAGAATAGTAAGAAATTTTTTCATGATGCTGTGGTTTATGTATATATGACGCCTTCAAGGCAGCAATGGTTACACCAAATTATTAAATTATTGATACACAATAAAATATAATTAATTGGATAAAAACCATGCATCGAAAGCGAACAATTACCGTACGCTTTCGACAGCTTTTTGCAGCGTATTTAACATAATCAAACACTATTTTAAAAACGGCGTTTAGTGTGCATGGATTTTGGTATAGAACTTAAAGATATTTTCAGCATCGTCACCTCAATTATATGCGGAGGCATTATAGGGTTTGAGCGTGAGTATAAAAACAAGTCAACCGGTTTTAGAACTATTCTGCTTATAACTTTGGGTTCTACCATTTTTACTATTGTATCCAAACATGGCACAGGTGCCGATGACAGGATATCAGCCAACATAATTACCGGGATAGGCTTTATTGGTGCAGGTGTTATTTTTAAAGATAAAATGTCTGTACTGGGTTTAACCACCGCGGCAGTTATTTGGACATCAGCTGCTATCGGCATGACGGCCGGAATAGGCTATTACTCGCTTGCCATAGTGTTTACAGTAATAACGCTGATGGTATTGGTGTTGGTGAATAAGATAGAAGGGCAGATTGGCAATATTAAAAAAAATAAGATCATCAATATAAGCTTTACAGATAATGGTATTGAGCACCTAAATCAAGTTGAAGATCGAATAAAACAACTTCAGCTTAAAAGCAAACGTATGCAGGTTTTTAAAGAAAATAACGCGCTTTGCGCGGTGTTAGAAATAAGCGGTACTACGAACAATGCCCAAATGCTTACGGAAATATTGCTTGAAATGGATACTGTTAAGGAATTTCATTAAGGTAATAAGTCATTAATTATTAGCTAAAATATCATTCTTGGTGTTAATTGTGCATAACAATCAAAATTAAACGTATCTTGCAGGCTTAAATATTTAAATAAAATCATGGCAACAGGAACAGTAAAATTTTTTAATGCATCAAAAGGCTTTGGCTTCATCGTTCCGGATGGAGGAGGCAAAGAAGTATTTGCACACGTAACAGGTTTAATTGACGAAATTCGCGAAGGCGATGCCGTTACCTTCGAAGTAGAAGATGGCAGAAAAGGTCCGAGCGCGGTTAAAGTTAAATTAGCGTAATTACCTTGGCCAGATCAACAGAAACATTCAATAAGAAAGAACGAGAAAAGAAACGTCAGAAAAAGTCGTTGGACAAAAAGGAGAAGGCGCAAGATCGTAAGGCTAATGCTACAAAAGGCAAAAGTTTAGAAGATATGATGGCCTATATTGATGAATATGGTAACATTACATCAACACCTCCTGATCCATCGCGTAAATTGAAAGTAAACTCTCAGGATATACAAATAGCGGTACCCAAACAGGAATTTATTGTTGAAGATATTGTTCGTACTGGAATTGTTACTTTCTTTAATGAGGCCAAAGGTTATGGTTTTATTAAGGATATGCAAACCCAGGAGAGCATTTTTGTACACGCAAACAACCTTGGCGAACCTGTAAAGGAAAACAATAAGGTAACGTTTGAAGTAGAGCCCGGTCAAAAGGGCCCAACTGCAGTAAAAGTTAAAATATCCCGGTAGACTATTGATCTTCTTGCCTGCATATTCATTTTGAATAACAGGCAAACAGGGAAGGAGTTAAAAAACAAAGCCATCTGCATATTTGCAGATGGCTTTTTCTATTTACTCCCACTCACTAATCCTTCCAGCCTAATTAGCACTGATCACCAATCACTAATCAACTAATTTCTAATTAAGCTTGTTTTGCAAACTGAACGTTAAATATCAGTTTAACTTCGTCGCTAACCACAACAGAACCGGCTTCGGTAATACCATCCCAGGTAAGGCCAAACTCTTTACGGTTAATTTTACCGGTAACATCAAAACCGGCTTTGGTATTGCCATAAAAATCAGTCGCTACACCACCGTATTCGGCAGCAAGCTTAACCGGTTTGGTAACGCCTTTAATTGTCAGATCGCCTTTAAGGATATAATCACTACCGTCTTTTTCAAATGATGTTGATTTGAAAGTTATTGCAGGATATTGTTCCGCGTCGAAAAAATCAGCGCCTTTTAAGTGCCCGTCGCGTTGATCCTGGTTGGTATCAATGCTGTTAACATCTAAACTGATGTTGATATCAGCGCCTGTAAAATCTTCGTTATCGGTTTCTAAAGTGCCTTCAAATTTTTTGAAAGATCCTGTTACGGTTGATATAACCAGGTGTTTTACTTTAAATTGTACTTCTGAGTGCATTGGGTCTAATACCCATTTTGTTAATGTTGACATTGTATTTTAGAGTTTTATTTTTAAATGATGATACAAATGTAAATAATATATGTTTAAACATCTAATTTATTAAATAGTATTACAATAGTTTGACATTTAGCTGTTTAAACATGCAAATAGCTGTTTTGTTTTAGTATAGTTAGGGGATATAAGAGTTTATTAACAATTACAAACCATCCCAAATTTGCTTATAAAGTTGGTAGTATTGTTCTGCCACCTGGTTAAGTTCAAAACGTTGCCGGTTTAATCGGCCTTCGGCTAAAATGTGGTCTCGGTAAGCGTCATCATTTATAATACGCAACAAGCCGGCCTTTATATCAGCCACATCAAACGGGTTCACCAAACAGGCACCCGCGCCGGCAACTTCAGGCATTGATGAGCAGTTGGCGGTAATAACCGGGCGTTCTATTTGCTGCGCTTCAATAATGGGCATGCCAAACCCCTCGTGGGTTGATACAAAGGCCACAACATCACAACTTTTATAAGCCTGTAAAAGCGCTTCGTCGCTCACATTAAATTGGTTGTCGTATTCAATGTTATTTTCCTTAATAGCAGATAATTGCGCCTCGTCTAATTTCCCGATGATGTTAAGCTGGCACGGAATGTCTTTTAAAGCGCTAATAAGGCTCAAAAGATTTTTATTATAAGCGGTACCTACCTGTAAAATTACCGGTTTTGTTTTGTTGAAAGACTTTGGCGAAGGCTGATAACGACTATCTACAGCTACCGGAATAACCCGGATTTTTTCGGCCGGGCAACCCGTAAACTTAATTATTTCCTGTTTAGTGCTTACAGATACTGTAGTTATCAACTGGGCATGTTTTACAGGTTCGGTAAGATATAACCATTTTATAATTTTTTGCGCGGCACCGGTTTTTCGCTCCACCATGGCACAATCATGAATGGTTAAGATGGTGCGCTTTTTTTGCATCAAAAAGTTAATAAAATGCACTTCGCCGGTAATGTGGTTAATGCCACCGTTCTGCCGCAAGGCAGCTTGCAATATATTAAGCAGCTTGCTGAGGTAACCACGGTTGTACCATGTACAGGTAAGCACTCGTATGTTTACCCTATCTTTCAGGTTTGCCCTCACGTTGGCAAATATAGTTTCTATACTAAAATCAGTACCCGGACGGGCTTTCCGCTGAAAAAAATTAACTTTCAATTGGTTATTCAAACAGCTTATAATTTAATGATTGCCATTGCAAAGCCAAGATAATAATAATTACGTAGTTGTTAGGGTTTGCTGCTAATGCGGATAAGCAATCATTAATAGTGGTGGTATAAAAAACAATATTTAAATACCGATGTTTATGCCTTGTTCTTCGTGATGATTTATTTTTTAATCACTCTAATCTAAAAACTTCAGGTTAAGAAGTTAAAACAACCAGGAGTGTGATATGCGCCATATTGCGTAGTCTTTAAGTTAGTTTTATTAAATAATAATGATATTTTTATAGTTCTAAGAAATAACAATGAGTAAATCCTCAAAAAAACCTTCAATCATCTCTTATCCAACACTGTCAAAATCGCTTACAGGCATTATCGGCTTAGATGAAATAACAGGTGGCGGTCTTCCTACGGGCAGGCCAACCCTTATATGCGGCGACGCGGGGAGTGGTAAAACACTAATGTCTATGGAGTTTATTGTACGCGGGGCCATTGAATTTAATGAGCCGGGCGTATTTATGGCCTTTGAAGAAAAGGCTGATGAACTGGCCATGAACGTTGCTTCACTAGGTTTTGATCTACAAAAACTACAGGCAGATAAAAAAATACGTTTAGACCATGTGCATATAGAACGCAGTGAGATAGAGGAGACAGGTGAGTACGATCTGGAAGGGTTGTTTATACGTTTAGGGCATGCTATTGATAGCATTGGCGCCAAAAGAGTTGTGTTAGACACATTGGAGACGCTTTTTTCGGGGCTTGCTAATGAGCGTATTCTTCGTGCTGAGCTGGCCAGGCTGTTTCATTGGCTTAAAGAAAAGGGCGTAACTGCCATAATAACCGGAGAAAGGGGTGAAGGTAAGCTTACCCGCCACGGCTTGGAAGAATATATATCAGATTGCGTTATCCTGTTAGACCATCGCGTTATAGATCAGATCTCAACCCGCCGGCTTCGCATTGTAAAATACCGCGGTACCGTACATGGCACAAACGAATATCCTTTTTTGATTGACGAGGAAGGGATCTCTGTATTGCCGGTAACATCCTTACATCTGGCTAAGGATGTGCAAAGCGAACGTGTATCTACAGGTATAGCCGGATTGGATGAAATGCTGGGTGGCAAGGGCTTTTTTAGGGGAAGCAGTATTTTAGTATCGGGTACGGCAGGTACCGGCAAAACCAGTATAGCGGCTTACTTTGCTGTTGAATCATGCAAGCGCGGCGAGCGGTGCATTTATTTTTCTTTTGAAGAATCGCCAAAGCAGATCATTAGAAACATGAACTCCATTGGGCTGGATGTTCAACAATACGTAGATAACGGTCTTTTGCATTTTCATGCATCCAGGCCAACACTTTATGGTTTAGAGATGCACCTGGTGGCCATGCACAAACACATCCGCAAGTTTAAACCCCATACAGTAATATTAGACCCCATAACCAACCTGATAACAATTGGCTCAATAGGTGATGTTAAATCAATGTTGGTTAGGCTGTTAGACTTTTTGTTAGAGGAGCAGATAACGGTAATGTTTACAGCACTGTCTTTAAACACCATAGTAAATGAGCAAACCGACGAGGGCGTATCATCATTGGTTGATGCCTGGCTGCTGGTACGTGATATAGAATTTAATGGCGAACGCAACCGGGGAATGTATGTAATGAAATCGCGCGGAATGAAGCATTCTAACCAGGTACGCGAGTTTTTAATAACTGATAACGGCCTGGGCCTTGTTGATGTTTATCTGGGTCCCGATGGCGTATTAACAGGCTCGGCCCGCGAGGCGGAGCAGTTAAAAGAAAATACAGGTCAGGCTCTGCGCACCTACGCGCTCGACCGCAAAGACCGCGAAATATCGCGCAAGCGTAAAGTGCTGGAAGCTAAAATTTCAAGTCTGCAAACCGAGTTCGAATCTGTAGAAGAAGAGTTGAATAAGATCTACCACGAAGAAGAACTTAAAAAAGAAGTAATGGATCAGAACCGCCGCGACGTGATAAACATACGCCGCGAAAAAAAAGATGCACCTGCTGAAGCCCCGGTTAAAAAGAAAGGTAAGAAGTAATGAGCCCTACAAAACAAAAAAAAGCATGGGAGCTGCGTTTATATGTTGCAGGCAAAACCACTAAGTCTGTTACGGCCCTAACCAACCTTCAAAAATATTGTGAAGAACATTTAAAAGGGCAATACGTTATAGAAGTTATTGATCTGTTGGAAAAGCCGCAATTGGCCGAAGGCGATCAGATCTTTGCGATACCAACATTGGTACGTAAAGTACCGGAGCCGATCCGTAAAATAATTGGCGATCTATCTAACGAAGAAAAAGTTTTAGTGGGGTTGAACATCCGCCCCGCGTAGCAAATGAGAGCGAGCCAATGGTTAAAGGAAGGTAGCAGCCGAAACGACGATAACATATCGTACCAATTGCGTTTATTTATAACAGGGGCATCCCCTAACTCCACGCGCGCGGTTGATAACCTTATTGCTTTTTGCGAAAAGAACTTACATGGCCGCTACACACTTGAAGTGATTGACGTTTACCAGCAACCCACTATTGCAGAAACAGAACAAATACTGGCACTCCCTTTGCTTATTGCAAACGGGGTGTATCTTAACCGAAGATTGATAGGCGATATGTCTGACACAGAAAAGTTATATCAATACTTTAATATAACACCCTGATCAGCATGGAACAGCAACCCACCTACCAACAGCTGCTGAACGATAACAAGGAGTTAAGATGGCAGTTAGAAGAAGCAAATGACGCGATTGAGGCTATCAGGAGCGGTCAGGTTGACGCGCTTATAGTAAAAAGCGAAGAAGGCCCCCAACTGTACACTTTAAAAAGTGCCGATCAAACCTACCGTGTTTTTATTGAGAAAATGAATGAAGGCGCGGTAACTTTAAACCGCGACGGATTGATTCTTTACAGCAACTCTCGTTTCGCTGTACTGGTTGGGCAACCTTTAGAGAAGGTGATAGGTTTTAACTTTATTGATTTTGTTGCCAGCGATAAAACCGTATTTCAACATATATTAGCTAACAGCTGGGAGCATGATTGTAAAGCAGAGGTGTTTATTGGTACCGGCGATCATAGCATCCCCTGCCTCTTGTCTTGCAACGCGATGGAGTTTGACGGCAGGACAGCGCTTAGTTTGATAGTTACCGACTTAAGTATTCAGAAGGCAAATCAAAAGCTATTAGAAACGCAGTTTGGACAATTAGAAGCCGCCCAGTTACTTACCCAAAAACTGAACGACGAATTAGAGGAAACCGTTAAGGTGCGTACCAAGGATCTGGTTATTAGTAAGGAGCATTTACGGTTGCTTACAGATAACATTCCGCAAATGACGTGGACAAACTCGCCGGATGGTAAGATCACCTTTTACAATAAGCGCTGGTATAGCTATACGGGTACTACCCCTGTGCCGGGTGTATTTGAAAGTTTTAGAGCAGTTATTCATCCTGACGATCTGAAATTAACGGATGACCATTACTACAAAGCCATGCGCACGGGCGAGGTTTTTGAATTTGAAAACCGTTACAGAAGAGCAGACGGTGTTTACCGCTGGCACCTCAATCGCGGCATTCCACTGCTGCATGAAGATGGCGAGATATTGTTTTGGGTGGGTTCTGCAACTGATATTGAAGAGCAAAAGCAGGCCATGGATAAAAAAGATGAGTTTATTGGTATTGCCAGTCACGAGTTAAAAACACCGCTTACCAGCTTGAAGGGCTATATACAGTTAATGGGTATCTACAAAAAAGAAGAGGTTCCGGCTGCAATTAAACAATACATAGCTAAGGCCGATAGAGCCGTTAATAAACTGCAGCATTTAATAAACGATCTGCTGGATGTAAGCAAGATCCAGGCGGGCAGGCTGGAATATAAAATGGCCGACATTAACCTGGCCGACATGGTAAGCACGGGTGTTGAAGCCGCCATCCAGATCTATCCAGACAATGTTATTAAGCATAACATAGCACCCAATTTGCCAGTTTATGGCAACCCTGAGCGCTTAGAGCAGGTATTAAATAACCTGTTAAGCAACGCATCTAAATACTCAAAAGCCGGAAGCACCATAACTATTGAAGGCACAGTTGTGGACGGCAACGTGCGCGTATCAGTAACCGACGAAGGCATAGGCCTCTCTGCCGAGCAGCGCGAAAAGATCTTTGAGCGTTTTTACCGCGTTGAAGATAAAACCTTTAGTGCCAGCGGGCTGGGTATGGGGCTTTACATTTCTAACGAGATAATTAATCACCACAAAGGCCATATTAATGTGCTGAGCGAGCTGAGTAAAGGGTCTACTTTTT
>Ga0247817_10002141_pt1 | contig 10196 bp, 8 predicted proteins | sample UWRJL212509R1_FD_178010 | JGI IMG/M metagenome (GOLD analysis project Ga0247817, IMG submission 178010) | Plant litter microbial communities from Arlington Agricultural Research Station in Wisconsin, United States - UWRJ-L212-509R-1 | ecosystem: Environmental > Terrestrial > Plant litter >... | reverse complement strand
TATCCTTGTAAAGTCTTCGTGTATATTCTTCGTTCACAAAACTATCATGCAGGCGTAATTTAAGATTCCCATCTGTATCTGAAATAAGTTTTTTAAATTCTTCTGAATAAGAAAAAAATTTCATTGGTGCAGACGGTGTACCAATTGCATATAGATGATTGCTCTCTTGTGAAGGAATGTGATTGATATGAATCAGGTCAATTAAATCTTTGAACGGATCCAAGATCGACCAATCTTTAATGGGCTCAAGTAAAACAGGGTTTTCATGCAATATCGCTGCAATTGATCTTAGATAAGCCTTGTAAATGATATTGTCAGATTCTTTTATTTGTGCTTCAATGAAATTCAAATACGGCTTAAAAGAAAGCTCCCAATGCAACGAAAAAGCAAAGCGAAAAGGAACATTAACCGATAACGTTTTCAAATGCAAAATCTGTTTTAAATAAATTACCCTATCATTCGATCGTAATTCGATCGAATGATAGGGTAATTTAACTAAAATTTTGACTTAGCAGTAAATGAACGATTAAATATTGCTTCTAATATTTAATTTACTGAATAACATTCAATTTTGATATTCAAAAACAATATTTTTCTTGCTTATCCGTCTACTTACTCTTTTCCTGGTCTTTATCCTTGTCCTCTTTATCATCCTTGTTTTCTTTATCGCCATCTTTCTCCTTCACTTTAAAAAACAAGAATTTCTTTTCTTTTTCTTCTCCATTATTACCAAAAGAAACTGAATCGTCAACAGTTTTTTTGTATGCTTCTATAAAGGCATTTTTCACAACACGAACCACAGTCGTGAAAATATCTGTATCTATTTTATCATCTAATTTACCTTCAATAGGAACCTTTGTGGCAAATCGATCTTTTTTATGATTTTTAAATATAGTAAACGTTGTGCCAATAGCTGCCTGCCAGATTTGCTGCATAAACGTTGGTCCATCCTCATCCCAGTCAAGCACGTCTACATCTTCCAAAACGGGCTTCACATAACCCTCTACATTACTGTCTTTCACTGACATTTCACTAAAAATTGATAATCTTCCTTTTTCAAAATCAAACTTACCGTATGCCTTTGCAAAATCATTTAACGCTTTCAATTGAATGTCTGTAAACTTCATGTTTATATCAGCATCGGGTACTTGTTTAAGCAAATTCACCTTGCCTAGTAAAGAGAGATTGCCACCACCAATTGAGCTGCCGCTTACGGTTAAATCAGATGGCAATGCTTTTTCTTTATCTTCAACATTTGTAATATTTGTTAGTAACAGTTCAAATTTATTGACAAAAATGTCAACCTTAGGGCTGGCATGAAAATCATTGTATTTTATTTTACCATTGTGTATCTCGAATTTGTTGATTTCAATTGGCAATAACTTATCCAATGCCTCTGTCCAGTCACCATCTGCACCCGTTTGTGAAGTTTCTTTTGTAGGACCTGCTACGAAAGTCAATTCCGGATCGAAGAAGGCTACCTTAGCTTTTACGGCTCCTTTAAATAATGCTGCCCATTCTACAGCAAGATCTATTTTGGGAGCAATTAAAAATGGTACTGGTACTTTACCAGTATTTTTATTAATTTCTAATCCATTGATCACATAAGCACCACGTATCAGCCAGATATCAACATCCTCTACATGCCCGCTGTATTCACCCAGATCAGCCAAGGTCTTATTAAGATAGTTCTTAACAATAGTAGGCAGTAGCAAACGGAAAATTATCAATCCGACAATAATGACTGTAAGAGTAATGGTAATGATTTTCTTGGTTTTTGACATTCGTTGGTAAAAGCTCATAACTGTATGAATTTAATTTTATTGCAATTAAAATATTAGGGCCTCTGAATGTACCTATTCATAGTGGTTTCAGAGCGCTTATATTAAGTTACAATTAAATTATTTTATTTGTGAAGCATTTTTAAAAATAAATTTTCAATATGGAGATGATGTAAAAGTTGATTATTTGGATGTAACTGGAGGGAAAAAATTGATTGTATTTTATATTATATTCACTTTGTCGCCACGGTTAAAACCGTGGGCTTCTACTTCCAAATAATACAAATACACTTCCTACCACGAGCATTATCCAAGCAAACCCGCTCAAACAAAGACCAGTCAAAGCATAGCCAACATAACCCTGCTGAATCAGATAATTTTTTGTTAATACCGCAACAGGAAAACATAACGGCCAGAAGAAAGAAAGATACAGTGCTGCCGGCCAAACATTATCTCCTTGAATAGTATTGCCAATTCCTATCTTTTGCAAAAGCCCAAGAATAAGTCCTCCGGGCAAACCAACCAAAATAAAACTTACGACCATGATTGCTGCAGCAATAACAAGTGAAATAATAAATTCCTTTTGAAACGGCTGAATGAACATATAACTATTTACTGCTGCATGTTTTACTATTGATGCAATTTTATAAATGATACCGCTTTGTTCTTTTTCTTTTTTCAGAATATAAATAAAGAATACATTATAGCTCACGTATAAAGCCGAAACCAGCAAAAGCAGATTTCTGATTTTTGCACCAGTTTCTTCAGGAACAAATTTATTATCTACAAACAACATAATTGTGTAGAGAATGAAGAGGCAATTTGCGAGGAGGATGAGGATGTGTTTCATGCGTATGATTTGTTGGAATCTATATGCTATTTATGTTATACACTTTTATTAAATTTCTACCACACTTTTATAAATAAATCTATAAGGTTTTAAACCTTGTAGACACACTGCTACCTTTATTACTGCTGTTACTTTAAGAGCAAATTTTCACATCACAAAACTTTATAGGTTTCGGCTGCAAATCCAAATAAAAAAGACAGCCCTTTCGAACTGTCTTCTCTATTTTTATGTCTCACGAAGAAATTACTTCGTAACTTTTTCTGTTTGTGCTTTCGCAGGATAATAAATCGTTTCTGAAAGCGATGTGCCTGGTGCAACCATTGGCAATACATTCTCTTCTTTCATTACATATGCATGTATCAAATACGGCCCTTTGTGATCGTGAGCAACCTGTATTGCTTTCTTCAAATCTTCTGTATTGTCTACATAACATGAATCCATACCGCATGCTTTTGCAAGCATTACAAAATCCGGATTCAACAAGTTTACACCACTGTAGTTTTTAGAATAGAATTGTTCCTGCCACTGACGTACCATTCCTAAATAGTTATTATCCAGGATCAATATTTTCACCGGCCATTTTTCCTGAACACAGGTAACCATTTCCTGCATGTTCATCTGGAATGAACCATCACCTGTGATACACCACACATCGTTGAATGGCAACGCTGCCTGTGCACCCATTGCTGCCGGTAAACCAAAGCCCATAGAACCTAATCCGCCTGATGTTAAGAAGTGATTCGGTTTCAAACGCTGGCAATATTGTGCTGCCCACATCTGGTGCTGCCCAACGTCTGTAGCAACAACTGCAGAACGGTCAAGCATTTCATCTAATAATTGTATAGCAGATACCTGTGTGAACTTGCTGTAATCAGCTTCCTGTAACGGATACTCCTCACGCCATTCATTCAACTTTGCTACCCAGGCAGCCCTGTCACGAATGTTGTTCTCTGTACGCGTATCCGGCATACGGTCAATAACGGTTTTTAAATCCCCGTTAATGAATACATTTGTCGGAACGTTTTTACTTGATTCACTTCTGTCAATATCAACGTGTATTACTTTTGCTTTTGGAGCAAAGTCTGCAAGCTTACCCGTAATACGGTCATCAAAACGAATACCCCAGGCAACGATCAGATCGGCTTCCTGTACTGCATCGTTGCAATACTTCATGCCATGCATGCCCAACCATTGGAAATACAACGGGTCATCATGTTCCATAGCACCGATACCCAAGATGGTAGATATTGTTGGAACATTTTCGCGATGTACAAACGTTCTTAATTCATCCCATGCTTTTGACAACAAGATGCCGTGACCGCATAAGATCAATGGACGCTCTGCATTTTTGAATAATTCAACAGCAGCTGCAATATCCTGATCTGAGAAGTTGTTTTTAACTTCACGTTCAGGTTTTACAAATTTGCTTTCCCAATCTTCATCCAATTCAACATATTCACCCTGAATACTTCTTGGAACGTCGATCAATACAGGACCCGGACGGCCGCTAACAGAAACTCTGTATGCTTCGCAGAAGATCTCTGCTGCATTTTCCAAGCCTGTTAGTAAATATGTTTTTTTCGTGATCGGAATACAGATACCTGTGATGTCTGTTTCCTGAAACGCATCAGAACCGATTAAATGCAATGCAACTTGCCCTGTGATAGCGATCATTGGAACGCTATCTGCATAGGCATCTGCAATACCTGTTACTAAGTTCGTAGCACCCGGACCAGATGTTGCTAAACAAAAGCCCGGACGGCCGCTGACACGTGCGTAGCCATTTGCCATAAACGCAGCCCCTTGTTCGTGACGAACAAGAACACAGTTTAAGCTACTGTATGCGAGAGCATCGTAGATAGGTAAAATTGCACCACCTGGATAGGCAAAAAGATCACGCGCATCTAACAATTCGATGATGCGAACAATGTACTCTGCTCCTCTTAATTTAATCTTAGGCTTCATAAAGCTAGCTTTTTAATTAATTATCGGTAACGCATCCTTCAGATGCAGAAGATACTAATTTCATATATTTATACAATACGCCAGAAGTCGCTCTTGGTGCAGGCTTAACCCATACAGCACGACGTTTAGCGATTTCTTCTTCAGAAATTTTCACTTCCAAAATTCTTTTGACGGCATCAATTAAAATGATGTCACCGTTTTGTACCAAACCAATCGTACCACCATCCATTGCTTCCGGTGTGATGTGGCCTACTACGAAACCATGCGTACCACCTGAGAAACGGCCGTCTGTAATCAATGCGCATTCATTGCCTAAACCTAAGCCCATTAATAAAGCTGTTGGCTTCAGCATTTCAGGCATACCCGGACCGCCTTTAGGGCCTACGTTACGAATAACGATTACCTCTCCGGCTTTCACTTCATTCGCTTCCAAGCCTGCGTTTACTTCCTCTTCAGAGTTGTACACCCGAGCAGGACCTTCAAAGAATGTTCCTTCTTTACCTGTAATTTTTGCAACAGAACCTTCCGGTGCAAGATTGCCGTAAAGAATTTGCAAGTGACCTGTTGCTTTGATTGGGTTTTCCCAGGCATACATCAAGTCCTGATCCGTAGGAAGATCTTGTGCTTCTTCTAAATTCTCTCTAACAGTTTTACCTGTTACAGTCATACAATCTAAATGCAACAAGTTATGTTTTGCTAACAAACGCATTACAGAAGGCACGCCGCCGATAGCGTCCATATCTTCCATCATATACTTGCCGCTTGGTTTTAAATCTGCCAACAACGGTGTTGTATTGCCGATACGTTGGAAATCATCGATCGTTAATTTAACGCCAGCAGCCTTAGCCATTGCAATCAAGTGCATCACTGCATTTGTAGAACCACCCAACACCAGTATCACGCGTATTGCATTTTCAAATGCTTCAAACGTCATGATATCGCGTGGCTTGATATCTCTTTCTAACAAAAGCATCATTGCTTTTCCAAGCGCTAATGTTTCTGCCTTTTTCTTTTCACTTGTAGCAGGGGCTGTAGAAGAATATGGAAGTGTTAATCCCATTGCTTCAATTGCTGATGCCATTGTGTTTGCAGTATACATACCACCGCAGGCACCTGCACCCGGACAAGCATTTTTAATTACACCCTGATAATCTTCTTCAGAAATTGTACCGGCTACTTTTTTACCCAGTGCTTCAAATGCAGAAACGATATTCAGTTTCTCTCCTTTGTAGTGACCAGAGTGAATTGTACCGCCGTACACCATAATTGATGGGCGATTCAAACGAGCCATTCCTATTACAGCACCTGGCATGTTTTTATCACAACCTACAACTGTTACCAATGCATCATAATAATGCGCACCGCAAATGGTTTCGATTGAATCGGCGATAACATCGCGAGATACAAGCGAATAACGCATTCCTTCAGTACCCATTGAAATACCATCACTCACACCGATCGTGTTGAAACCAAGTCCAACCATACCGCCACGTGTAATGCTGCCTTTCACTTGTCCGGCAAGAATATTTAAGTGCATGTTACATGTGTTACCATCGAAACCTGTACTGCCAATCCCAACGATTGGCTTCTTCATATCCTCATCCGTAAAACCCGCACCGTACATCATCGCCTGAGATGCAGGCTGAGTTGGATCTTGAGTTAAACGTTTACTTATTTTATTTAATTCTGTACTCACAATAATCGAATGTTAAAATTATGCAACAACGCTTGCGCCTTTAGCAACTAAGTTTGCAACGTAATCGCCAACTTCAGTAGTAGAATTTGGTTTTTCACGACGGATATCGATCGTTAAAATACCATCTTCCATTGCTTTCTCAACTGCTGCACGAATTGCTTTCGCTTCAGCTACCATACCAAAAGAAGTTTCTAACAGCAATGCTGCTGAAAGAATTGCGCCGTTCGGATTAGCAATGTTTAAGCCGGCACCTTCAGGATACGAACCGTGGATTGGCTCATACAAACCAACTACACTACCCACAGAAGCCGAAGGCAACATACCCATAGAACCTGTAATTACAGAAGCTTCATCTGTGATAATGTCTCCAAACATGTTTTCTGTTAACACAACGTCAAAGAAAGCAGGTTGCTGAATAATTTTCATTGCTGCATTATCTACAAACATGAAATCAAGTGTTACATCCGCGAAGTTTGCTGCATGGTATTCTTTTACTACTTCTCTCCATAAACGGGAAGAAGCCAATACGTTTGCTTTATCTACTAATGTAACGTGGTTTTTACGCTGACGTGCAGATTCAAACGCAAGTTTAGAGATACGAAGAATCTCGTCACGTGTGTATGTACATGTATCGAATGCCATGTTACCATCTTCACTGCGGCCGCGTGTACCGAAGTAAATACCGCCAGTCAATTCACGGAACACAACGAAGTCTACATTCTGTACAAGATCTGCACGTAATGGAGAAGCATTTTCTAGTATTTTATATGTATTAACCGGACGAATATTTGCGAACAAACCTAACGCTTTACGCATTGCAAGCAAACCTTGCTCAGGACGTACTTTCGCTTTTGGATCGTTGTCGTATTTCGGGTGACCGATAGCGCCAAATAAGATTGCATCAGAACTCTGGCACACTTTCAATGTTTCTTCTGGAAAAGGATTTCCTGTTGCGTCGATAGCAACTGCACCAACAAGTGCTTCTGTATAATGAAATTTATGACCGAAAGTTTTTTCTACTGCTTTCAAAACTTTTAATGCCTGATCCGTAACTTCCGGACCGATACCATCACCTTTTAATACTGCAATTTTCTTTTCCATCTTTTTGAGCGGAACGCTTAAAGCTTAAAGCCTAAAGCTGTTCGATTAAAATTAATACTACCTAGTTCTTTTATATGTAAGATGAATAGCGGACTACTCATCTTGTTTATCTATTCTGTTGTTAGAGCAAAAAGCTTTAAGCCTTCAGCATTAAGCTAAATTAGGCTTGAACCAAATCAAGATACTTCGAAGTCTTCTCATACGCTTCGATCTTATCTTTGATGCTCAATACATAATCGATATCATCGTAACCGTTAATCAAACATGTTTTCTTGTATTCGTTGATCACGAAGCTTTCTTTCAAGTCTGTTCCTGTAATAGAAATCACCTGATTCACTAAATCAACATTCAATTCCTGTTTTGCATTTGCAGCTACCGCATCAAAAATACTTTTTAAGAAAGCATCTGACACCTGTACCGGAAGGATGCCATTGTTTAATGCATTACCACGGAAGATATCTGCAAAGAAAGAAGATACCACCACTTTGAAACCTGCATCATCAATCGCCCATGCAGCGTGCTCTCTTGAAGAACCGCAACCGAAGTTTCTACCAGCTACAAGAATTTTTCCGCTGTATAACGGATTGTTCATTACGAAATCTGCTTTTGGAGTACCATCTTCATTGTATCTCCAGTCACAGAAAAGGCTTTTGCCAAATCCTGATTTTGTAGTTGCTTTTAAGAAACGAGCAGGTATAATTTGATCTGTATCCACATCTTCAATCGGAAGCGGAACCACAGTTGATTGTATTGTTGTAAATTTTTCCATTGAAATAGAATAATTATTACTTTTTAAAAACTTTTTTTTCTAATTCAGAGATGCGTTGATCATAAGCAGAAAAAGAATCTACATTCTCAGCAAGTGTTATGATTGCTCTTGAATGTTCGGCAAGCATTACATTATGCTTACGTATATCTTTTTTCATATCTGAAATGTCCCCACGCATTTCATGAATATCACTTCGCATTAGTTTCATTTCAGAAACCATCTCTTTCTGTTGTGCAACACTTCTGTCCGAATTCTTTACCATTTCGGCAAGAAGTTCGACCATTCGATCTTCGTTTTTCATATTTCCAATAGCTGTTTTCAAGATAAAGAAACGAATTAGTTCAACATTTCACGTACATCAACAATTTTACCGCTTACTGCGATTGCTGCTGCTGTCAAAGGACTTACAAGCAACGTACGCGCTCCAGGTCCCTGACGGCCTTCGAAGTTACGGTTTGATGTAGATACACAATATTCACCTTTAGGAACTTTGTCTTCATTCATTGCAAGACAAGCAGAACAACCTGGCTCTCTCAATTCGAAACCAGCTTCAGCCAATACTTTATCAATACCTTCAGCGATTGCTTGTTTTTCAACTTGCTTAGAGCCCGGTACGATCAATGCATTGATGTTTGCAGCCTTTTGTTTGCCTTTTACAAATTCCGCAAACTGTCTTAGATCTTCGATACGGCCGTTTGTACAGCTACCTAAGAATACCCAGTTTACTTGTTTGCCAATCAACGAGTCACCTGCATGAAAGCCCATGTAATCAAGTGCTTTGTTGAATGTTACTTTATTGCTTTCTTCGATCTGATCGATAGAAGGAATATTTTTGTTTACACTGATACCCATACCCGGGTTTGTTCCGTAAGTAATCATCGGACCAATATCAGCAGCATCGTATTTCAATGTTTTGTCGAATGTTGCATCTGCATCTGTATACAATGTTTTCCAGTAAGCAACTGCTTCATCCCACTTGGCACCTTTAGGAGCGAATTCACGTCCTTTGATGTAGTTGAATGTTGTTTCATCCGGAGCGATCATACCGCCACGTGCACCCATTTCAATACTCATGTTGCAGATCGTCATACGTGCTTCCATAGAAAGCGACGTGATTGCAGAACCGCAATATTCAACGAAGTATCCTGTACCACCTGCAGCAGAGATCTGAGCGATCACATAAAGAATAACATCTTTCGCTGTTACACCTTTAGCAAGTTTGCCATTGATTTCAATTTTTAATGTTTTTGCTTTTGTCTGCATCAAACACTGTGTAGCCAATACCTGCTCAACTTCAGAAGTACCGATACCAAATGCGATTGAACCAAATGCACCGTGTGTAGATGTATGTGAATCACCACAAACAATTGTCATACCCGGAAGTGTTGTCCCTGTTTCAGGCCCAACTACGTGTACAACACCTTGCGATGCATGGCCTAAACCATAAAGTGTAACACCGAATTTGTTGCAGTTATCTGTTAATTTATCAACCTGAAAACGGGATAAGTCTTCAACGATCGGTAAATTTTGTCCCTTTGTAGGTACGTTGTGATCAGGAGTAGCAAGCGTTCTTTCCGGACGGAAAACACCAATACCTCTTTTTTCAATACCTGCAAATGCTTGCGGGCTTGTTACTTCGTGAATCAATTGTTTGTCGATGTACAAAATACTTGGACCATCTTTAACCTCTGTTACAACGTGTGCATTCCAAACTTTTTCGAATAAGGTCGTTCCCATTTCTATATTCAGATACTAGTGTATATTGTGATTACTTAATTTCTTTCAATGATTATTTTGCGTAAACTTTACCACGCATTAATTCGTGTAAGTTTTCATCTTCAACTTTTCTCAAATGATCAGCCATATCCAGGAATTGAGTGTATGCTTGATCCAACTGATCTTTAGATAACATATAACCGATTGTTGCCAAACGGTGATTCAATGCTGCTCTACCACTACGTGCTGTAAGAATGATCGATGAAGAATCTGCGCCAACAGCAGCAGGATCAATGATCTCATATGTTTCACGGTGTT
>Ga0247817_10002140_pt1 | contig 10197 bp, 9 predicted proteins | sample UWRJL212509R1_FD_178010 | JGI IMG/M metagenome (GOLD analysis project Ga0247817, IMG submission 178010) | Plant litter microbial communities from Arlington Agricultural Research Station in Wisconsin, United States - UWRJ-L212-509R-1 | ecosystem: Environmental > Terrestrial > Plant litter >... | reverse complement strand
CAGTTGTTCAGGAATTGTTTGAACTTGCCAATAAAGTTAAAGTACCTGTTATTAAAGTTCCGGTTGAGAAACTGGATCGTGTGACACGTAAAAACCATCAGGGTGTAATTTGTTATTTATCTGCAATTAACTTCGCATCTCTTGATAACATAGTGTCTGCTTGTTTTGAAAGCGGAAAGAATCCATTGCTTGTGATGCTGGACCGTGTTACCGATGTACGTAATTTCGGAGCAGTAGCACGTAGCGCAGAATGTTTGGGTGTTGATGCAATGGTTGTACCTTCAAGAGGTGCTGCACAATTAAACAGTGATGCAGTAAAAACATCTGCCGGTGCTTTATACCACATTCCTGTTTGCCGCGTAGATCATTTGATCGATACTGTAAAGTATTTAAAACAATGTGGCCTCCGTATCATAGCATGTTCAGAAAAAGCGAGCGTGAATGTTTACGACGAAGATCTAACCGACCCATGCGTAATTTTAATGGGCAGCGAAGAAGATGGTATCAGCATGGATCTGTTACGTTATGCGGATGCACACGTAACTATTCCAATGAGCGGCCATATTAACTCATTGAACGTTTCAGTTGCAACCGGTATGATCTTATCAGAGGTTACGAGACAACGATTGGCGAAGAAATAAAAATAATTTTCAAATTCAATTTTCATCATTTAAGTCTTGTTTATTAACAAGACTTAAATGATTCTTTAAAATAAAATTAGTCATTTTTTTAATTTACATTTTGAATCTTTTACGGATATTCAATCTAAAATGAAATTCTCTACCGATATATTTGACAGCAACATTGCCCGGGCACTAAAGCTTATAGAAAAAATACTATTGATTGCATTGCTCGCCGGAATCGTTTTATATGATCAATCAAATAATTTATTATTGCTGCAGATCACGTTAGGACTTTTATGCATTATTTATTTTTTGTTCCCATTTCTTACCAATACCAGTCGATTAATTGACATAGATCTTGATGAACTGGATAACAATGACACAGAGGAAGAAATAGACGTCAACAAATTTGATGAACAAAAAATAGACCAAGTGCCGGAAGTTCAATTTGTATTTTCATGTTTTATTCTTCCTAAAATATTGTGGCTTTCTATAGCATTATCGGTAGCCGGCTACCTATCCTTAATAACTTTTCCAAATAATGATACCTACCGCAAGCTCATATTGGTAGGAGCCGGAACAAGTGTAATAGGATTATCCGTTTTAGTCTATGAAATTTTCAAAGGGTTAAAAGATATAAAATTTTTATACCCGATTTTATTGAGAGCTATTCCGGTTGTACTATTTGATTTGTATTTATTATTTTCACTATTAAAATAATACTTTTCATAAAATTAATCCCCCTTAATCATGGACTTTGCAGAGTATTTATTATTTGTACCATTACTCATTTATGGAATTGCGCTTAGCGATTTATTCAGTCAATGGAAAGTGTTTTTGGATCGAGAAGCATGGTATTTACCTTATCTGATAACACTCATACTTGTTACTGAGATTGGTGTTCAGAATGTTTATAATTTCTTTAAACTTATACCTAATCTGGACAATGTAAACTACTTCACCTATTGGATATTTCTATTTCCACCGCTTACATTTATGATTTTAGTGAACGTGTTAACTAAAACAGAGGACTCTGCTGATCTAACATTTTTTTTTGCAGCAAAAACACGGACAATATTCTTATTATTAGCTGCATTTATAGCAATGCATTTTATTCCTCAATTTGCATATGAGTCTGAGCTGTGGCTACCGAGAGTACTTGGAATAGTGGCTTGTATCATATTTGCATTCTGGCATAGAATGATCTTTTTTTATGTGCTTGTCGGTGTATGGATTGTGGCTATCCTTTCACATGCGTACGTTGTTTATTATTAAGTAAAACTCTTCCATATTTAAATAAGCATTGTTTTTTTATGACTCACACCGAAGAACATTTAAAAAGTTCGAATTTTATAACCGACATGGTCATTGGTATGAGTGACGGTTTAACTGTCCCCTTTGCATTAGCAGCTGGCCTGAGCGGAGCTGTTTCAGACAATACCATCATCATAACTGCAGGTATTGCTGAAATTGTTGCAGGTTGTATTGCTATGGGTCTCGGTGGTTACTTGGCTGGAAGAACAGAAGTAGAACACTATCAAAGCGAACTTAAACGTGAATATCAAGAAGTAGAAACAATCCCTGAAAAAGAACTGCAGGAAGTAAAAGAAATATTTGCTGAATACGGAATTGATGAAGCCGGACAAACATTATTAGCCACACAACTATCCAAAGACAAAAAGAAGTGGGTAGATTTTATGATGAAGTTCGAGTTGGGGCTGGAAGAACCACATCCCGACAGAGCACGTAATTCTGCATTGACTATTGGTGGAGCTTATTTTGTTGGAGGATTGTTACCGCTTACTGCCTATATGTTTACAAATACTCCTGCAAATGGATTAGCAGTATCTGCATGCATTACTACTCTTTGCCTATTTGTATTTGGATATTTCAAAAGTAAAATTACAGGTCAACATCCTTTTATCGGTGCACTGAAAGTAACTTCTATAGGATTGATTGCGGCAGCCGCTGCCTATTTTGTTGCAACAGGCTTTGATCGATTATTTTAATTTCATACATACTAAAACGATTTGATACTAGTATTCATCAATAGTATCAAATCGTTTTGGTATTATAATTTACTGTATATGCCAAATAATTTTCGCGCAGTATCCAGTTGTACAGGCTGACCATATAAGCCATAATAATAAATATCAAATAATGCCAACGCACATATTTTAGATTGATTTTCAAGCACACCTTTTTTTAATGCTTCGATCCCCTCTCCATAGTGCTTATAATAAAAATTCATTTGAGCAATTGCATACGCATTACCTGTGAGTGTTACACTTTCCTGCACAACTTCAAATTCATTTACATAACCCATAAATTCTCCATCAACATAAAATTCATTATTGTCTATTGGATAAAATGTGATAAAACTTGAAGGTAAAGAATCTAAGGATAAAAATTCTTCCTGGTCGCTTGATGTAGCATCTTTACGTTGTTCGTATTCAGCCATGCTTTCATTATCTTCCCCGATTTGGTCTAGATCTATTACAACAACAGAATTTTGATCTTCAATTAGGTTGTTTTGATTTTTAACATGTATTACACCACTTTTATTTGAGCCTTTAATAATAACACGTTGACTGCTATTAATACGCAATGTCTTTACATTATCATTAATAATAGTTAGATGATTGTTCGTTCCTTCAAACTCAACAGATGTTGTAGAATTCACATCATTATGTTCTGAATTATTGATGGATTGAACATCAACTGTATTTCCATTGAATGATAAAGGGCTATTAAAATTGTCATTGAATGCTACATCAATAAAATTATCCGGGTTCACATTTTTTTCTTTAACATTAAATGAATCACGCGCAAACAATAATGTATCTTGCTCTATTCGTGTCACAAGTGTATTCTTATTTGTCAAATATGCTTGTTTTATTTTTTCAGGCGTAGAACGAACCAGCACGATCGCAAAATCATTCCCCAGTGATGCTTGTTTTACTTCACCTAAAAAATTCATATCGACATTTACTTCAGCCCCATCTCCCCAAATACAAATCTTATTTGATTCAGATACCATCATACTTCTATTTGATTTGGCATCAATAAATTTTACAGGCTCATTGAATGATGGGCGTATACACTGTCCATACATGTTATCTCCCCAAACATAGTATTGCTTTGCTTGATCCAGAACCAGAACATGGTGATTTCCGGAAGCGATCTTAACGGGTTTAGTTTTAAATACGGGTATTGTTTTTTGACCACGAAAATTACTTCCCCAAACAAATACACGATCCTTTACATTTATGAATGCAATGTGCTGCTTACCTACCGAAGTCGTTTTAACTCCATATGTTTTCAAAGGAATATTTAAATTTTGAACCAGTTTGCCTGGCCCCCATACATACATGATATTCTTTTTTGATAAAGCAACAGACATATTGCTTCCGGCTTTTATTTCAACAATCCGTTTTAAGGATGAGGGGTAAAATGCATTAATACTTGGGGTAATGAAATATTGATTGAGAGAACTATCACTTTTATATAACACAACAGAATGTATATAGCCAATAGCTAATGACCGAATATCAGCATCAATAGTCATTGGCATTAACCAGGGTATGGATGAGTCTATATAAGTGTTTAATTTCCCTTTCGAATCAACCGTTGAGTAATGAAACATACCGGCACTCATTGCTACGATTTCAGAATGGACAATTGGCGAAACAATTTTTGATGTTCCTAAAGGGATAAAAACAAGTGTGTCTTTGTATTGAGAATTTGTCTGAGAAAAAAGTCTAAGCGTAAAAACAAAAAAACAAAAACTTAAGCTGATTTTTTTCATTGTTAAGAAATAGTTAGAACGTAAATATGTATTTTTAATATATAATGTTTTTGATGCAAGTGATGCAAGCACATCAATACACAACACGATCAATTATTTTTTCGAAAGTACATAAACATAAATCATTATCTAATCTTGATTGAAATTGCACACATGCTGTTGAATCAATTTTCATTCCTATTTTATATTCGATTGATTTGAAATTATTTATATCTAATCGATTTATTAAAATATAATTTGGAGAAGAATTATTCATTTGTTGCAGGATAATTTTTTGCATTCGTAGTTTATACAAAGTCGTATCTTTTATATTCATAGTAAAGAAATTTCCTTGTATTCTGATAAACCTGGTTGTTTTGGGAAACGAAGGAATAATATAGCCTATTGGACCATCTCCGGTTATAAAAATAGTCGAATTTTCAAGATTTTTTACCTTAGGTACTTCTACACCAAAATAAGAATCTGCCCATGGCAGTCTGCCCCAGTCCATCCTTTCAATGCTATAAAGTGTAACTACGCAGATTAAAATAAACATCCCTGCGCGTATTTTTTTATGTATAGGTAAAAGACCTAATATTATAAGTATAAATATTGGACTTACTATCTCTAAAACTATTAGATACCTGTAAATCGAAAATAATTTTTGCCAGAAAAAATATGACAATGAAAAAAAGGTAATGAAAAATAAAAAAAATCTATAGTTTACATTATTTGCTATTCCTGTATTCTTTATACTACATTTCCTATAAATTATAAATGCAATAAAAGATATTAATAACGTATAGCATATTGCTAAATGCGGATCTTTAAACAAAAACTCTGACGTATGTCTCTGGTCTGTGATAAAATAATATGGATAAAACAACGTCTGAAAAATATCTTTGGGTAAAAAACGTGTATCTGAAAAATTTGCAAATTCGTAATGCGGTGATTTGAATAGTGAATTAAAAAAAGGAAATAAAGGACTACTAAAGTTTTTCCATAAAATATACATCCAATAACCCGCTGAAAGCATAACACCAATAAAAACAGATGATAAATAAATAACATTCATCTGTATGTATTCCTTTATTGTTTTAACCAGCCAGGGAAGTGCTAAAACAAACGCAATAGGATAAATAGCAGCAGTTAACTTTAAACCAACACCAACTCCCATTACAAGTCCGGATGCAAATAAAGCTTTACGATTAACTTTATATGTTTCATAATATGTACGAATAGATAAATGGTTTATCAATATATATACTGCATATAATATAAATAAACTAACAATATTGTCTCCAAACGTTGTGCCGATCTCTGCTACATTTGCAACACCATAAAAACCTAAACCACATGCCAAAAATATCATCCATTTTTTAAAGGCAATATCAATATGCACAATTGTTTTTTCTGCAATTAAATACAGTATATAAATATTAATGCCTTGTATACTCCCTACAATAAAACCAAACACGATTGGTTTTAGATTGTATATCATCCAATAATTCAATACATCAATTAACGGATTAATATATGTTTGCAGCATTGCCGGAGCAAAATCAAACATTATCCGATCGTTCAAAAATGCATACGGATTATAGAAATGATAATTTTTAAGATCCCAATTTATATCCTGCCCAATTTTTATAGAAATGATTCCAGTGCCAAATGAGCAAATACAAAAAATGATTATTCTTTTATTTGACAGGATTTTCTCGTACAGTTTATTATAAAGCAGCATTTAAAATATTTTATAAATACGTCGAAATCTATATAAAATTAACGATAATACTATCAGCTGGCCTTATTTAAGATTCTTTTCCAGTGTATCTATTGTCTTTTAAAAATCCAATCGTATCTTTACGATTAGATTGAATAGCACTACCATATGCCTGTAATTAAAGAACAAAATCTAACTTCAGAAGAAGAAAAGCTCGTGCGTATTGCTAAGGCATTGTCGCACCCGGCTCGTATTTCGATATTGAAATTGATGCTCGATAAAAATGCCTGTTTTTGTGGTGAACTTACCGAAGAAATCGGTTTGTCTCAATCTACTATTTCACAACATATAAAAGAATTAAAAGAAGCTGGCTTGATCTACGGGAAAGACGATGGACCGAGAACATGTTATTGCATCGAAGTGAACAATTGGGAAAAGGCAAAAACACTCTTCCAAAATTATTTCAACATATTAAACTAACCTTATTAATCAATACTTATGACTACTCTAGAAACTGTAAACGAAAAGCTAGCAACGCTGTTTCCAAATGAAGCAGAAATTCCAGCAGAATATGCATATGGAGAGCCTGTACACCAAAAAGAATATTTAGTAAACGGAGAAATTAAAATCTGGAACGGTCCTGTTCAGGATATATTTTCGCCTGTATGTGTGCAAACGCCTAATGGGCTAGAGCAAAAATTATTAGGTTCAACTCCTCTCCTTACTGAAAAAGAAGCTACAGATGCACTTGATGCTGCTATTGCAGCATATAAAAACGGAACAGGCGAATGGCCAACAATGACGGTTGAAGGCCGTATCCGTGCAATGGAGAAATTTGTGAAAGCAATGAAATCCAAACGCACAGAAGTAGTCAAAACATTGATGTGGGAAATTGGAAAAAATATCAAAGATTCTGAGAAAGAATTTGACCGTACTGTTGAATATATTCTTGATACGATCGAAGCATACAAAAAATTAGATCGTACATCAAATAACTTCCAGTTCGAACAAGGCATCATTGGTAAGATCAGACGTAGCCCGCTAGGTGTGGTACTTTGTATGGGTCCATACAATTACCCATTGAACGAAACGTTTACAACATTGATCCCTGCATTGATCATGGGAAACACTGTAATTTTCAAACCTGCCAAGATTGGCGTTTTATTGCATAGGCCTTTATTAGAAGCTTTCAGAGATTCATTCCCTAAAGGTGTCATCAACGTAGTATTCGGCCGCGGCAGAGCTACCGTTGGGCCATTGATGACTACTGGCAAGATTGATGTACTTGCATTCATTGGTACAAGTAAATCTGCAAACATTATGAAGATGCAGCATCCACGACCAAACCGTCTTCGTTCTGTATTAGCCTTGGAAGCAAAAAATCCTGCTATCGTTTTAAATCATGCAGATCTTGATCTTGCAGTGAAAGAATGTGCATTGGGTTCATTATCATACAACGGACAACGTTGTACAGCACTTAAAATCATTTTCGTTCAGAAGAACGTTGTTGATACTTTTATCAATAAATTTTTGAAAGAAATTGAATTGTTGAAATGGGGTATGCCTTGGGAAAATGGCGTTCAAATAACTCCATTACCAGAACCGGAAAAACCAGGTCTGTTAAAAGAACTAATTGAAGATGCTGAAGCACATGGTGCTCAGGTAATCAATGCTGGCGGTGGTACTATTGAACAAACATTCTTTGCTCCTGCTGTTGTATACCCGGTAAACAACAAGATGAAATTGTATTACGAAGAGCAATTCGGACCAGTAGTTCCTATTGTAGCTTATGATAAAATTGACGAGGTTATTCAATACATGGTTGAGTCAAATTACGGACAGCAAGCAAGTATCTTCGGAACAGACAATGTTGAAATGGCGAAGTTGATTGACAACCTGGTAAATCAGGTTTGCCGATTAAACATCAACAGCCAGTGTCAACGTGGCCCGGATGTATATCCATTCACAGGAAGAAAAGATTCAGGAGAAGGTACACTGTCGGTTTCTGATGCCTTACGTACATTCAGTATCCGTTCTATGGTTGCAGCAAAAGAAATTGATGTAAACAAAGAAATGCTTACTGATATTATCAAAGAAAGATCTTCTACATTCTTATCTACCGATTTTATTTTCTAGTAGAAAAGAATTCATTCTTTTTCATAAAAAAAGACTCCCCCCGATAGCTATCGGGGGGAGTCTTTTTTTATGAAAATATTTTTATGTTTTTAAACAAATTTCTTGTCTTTTGTTGCTTTAACATCTGAAACAAAATCTTTCACACGTTGTTCATTTTCTTTACGACATATCATCAACACCCCGTCAAATTCTGCAACAATATAGCCTTCCAGGCCTTCTACTACTACTAGTTTATCTTTCGGTGTTTTAATAATACTGTCTTTAGAATCATAGGTCAATACATTTCCATCAATCACATTGCCTTCATCATTTTTAGGCATATTTTCAAATAATGACTTCCATGTACCCAAGTCAGACCAGCCGAAATCAGCCAGCATTACATATACATTTTCAGACTTTTCCATGATACCATAATCAATAGATACATTCTGACAAAGTGAATATGCTTTTGTTATAAATTCTTTTTCCTTATCTGTCCAATACAAACCAATGCCTTCCGTAAACACTTCATCCATCTCAGGCAAATGTGCTTTGATAGAATCTACAATCGTTTGCGCATTGAAAATAAAGATTCCCGCATTCCAAACGAATTCGCCACTTTCAATAAATTTAATCGCTAAATCTAAAGCTGGTTTCTCTGTAAAGGTTTTAACCTTTTTAATGCGATTTTTATTTTCATCAATATATTGAATGTAGCCGTAACCAGTATCTGGTCTTGTTGGTTTCATTCCTAGCGTAATCAAAATGTCAGCTTGCTCCGTTGCCTGAAGAGCTTCTAAAATAATATTTTCAAATTCTTTTTCCTGAAGAATAATATGATCTGATGGAGCTACAACAATATTTGCATTGCGGTCCTTTTGCAAAATTTTATACGCAGCATAAGCAAGACAAGGTGCGGTGTTTCTTCCAATAGGCTCTGCAAGTATTTGATGATCCTGTAAAAAAGGGAGCTGCTCTTTTACTAAATCAACATAATCTTTATTTGTTACAATGATGATATTTTCTGTAGGACAAACATTTTTAAATCTATTTACTGTTTGCTGTATTAAAGTTGTTCCCGTTCCTAACACATCATGAAATTGCTTTGGATATTTTGTGCGACTAAAAGGCCAAAATCTACTCCCAATTCCCCCAGCCATGATTACAGCGTAATTATTTATATCCATCTTGTACATGCTCCATAAAAAAATGGAGCCTTTTAAAATTAAAATTGATTTTATTAATTAAATTATTTGAAGTTGATCCTTGCAAATTATTTTACAGGACCACCTCCAACAATGTGTTTGTATAACTCCACAACACGTTCCTTTGTCAATTCAAGATTTTCTGTTGCTTTTGCAATTTCTTTTGATTTCAAATCACCTTTCTTCTGTTCATCGTATAACTTTTCAGTCATTTTTATTTCATCGTCTCTATACTTAAGCCATTTTTTCTGAGCCAATATTATCGATTTTTTGCCTTCTTCATCATGTATATTTAAAAGCAATGAATAATATTTATCCATCAAAAAAGTATATTCAATTTCCGCTTCATTAATAGCAGAGATGCGTTCAGCTTGCGAAGTATCGGCACGCATTTTTTTCTCCAACAACGTTTCAACCTTAAATGTGTCGACAGTGAATTGAGTACTCAATAATGATTCTGATTTAGCAATAAGCTTTTCATGAAGTACAGATGCCGAACTATCAACCTGATATTCTAATCTTTTTAATTGTGCATCTGAAAGCTGTGAAAAACCTACAGAGCAAATGCTAAACGACATAATAAAAGTAAACAACGTTTTCATAATAAATCCAAATTTATATTACTTGACTATTTTATACAATTCCTTCAGTTAATAAATCATGAATATGAATAAATCCAACAAAGGAATTATCTTTCATCACAACCAATTGTGTAATATTCTTTGATTGCATAAGAGCCATCGC
>Ga0247817_10002138_pt1 | contig 10198 bp, 6 predicted proteins | sample UWRJL212509R1_FD_178010 | JGI IMG/M metagenome (GOLD analysis project Ga0247817, IMG submission 178010) | Plant litter microbial communities from Arlington Agricultural Research Station in Wisconsin, United States - UWRJ-L212-509R-1 | ecosystem: Environmental > Terrestrial > Plant litter >... | reverse complement strand
AATGATGCCTGCATAGTGACAAATAAACCAATGGTTTATGGGTCGATCTTTAGATTTCAGGGGCAGGTTTCGGTTTTTAATTATCAAAACGGACCAACATACCGCTGCTTATATCCCAATGAAGATACAGAAGTTCAAACTTGTACTGATGCAGGAGTAATAGGAATTACAGTTGGTATTATTGGTATGCTTCAGGCAAATGAAGTTTTGAAAATGATTCTCGGAATAGGAGATGTTTTAAGTGGAAAAATATTGGTTTATAATATTTTGAATAACGAACAGCAAAAGTATGATTTTGAGAAAAGTGATGTTCAATTGATAAACAAAGAAATTTTTGATAAAAAATATACTATAGCAGAAAATCAGATTGAAGAAATAAATTTTAATTTGGTTTTGGAAGAAATAGATACTGATGAGGTTGTTTTTTTAGATGTTCGTAATGAAGACGAAATGCCAAAAATAAAAAACAGCATTCAGATTCCGCTTTCCAGTCTTGAAAATAAAATAGATAAGCTAGATAAAAATAAAATCATTTATGTTTTCTGTCAATCAGGAATGAGAAGTAAAGTTGCTGTTGAAGTACTAAAAAAGCATCAATTTATGGCAAAAAGTATAATGGGCGGAGCGCTGGAAATGAATAAGATTTTAGAAACAAAAGTGATAACGTAGTGCTGATTTGTATACACAATTTATTAATCAACACAGATTTCACGAATCTGCACGAATTAGTTTTTGAGATCGATTAAACAAACAAAAATTACCTAAATGGATTAGTGGAAATTGGTATAATTCGTGTTCAATTCTAATCGATATAACTTGTGTTCTGACAGTAGTAAATAAAGATCGTTTTTCGAAACGAATTAAATAAAGAAATAATGAGTAAAAATGTATTTGTAGAAGGACCAATTTCTCCCGAATTTATAGCAGAATCCATTGCTAAACACCAGTCTAAACATACGATTGGTGCACACAATATCTTTCTGGGTCAGGTTCGTGCTGATGTTATTCATGACAATACGGTTGTCGCCATTGATTATTCGGCATACACGGATATGGCAAATGAAGCCTTGCATACCATTCGCGAAAGAGCATTTGCAAAGTTTGACTTAACCTGTATGCACATTTACCATAGTTTAGGCGTGGTAAAAGCGGGAGAAATCTGTTTGTTTGTTTTTGTTTCGGCAACGCGACGCAAACAAGTGTATGAAGCTACAGAAGCGATCGTAAACTGGATTAAAACTGATGTGCCTATTTTTGGTAAAGAAATATTTGAAAATGACACCTTTACCTGGAAGCAAAATACTTAAAAACACACACCAATAATGGTAGATATTACGCATAAAATAAATACGTTAAGAGCTGCAACAGCAACAGCAATTGTAATTGTGAGTAAACAGGAAACAATTGATGCTATTGTGAATAACCTGGTTCCGAAAGGGAATGTGCTTGAAATGGCTAAAACAGCTGGATTGTTTGCTGTAAAAAACACCCATTTGTCGATTCCGGATTGTCACCCAATTCCAATTGAATATACTTCAGTCAATTATCGAATTGAAGGTTTGTCGATTGAGATTATTTTTACGGTAAAAACAGTTTATAAAACAGGTGTTGAGGTCGAAGCGATGCATGGAGCTTCTATAGTGGCGCTTACGATGTATGATATGCTGAAACCAATTGATAAGGAAATCGAAATCTCTAATATTAAATTGAGCAGTAAAGAAGGCGGGAAATCATCTTTTAAAAATAAATTCTCGAATGTAATCAAAGCGGCAGTTTTTGTTTGTTCTGATTCTATTTTTGCGGGTGATAAAGAAGATCGTTCCGGAAAAATTATTGTCGAAAAACTAAACGCTTGTGGTGTAGAAACCGCACATTACGAAATCATTCCTGACGAATTAGATATTATTCAGGAAAGAACCAAGGCTTTTGCCGAAGGACATCAGCTGGTCATTTTTACCGGAGGAACAGGATTATCGCCAAGAGATGTAACTCCAGAAGCTTTGGCGCCATTGCTGGAAAGCAGAATTCCGGGTATTGAAGAAGCAATTCGCAATTATGGTCAGCAACGAATGCCTTATGCAATGTTATCAAGAACGGTTGCGGGTACAATAGGAAAAAGTCTGATTTTGGCATTGCCGGGATCAACCAATGGAGCAAGAGAATCTATGGATGCCGTTTTCCCACATGTCTTGCACATTTTTCATATTTTAAAAGGAAAAAACCATGATGCCATCTAAAACTATTTTAACGGATGATTTTGGGCGAAAACACAATTATTTGCGTATTTCGTTGCTGGAGAAATGCAATTTGCGTTGTACATATTGTATGCCTGCTGACGGAATAATATTATCTCCAAAAGCTAGATTGATGACGGCTGATGAGATTTTTGCAATTGCCCGTACTTTCGTAGAAAATGGTGTAGATAAAATTAGATTAACTGGTGGAGAACCACTTTTAAGAAAGGATTTTCCGGAGATTGCTTCAAAATTGGCAACACTGGATGCTTCGCTTTCGATCACGACCAACGGTATTTTAATTGATCGTTTTATAGATGTTTTAAAAGAATCCAGAATCAGAAAAATTAATTTAAGTTTAGATACTTTGGTTGCTTCCAAATTTCATTCAGTTACCTTGAGGGATCAGTTTGAAAAGGTAATAGATAATTTGCATTTGCTTCTGCGTAATGATTTTACAGTGAAGATAAATGTTGTTTTGATGAAAGGTTTTAATGAAAATGAAATTACAGACTTTGTAAAATTAACGCAGGATTTACCAGTTTCCGTCCGTTTTATTGAGTTTATGCCTTTTGCCGGAAATGAATGGGACAGAAGCAAAATGGTTTCTCAAAATGAAATTTTATCGCAATTAGAACAAGTTTTTTCTTCTGATGCTATTCAGAAATTAGAAGACGAGAAAAACTTTACTGCCAGAACGTATCAAATAAAAGGCTATCGGGGAAATTTCGGGATTATTAGTTCGATTACGAATCCGTTTTGTGATGGTTGTAACCGAACCCGTCTTACGGCAAATGGCAAAATAAAAAACTGTCTTTTTTCTAATTCTGAAACGGATTTATTAACTGCTTTTCGAAAAGGAGAACCAATTGAAAATTTGATTTCTGAATCTGTAAAAAATAAAAAGAAAGTCAGAGCCGGAATGGTTACTATTGAGGAAATGGATGATCCTTCATTACACTTCGATAATCGCAGTATGATTGCGATTGGAGGGTAATTTAATAAAATAAAAAAGGCTCAACTTTTTGAGCTGAACCTTTTCGGAGTATTATTTAGTCTTTTTTGACTTTGATTTTTTAGCTTTCTTTTTTGCTATTTTTTTAGCTTTAGCTTTAAGTTTTGCTTTTTTAGCCTTTTCTTTTTTCTTTGCTTTGGCTTTTTGCTTTGCTTTTTTAGCTTTTTCCTTCTTCTTGTCGTTTTTAGCTTTCTCTTTTTTCTTAGCTAATTTGTTTTTTTCTTTTTTCTCTTTTTTCTTCTCTTGATCTTTGTCCTTGTCTTTCAATTTTTTAGATTTTTTATCGGTTAATTTTTCTTTCTTAGATTCTTTTGTTGAAATAGTTTCAGCTTTTACTGTTTTATCTTCCTTTGTTTCAGTAACTTCTGCTATAACTTGAGGTTTTATAGTTGGAGTTGCAACCTTTTTTACCGGAACTTTTGTAACTGTAGCTTTAGGTGTTGCTGTAATGGTAGTTTTTGGCTTTGTTGTTCTGGCTGTTGTAGGTTTTGGTGCTGTAGGTTTTGTAGCAGTTGTTTTAACTGTAGTTGTTTTGCTAACAGTTTTTGCAACTGGTGTATTTACAGTTTTTGTATCTTCAGTAACAGGCTGAGTATTTTCAGTTGTTGGTGCGTCGATTTTTTGAGGTGTACTTTCTTCGTTGTTGTTTTCCATAGTAAAGATGCTTTTAGATGAGGATTTTACTAACAATGTAAATAAATTGTTAATTGATTGTTAGGTAAATATAGTTATTAAACAAGTCCGCCAATGTTAAGCTTTTTTGTAAAATAATTATTTAACATATTTATTTCTAGTTGATTAGGTTTTTTGCCTTTTTTGAAAATCAAAATTTCTTAACAATTATGCTGAGAAATGAAGTAAATTACTTGGTAAATATAAAAATCAGGATTTAGAATAATACAAAGAAGGAAGTTTTGGAAACGGTATTTTTAGCCCTGATGGAAGCGGCATCCTTTTGTTTTTTTTCTTTAGAAAAACAAAAGATACAGCGGACAGCAGGAAGAGCTCCTGAAAATTAGTATAACTGAATTTTAAATAGTTTTTAGTCTGCTACTGTTTCTAAAATTTTAAAATTAGTTTTTGAAGCTTCGCACAACGAACAACAATAGCTTTCGGGAAGATTGCTAAATAAAATGCCTTTTGGAATTCCCTGACTTTCGTCTCCGTATTCGGAATTGTAGAGCGTGAGGCATTCCTGGCATTGGTAAATATCGGCTTGTGGTTTTTCTTTTTTTTGTGAATTTTCGATAGTTTCTGATACTGAATTCCCAAGCTCCTCAAAATAGTTGCGGCTTAATTCTATTAATATGGTAGGAAGTTCCAGTTTGTCAATATCTTGGGAATGCACGATATATTCTCGTGTATTGGGATCGAAATTTTTTGCAAACAAAACATTATAAGTATCCCGAATTTTGATTGATGCGAGATCTTTAGGAAGTTCGTTTTTTTCGATAACAACAGAGGTGAAATAATGTCCTTCGCGATTGTATTCAGATAGACCAAAGGTTAATCCGTAAGTACTAATGTCAAATTGATCCAGTGTTCGTACAAGAAAGGTTTTTAGGTTTAATGCCCATTCTGTTGCAACAGGCAAATGCCAATTGAGCTCTAACAAAGAATGGCGCACGTTGATTCCTTTTTTGCCTAGGAATTTTTCCCATTCCAGTTTTCGGTCTTTTGGGATTCCTTTTATGATAAAAGACTTCCAGGGCGTTATGGAAATTTTTCCAATTTTACAATCAAAACACAGATCGCACATTTCTTTGAGGAAGGTAAGATCGTACTTGTTGTTTCGCCAATATAAACCGAGCCAATACTGATCTATTCCCATAAGATTCATGCCTTCGTAATACGGAAAAGGGTAGAAGGGAACCTTCAAAGGTTTATCGATTGTTCTGTTATTGGTATTCACAGCTTCGCTGAGCAAACTAAAAAGAATATCGAGGTCGTATGTTTCGTGAGCGATGATTTTTTCGATTTCGTAATTCAATGTTGCTATATCCCAGCTGTAAATTAAAACAGGATACATTTCCATTCGTTCCCATTTTGGTAACCGGATGTATAAGTACCAGTAATCTTCGTGTTCTGAGGCTATAAAATTGAGATGTCCCGTAAATAATGGAACGAGCTGCTGCTTAGGATCGGTAATATTAACTTTAAGTTTGGGCTGTTCTTTAAATTGCTCTAAAATGTATAATAATCGGTTTCCGGTAAGCCATGCCGTATTTCTAAAAATATCTGTTGATACGTAGGAGGAAACGATGTTGTTACTGGTTCTTTCGTCAGGAAAAACAAAATGATGTTTGTCCAGATGTTCTTTATCTAATGATTTGAAATCCTTGGGAAAGATGATGTCTTGTCTTGAACCAAATGAAATAGAATCTAAACCCTGATCGATTGCCAAAGTAACAACTTCTCTAAGTTCTCCCGGTGAAATGACACCGCCTTTTACTATTAGTCTTGTTAGTTCCATTTATTGTTTGTTGTTTGTTGTTTTTGGTTTGAGATTTGTTGTTTCAAGTTTCAAGTTTCATGTTTCACGTTTTAACTTTGTCGATAATCTTTGTCGCTAAGTAACTCAACCTGAAACTTGAAACTTGAAACTTGAAACCTGAAACAAAAAAACTAAACTTTACACTTTGCTAAAATCTCTTTTACTTCGGTTTTGCAGCTTCCGCAGCCTAATCCGGCGCCGGTATTTTTGCATAAATCGGTAAAATTAGTAATACCGCTTTTTATCGTTTCTTCTATGTTTCCTGCTCCAACCTGACTGCAGGAACAAACTAGTTTTCCTAAAACAGGCTTTGCATTCGAGCTTCCGCGGAGCAAGGAATTTCGCTTATCCGACAGTTCGATTTTACTTTCGATCAGGGTTTTGAATTCGGCAAACTCGTTTTTATCGCCCATCAAAATGGCTCCCACAAGCAAATCATCTTTTACAATGCATTTTTTATAGTAGCGGTGTTTTAAATCGGCAAAAATGATTTCTTCGTATGAATCATCATTTTCGGGAATTTGGATATCGCCAATACTACATAAATTAATGTCTTCCAGTTTTAGGATATTCATTAAAACAGAACCTTTGTAATAACTACTGATATCGCCAGCCAGAAAGTTTGCTAATATATTGGCTTGTTCTTCTGCGGCTGAGGTAATGCCAAACAACTTATTATTGAATTCGGCTATTTCTCCAATAGCATAAATGTCAGGATTTGATGATTGCAAAAATTGATTGACCTTAACGCCGCGACCACAAACTAAACCGGTTTCTCGGGCGATTTCGATATTTGGAATGGTGCCAATGGTGTAAACAATAGCATTTGCTGTGAAAATTCGTCCGCTTTTTAATGCGATTTCAAGTTCGTTTTCGTTATCGGTTTCAAAAATGGTACTTACCTCATTGTCAAAATAAATTTGAATATCGCGAAGTTGTACTTCCTCTGCCAGTAATTTACTTGAGATTAGGTCTAATTGACGTTCCATTAAGCGGGAAGCTCTCTGAATAATGGTAATTTTTACTTTTTTGTGTTTGAGGGCTGCGGCAAGTTCTAAACCTAACAATCCACCTCCAATGATAACAACATGTTGTTCCTCTGCAGGCAAATTGGTGTTGTCCAGATACTGTTTTAAGCGGTCTGCATCTTCTTTTCTTCGAACGGTAAATCGGCCAGGTAAATGAAGCTGTGCATTTTCGGGAACAAAAGGACGGCTTCCGGTAGCTAAAATCAGTGAATCAAACGAATGCGAAATACCTTCACTATCGACAACGGTTTTTTCTGTGGTATTGACTTTAGTAATGGCAACACCGCATTTCATGGTAATATTTAATTTGCTTAAGGCTTCTCCGTCTTTTACTTTTAAGAGTTGTTCCCAGGTAAATTCTCCTGTCATATATTCCGGAAGCAGTACACGATTGTAAAACGGATTTATTTCATTCGAAAAAACGATAATTTCATCAGTTGAATTGAATTCACGATAGTTCTGTATGAATCGGAAAGAAGCTGCACCGGCGCCCACAATGGCGATTTTCTGAAATGGTTTTACGTATTTGCTTATTGAAACCGTTGTATACTTAAAATCAGGTTCTTTTGAAATGGGATCAACAACAGTATTGGTTAGATTATTTGTTCGATTTAAGTCGTTTTCGAGTTGCTTTCCCCAATGCATGGGAAGGAAAACTACTTTTTCTTTTATGGAATCTGTGATTTTCGCTTTTACACGAACTTCGCCGTTTTTACTTGTAACGGTTATAATGTCACCATCTTTTATTTCATTTTTAAAAGCATCGATCGGATTAATTTCTAAAAAGGGATTTGGTGTATGTGTCAGTAAACGCGATACTTTACCCGTTTTTGTCATCGTATGCCATTGATCACGAACCCTTCCTGTGGTTAAGATAAATGGAAACTCAGGGGATGGCTGCTCGGACGTATTTTCAATGTGTTCCGGAAGATTAAAAATGGCTTTTTTAGATGGTGTATAGAATTTTTTATCAGTAAACAGACGAGGTGTTCCCGGATGTCCGTAATCAGGAACCGGCCATTGAAACGTTCCTTCCGTTTTTAATCTGTGGTAATTTAGGAACGAAATATCAATATTGGTATTTTTGGTCAGGGCGCAGTGTTCCTTGTAAATTTCTTCGGCACTGTTATAATCGAAGCCGTTAAAATTCATTTTTTTAGCAAACCGAATTAAGATTTCGATATCCGAAAGTGCTTCGCCCGGAGGATTAATGCCTTTTGGTAAATAAGAAATACGACGTTCAGAGTTGGTCATGGTTCCTTCTTTTTCCAGCCAGCCAGCAGCAGGTAATAATAAGTCAGCATATTTTGTGGTGTCTGCATTGTGTGAAATGTCCTGAACGACTACAAATTTTGCGTTTTGCAATGCTTTTTCGATACGTCGGGAATCGGGTAAACTTACTAGCGGATTGGTGCAGATAATCCAGACGGCTTTCATCTTGCCTGATTCAAGAGCGTCGAACATTTCAGTTGCCGTTAATCCGGGTTTATCCGACAAGGCATCAACGCCCCAAAAATCGGCTACTTCTTTACGATGCTCTGGATTTGCAATGTCTTTGTGCGCTGCTAAAAGTGTTGCCATTCCGCCTACTTCACGTCCGCCCATTGCGTTGGGCTGACCTGTAAGCGAAAAAGGCCCAGAACCTGGTTTGCCTATTTGTCCTGTAAGCAAAGAAAGATTAAGCAAAGCAGTATTTTTATCTACGCCAACAGCACTTTGATTAAGCCCCATTGCCCAAAGGGAAATAAAACCTTTTGCTTTTCCGATGGTATCTGCGGCTAGCTTAATGTCATGAACTGAAATACCACATATTTTTGAGGCTTTTTCGAGAGAAGTACTTAAAACTAAATCTTTGTATTGCTTAAAGTTTTCGGCATTATTTTTTACAAAATCGTGATCTACATATCCTTTTTCAATGATTCTTTTAGCAATAGCATGATAGAGAATAATATCAGAACCGGGCGTTATTTGCAAATGTAAATCTGCGAAAGCAGCGGTATCTGTTCTTCTGGGATCAATAACAATGATTTTTACTTTTGGATTTTTCTCTTTATGTTTCTCAATTCTTCGAAATAGAATGGGGTGACACCATGCCGGATTGGCTCCTGTAATTAGAAAGGTGTCAGCTAATTCAATATCGTCGTAGGCAATAGGAACGGAGTCTTCGCCAAAGGTTTTTTTATAGCCTACAACAGCAGAACTCATGCATAAGCGTGAGTTCGTGTCGATATTATTTGTTTTTAGAAAGCCTTTTACCAGTTTGTTCACCAAATAATATTCTTCTGTTAAGCATTGTCCTGAAATGTAAAAACCAACGCTGTCCGGTCCGTGTTTTTTTATGATTGATGTAAAAACGGCTGCAGCACGGTTAAGTGCGGTTTCCCAGCTTACTCGTTCCAATGGATACGATTTACTGCCTCGCATTTCCGGATACAGAATTCGGTCTGAGGTATCATTTACTACGTAATGCAAATTCATTCCTTTAGAACATAGCATTCCTTTGTTGACAGGATGATCTTTGTCACCGGTAACCATCACGCCGTTTTTAGCATCATTGGTTACGATAATTCCACAGCCAACGCCACAGTAGGAACAAGTAGTTTTGATTTTGGTATTTTGCATTACAGTTTGTTTATGTCTAAAAATAGTAACCAGAGGAATTTCTGTGAATCACTTACAAAGTGAATTGTAAAAATAAGTATTTTTACTTATAAATACGTAGATTTAGAAATTTATTTTCTTGATTAAAGCATAAAAAAATCTCCTTTGTAGTGAACAAAGGAGATTTTGAAACTGTAGTATATATTCTTTTAACTTTTGTGGTAAGAAAAAATTCTTGGATTAACAGAGATCATTAACCACGCCCAGTTATTAGTACGGCCAGCATCTCCTGCTTTTAAAAATTCGAGTGTCTTAGAACCAAACATTTGGGAGTAGCCCCCGGTAAGAACAATGTCTTTTTTGAATTTGAATCCGGCTGTTAAATCGATTTCAGTTCCCAGATAAGAATCCATTTTTTCATTTAGTGGTGTAATTACTTTGTTGGGAGCAGAGAAAACATGAGGAATCAAGGCGAATTGCCATTTTTTGACATTGTAATTAAACTTTAGCGATGCATCTTGTAGACCAACATTGTTTAAGTGATTGCCAACATAAAAATAATCCATAAAACCATTAAAAGCATGATTGGTTCCGAATATCGGGTTGAAGGATTTTAATTTTCTACTGCTGTCATCCATATCTGTTCCTGATAAATATTCATAGCCAAAACCAGCACTAAAAGAATCTGTTATGTTGTAACCAAAGTTTAACGCAGCATTCCATGCGCCCACTTGCCTGTCTGTGCTTTTCCCGGTCTGACCGTATACACTCAGGTTACTATTGATTTTTTTAGAAATATACGTTACATAGGTTCCAAAGGTCTGTT
>Ga0247817_10002136_pt1 | contig 10199 bp, 6 predicted proteins | sample UWRJL212509R1_FD_178010 | JGI IMG/M metagenome (GOLD analysis project Ga0247817, IMG submission 178010) | Plant litter microbial communities from Arlington Agricultural Research Station in Wisconsin, United States - UWRJ-L212-509R-1 | ecosystem: Environmental > Terrestrial > Plant litter >... | reverse complement strand
CCAAAAAAAAAAGAAAAAAATTATGAAAACTGTTTCTTCCATTGTAGAAAACTACATCAAGACCAAGCCTTTTTTATTGAATGCGTTATCGCTGGGAATCATTAACCTAACCTCTCTTTCTCGGAACATTATGTCTGAGTTAGATGAAGAATTTGGCAAAGAAGTAAAACAAGGTGCTGTTGTAATGTCGCTTAAACGTCTTACAGAAGAATTAGATTTTAAATTGAATCATAAAATAAATAAGGTCATCAAGAATATTGGCGAGATTACGGTTCGTTCAGAATTAACGGATTATACTTTCTCTGCATCAGATACTGTCTTAAACAAACAAGCTGATCTGATCTCTGATATTAATGCCTTGTCTGATATATTTTATACCTCATCACGCGGTGTAAATGAAACCAATATTGTAGTCAGCAGCAGCGTAAATCATTTAGTTGAAAAACATTTTATGCGCGAAAAACTAATTCAAAAACTGGATAATCTGGCGTCGATTACAGTAAAATTACCAAAGGAAAACATCGTCGTTCCAGGTATTTACTACTTCATTTTTCAGCGCTTGGCGTGGGAAGGTATCATCATAAACGAGGTTATTTCTACTTCTAACGAATTTACTATTTTGGTAGGAGAAGATCAGGTTGATGTTGCTTTTAAAGTAATTAAAGATCTTAAGAACTAGTTTCTATTTCAATTATCATCCTGCAAGGTTTTCAAAACCTTGTAGGTATAAATAATCTACAGTTAACGGATTTAAATTAATATCATCCTTTTCTCTCTTCAAAAGAGGAAAGGATTTTTTTTATCTGCTATTTAAATTTTAACACCAAAACAAAAAGAACCCGATTTCTATGGCCTTGTTCGTTAAATTTAACGCTTCTTTTGTTATTTAATCTTAAAAAAGCAGTAGAAAAGCTTTTAATACTTTTAGATTTGCAAAAAACTAAACTAATATGAATTTTCAATCTAAAAAAACAATGTTTCAAACCCGAAGCAAAAAGCTGGCGGTTTTGTTTCTTGTCTGCGCCAATTCGTTTTGGATACAGGCACAGGAAATAACTTCGCCTAACAAAAATCTTTCTTTAAAATTTGAATTAAAAGAAAACGGAGTTCCATCATACCAATTGTCATACAAGCAAAAAGCAGCTATTAAACCCAGTTCGCTAGGTTTGGAACTTAAAAACTCACCTTCTTTTATGGATGGTTTCACTATTACCAACACAGCACAATCTACTGTTGATGATAGCTGGAATCCTGTTTTGGGTGAAGAGAAAACAATTCGTAACAATTACAACGAATTGGTTGTGACTTTAGCACAGGCAAAAAACAATAACAGATATATACGTATTCGTTTCCGATTGTTTAACGACGGCTTAGGCTTTAGGTATGAGTTCCCGAAACAAGCTGATTTGAATTATTTTGTGATTAAAGAGGAACGCACTGAATTTAATTTAGCGGGAAATCATAAAATTTTCTGGATTCCGGGTGATTATGATACAAACGAATACGCTTATACGACTTCTAAAATTTCTGAGATTCCTGCCTTGATGCAGAAAGCGACAATCGAAATTAATGCACAATGGCCTATTAAAGAATTGTCTGTTCAGACGCCTTCTATGATGAAATCTGATGATGGTTTGTATATTAATATTCATGAAGCCGGTTTGATTAATTATCCTGCTATGTATCTTGAAGTTGATGCTAAAACCAATAAAATGATAAGTCATTTAGCTCCGGATGCTGTTGGGGCTAAAGGATATATCCAAACGGATACGCAATCGCCTTGGAGAACGGTTGTTGTAAGTGATAAAGCAACGGATATTCTAGCTTCAAAACTAATCCTGAATCTTAACGAACCTACTAGTTATGCTGATGTTTCATGGATTAAACCGGTAAAATACATCGGAATCTGGTGGGAATATTTTGTAGCCGGAAAAAGTACCTGGGCTTTTGGAAAAGAAAACAATGTAAAATTGACGGATGATTTTACTAAACTTACTCCAAATGGTAAACATGGTGCGACTACGGAACGTGCTAAGGAATATATTGATTTTGCTTCTAAAAACGGTTTTGACGCTATTCTTATTGAAGGATGGAACATTGGCTGGGAAGACTGGATTGGTAACTGGAAAGAGGAAGTTTTTGATTATGTAACGGCTTATCCTGATTTTGATGTAAAAGCGGTTCGTGAATATGCTGCTTCTAAAGGAGTAAAAATTATCATGCATCATGAAACTTCGGGTTCAGCAACTAATTATGAGCGTCGTTTAGACCGCGCTTTTCAGTTTATGAATGATAATGGTTATGATGCTGTGAAAACAGGTTACGTAGGACAAATTATTCCACGTGGTGAGCATCATGACGGACAATGGATGGTGAATCACTACATTCATGTGGCAAAACGTGCTGCCGATTATAAAATTATGGTGAACAGTCACGAAGCGGTTCGTCCGACGGGACTTAACAGAACTTATCCGAACTGGATTGCACAGGAATCTGCCCGCGGAACGGAGTTTGAATCGATGGGCGGTTTAGCTCCGGATCATACTACGATTTTGCCTTTTACACGATTAATGGGCGGTCCAATGGATTATACTCCAGGGATTTTTCAAACTGATCTTTCGTATTACGGAACGGGAAGTACGCAACGTGTCAATACTACTTTGGTGAAACAATTGGCTTATTATGTAACGATGTACAGCCCGCTGCAAATGGCGGCTGATATTCCGGGGAATTACGAGCGTTTTCCAGATGCTTTTCAGTTTATTAAAGATGTGGCTGTAGATTGGGACAATAGCTATATTCTGGAGGCTGAACCTGGAGATTATATCACGATTGCCCGCAAAGCAAAAGGTAAAGAGGCATGGTTTGTTGGTGGTATTACAGACGAAAATGCGAGAACGGCAAACATTACGTTTGATTATCTTCCGGCTGGAAAAAAATTCATCGCTACTATTTATGCTGATACAAAAGACGCTAACTGGAACAAAAATCCACAAAAATATACGGTTACTAAAGCTGTAGTAACTTCTAAAACTGTTTTAAAACAATTCTTAGCTGCCGGGGGTGGTGTTGCCATTAGTATTAAAGAAGGAAATGCTCAGGAATTGAAAGGTTTGAAAAAATTGTAATTTCTATTCTGCTATTTTAAAAAAAGGGCTTGATTTTTAATAAATCAAGCCCTTTTTCTATGGATTATTGGAATTAATAAAATTAATCCTTAGTAAGGTCGTCTTTGTATTTTTAGAATACCTAACAGGTTTTGGAAACCTGTTAGGATACTTATTCTACAAAAGAAAATTTCTTGCTTATCTTATCTTCACTTGAGAAATACCTACAAGGTTTTGAAAACCTTGCAGGATGAACGTATCTCAAGAAAATATTTTTTATGTTTTAAAAAGAATAATTCAATTCAAAACCAACATTATTATTAGCGAAGTTTGCATCGCTGTTAATCAATGTAGGTTTAAAGGACAATCTTTCGTTTACATTAAACTGCGATAAAGCGGCATCGATATTAGCATCGACAATATTGAGGACATAAAAACCAACTATGAATAGGGCTGATAAATCTCTGTTTCGCTGAAATTGTTTTTGTGCGGTAATCAATTGGCTTTCGCTTAATCGGGCTAAAAAATCAGATTCTTTTGTAGTACCTTCGAGTCTTCGTTTGTACTCGTTTCGGTACATGTTGTACTTTTTTTGATTGTCGATATACAAATAGGTACTGGTACCAATTGCACCATATACCAGAGGAAGTTTCCAATACTTTTTATTGTAAATCTGTCCTAAACCGGGTAAAATTGCGGAATAAAATGCTGCTTTAGCAGGACGTAACGGATCGATTTCTTGCAACTTAACAGAATCTTTGAAAACAATTTTATCTTGCTCCTGTGCCGCAACTGATGCCGCTCCAAAAAATAGAAGCAGCAGAATAATGTGGTATCGCATATATGCTTATGTGTCTTTTGAAATTTTCGCCAAAGAAAACGAATTGCTGTTAAGTTGTTTCTTAATTAAAACATAAATAAATCTTAACCGTTAGGAGTTTACAATAATCTGATAAAAACACTAAACCTCTATTCTAGCCCCGATAGGACTGAAAATCCTTTTGTGCCGGGGTTCGGCACAAAAGATTGGTAAGGGATAGCGGGACTGCTGGTGTTGTAAAAATGAAATAGTCTGCTTCTAAAAAAGATTTTACTCTTCAAACAATTCCATTAACTCCAGTGCTCGTTTTATTGATTTTACGTTTTCGAAAGTCAATAATAAACGTAATCCGTTTACGGTTTGTTTTTCTTTCATCTTGCAGACTGCGCTTTGTTTTTGTACAAATTGCAACACGTTTCTGAATTTAACGGACTGATAATAATCGGATTGCTGATCGGAGACGAAATAACCTATCATTTTGCCTTGTTTCAGGACTAATTTTTCGATTCCGACTTTGGTTGCAATCCATTTTATTCTGATGCTGTTGAGCAATGCTGTGGCTTGTTTTGGCAAAGGTCCGAAACGGTCGATCAGTTTTCTTTCAAATTCCTGCAAACCTGCTTCGTCTTTTATAGCGCCTAATTCGTTGTATAAAACCAATCGCTCTGAAACGTTGTTGATGTATTCGTCCGGGAATAACAACTCAAAATCGGCATCGATCTGAATGTCTTTGACGTACTCTTTGGTATCGATGTTATTCTCCTCCGGATATAAATCTTTGAATTCGTTTTCTTTTAATTCATCGATGGCTTCATTCATGATTTTTTGGTAGGTATCAAATCCAATTTCGTTGATGAAACCGCTTTGTTCGCCTCCTAATAAATCGCCTGCGCCTCGAATTTCAAGATCTTTCATGGCAATATTAAAACCGCTTCCTAATTCGCTAAACTGCTCTAGGGCCTGAATACGTTTTCTGGCATCTTCGGTCATTGAGGAATAAGGCGGGCAAATGAAGTAACAGAATGCTTTTTTGTTGCTTCGCCCTACACGACCGCGCATTTGGTGCAAATCTGATAACCCGAAATTGTTGGCATTGTTGATGAAAATGGTATTGGCATTAGGTACATCAAGTCCGCTTTCGATAATGGTTGTGGCTACTAAAACATCAAAATCTCCGTTCATAAAACCAAGCATGAGTTCTTCGAGTTTGGCTCCGTCCATTTGTCCGTGACCAATTCCTACGCGTGCATTAGGCACTAAACGCTGAATCATTCCGGCTACTTCTTTTATGTTTTCAATTCGGTTATTGATAAAGAAAACTTGTCCGTTACGCTGAATTTCGTACGAAATGGCGTCCCTAATTATTTCTTCATTAAATCCTACGACGTTGGTTTCGATTGGATATCGGTTTGGTGGAGGTGTTGTAATTACGGATAAATCTCTTGCGGCCATTAACGAGAACTGAAGGGTTCTTGGAATTGGCGTTGCGGTTAACGTTAGCGTATCAACATTGGCTGCAATGGTTTTGAGCTTGTCTTTTACGTTTACTCCAAACTTTTGCTCCTCATCAACAATAAGTAAACCAAGATCTTTGAAAACTACATTTTTATTGACTAGCTGGTGTGTTCCTATGACAATATCGAGTTTTCCTTCTGCCAGATCTTTTAACGTTTGTGTTTTTTGTTTCGCGGTTCTAAAGCGGTTTAAGTAGCCAATGTTAACTGGCATATCTTTTAATCGCTCCGTAAACGTTCTGTAATGCTGGTATGCCAAAATAGTTGTGGGAACCAGAATGGCCACCTGCTTGCTGTTATCAACAGCTTTGAAGGCGGCACGAATGGCTACTTCTGTTTTTCCGAAACCTACATCCCCACAAACTAAACGATCCATTGGGCGATCGCTTTCCATGTCGGCTTTTACTTCCTGCGTTGACTTCGTTTGATCGGGTGTATCTTCGTAGATAAACGAACTCTCTAATTCGTTTTGTAAATAACTGTCGGGCGCAAACTGAAATCCTTTTTCGAGTCTTCGTTTTGCGTATAACTGAATTAGGTTGAACGCAATATGTTTGACACGCGCTTTGGTTTTTTGTTTTAAAATTTTCCAGGCGTTCGATCCTAACTTGTAAATTTTAGGCGGTGTTCCGTCTTTTCCGTTGTATTTGGAAATTTTATGCAGCGAGTGTATGCTCACGTACACAATATCATTATCGGCATATACCAATTTTATGGCTTCCTGTGTTTTGCCTTCAACCTGAATTTTTTGCAATCCGCCAAATTTCCCGATTCCGTGATCGATATGCGTTACATAATCGCCTACTGAAAGTGCTGTTAACTCTTTTAGCGTTATGTTTTGCTTTTTAGAATAGCCGTTTTTGATATTGAACTTGTGGTAACGCTCAAATATCTGATGGTCTGTGTATGCGGTAATTTGATTTTCTTCGTCGATAAAACCCTGGTATAATGGCAATACGACGGTGTTGTATTGTTTTCTGATGTTCTCTGAATTCGCTTCGTCTAAACTTTCAAATATATCGTGAAATCGCTTTGCCTGTGTTTCATTGGAGCAGAACAGGTAATTTACGTATCCGTTGAAATGATTTTCACTTAAATTATTCAGTAACAAATCGAATTGTTTATTGAATGACGGCTGCGGCTGTATGTGAAATTCGTACCTGGCGCTGGTCTTAAAAATAGGTTTCGAAGCCCATTCTACGATAGAGAAATCCAGAGCCCGTTTGATAAATGCCGCCTGATTTAGGAACAGTTTTTCCGGTTCTGCGTGTTTGATTTCTTTTGATAATTTCTCAAAAGCTTCTTCTGCTCTGGCGAATTGTTTGTCTAACTGACTAAAAAGTCCATCGGTATTTTGAATAAAAATAACGGTTTTCTCTGCAATGTAGTCTAAGAAGCTTTCGCGGTTTTCCTGAAAGATTTTGTTTTCGACATTGGGAATGATGGTTATTTTTTTATGTGTTTCGACTGATAATTGTGTTTCGACATCAAAGCTTCGGATACTGTCTACTTCGTTGCCAAAAAACTCTATTCTGTACGGATGATCGTTCGAAAAGGAGAAGACATCGACAATTCCTCCACGAACCGAAAATTCGCCGGGTTCTGTAATAAAATCTACTCGTTTAAACTCATACTCAAACAATACTTCGTTGATAAAATCGATCGAAATTTTGTCGTTTAAAGCGACTTTTAACGTGTTTTTATCCAGTTCTCTTCTTGTGACTACTTTCTCGAAAAGGGCTTCGGGATAGGTAACAATTATGGCTGGTTTTTTGCGTGAATTGATTCGATTTAAAACCTCAGCACGTAACAAAACGTTTGCATTGTCTGTTTCTTCTATCTGATACGGACGGCGAAAGGAACCAGGATAGAATAAAACATCCTGCTCGCCAATCATTTGTTCCAGATCGTTCAGGTAATAAGCGGCTTCTTCTTTATTGTCTAAAATAACTAAAAAAGGCAGTTCGGTTTTCTTAAAAACAGCACGAATAATAAACGAAACAGCTGAACCTAATAATCCGCTAAGATGCATTTTTACTTGCTTGTTCTCTAGTAATTGAGAGGAAATTTGCGCTGCTTTAGGCAAATTATCATACGTAGTATATAAGGCTTTTTTACTCAACTTTTATTTATTTTGGATCTGCAAATGTGTTTGGTATTGCACGTGTTGTATCTAACATTCTTAGAAAATCGGCTTCGTATTCTTCTTTTGGGATTTTACTTTTTTCTACAATTTTATCCATTTGTCGTTCTAACGAAACCATTTCTTTGTTGATTTCTGCAATCAAAAAAACAACTTTATCATCCGGCACTGTACTTAAATGAATAAACAAATCCATCATTTTTACTTTGGTAATCAAAATAGAAATTCGGCTTCTGATCTGTGGTTTATTAAATTCTATTGGAATATTAATGCTTAATGCTGTGGCTTTTTTAGCAATTGCTGAAGATTTTTTCTGGAATGCTCCGATTGTTTTTTTTGGTTTTTCTCCAATCTCTTTTAAGAAATCACGCCATTCTGCCCATTCTCTAACGTTCTTTTCAGAAACTTCATTGATTGGCTCATCCATAAAAACCCATCCTTTGTTGATGTTGTTGAATATGACTTCCTTTTTTTTAGCTGCTTTTGCGTTTTCAGCTCGGCGTTTTTCATCTTCGCCCTGACACGAATTCAGTACAAAAACAAGAAGCAGAAAAAGAGATATTTTATATTTCATTTGGTAAAACATTAAGCTACAAAGTTACAAAGTAAATTTACAATTACGAATTGTGATTTTAAGATAAAAGCAAAGCTTTTTCGCCACGAATTCACGAATGTTATCCCATTATTTTCTTTCTGCAAATTATTATCCTCAAATTCATGAATTCGTGCTGAATAATTTCAAAAAAACAATTCTTGGTTAATGACTACAACAGCAGATAATCTAAAAAAGCATCTTCATCATTGTTAAATTTATAATTTGTTTACAGGAAAAGTAAAAATATTTGCGAAAACGTTATATTTGCATTAACTAAAATCTTGATAAATGAATCCAAAAATATTAATTATTGGGGCTTGCGGTCAGATTGGGACGGAGTTAACCCAAAAATTGCGTAAGTTGTACGGTACAGAAAATGTAATTGCTTCTGATATTCGAAAACTAAATACTGACGTTGTTAATTCAGGTCCTTTTGAAGTTGTCAATGCTTTGGATTTTAATCAGATTGAGCATTTGGTTGAATTGCATAAAATTACTGATATTTATTTGATGGCGGCTCTTTTGTCTGCCACAGCTGAGAAAAACCCTGCCTTTGCATGGGATTTGAACATGAACTCTCTGTTTCATGTTTTAAATTTAGCGAAAGCAAAAAAAATACAAAAGATTTTCTGGCCTTCGAGTATTGCTGTTTTTGGACCAACTACTCCAAAAGAAAATACGCCTCAATATACGGTTATGGAACCTTCTACGGTTTACGGAATTAGTAAACAAGCCGGAGAAAGATGGTGCGAGTATTACCATAACATTTATGGTGTTGATGTTCGCAGTATTCGTTACCCGGGCTTAATTAGCTGGTCTACACCTCCTGGTGGCGGAACTACTGATTATGCAGTTGACATTTTCTACAAAGCTATTGCTGATAAAAAATACGAATGCTTTTTATCGTCTGAAACCAAAATGCCGATGATGTATATGGATGATGCGATTGATGCTACGATAAATATTATGCAGGCTCCAAAAGAAAAAATCAAAATACATTCTTCATACAATTTGGCTGCAATGAGTTTTACGCCTACTGAAATTGCTGCAGAAATTAAAAAACATATTCCTGATTTTACGATTAGTTATGAGCCTGATTTCCGTCAGAAAATCGCGGATAGCTGGCCTGCAAGTATCGATGATTCTTCTGCTCGTGAAGACTGGAACTGGAAACATACTTTTGATCTTGAATCAATGACTAAAGATATGCTGGAGCATTTAGGCTAGTCTTCAAATGGAATAGTATCACAAACGTGCTGTCTTAAAAGGAAACTTTTAGAACAGCACGTTTTTGTTTGAAAATACTTATACCGAAAATTCTTTGATTACATTATTTTGTTACTTTTGGTCTCGTTAAGATAATTTCAAATTTATCTAAAATCATCAATCAAATCACAACAAAAAACGTTAATCAAATGACAAATTCTTATCATCCTGTCGAACAGACTAAAAGAACTCCAATTGTTGACATTCTGCGCGGATGGGCTTTATTGGGTGTTGCTATTGGCAATTATGTTGATTTTTTATACATAGGTATTGTACCTGAAAAAATCAACCATAGTGTTTTCTCTGAAATACTGTTATACATCAACCGTTACTTTTTTGCGGCTAAATCATGGACGTTGCTAACGCTGCTTTTTGGTTACGGCTTTGCCATTTTAATCGATAATATTGCTGCGAAGGGTAAAAATCCCATTACCTTTTTTTCCTGGAGAATGCTGTTACTTTTTGTTTTGGCATTTATCAATTCGTCGTTCTGGCTTGGCGATATTCTAAAAGATTATGCTTTCTTAGGACTTGTATTGTTGCTTTTTTACAAAAGTTCGGCAAAAACGCTGGCCATTCTTTCCGGTGCTATTTTCCTTTTGATTCCGGTTATTATGCCAGTAGTTAATTCAATTGTTGTAGAACATCCGGAAATTACGAGTAATCCGGAGTATTTAAAACTTTATATGTCGGGCAACTGGATTGATTTTTTTCAATTTAATCTGTTGGCTTCTGTTTACGAACAAATCATAAT
>Ga0247817_10002134_pt1 | contig 10211 bp, 10 predicted proteins | sample UWRJL212509R1_FD_178010 | JGI IMG/M metagenome (GOLD analysis project Ga0247817, IMG submission 178010) | Plant litter microbial communities from Arlington Agricultural Research Station in Wisconsin, United States - UWRJ-L212-509R-1 | ecosystem: Environmental > Terrestrial > Plant litter >... | reverse complement strand
GATGAAATGTTTTTAAAAAAGCCTTTGAAAAAGAATATTCCTGAAAGCAAACCAGACCATATTCAGAGCAAGTAGGGTAAAAAATACAAGTGGGCCGAGGATAAAAGGGGAGATAACGCAATATGCCGAGAGTCGGAGAAAACACTAGTTGATATACCTTTATTAAGCAGATAAATAAATAATTAGGTATTTTTTTGAGTTTTTTTAAGTAAATCATTGAAATTTCTCTCTAATTCTTCAAACGACATCAGTACACTGTGCCTTGAGACATATATCATGCCGCTAATCGGCTGAATATCCTTATTTTTATAAAAATTACAGAAAATGGTATACAAACGACGACGCATTTTATTGCGAATCACCGCTTTTTTTATTAGTTTTGAACTAATAATGACTGAAATTCCTTTATTATCAGTGTTTTTAATGAATTTAATAGTCCCCAAAGAGTTAAAAACCACCCGTAAAGAGGGGGTTTTTAACAAAGTAGAGCATTGTGCTCTGGTAAGCCGAGCATTTGTCGGCATATAGGGCTAGAGAGCGATTACAGCGCGACCTTTACGGCGGCGTGCTTGTAATACTTTACGGCCAGAAGCAGATGCACTGCGGACCAAAAATCCGTGTGTAGTTGCTCGTTTTCGCTTTTTTGGCTGGTATGTTACAGACATAGAATGTGCACACTATACACCAGGGGATTGATTTAATCAACCCTCTCTTTATCTGCTATAATCCACGGTATCCACAACTTATCAACAGTTTTAATCATTTGTTGAAAACGCGGTATTATACAAATCATATGACAAGTGACATCACACAGCTTTGGAATAATTGTTTACAAACAGTTGAATCACAACTTTCAAAGGCTAACTTCAGCACTTGGTTCAAGCAAACTGCTGCCCTAAAAGAAGAAGAAGGGGTAATCTACATATCAGTACCGAATGAATTTGTCCGTGAATGGTTAATGACCAAATACCAAAAGATGATTCTTAAAACAATCGTCGACCAGGCCGACCATGTTCGAGCAGTTGAATTTGTCATAAGTAGATTACCGCTCTCTCCGGTAAACACTCCTGCACCGACAGAAGAAAAAAATGAACTTCCTTTACAAGGAGAGTATATCAATCGCGACGATAACCTTAATCCTCGTTATGTGTTCGATAATTTTATAGTAGGGCCGTTTAACGAACTTGCCTACGCAGCTGCACAAGCAGTAGTAAAGCGCCCACAAAGCGCTTATAACCCTTTGTTTATCTATGGTTCAAGCGGACTTGGCAAGACGCATCTTATACAGGCGATAGGTAACGAATTAAAAAAACAATTCAATGACAAGAAAGTTCTCTATACCAGTCTTGAAAAATTTTCCAATGATTATGTAATGAGTGTTCAAAACAACCGCCAAGCATCATTCCGAGAAAAATATAGAAAATTTGACGCAGTAATTATTGATGACATCCAGTTCCTATCCGGAAAAGAGGGGACACAAAATGAATTGTTTCATCTGTTTAATGTGCTCTATGATCAAGGGAAAAATATTATCTTTTCATCAGACAAGCACCCTAATCATATCCTTGGAATCGAAGACCGTTTAAAAACGCGCTTTAATGCCGGTATGACAATCGACGTTCAGGAACCTGACATGGAAAGCCGTCTAGCTATTGCCAGGGAAAAAAGCATTACTGCTTCATATCCACCAGATCCAGAAGTGTTGATTTACATAGCATCTGCCGTAACCGGAAGCATTCGAGAACTTGAAGGAGTGCTCAACACGATTGCAATGCATTCAGAAATGAAACAAAAGGCTATTAGTCTCACCGAAGTTAAACAGCTCGTTAAAAATAGCGTCAAACCGAAAAAGATGATTTCCATGGATAGTGTCGTCAAACTCGTGTCGGATTACTATAACCTCGACGAACAAGTCATCTATGACAAGACACGTCGAAAGGAAATAGTACGCGCGCGTCAGATTATCATGTTCGTACTCAGAGAAGACTTCAACGAATCCTATCCTGCAATCGGTGCAAAACTCGGTGGAAAAGATCACACGACGGTAATCCATTCATACGAAAAAATCAAAGGAGAAATCGTTACAAATCCTCACTTGCAGAAAGAATTGGACGACATCCGCATACTGTTCAAATAATGTGTAAAAGTATGTGTATGTTTGAGGAAAAACAATGGAATAAAACAGTTCTACGAAAACAGCAAAAACTTTTCCTTTTGTGCCCGAGTAGTTTCCACAACCCTTCATTCCAAAATACCTTTAGTTAACAACTGTAAAATTCAATTTTCCACAATCCACACCCTATACATAGTCCCTAATAAAAAAATTATATAAAAATATGAAAATCACCTGTGCAATAGAAAAGTTACAACAAGCAGTCGCTCTTGCTGACAGAATGACCGGGAAGAATCTCACACTCCCTACGCTCCACGCACTGCTACTAACCGCAAATGGCAAGACGCTTAAAATTCGCGCTACAAACCTTGCTCTTGGCATAGAGATAGAAATCCCCGCAAGTATCGCAGAGGAAGGTTCTGTGCTCGTTAAGGGCGATATCATAGCCAGTGTGTGCTCTCATCTCAGGGGCGATAAAGAAGTCGCGCTAGCACTGGAAAATGATAACCTCTGCATCACTACGGAACATAATACGACTATCGTAAAATGCCTCCCTAACGAAGAGTTCCCGACGTTACCAGTAGTAGAGGAAAACAGTTTTGAAATTGAAACTAAGGTGTTGCAAGAAGGTATTCGATCAGTATATTTCTCTGCTGCCATAACTGAGATCAAACCTGAAATTGCAAGTATTTATATCTACAGTGAAAATGACACGATAGTGTTCGTAGCGACCGACTCGTTCCGTCTTGCTGAAAAGAAAATAAAAGTAAAAGGTATTCCGGATATTGCAAAAATCCTCATCCCTTTTAAAAATATCGGAGACATACTACGGGTACTCGATAGTGCCCCTGCGACCGTCATGGTTCACTATAATCGTAACCAGCTTTCACTTTCTGGAAGCGGTATTTATTTGACTTCACGATTGATTGATGGAGGATTTCCTCAGTATCAACTCATTATTCCTAAAGAGGAAGTTACAAAAGTAGTGATGCTTAAACAAGAATTAATAAGTACGCTTCGTTTGTCGACATTGTTCGCAGATAAGTTTTTCCAGGTATTGTTTTCTGTGATTCCTGATATCAAAGGAGTGACCATTAGTTCAAAAAATGCTGACGTCGGTTCTTCTATTTCTACCATAGACGCAGTCATACAGGGCGAGGGTATTGCGGTTGAATGTAATCTCAAATACTTTATCGATGTATTCCAAGCCCTTCAGGGTGACAGTGTTTCCATTTCATTTACCAAGCCCAACAAACCTATTGTTATAAAGAGCGTGAGCGATACTTCGTTCTTATATTTGTTGATGCCGACTAATCGCTAACTATTATGGATCTTTTTCAATCTATTCTTGCGAATATCAAAAAGAAGCTTGATAGTGAAACTGTTCAAACTGAAACAATAGCTCGCATTGCAAGCGAGGTGTTGGGAATGACTGTAACCGTCTCGATGATACATATGAAAGGGAAGCAGTTGGTATTAAAAGTTCCTCCGACAGCTCGCATGCGTCTATTAGTAAAGCGCCCACAATTATTGTCGGCGCTTCAAAAAGAATCTATTGCTATTGTCAGTATTAATTAAATACTACCGTTTGTTCAAGAGTTGTTTTTGAATAAATACTATTCGTAGCAATGATTTTTATCGTATGAGTTCCTTTTGTACCACCGAGTTCTTTAGGGGTGAGATTGAAACGAAACGGACTCGAAGGAAGTGTTGCGATAAAACTATTGTCGATATAGATGTCCACACTGTTGATAGGGTATTCTCCTGTGGTGGTTACCGTCAGGACGCTTGTATCATTAAGTGAAAGTTCTTTTGGTAATCCTGACAAGGTGATTCCTTTAGCATTCTCTTCCGAATGAACAGTTTCATATCCTTCCGGAATGTCTCCTAGTGCTACGGCATTATAGTTTGCTGCATTATTTTGCCACCAGTATTGTACTGCGGGGCTCCAGAGGCTGAATTGCGGATCACTGTACGGGTTTGTCGGTGCAGGGCCTCGAGGATTCTTTTTATCTACCCAGTACAGAATATCCTGTACGTCAGTAATAACTTTTTCAATACGTGCCTCGGCAGGGGTGTTGTTCGTTGCACGAAGTCCTGTGACACGATCTATTTCCACTGTTTGGTTACCCATCCATTGACCTCGCAGTACCGGTTTCAAGGTATTGTAATCAGGGTCGGGGATTGGTTTTTCAAAAGCATCATTCGGATATTTTTTATTTGCTTCGAGCATGAATTCTTTCCATATTGGACCAGACACCCCGGAGCCACCTCCTGCCATGGATTTGTTATCGTTATTACCTGACCATACACCAGCAACGACTGAAGAACTGTATCCGATAATCCACGCGTCCTTGTTGTCGTTCGTGGTACCGGTTTTTACTGCAACATTCGGAATCGTAATTGCAGAACCGAATGTCGGAGTACGTGCGCCCGCGTCACTGAGTACGTCGTTGAGGGTGAGGGCGATATTTTTTTCAAGCACTTCGGTACTGCTTTCTTCAAATTCTTCGATGATATCTCCTTTTTTGTCTCGAACTTCAAGAATGCTTGTACTCGGATTGCGAACACCGTTGTTTGCAAATACTCCGTATGCGCTCGTCATTTCAAGAAGGGAAACTTCACCTCCACCAAGAACCAGTGAGAGCCCTATCTCCTTGGGGTCGTTGAGACTGGTGATACCGAGTGTGTGAGCGGTATTCACCGCATCATCTACTCCGACTAGGTACAGCAATTTTACTGCAGGAATGTTTCGTGATTCTGCGAGTGCGTTACGTAGTTGCATCGGACCTTTGAACTTGTCGTCAAAGTTTGAAGGGTGGTAACAATCCTTCTCAGTATATCCAGGTTTCGGACTACTGTTCGCATTACAGTTCGTTGAAAATTCTGTCGGTACGTCAAAGAGGATGGTTTCAGGAGTGTATCCTTTTGAAAAAGCTGTCGCATAAACGAATGGTTTGAACGAGGAACCCGGTTGACGTTGTGCAGTCGCCACATTGTAAGCACCGTCTATGTCTTTGGCGAAATAATCCTTAGAACCAACCATTGCAAGAATTTGGCCTGTTTTCGGGTCAACTGCAGTGAGAGCGGAGTTGGATGCACGGTAGTTTTTTTGGTTTGTTTCCGCGTGGCTGGTGATTGCTTTTTCAGCAGCAAGTTGAAGGTCGTAGTCAAGTGTTGTCTTGATGGTGTACCCGCCACTTTCCATCACGTCAGCACCGTATTTTTCTTGAAGGTAATCAAGGACAGAAAAAACAAAGTGAGGTGCCTTGATACTGTTCGAAGCAGCTTGGTTGAAGGTGACTTCTTCTGCCATCGCGGTATCATACTCTGCTTGAGTAATGCGATTATATTCAAGCATTTTTTTCAACACGAGATTTTTTCGGTTGGTGAGACGGTCTTTATGATTACCGAACGGAGAATAATAACTCGGAGCGGGGAGCATTGCGGCAAGGTATGCGGATTCGCTAATGCTCAAGTCAACGGCTTTCTTTGAATAAAAGGCCTGTGCTGCTTCTTCTACACCATAGATGGTACTTCCAAACGGCGCATCGTTCAGATAAATCTGAAGTATCTGTTCCTTACTGAAATGACGTTCGAGTCGTACAGCAAGCACCCATTCTTTTGCTTTTCGAGTAAAAGATTTATCGGTGTTAAGCAGTGTGTTTTTGATGATTTGCTGGGTAATGGTTGAACCTCCTCCTTTTGAAGTGCTCGCGGTCGTAATGAGTCCAAGTGCTGCGCGCATGATAGAAGTAGGGCGAATACCGTTGTGAGAGTAAAAATGAGTGTCTTCGATGGAGATAACGGCATTTTGAATATTTGTCCCCATTTGTTCGAGAGGGATTTCTGTACGACGAACTGACTGATGAATGTCATAGAGTACTATTTCACCGGTTCTGTCAGTAATCTTCGAAGAGTTGGCGATTTTGCGTGCTTCAAAGGTACTTATGTCCGGGAGTTTAAGCAAGCTTGCCCAGACAAGACCTCCTCCAATAATAAGAAAAAAGGTAGCGAAAGCGCCCATGCATACCTTTTTCCAAGGAATATTTTTTAATTTGTTTTTTATATCGTGCACCATTTTTTTCATATATCTATCATACCGAGAAATCGTTCAAATGAGAACGCAAATCATTTATTTTTAATTAGTAGAAGTAAGACGACCGAACTACCGCTCCTATTACGAGTCTGGAGAAAAATGCTACAATTCGTTCAATGAAAACCGATAAAAGTGAACTTATAGACCTGGTACTTAATAAGGGAGTAGCCGAAATATTGCCGAATAGGGGGTATGTGGAGAAACTTCTTTTGCAAGACAAGCGTCTCACTATCTATGCTGGTTTCGACCCTACAGGGACGACGCTTCATATTGGACACGGCATCCAGCTCCGTAAACTCCGTCAATTCCAAGATCTCGGTCACCGGATCATTTTCTTGATCGGGGATTTTACTGCGCGTATCGGAGATCCGGACAAAAAGTCGGTCCGCAAACCTTTGACTGAAAAAGAAATCAAGACAAATCTCAAACTTTACAAAAAACAGGCAGGAAAATTTATTCGTTTTAGTGGAAAAAATGCTGCAACGGTGAAATTTAATAACACATGGCTCGGCAAGATGAAGTTTGCTGATGTACTCACCTTGGCATCTCATATGACTGTGGACCAAATGCTCAAGCGCGACATGTTTGCACGACGAATGAAAGAAGAGCAACCTATTTACATTCATGAATTTATGTACCCTTTAATGCAAGGGTATGACAGTGTGGTAATGGATGTTGATGGAGAAGTGGGTGGTAATGATCAACTCTTCAACATGCTTGCAGGACGTACGTTGATGCGATCAATGAAACAGAAGGAAAAATTCGTCGTGACGACAAAACTTCTCGAAGATCCGACTGGCGCAAAAATGGGAAAGACCACAGGAAACATGATTTCATTTATTGATACCCCTTCTGATATGTATGGAAAAGTAATGGCCTGGACTGACGCAATGATAGTCAGTGGATTTGAACTGTGTACCGACTATACTGCCTCTCAGGTACAGGTTGTAGCTGACGAGCTTGAGGCTGGTATTAATCCCCGCGACATAAAAATGCGACTCGCATTCGAGATAGTAAAAATTTCTACCGATGAAAAGAAGGCGCGTGCCGCAGAAGAAGCATTTGTAGCGACATTCCAAAAACGGGAAGTACATACCGATATACTCGAAATCAAGTCAGCGGCTCGAACATTAGAAACTATCCTCATTGAAGAAAAAATTCTCGGTTCAAAAGGGGAGGTACGCCGGCTTGCCGAAGCAGGTGCAATCACTGAGTTTGAAAAAAAGGTCACTCTTTCACTTTCAGAAATAAAAGAACCCGGAATCTCCGGTGTTTACAAAATCGGAAAGAAAACGATAATTCGCATCAACTAGTAATTAAACAAATTGCTGAGCATTTTTGACCATGTTTCTTGCAGGTAAGTAACGACGAGAAGGCTAGGTAAAAAAATAATGCTTAACAAGGTAAAAAGTATTACGTTTACGGCAAAGGTTGCGGCCTTGAGAATAAAATCCATTGACTAGATACTACCGGCATAGGCTCCTATTTGCAATAGATGACGAAAAGAAGAATTCATTGTGTACAACAAAGTCGGTGAATTCCTTGTGCTAGAATGCAGATATATGACTATTGTAGTTGCGGGTGGTGCGGGTTTCATTGGCAGAAGTCTTTTGGATAATTTGCTTTCCGACGGTCACACTGTTGTCGTAATTGACCGTATCGCTCCAAAACGAACTCATCCAAAACTGTTTTTTATCCACTGTGATGTAACAACCCAGGCTCTACCATACAACATTCTCGAACATACCGATGCGGTAATAAACCTCGTAGGTGAACCCATTGTCGGAAAATGGACTGAAGAAAAAATGACCCTGATCAAAGAGAGTCGTATAAAAAGCACGGCCCATATCGTGGAAAGTATCGCTTCGACAAAAAGTCGCCCGGGGGTATTTATCTGTGCTTCAGCAATAGGAATATATGGTGACACAGGAGAAGAAACAGTAGACGAGCAAGGAGTTCCTGGAACAGACTATCTCGCCTCTGTTGTAACTGAATGGGAACTTGCTGCGAGAGGAGCGGTGGAATACGGAGTGCGAGTGGTCTGCATCCGTACCGCACCCGTGCTTGGACAAGGTGGGATGCTTGCAATGATGCAAAAGACAAAACCGTTTGGTTTTTTGCTTTCGATAACAAAAGAAAACCCCTGGTTCTCGTGGATTCATATAAGCGACCTAGTACAGGTATATCGTTTTGCGCTCGAGACGACGACACTTCAAGGTGTGGTGAACGCAAGTGCTCCTGAACCCGTACGTCTCGGGGATTTTATGAGAACTCTCGCGCGCGCCGTTCGGCGCCCGATCATGGGTACGATTCCGTCTTGGATGCTTCGCTTTTTATACGGACCGATGGCGAACGAATTTACAAAAAATGCAGCCGTTGTTCCTCGTCGATTACTCGATAAAGGATTTGTATTTAAGTACCCTAATCTCGAAGATGCTTTATTAGACAGTACAAATAAAAAATAATACCGTGAAAAGAATTGATACAGTAACAAGTGCATGGGACCAGTATGAACTTCTTGATACAGGAGAGGGTCGCAAATTAGAACGTTTTGGTTCGATTGTTCTCGATCGCCCTGATCCACAGGCATTGTGGCACAAGTCGCACCCCGAGATGTGGGTCCAAGCACAAGCGCAATTTTTATGGGCAGACAAAGGAGAGCGATGGAAGGTAGAAAAAGGCATTCCGGAAAATTGGAACATGTCGTGGGAGGATATGACACTCACTCTTTCATTTAAAGGCTTTAAACATGTCGGAATATTTCCCGAGCACGCCCATCAGTGGGAAGTAGTGCAAAAGCTCGGTAATCGCATCGATGGATTGCATATGCTCAACTTGTTTGGGTATACAGGCGCTGCAAGTATCGCAGGCGCTCTTTCCGGTATGAAAGTAACCCATGTCGACGCCTCAAAACAGACAGTCCAGACGGTAAAGGAAAATGCCGTACTCTCAGGACTTTCATCTGAAGCTATTCGTGTGATTACGGAAGACACACTCAAATACATGAAGCGACTCATTGCACGCGGAGAGAAGTTTGAAGTGATTGTTCTCGATCCGCCGGCATTCGGTCGCGGACCAAAAGGCGAAGTGTGGAAAATTGAAGAATCCCTTGCCGAGCTTTTGTCATTGCTTCCTGAACTTCTTTCGGAAAAGGCCAAGCTTGTTATTCTCAACGGTTACGCTGCCGGATACAGCGCGCGCACGTTTGGTGAATTGCTCGAGAGCGCACTGCCTGACGGAACCATTTCCTATGGTGATGTTGGTGTCGCTCAAAATGATTCAAACAGAATTCTTTCTACGGGGATTTATGCCATGTGGTCACACTAAGGTATACTCAAGGCTATTATGAAAAAAGCAGAAGATCAGAAAATAAACGAATCTCTTAAGGATCAACTCAAGGTAAAACGCGGAGTTGATGGGTTGGGTCTGTTTACAGAAGGACCTATTAAAAAAGGTGAGTATGTCATTGAATATTGGGGACCGATTTTAAATGATGAAGAAGTTGAACAAAAAGGCGGACAGTATCTTTTTGAAGTAAAGAAAAATGTTACGATCGACGGAACTCATCGCGCCAATACTGCCCGGTATATCAATCACTCCTGTCGGCCAAACTGTGAAGTTTCTATCAAAAAAGGAAGGGTTCTGGTGTATACGAAACGCGCAATCAAACAAGGAGAAGAGCTTGGTTATGATTATGGAAAAGAATTTTGGAATGAGTACATCAAACCAAAGGGGTGTCGTTGTGTGAAGTGTAAGGAAAAAGTGGTGGTATAATTACTGAATGAACAAAGACTTTTCACATCTCACTGAAGAAGAGCGATATGTTACCCAAGAGAAGGGGACAGAACGACCGTTCTCAAATAAGTATTTTGATCATCATGAAAATGGTGTGTACACCTGTAAAGTATGTGGCGCAGAGCTTTTTCATTCTTCAACGAAATTTGATTCAGGTACCGGTTGGCCTTCGTATGATGCTCCTATAAAAAATGACGCAGTGAA
>Ga0247817_10002133_pt1 | contig 10213 bp, 13 predicted proteins | sample UWRJL212509R1_FD_178010 | JGI IMG/M metagenome (GOLD analysis project Ga0247817, IMG submission 178010) | Plant litter microbial communities from Arlington Agricultural Research Station in Wisconsin, United States - UWRJ-L212-509R-1 | ecosystem: Environmental > Terrestrial > Plant litter >... | reverse complement strand
AGGTCAATGGCCATCAATTGACGGAAGTAGGTAAAGTCCGAATCTACTTCTGCGCGAATCGCACGAACTGCATCACGAACCGGGATGCGGCTACCATCTTCATAAGTGAAGAACTGCACATCCTGGCCGTTGGAAGCAATGGATTTGAAGCGACCGATGATGAACCCGCGATTGGCGCGTAATGATGCCTGCTCTACTGTTTTAAACCATGCTGCAAATGTTGCGCTGGAAACCAAAGCAGAACTAGGGATTGCTAAGCTGGCAGGAAGGGCAATAACGCCAATCTGCCGAAGCAACTTGTATCCGCACGTAGCAAGACCGACATTCCCGGTACTGCTCCCGCCGCAGGATACTTCATTTAAACTATTTACTGGCATGTTGTTTTAGTTTTTTTGATTAACAAATTTGTGTGCTGTCATAGGACAGGTTGAAGTTGATACGGAAGCAATGGAACGGGTGCATGTCTCGGTGCTTAATGCTCTCTGGCAAGCGCCACCCTGCATACTCTGCAAATACTCTGTCAATGCCTGTTATGGTGCTGATTGTGGCCTCTGAATTGCCGATGTACTTAACTATGAAATTGGATACATCTACTCTAACCTCTTCATCTGCTCTATGGTCAATAGATGGCTTTATTTTCGGAATGTTCACCCAAAATATAAGGCTTACCGATGCTGAATTGAGTAGCTTGTAATCGTTCTTTTCATAGTGGAAGAAAGAAAGCGCATTCACCTTGTCATTTAGGTAGACATCTTTGTAATCCTTGCCGCCTGTGTAGACTTCAGGGATAAAGCCATCTACTTTAGGCTTCTGCGTTTTGTACGCACGACCATAGCAATCATATTCACCATCACTAGCAAGGTTCCACTTAGAGTATAATTCAGCGTACATAGCCAGCTGCAATGATTGTATTGCTGCGTCTACACCTACTGGATTATTCTTTGTGACTACCATAGATAGGACTTGTTTATGATCCTGTTTTTAGAAGTTGCGGCGCTTTCAGGGAAAAGAATATTGATAGCGTTGGCAATTGCTTTTTTAAGCAGCGCTACATAACCAACAAAGGCAGTCTCGCCATCGTTGAACTTGTAACCTGAAAGCAGGTATCTTATTGATACGCCATATTCTTTCATGGCCCTTTCGTTAAGATTGCTACGCGCTGAACTGTCCTCTAATTCCAGTATATCAACCACCATTTGCAGCCCGATAACCTCATCAAATACGCTTACTTTGGCGCTAATCCTGCCGCTGTAATCAGTGCCGCTAACATCGGTTTTTACACCATTGCCGTCAGTCTGATAATATGCCCTGTCGTTTGTATCGAAAATGGCATTAAGCACTTTTAACACCGCTTGTTGCTTGTATTTGTAGATTTCGGCATTGAAGCATTCATTGTCCATGTCAGGCGTAGGGAGTACATCATATATATTCTGCACTGTGACTAACTTATGGAAGCTATCAAAGAATCTACCGGAATCACTCTTCAGATTTTCGTCTGTAAGAGTAACCCCAGTAGATTCTATTGGGCTAGACCATCCTATCCGGTCAACCAATGATTGTATGGCTTCAGGGCTGTACATTATACAAATGACGCTTGTACGGTTTCAGTAGTTAAAACGCAAACCGAATCAATGTCAACGGCAGGGAAAGCGTTAAGCTCACAGCCTGTCCATTCAGCGATCGGGTCTGTGTCGCGCCACTTGCTTACAAGAGTACGACCGTACATAGCGTAGGAAACCTGCTGCGCCTTGATACGCTCTTCAACCGCAATAGCATTTGCAAGCGTTCCGATCGTTCCATTAGGGATGAAGGAAACATTTGTTGCAGCGAACGGACGGTAGTAGCCAATCACACCATCGGATTCAATGCCAGATGTGTAATCAATAACCTCAATCGGTGGCAGCATGTTTGCAATCAGGTATTCATTCATCGCGTTAACGGTGATTGCGCCTGGTGCATTCTGCTTGTACCCCCAGAAGGTGTTCATTGCGGCCTTTACCTTGGCATTCTTCTTCATGTTGATCCACAATTCCATTGGAACGAGAATCTTGCCGAACGTCTTGCCACGACTGTTCTTGTTCTTCAGCACAAAGTTTTCGATGTCTGCGAATGGATCCGCATCTGTTGCGTTTGACCATACCGTAGGCACACCTTGCTTTTGGTAAGACTGAGCCAGCAAATCAACTGTGCCGTAAGCCACACCATCAGGATTGTTTGTTATGTTAACATCAACCTGAAGAGTAGAAAGGATCTGCAAAAGCATGATGTCAATACGCTTGTCCGGGGCTACTGCCGCCTTGGTAACGTCATCATAAAGCAAGTCCATTAGGATCTGCTTGCGGCCTGCCGGGTCCATAACTGTGCTTTCAAGCATCATCATGTTACGGAAATCCTGCTCAGTCATTGAAAATTTCTGAGTGATAGATGGGATTTTACCCGTGTATACATCAGCTTTATTCCTTGAGCGGATTGGCTTCTTGCTGCCTGGATCAACAATGGATGCTGCTGCTTCAATACGGTTGCGGCCTATTACAGCTTCAAACGTAAGTGATGCAGAAGGAACGCCAACGGTAAGATATCTGCGCCAAACACTTTGGGCATTCATATCCGCCAGGGCATTGTCAATAAGAACTTGTAGGTTCTGCGATTCGGCTAACGAGCCGAAGAAAGATGGTACAACTGCCATAATTATCTATTTTTATTGCTTGCTTATAAGGCTTGCAGCTGTTATTTAGATTGTGAGAAAAGAATGAACTTCAACCCAGCTAAGGCAGCTACACTGGCATTATAAAGCGGCATCCTGCGCGCATATACTGTGCCGCGTACAACAGCTGAAAGGCTAACCTTTACGCCTGATGCTTCAACCCGTACATCTTCGTATAGAAGGCCGTTTGCTGCTGGTAATGCTGATGCTGTTGCGCCTGTTGCCGTTGAAGCATACAAGTCATCGCCAGCCGCTACTGCACCAATAGTTGTGCCCACTGTGATTGTGTCGTAAACTGCGCTTGTAGTTGTATCGATCGCTGTGATAGGATACGCCTTGCCGCCTGGTACACCAGAAGCCAGATAGTCACCAACCTTTAGGGACCCACCTTTCGCGACCTGATAGGTTGTTGCTGCGCCGCCTGCTACTGCATAAGCCGTTGCCGTTGCCATAACCGTTGCTGTTCGCGCGGCTTCATCATATACCACCAATGATCCTGCGGGCAGGATTGTGCCTTCCTGTAGGCCTGTGTTTGCGAGCAAAAAGCCACCGGCCAATTGCTCAGGGAAGCCTTGCCAAATCGGGATGCTTCCTGTTGCGAGTTTGCTTGAATAGCCTAAAGCCATAAATTAGTTTTTAGATGTTGTTAGAGCCTCACTTTTGTTCTTAGCGAATGAAGCCAAATCGCTATCAACTTTACCCTTGTTGCCCTTTTCAGCTGCACCACCCATAATCCCATTCATGCTCGGAGTGTCCCCACCGATATCATTCAGTTGGTTCTCAGTTTTGAATTGGGAATAATCGGTATCCAACTCGCTTAACGCCGCATCATAGTCCGCATCTGTTGCGGGAATTGAGCGCTTGATCCAAGCCTCGGGAATTCCCTTTTCTTTAGCGTCCTTCCTGAATCGCTCAGCAATGGATTGCTTTGTCTTATCAGCTTCAAAGGATGAGAGCTTTTCAGTAAGCGATTTATTCTGCTCCACCAATAATTTAGCCCATGCGGGCATTGTTGGATCTTCAGTCACTTCCTCTGGCTTTTCATCTTTCTTGCCTGACAATAAGTCGGCTGCATCCTGTTTAGTCTTTTCAGTTGCTGCTTTAACAGCCGCATCCTTTGACTTCATGTACTCTAAAACGTCATCTTCTCGGTCATCGATAAAATCATCAATAGCGTCGTCGTCGGCGATCTTAGCAGCCCATTTTGTAGCAATGCTTTCCTTGTAGTTCTTGTCCACGCTCTTGCCCTTAAACTTAGTATTAAGTGCGGCGAGTACCTTAGCCCTATCTGCTGGCATTATATAGTAAAGTTTGTTTCAGTAAAAGTAAATGCAATATTCAATGACTTAAACAGAAATTAGTTGAATTAGATAGAATGACGTACTTTAGCGTACCAAGTACGTACCAATATGGCTAATAAAAGACAACGTTTCGACGGGAAATTTCATCCAATGCTCATGCAATGGCTACGTGAGCAATCGATAATTACAAACCGATCGCTTAATAATATTGTTGAAACAACCTTGCTGGAAAAGAGCGGTATTACACTAGCAGAAGGGACATTTCACAGCCCAAAAACCTACCCGTTACCCGCTGACAATCAGTCATAAAGATATTTCTTTACTGATCGGAAATTGCTTTATAAAAAGCGATATTAAAACCTAATCCCAAGACTATTCTAAACACTAAACCCTGCCCGATTAAGAACAGGGTTTTATAATGCAGATCACCTTGGTTACTCGCCTATGTTCGCTGGCTGTGCGCTTTCTGCTTTTATTTGCTTTTGTATTTGAGTGTAGGTTATCTCTGGGTCATCGCTTATCCTTGTGTATGCAATTGATTCTTTATGAGTCATCACCGGCAGCCCACCGTTAGCCTTCTGAGCTATGGTTATCCTATCATCATCACTATCAAGCTTAAATAAGTTGAATGCAGGTTTGATCCTAACCGATTCCGCGCCGCCGTATCCTGGCATACTTGAAATTGCACTAATCAGAAAATTCAATCTGCGCTGTATACCTTCCCCATACCAACCATTGTGACCTCTCATTGCTTTCATGTGGGCAGAAATGAGCATCCTTTCTAGTGCCGCGCCTGATACCTCACCAAGGTTTTTCATCTCTTCAAATGAAAGATTAGGCGTTGCCGTGATAGCGAATATTGTTTCTTTTAGGAAGTCTTTTTCAAAGATGATAGGTTCAGGCTTGCCATTGCGTTCTACAAATTTCAGGTCTGAAGTACCATTACCTTCCAAATACTTGCCAGTCTCACCCTTTGCAGGCATGTCAATGGTATCGTCTGTTTTCCCAAAGAGTATAGGATTGCCGGTATAGTCGTTATTGTCGCCATAAATGCTCATTACCTTTTCCTGGCGCTCAATAAGATCCTGTACGTCGTGCCACTCAGTTTGTTCTCTTGGCCAGAAGATGACAGGTATTTTACCGTAGATTAATTTTTTAGTATCTTTTCTTACCCCCCATGCGCCACCAGACTTAGAGAAATACCTAATGGCATCTTTCGTGTAAACATCGAGGCATTCGATCTTTTCCCTTGTCTCAAACAATAATCCAAAGGCGATCATATCAAGATCTTCGCCCCAAATAGGGATGAATTTGTACCCATCTGAAGGCCGGTAAATTCGCACCTTCATCTCCCCGCCAACTCGGTTGCCATCATCCCCTGTTATTGGATCACTATACCAGATTTCAGCACATTCAAGCTGAGACATGGCCGTCTCCGCGATACCTGCATTCTTGTAGTCTAGCTTATTATTTTCCCATGTTTCTTTAACAGCCTGCCCTATCTTCTCGCCTTTTGCATCCGTTTTGCCCATATTTAGTGTAATGCCACCATTGGTAAGAAATGCCACAGCGGTACTTACGATCTGTTTTTGATAGGCAAGCGGCACCCTGGTTATCCTTTCAAGGACATTCTGGTATACTGGCTTTTCATCAGGGCCAAGGATGTCTGATGGCTTTTTAACCCATTTGTCTGGGTAGTGCTGATCACACTTTATTTTATGATTCTCTGTTTCGTACTCATCATATACTTTCTGATCAAATAGCGGCACATGCTCTTTAATGATTGCTTCACAGATTACAGCAGGTTCATTAATATTTTTTGCGAAGAATTGTATATCCATCTTTTAGTTTATTTTATTAAGAAACCCATTCAGGTCTGCGTCTTTTTTGTTTGCCTATGTATTTGGCGTATTCTTCTTTGAGTAAGCCAACAATGAAGTATCTTTTCGTATCGGAAATGTGGCCTATTGGCTCATAGCTTTTCTTTGTGATTGGGTCCATAACCTTTGTCTTGGCCATGTTCCCATTTTCGTCTTCCTGCACACTGTTATAGTCATCAATTGAGGTGATGCAATGGTTGCCTATGAATATCTTCCATAGCATTTTACCTTCGTAAATTTCATTGATAAAGCCGCCCGACATTGCTACCCTGGCCGCTGATTTCTGGACCATGTCACGCACATTAGAATAACCCGTTTTAAGCGTGGCAATGAACTTATCGAAGAAAGACTTGCAATCTTCGTCTATTGTGTTCTCGGCCTTACCTGACGGGTCACCATGCACAAAAACTACATCCTGATGGCCCTTTGCACGTAGGTATTCCAATAGATTTAGAGCGGCCTTGGTGGCGTTGTTGTTAGGCGTTTTGCATAGCAATTCATCTATCTGTAAGATTTCACGCTTGCCGGTATCTACTTGCCAGATGGAAATTGTTACATACGGCCGGACGTTACTATCGACTGACACATGGATGGGTAATTGCTCATACTTGACCGGCTTAGTATTGGCCGTTTCCTCAAATGATTTCCAGAACTCGGACCCCGTTTTAATCACGCCCCAATTACCCAACCCATAGATTCGGTAATAGTTTGGTTTGTGTATTTTATCGTGCTCAAAATCATCAATAGTATGCTTATCAATAAAGCCCTTAGCGGGGTTTTTAGGATGCCCAACTACCCAGTAATTATCCTTGTAGGTAGTCTTGACCAATAGCATATTGCCTCGCGCATTAATATGCACAGAACTATGTTCAGGGTCCAATTGGGTGTATTTAGTAGGCGCACCCGGTACGTTTAGCGGTTGCTCTATCCAAGTTTCTTTGTCAAGGATGCTTGTCTTTATCCAATGCTTTTCGGTGATAGGGTTCCAATCGGCTATGATTTTTTGCCCGGGACGGCCTCTTAAACGCTTCCGGCCTTGATCATAGTCCGCTTCCTCAAATTGGGTAAGCTCATTGTAATAGAGGTATTTGTATTGAGAAAGCCCCTTTAGCTTTTCGCTATCGTCCAGCCCACGGAATCGGATCTTTGCCTTTTCGGTTTTAATCAGGTGCTTTTGGAAGGTTAGCACCTCATCTAATTTTAGATCGCTGCCAATGCCTTTAAAGTCCGAATAGATACTATCATCAATATCCACGCCGAACTTCCGCAAGGCCATTGTGCTATTATTGTATTGGGCAAGTTCCAAGCCGAATGCCTGAGCAACTGTGTGAGTCTTCGCGGCTGAAGACCCACCGTAAATGAAAATAAAACGCAGCTCATCATTCTGCAATGCTGCGCGCAAATGCCAGAACAAAGGATTAAATAAATGAGTTGCGAAATTATATTCCATCAGGCTTCATCTTCGTCGTCCGTAGCTTTAAACCCTACATTCACGACCGGCTTCTTTTGGTTGTTGTCCTTTTCAAACGTTCCAAGGTGCTTGCCAAGTAATTCTAATGCTCTATTTGCCCCGCTGCTGTCAAACTCATAGATTGGTTCGCCTTCTGCGCTTTGAGCCTGCACCATGCACTTTTCAATAGGATCGAATACCATTACCGGCGTTGCTTGCTGGCATTTATTGGCTACTTCTATCAATCCGCGAATGACAAAATCCTGCGAAACCTGCACTCTATCTTTCCTCGCTTCAATTAATTCTTTTATACGTGCGTAAATGTTGGGTTCTGCAAGAAGCTTTGAAGCCTGTGTACGAGCGGTATTATAGGTTGCGTCTTTGTAAACTGTAAGATATGCCTGCGTACCGTTCAGGCTAACAAGGTATTCTTGGCAGAACATCTCTTGCTTTTCATTAAGTAAATCAGGCGTAGTGTCCATAACAATGCGTAAATCCGAGTTTATAAACGAATTTACGATTAGTAAAGATAAGTCTTTATATCATAGACAAAAAATAATGTGCCTTCGCTATGTTGCCTTACTTATCGAGCTTCAATGTTGCATAGGCTGCGTTAAGCTGACCCATAACTAATTGTACAGCATTTTCTATGTCGTAGGTTTCGGCCTCTAGAATGCTTTCTGATCTCACCCACCAACGATTATTTAGTTCAGTGTTGAAGTTCAAATAAAACGTCACAAATAAAGGCTGCCGGTAACCTTCGCTGTGCCTGGAAATGGTAACATGGAACCCTTTATTTGCCACCAAAGCATTTAAGCGTTCTCGTATGAGATTACAGGATATAAAGCCCGGGTCGTTAACTTTATCCATTTAGTTCATTTATTCCTGAATGCTCTGTAAGTGTTGGCTTATCTCGCTTTCTATTCCCCTAAGGGATTCTGGGGCATGCCCAATAAATCGGTAAACGTGATCGATAGGATCGAATTCCATGAAAGCAGGGGATCCAATGCCCTCTACGCGCATAATTGTATGGGTTTCAGCCCAATCAATGTAGCTATCAAAGGTTAGGTCTGCTTGCTGCCCGTCTATTGTAAAAGTTCCTTTTAGCTGCATGGGATAGTGTGCATTTGCCCTCGTTCGTGTTCGATAATTATTTGAATTTTGCAAATGAAGTCTCTGATAAATCGACTTTAGACTAAAAACTAGATATACTGGATTGAATTTTGCAATTCTACCCTTTCAGCAACCCTTTTATCTCTTTCGCTAACACTTCCACCTGATCCGCTTTATGTTTTATCAGTAAAGTATTATCCTGAACGTTCTTCCCTTCCCTGTACGTTATCCCCAATAGCTTGTATAGTGGCACTTCTAAGGCATCAGACAGCCTTATAGCAAATAGTAGGCTCGGCTCCTTGCTTCGCCAGTTACTTTCTAGGTTCTGAGGCGGGATGCCTAGCCTTCTAGCTATCTCAGCCTGATTATTACAGAATGCTAATGCCCTCTGCTTTAGTTCCGCACCTGTCATGATTTGGTTTCAATTGTATGTATTAGCTTCTTTTAAGTTCTATGTAGATCCCTTTTGTTGTCTGAATGGGTATACTATTCTTTGCCACACGCAGTCACGATATTAACTGTCACATTCCCAGATCTTGAAGATGTTGTTGCTGCATTTTGGTAATCCTTGATATCTGATTCTGTCTTATCGCAAACAACGCTATTAGTAACGCTAGGCTGCGCGCCACCACTTGGGGATATGTACGTTGTTGTTCTACACTTCCAGCAGTATTTTTTCTTGCAGGATGCAGATGATAGGATGATTAGTGACAGTACTAGTATTAAGTATGCTCTCATTTGGCTTTATTTTGGATGATGTTTAGCGCTTGCTTTCTGTACCATTTCATCAATGATGAGGTTGGCTTGCTTTATTCGATATTCCTTTATCTGCGTCTGCTCTAGCGGGGATAATAGATTAGTTATTGAATCCAGCTCTGCGGCTAACGGCTTCAGAAGTTTGTTTGTCTTTTTTAGCCCCATGCGCTTTGCCTGGTTTTCTTTGACGTAATACGTCGTTGAATCTACTATTTGCATAGCGCGGTTATACAGCGTATTGGCCTTATCATCCGAACTTACCATTACTGGCGCTGGCGGCTTTTGGTCGCAGGACGTAGCCCCAATAAAAAGCGTAAGTATTAATAGTAAATATCTCATTTTATAAAGTTCTTTCAATTTTTACTGCATTCCACAATTGTATTATATCCACCAGATTAAGCGTAAAATCCTTAAAGTCTGGATTGTAGGATCTGCAGGTTATTGTTCCTGCTTCTACATCATGCGCAATGATCTCCTTTGTCGTTATACCTTCCGTTTTATGAATGATAGTGTACACACTCCATGAGTTTAAATGAAGCTTACTTGTTGCCCATAATGAGCGGCTTATTAATCGGCCAATAACTACATCCCCAGGCGCAATAGAACGCTTTGTCCCATCATCCATGCTTACGTTGTTCTGGCCAATCTCAAAGCCGCGATAGGTGCCTTTGTGCGGTTGTTTGACCATGATTGAGATTATAGGTAACTCTTCTAAATATTCCTGATCACCCCACCCTGTGAGATATCCGGCTGCACTCTTTTGGGTTACTAGCTGCACCTGCATCTGATACCATCCGCTGCCAAGGTCCACAAACTCATTCCCCCCTTTTGATTTGTACGGCGTGCCTGCGTCTGGCAATTGGATTGTGTCGTTCTGAAATCCTTGCTGCGCCCAATTTACACCAACATCCCCATCCAATGGCGAAGGGTTACGATTAAACACGTCCACATCCCCATTCATGATATAATCTTCATTCACGCCGTAAGTGGAACAAAGAGCTTTTACGAA
>Ga0247817_10002131_pt1 | contig 10216 bp, 9 predicted proteins | sample UWRJL212509R1_FD_178010 | JGI IMG/M metagenome (GOLD analysis project Ga0247817, IMG submission 178010) | Plant litter microbial communities from Arlington Agricultural Research Station in Wisconsin, United States - UWRJ-L212-509R-1 | ecosystem: Environmental > Terrestrial > Plant litter >... | reverse complement strand
GGAAAGGCAATCTCTTTACTTTCGTCAAAGCCTTTCGTTTTCATGGGAGACATAAGTTATGCAATGTATGTCTTTCAAGTTCCGGTATTAGAGATTGCTTTGCGCTACGTACCATTTTTTCAAGGGAAAGAAACAAAAGAAATATTTTATTGCTATTTAGCTGTATTGATAGTTGTTTCAATTGTCATGCATATTTGTGTTGAGCAACCTGTTAGAAAAGGAATTAATAAATTACTTGTGCGCTAAAATCTTTTTAGATCTTTAACATTAAACGTCCACTCTGGCGTTTCGAGCACGCCGTTTTCAGGAATATCATACCACGGACTTAATTCTTTGTTTTCAATATTTTTAACAATATGAATATCTTGTGCAGGCATGTAACTTTGTGCGAGCATAAAAATTGCTGCGCCAGTTTTTGCATTCTTTGCCACATCCATAACAATCATTGCATGTCCCGGGAAACCTCCATGAATAAAGACATCGCCACCTTGAATGTTTGATATATCAATAGGTTTTAGTTCCTTCGAAAGAGAGTAGGTTCCGCAATACATAAAGACCGTGTTTAAATAAGAACGGAAACAGCTATAACTTGTATCGGTTTGTTTCGATTTTTGCCAGCTTACGGAATTACCTGTTACTACAGGTCTGTAACCTTCTCTCCATTTTGAATAAGAAGCTTTGGTACCATTGGTAAATGTAAATACAATGGAGTCATATGCTCTCTTTTGGTATAAATATTCAGCACGTAATCGGATAACAGCGTCTGCACATTGCTGTAGATCGCTTGTGCCTCTGTCAAAATCCAGAACAGCAGCATGTATCGATTGATTGCTTTTAAGTTCGTTTGTATATAAATAAACAGCAACTTCATCCTTTTTTAATGGAACCGTTTCCAGCCAGCCGGGAAAAGAATTTTTGTCGCGTATATTTCTAGAGTAACTTGTTGGGCAGGGAAAACGTTCTAGGAGAGTAGTGCTTGAAGAATTTGCAGTTACTTGTCTATTGACTCTTTGATTGTGTATATTTGCATCTTCCTGCTGACACGAAAAGAGAGCCATTACCCCACCGAGTAATGCCGCAATTGTAAAGTAAATAGTTGTCATATAGTGTGTTATATTTTATAGGAATATGAAGAAAATAATAATTTATAGTACTGTTATTATCATAATGCAGAGTTTGTTTTCTTGTTACGCTTTTCAACAAAAAAAAGCTGCAAAAAGCCAACCATTTAAACCTCATAAAGAGTCAAAAATGAAGCATAAAAAGCATCATTAATGGAAAAATAAAGATGAAATTCTTTACATTTAAATTATAATCTCAGTGTATTTCACATATAAAATAATAACCTCATGAAAAAGAAAATGTTTGTAGCTTTGGCAGGTGTAATTATGGCAGCATGTATCCTTTCATCATGCAGCAGCGGTGCATCTCAACAATCTTGGCATCCTAAACAGGGTAAAAAGCCTAAACCAGGCCACAATCGTTAATAACAACTTAGAAGATTGGGAGATCTTTTGGGACCTATTAATCAAGTAGAACATCTCTATGAAAAAAATTATCATAGCTATTGACGGGTATTCGGCATGTGGGAAAAGCACAACAGCTAAGATATTAGCATCAAAGCTGGGTTATGTATATATTGACACCGGTGCAATGTATCGCTCTGTTGCTCTATATTTCATTCAGCATTATGTAAACAGCACCAACCCTAAAGCAGTTGCTGAAGCATTAAACCAAATTCACATTTCTTTTGTTCATAACAATAAGACCCAAGCTTGTGAAACGTATTTGAACGGATTGAATGTTGAATCTGAAATACGGAAAATGTATGTTTCTGAAAAAGTAAGTGAAGTAAGTGCTATTCCTGCGGTGAGGAAGCATTTAGTTGAGTTGCAGCAGAAATTAGCACGCAAAAGAGGAGTTGTAATGGATGGGAGAGATATCGGCACACATGTATTTCCTGATGCAGAATTGAAGATCTTCATGGTTGCAGATATGAATGTACGTGCTTTCAGAAGACAACAGGAATTGTTTGAACGGAAACAGATAGTAGATTTAGAAGATATTATTGCGAATATAGAAAGTCGTGATCTAATGGATACAACACGTGCAGAATCTCCTTTAAGAAAGGCTTCCGATGCGTATGAGATCGATACAACTTACATTACTGTTGATGAACAAGTAGATTGTATCATGAATGTAGCAGTAGGCAAGATGATCGAACTTGAATATAAATTAGAAGATATATAGTAATATTGTTTATTAGGTTAGAAAGAGCTTTCTGGATTCTGGTTTCGCCGTGGTTGTGTCTTGCCGACCAACCACTTCACAGTAAAAGTTATTTAGTATCTCTTCCTTAAAAGAATTAAAAATGGATGTACTCATAGATAAAAATTCAGGCTATTGTTTTGGTGTTGAATTTGCAATTCAAATGGCTGAAGACGAAATGTCGACAGGTGAACCATTGTTTTGTTTGGGTGACATCGTTCATAATGCAATGGAGGTTGAGCGCTTGACAAATAAAGGCTTGAAGATAATTGATCGCGAACAGTTAAAGGAATTATCAAACTGTAAGGTACTTATACGTGCACACGGTGAGCCTCCTGAAACATATCAATTGGCTTTAGAAAATAATATTGAATTGGTAGATGCATCTTGTCCTGTAGTGTTAAAATTACAGAACAGAGTTAAAGCATCGTTTGATGCTATTGATTCTAAAGATGGGCAGATCGTAATTTATGGACAGCATGGTCATGCTGAAGTGATCGGTTTGGCTGGTCAGACAGGTGATAAAGCAATTGTTGTAACGTCCGAGCAGGATCTTGACAAAGTTGATTTTACGAAACCTGTCACCTTATATTCTCAAACAACAAAAAGTACACAAGGCTTCTATAAAATGAAAGATTTAATAGAAGAGCGTGTTAAAAATGCACAGCAATCGGTTGACGAAAACTTTGATTACAACGATAGTATTTGCAGACAGGTCTCAAATAGAGAACCTCAGCTTCGAAAATTCTCAAAAGAGTTTGATGTGATTGTTTTTGTTAGCGGCAAAAAAAGCTCAAATGGCAAAGCTTTATACGGTGTGTGCAAGCAAGAAAATGACCGAAGCTATTTTGTAGAAAATGAATCTGAGATTGAAGAATCCTGGATCAGATCAACAGATAGTGTAGGTATTTGTGGTGCAACATCAACACCCATGTGGCTCATGGAGCAAGTTAAAAATTACATAGAGAAGCATTCATGGAATTGAATGCTTCTTTTGCCTAAACTCAGTATATGAAAATATTTCTTCGCTATTTTGTTCAGGGCTTAATGCTTTGGATACCAATATTTATAACAGTATATGTTATTTTTTTTATTTTCAGTTTATTTGATCGTATCATACCTGCATTGTTCAATATTGACTTATCTCCGGGAGTCGGCATTTTAATAGTTGTTGCTTTTGTTACTATTTCCGGAGCTTTAACTTCATTGTTGTTAGTTAAACCTGCTTTTAGTTTTCTGGAACATTATGTCTACAAAATTCCTTTTATAAATATTATTTATTCCTCTTCGAAAGATGTTGTAGGCGCAATTGTAGGTGATAAAAAGAAATTCGATCATCCGGTTCTGGTAAAAACAGGCGGAGATTCCGGAACATGCAGATTGGGTTTTGTTACACGAGATGAATTTAATGTTAAGGGAATGGAAGATATGGTTGCAGTATATTTTCCGCACTCATACAACATCTCCGGGAATGTTCTTTTTGTGCCTAAAACGAGTGTAATGTCTTTAAACATAACGGGTTCAGAAGCAATGAAATTTATTGTTTCTGCCGGCATGACTGGTAACTTAGAAGAAAAATAATCTTCAGTGTTACCAAAATGTTATCTGAATATTTTTTAACTATTAAGTAAAGGTTGGTTGGTAACATTAGCGTAACAATCCCTTCACGTTGTGATAACTCCACGGTAAACATAGGGTAATAGCATACATGTAGCTTTGCATTGTAAAAACAAACTACAATAAAGCTCGTGATGAATACTCTACGTTTTCAAAAATGGTTGGTTCTTTCAGCTGTTTTCATCCTCATTTCATTTACATCCAACGCACAAACAGGTTCAATTAAAGGTACACTAATCGATTCTTCCGCAAGCGAATTGATTTATGGTGCAATTGTCTCTGTGCCTGAAAATCCCAGCATTGGTGCTCAATCAGATTTAGACGGTGTTTTCTTTATCCAAAACATTAAGCCCGGAACATATAATTTAAAAATATCTTATATCGGATATAAAGAAATAATATTAACTGATATTGTTGTTACTGCAGGACAAACAACAGATATAGGAACGGTTAATGTACAGATAGATGAAGAGGTTCCTGTTGTTGAGATCATAGGGCAATCATCTACAAATACTGAAGAGGCGGTTGTTCAGGAGATAAAAGAGAGTGACAACGTAGTAAGTGGTATTTCTGCAGAGCAAATTCAAAAAGGACAAGACAAAGATGCGGCTCAGGTTGTTCAGCGTATTCCAGGTGTAAGCATTGTTGACAATCGCTTTATTATGATCCGTGGGTTGAACGATCGATATAATTCCGTATGGTTGAATAATGCAACAGCACCAAGTAGCGAAACAGACAGAAAGTCATTTTCATTCGACATGATACCAAGCGGTTTGATTGATCGGATTTTGGTTTATAAAACACCTTCGGCTGATTTACCAGGAGATTTTGCCGGTGGTTTTGTTAAAATTTATACAGTCACTCCTAAAACAAAAGTGTTTAACGCAAACGTAGGTCTTGGCTATAGAAATGGAACTACGTTTCAAAGTTTCAATAAAGATAAAAGCCCAACGGATTGGCTGGGTTTTGATAATGGTCAAAGAGCGTTGCCTTCTGATAAGCTAGGCTATGTAAGTGCCAATGGTGTTAGTGATGCAGATTTGAATGCATATGGACAAAGCTTTAATAACAATTGGAAATACAATACAATTAAAGCAATGCCGGATTTTCGTTTTAATACTACATACATCAATAGCTTTGTGCCTAAGAGCGGCGGCCGCGTTGGTGTATTGGGATCTATTAATTATAGTAACTTAAACACCAACTATAATATTAAACGAACAGATACCGATGGTAGTGGTTCTAAAACCCAGTTAAGAGATGACCAGCAGTATACAAATGAAGTGAAAGCTTCTGCGATGTTGAATTTTAGTTACATCATCAATGAAAAAAATAAAATTGAATTCAGGAATTTTTTAAATCAGCAGGGAAGGACTCAAATCACGAACAGAAATCAGTATGATGCCGGCAATACATTAGGAAGAATCCAGTATGCAATGGCATATAGGAGCAGAACAATTTATACTTCGCAGCTAGCTGGTGAACATAAATTCAACAAGGAAAAAACGAATTTAGATTGGACATTAGGCTACGGGTATTCAAGAAAGAATGAGCCGGATTTAAGAAGAGCTTCTTACTATCCAGACCCAAATAACCCAGGTGGACCGAACTTGATCTTATCTGCAAACAATGCAAATGATTTAACAAATGGTGGTAGACTGTATCAGAAGCTTAATGAAAATTCATTTTTGGCATCAGTAAATATTAATCACAAAATAAATAAAAAAGCAGGTAGTGTCGAGCTTGCTGAAGTAGATGCAGGAACGTACAACGAATATAAAGTAAGGACTTTCGATGCGAGAGCATTTGCTTATACACTTCAAGGCCCATCCAAGGGTGGAACATTTTGGAATGATACGTTACAAACCGCACCAATTGATGAGGTTTATGCACCGGGTAATATCGATAACGGAAGGGGATGGACAATCCTAGAAGAAAGCAACCCAACGTATAAATACAATGCATCAAACAGAATGATTGCTTTGTATTTGTCAGGCAAATTTAATATTGGTTCAAAGATTAAATTAATTGCCGGCCTCCGTTATGAAAACAATAATCAATACATCGAATCGGGTCTTAATGGTGCTCCTATAAGTCAAACGTTGGCAACTGGTTTTCTTCTTCCATCAGTAAATCTTTCATATAATTTCTCTGAAAAATCATTACTACGTCTAGCTTATGGAAAGACACTGAACAGACCGGAGTTTAGAGAGTTTGCTCCATTCTATTTCTATGATTTTGATTTCAATGCAGTCAATTACGGATCGCTTTATTTTGGAAAAACGTTGAATGTTTGTCAAATCCAGAATTTCGATTTGAGATATGAAATATATCCTTCTAAAGGCGAAACCGTTAGTTTTGCTCTTTTCTACAAAAGCTTCAAAGACCCTATTGAACAAATAGCTTTAGCAACAAGTGGCGGTGCAGCCTCGGCATTGGCGTATTCATATACAAATGCATTAGGTGCATACAATGTAGGGATGGAAGTTGAGGTTAAAAAGAACCTTGCATTTATCAATGAACGTTTCACAAATTTTGCATTGTTATTTAACGCATCGATCATTAAAAGTGAAGTTTCAATTCCTAAAGATCAATCGGATTACTGGAATGCAAAAAGACCTTTGCAAGGGCAATCTCCTTATATGGTAAACGCCGGCGTGTATTATGAAAATGAAGCACATGGATGGAGTGCATCTGTTTTGTATAACATATTCGGCCCTCGAATTGTAATTGTAGGTAATTCAAATTACCCGGATGTTGTAGAAACACCAAGAAGCACAATTGACTTATCTGTAACGAAACAATTAAGCAAAAGAATGGCATTGAATTTAGGTGCGAACGATATTTTAAATCAATCAATCACATGGGTTCAGGATTACAACCGTGATGGTAAGTATGAAAGAAACGGTGACGACAATAAATTGCTTACTTATAAAAAGGGAAATTATTTCACAGCAACATTAAGACTCAATCTAAGCAGATAGTCTTGTTAACAATTTCCTAATACCCCCTTTAAATTCAGTTCATATTAGAAGTATACTTTTGTTAAAATAAAAAACTATAACAATGAAAAAACATTTTAAGTCACTTGCATTATGCGCTGTACTTATCGCAGTTTTAGGTAGCTGTAAGAAAAAAGAAGATCCAGCTCCTCAAGGAGGATCTTCAAATCCTTCCTCAAGATTAGTTACTAAAAATGTTACTAAAGATACAACATGGACATCTTCTGAAGATATTAGCTTAGGAGGCTATGTATACGTTAAATCTGGCGCTACATTAACAATACAGGCCGGAACAAAAATTGAAAGCACTATCATTCAGTCTGCTCTTATTGTTGAGCCAGGTGCAAAAATTATCGCAATTGGTACTGCTTCTTCACCAATCGTATTTACTTCAGGAAATTCAAATCCTAGACGTGGAGATTGGGCAGGTTTAGTAATTTGTGGTAACGCAATGACGAATAACTATACTTCAACTCAGCCGCTTATTGAAGGTGGTTTAGCTACAAAATATGGTTCTCAAGTAACCGCAAATGAATCAGTAAATGCTGACAACTCTGGAACATTATCATATGTTCGTATTGAGTATGCTGGTTATGCTCCAATCCCTGGTTCTGAATTAAATGGACTTTCTTTATACGCTGTAGGTTCAGGTACTACGATCAATCACGTAGAAGTAATTGCTGCTAATGACGATTCATTCGAATGGTTTGGCGGTACAGTGAACTGCGATCACTTAATTGCATACATGGGCTTAGATGACGATTTTGATACAGATAACGGATATAGCGGACACGTGCAATTTGGTTTAGGTGTACGTTCTCAATACATAGCCGATCAATCAGGTTCAAAAGCATTTGAATCTGATCACGATGGTTCTGCTAATGCAAATGGTCCTCAAACATTGTGTAAGTTTTCGAACATGACAGTTGTTGGTCCTGTAAACTCTATGGGTAACTTAGCAACAAGCGTTGCACCTGCAAAAAATGCTGCTACATATGTTGCTGCTATGCATACAAGAAGAAATTCATCTATTTCACTTGTAAACTCAATTATTATAGGATGGCCAACAGGTATTTTGATTGATGGTAAATCTGGTACATCTGGTGTTACAAATGCGAACTATGTTGATGGAACAAAAGGTGTAATTAAAAACAACATCATTGCAGGTATTTCTAAAAACTTCAAAGCAAACGGTACTTCAGCAGGTACAGATTTAAGAGCGTACGATGTTTGTTCTGTGAAGGAAGGTTTAGGAGATTTAACAGTTGTTGACCCTGTAAAAATCGCTGATTCAACTCAGTTAGCTTGGGCTTCTTATGCAACAGGTCCCAAAACATTTGCTTACAACGTAGTAAATGGAAACAAATATCAATATGATTTTGCTGGAATCTTAGTTAATCCATTCGCTGAGTTCAATCCAAGCACATATGACTTTAGATTAGCGCCTAGCTCTCCGGCAGCTTCTGGTGCTGACTTCACTGGCTTGCCAAGTGATTTCACTACAGTGTCTTATATCGGTGCATTCTCTACAACAGATTGGACTTCAGGTTGGGCTTCTTTCCCAATGACAAACAATCAATAATCTTTTTAAAAATAATTTAAATGAGCTAGTCAGGTTTTCTGGCTAGCTCATTTTACATATACATAAGTTTTATAAAAGCATGAATCGCATTCTCGTTTTCTTCTCGTTACTTATCATTGTGTTTTCTTCTTGTTCAACTAATGATAAAAAATACAAGCCTTCTAATCTTGTTTCAAAAGGTCAGCAGGACTCTATCTTATTCGATATCATACGCTATACCGATGAGCACAGACCCGATTCGGTAACTCTTGAAAATCGCTTTGATCCGAAAAGCGAAGCATTTTTTAAAAGTGTAATGAATAAATATACACTTGATTATTTGTATAAAGACAACGAAGGAACATATTACTATTTTGTCTATAAGCTAGGCAGAGGCGTTGATGACATGTATGTAGGTATTGGAGGAAAATTTAAACTCGGTCCGAATAACGAATTACAAAATTTTGAAGAATCATTTCGAATGTGGAGAATGCTGCACAAAGAATTGAAAGTAAAGGGAAGTGAAGTTTATGCTGATTTCATAAACAATAAGCCTTTGGATCAATATATGAATGATGAGAAGAAGCATTATATTGAATTTCCCAACGAATATGTTGGATACGATATGGACAAGAAAGAATGGAAAGTACTTCAGCTTAGATAAGCAGGCTTCGAGGTAGTTAACAATTCAGTAAAGATTCAATAATATACACGTAGCTATTTGGTAACATTGGAAATGTACCTTTGATACTGAAAACAGAGCTATTCAATTTTTTAATCTTATGGGCGTCAGACGGACGCCCTTATTTTTTTCTCTGTTTTTTACATAAATTCCGATTCAAATAAATCTACACTCTAGCTATTTTCTATCTCGAAAAAATATTGCGACTCATTTTAAATATAGATAAGAGGAAACTTTTCTTTCGAAAACGCAGCAAAAATTTATATCCTTTTATAAAATCAGAAGTAATATACTTTCTTAAGTAAAAATGGCGTGTGCCGTTTTTACTGTGAAGCTTAATATATTCAGGGTCGAAAGAGTGGATACTGTACATGGTAAATAGCTGATAATAGAATACAATATTGTTCAATTACTATTTCCTTATCATTATCATAATCCTAATCTATTATTAATCTCTATGCTGATTTTTATAATAGCATGCATGTTTGTTTATAGTAGTCTTATATACAAGACAACAGAAAGGTTACAATATAAATGAAAAATAATATTGCATTGAGAAGTAAAGGCATAAAAAAAGTCTTCCGTTATAACGGAAGACTTTTTTTAAGAATATGTGTTAAGCTATTATAATTGCGCATCAATTTTTTGTGCCAATACAGATTTAGGAACAACGCCAACTTGTTTGTCAACGATCTCGCCTTTTTTCAATACCAACAATGTAGGGATAGAGCGAATACCAAACTTAGCTGATACAATCGGGTTCTCATCTACATTCAATTTTGCAATTACTGCTTTTCCAGCATATTCACCAGCAAGTTCTTCAACTACTGGTCCAATCATTTTACAAGGTCCACACCATTCAGCCCAGAAATCTACTAATACTGGTTGATCTGTATTGATTATCTCTTCAAAGTTCGCGTCTGTTATTTCTACTGCTTTTCCCATAATTGAAAATGTGTTAACTGTATAATGTAAACTTAAGCAAATTTTAATAAAAATAGTTCCTTATGCTCCGATTTTGTAGCTCACCCCATCCAGCTTGGTCAGTTCCTCCAAAAACACATTGTTGGGATCAACTCTATAACT
>Ga0247817_10002130_pt1 | contig 10220 bp, 4 predicted proteins | sample UWRJL212509R1_FD_178010 | JGI IMG/M metagenome (GOLD analysis project Ga0247817, IMG submission 178010) | Plant litter microbial communities from Arlington Agricultural Research Station in Wisconsin, United States - UWRJ-L212-509R-1 | ecosystem: Environmental > Terrestrial > Plant litter >... | reverse complement strand
AGGTAATTTTAGCTTTAAAAAGTTTACGAAGTTAGTTACTAAATATCTTAAAGCTATATTTTACGAGATAAAACTTACTTACGTCCTTTAATAAGCCTAAAAGTTTTAATCCTTCCGTTTTTATATCGTTTAACAAAATGGTTCTGTTCTAAAAAAAAGTATACTCTACCCTATACTTAGCTTTGTAAAAAAAATACTCCCGAACGTAAATCGAACTCGCTACCTCTCGCCTCGTTGTTACCTTGCCGGCCTATTAGAGTAGACTAAACTACGAAACCCTTATCAGTAGTACCAAACCTTAATTATAAGCGGGGATAAAAGGCTAGCCGTAGGAGCTGCTCGCTCCTACTACTCTTCCTTCCTCTATCGTACTAACTATTCTATCCAGCACCTTAAAATTACCACCTATTACATCGCCTATACTACTAAGTATCGTAGGTATCTCCTAATTACTACCAATCTTTACCACTAACCACCTTTAACCAAATACCTAAAGTAAGAGCCCCAGTTTATAGCGACGTTATAACAACTATTATAGTAAAGCGGCCGGTTCTTTTGAAAGAATAAGCCTTAGTAATTCGGTATTACCTCCTAGAAGGCCCGAATATATTAGTCGAGCTCCTCGATAACGAGGAACTCTTAGCTGTCGTTAACGACGGCTATATCTTATCTAGGATAAAGAGGAAGGAACTAAAGAAGGGATTCTTAAAGGATGTAAGACGTTTTTACGAGGTAGATAATATTATAAAGGTTTGGATCAATTAGGTAATCCGAATAAGGAAGTTCGTAGAGACGTATTAATTAAATAATTAAATCCTTCGCGCTGATAAGTATATTGTTATATCTATATTAAAGGATACCTAATGTCGTTTAATAGAATAGTTCTGTTTTAAAAAAAAGTATACTCTACCCTGTACTTAGCTTTGTAAAAAAATACTCCTAACGTAAATCGAACTCGCTACTTTTCGCTTTTATATCGCTGTTATTGCTTTACTGGTACTACGAAACCCTTATCGGTAGTACCGAACTTTAATTACGAGCGGGGATAAAAGGCTGGCCGTAGGAGCTACTCGCTCCTACTACTCTTCCTTCCTTTATCGTACTAGCTATTCTATCTAGTACCTTAAAATTACTACCTATTATATCGCCTACGTTATTAAGTATCGTAGGTATCTCCTAATTACTACTAATCTTTACCGCTAACTACTTTTAACAAGATACCTAAAGTAAAAGCCTCGGTTTATAGTAATACTACAATAACTATTATAGTAAAGCAGCCGGTTCTTTCGAAAGAATAAGCCTTAGTAATTCGATATTACCTCCTAGGAGGCCTAAATATGCCCGTCGAGCTTCTCGATAACGAGGAACTCTTAGTTATCGTTAAAGACGGCTATATCTTATCTGGGATAGAGAGGAAAGAACTAAAGAAGGGATTCTTAGAGGATATAAGACGTTTCTATAAGGTAGATAATACTATAAAGGTTTGGATCGACTAGGTAATTTAAATAAGGAAGTTTGTAGAGACGTATTAATTAGATAATTAAATCCTGTTAAGACTTTACGTTAATAAGTATATTACTGTATCTGTATTAAAGGATACCTAGTATAATGCCTGATTGTACTATGCCTGATTATATTATACTTAATTATACTATGCTCGATTGTATTATGCCCGGTTATATTATACCTTAATTATCCCGATTGTTTCTATAAAGCCTTATATTAGAGGATACTTAATATAATACCCGATTATACTATACCTAACTATATTATACCCGACTATACTATGCCTAACTGTATTATACCCGATTATATTATACCCCGATTATCCCGATTGTTTTTGTAAAGCCTTATACTAAAACTTATACTATAAACCTATCTAAACGTTTAACGCCTTAATTAACTATTTATATAACGAGTATTATAACTACTAGGTAACGGATAAAGTTATCGAAATATTTAATAACTTTAAGCTTAAAATAGATAAGGATTATAATACGTTTAAGAATAATTTTATTAAACTTACTAATAAACGTAAACTCCGCTGCTTTAAGTAAAAGGGAAAGTTTAAATACCGTCTCCCTATATTACTTTAGGTTAGCCTAGTAATAACGTATTATAACCCTTTTATTAACTTCGAAACCTACGCGCGTACCGGCGTAAATATTATCTTTTCCTATAAATAAGCTTATACTAAGCGTAAAAAGGAGAAAGCTAAAACTAATAAAAATAGTTCGACTTAGTAGCCTTCGAACAATTCTCGTAAAAGCCGCGGTAACTATAATAACTAACTAAGTAACGTCCTTTTAACCCCGACGATTACCTTTACTAGTAGCGTTACCCCTAGTAAAAAAGAGTTAGATAAAGACGAGGTAGCTAAGTACGTCTGTAAAGGTCGTTACTTTAGCTACTATAAGACTAAGTATATACGCCGCGATTACCTTAAGAAAGCTAAGGATAGGGAAGCCTACGTTAATAAGATTATAAAAGAGATAGTAGCTAGGCGTAAAAAGCTAAGTAAGGCTATTACTTTTATAAGTTCTAACTCGGAAAACTAAGTACCCTAAGGTAAATAAACTTCTTTTTAGGGAAAGTATTAGTAAAGGTTATAATAAATAGTATAAATAGAAAAAACGGATTTATATTACGGTTATTAAAAGTAAAATAGTTTTATATCTCCGTTATAATAGCTAATAATAAACTTTTAGTTACTATTAAATATACTTTCGTTAATATAAGAGCGAACGCGTACCTAATTATTAGCTAATCTTTTACTATTAAGTTAGAGAAGCTACTATAATTAAAAGTAAATAACTACTTCGAACCCGCTTATATAATAGGATTTAATTATAAGAACGTTTAAAAGATTAATAAAGCTTTTAAAGGTAACCTTATCGTTTAATAATAAACTTATTATAATAAATAAATACTAGTACTTAATACTTTTTATAATCTAATCCTTAGCTATAAATAGTTAAATAAGTAGGATATTTAGCTAAACTATAAGTAATAACGCTTAATTTACTTAAAGAAGTACCTTCCTAACTTTACTTATTAGACTACTATCTTTATAGATTAAGCTAACAATCTCCCTATATCCCTACGTTTCGAAAAGGATATACGTTACCAGGAAAAGAAGATAAACGAGAAGGATAAATATTAAAAGGAGAACTATAAGCTTTATAAATAAGTTATAGTAAAAGTTAAAGAACTTAAGGTAACTATAAGATAAAAGGCGAAACCCTTACTAGAAACGAAACTATAATAACTTATAAAGATTCTTCCAGTATAGGGCTTTATAGAAACAATCGGGATAATCGAGGCATAATGTAATCGGGTATAATGTAATCGAGTATAGTATAATCGGGTATAATATAATCGGGTATAGTATAATTAGGTATTATACTAGGTATCCTTTAATACAGTAATATACTTATTAACGTAAAGGTATACGTATCCTTTATACCCTCTACTATTTTAAAAAGTTCTCTAGGCCGGATTTAATTATCTAATCAATACATCTCTACGAACTTCCTTATTCGGATTACCCAGTCGATCTAAACCTTTATAGTATTATCTACCTCGTAAAAACGTCTTACATCCTCTAAAAATCCCTTCTTTAGTTCCTTCCTCTCTATCCTAGATAAGATATAGCCGTCCTTAACGATAGCTAAAAGTTCCTCGTTATCGAGGAGCTCGACGGGCATATTCGGGCCTCCTAGGAGGTAATACCGAATTACCAGGGCTTATTCTTTCGAAAGAACCGGCCACTTTACTGTAATGGTTATTATAGTATCGCTATAAACCAGGGCTTTTACTTCGGGTATCTTATTAAAGGTAGTTAACGGTAAAGATTGGTAGTAATTAGGAGATACCTACGATACTTGGTAACGTAGGCGATGTAATAGGTAGTAATTTTAAGGTACTGGACAGAATAGCTAGTACGATAAAGGAAGGAAGAGTAGTAGAAGCGAGTAGCTCCTACGGCTAGCCTTTTATCCCCGCTCGTAATTAAGGTTCGGTACTACTGATAAAGGTTTCGTAGTACCGGTAAGGTAGTAATAGCGATATAAAGGCGAGAGGTAGCGAGTTCGATTTACGTCGGGAGTATTTTTTTATAGAGCTAAGTATAGGGTAGAGTACACTTTTTTTTAGAACAGAACCATTCTATTAAACGATATAAAGATTCTTTAGAAAATATATTACTATAAATAAGTTTAATAATAAAACCTAATTACTAAAAAATAATACGTAATAAAGGATAAACTATTTAACGATTTTAAGCTAAAGAAAAAGGTTTTCTAATACTTACTAAAGAAGAGGACGCTAAATACTTATCCTTTTTACAAAAATTAAAGACTATATTACCTTTCTTAAGGATAGTTTTAATATAAAAAATAACCTTTAAACATCGTTATTATAAAAGTTTAATCGTTCCTTATATTTGTAAACTATACCTATATAAGCGTTACTAACCTATACGAAATCGACTACTTCGTCGAGGATAAACGTTAGTAAAAGAAGGGATTAAATAACGATAAAAAGGCTTTTTATTAAAAAGTTTTAAAAAAGGTCCCTTTAAAATACTATTAATATCTCGACGTATTTAGTAAAGCCGTCTTAGATTAGTTATTATTATTCTAACTAAAATATAACTATAAGATCGAACTTATCGATAAGGTAAGACCAGAGGACTTCAGCTTTAGCCCTTTATATAAGATAACTATAAACGAGCTTAAAGCCTACTAGAAATATATTATAAAGAACTTTTATAAAAGTTTTATCGAAAGTAGTAACGCTTTATAAGTAACCCTTATCCTCTTTATATTAAAGGTAAATAGTAGACTTTAGTTTTACGTTAATTACTATAAGCTAAACGTTATTATAAAGAAGGACTAGTACCTACTTCCCTTAATTAATAAGACTTTAACTTAGCTAGCTAAGGCTAAGATCTTTATTAAGATCGATATCTAGTAAGCCTTTTATAAGATTAAGCTTAAGCTAGATACGATTAACTTAATAACGTTTAAAACGAGATATAAAGCGTATAAATATAAAGTATTACTATTTAAATTAACTAATAATCCTGTAACCTTCCAGCGGTTTATTAATAGTATCCTTATAAAGTATTTAAACGACTTCGTAAATATATATATCGATAATATCCTTATTTATTCCGATAACTTAAAAGAGTATTAGATCTACGTTAAAAAGGTTTTTACTAAATTAAAAGAAGTAAGACTTTAAGCCGATATCGATAAGTATAAGTTTTATATTACGAATACTAAGTACCTTAGTTTTATTATAAGTATTAATAGCTTAAAGGTTAACTCCGAAAAGATCGAAGCTATTAAGGACTAAAAGACCTTTAAGTCTTTACAAGGTATATAGTCGTTCTTAGGCTTTTATAACTTTTATTATAGATTCGTTAAAGACTACGGACGTATAGTACAGCCGTTAAATAACCTAATAAGGAAAGGCGAGACGTTTAGTTGGAATAAGAGATATTAAAACGCTTTTAATAAGCTTAAACTCCGCCTTTTAACTATACTAGTGTTAATATACTTCCGTTACGATCGTAATATAAAAGTTAAGATAAACTCCTTAAATAACGTTATCGTTAAAGTTTTATTATAGCTAGTTAATAAAGACTAGTACCTTATTTCCTACTTCTCGGAAACTATATATAGCGCTAAGATAAACTATCCTATTTACGATAAGGAACTTTTCGCTATAGTAAAAGCTTTAATTTACTAGCGTATAAAGCTAGTCGAGCTTAAGAGATTATTCTTTATAATTACAAACTACGAAGCCTTTAAGTATTTCTTAACAAAGAAACTTCTTAACGTATAATAAGTAGGATAGGTAAAGTTAATATCTTAATACTATTTTACTATTACGTATAAACTAGGACGTAATAATATCGCCGTAAATACGTTAACGCGTAAGTTCGAAGATTTAAAAACTCTTAAAGCCTGTAAGGAAGCCTATCGTACAATCTAAATCTTTTAATAGGTTTTTAAAATAGGGGAGGGTAATATATATACCGCCTTAATTAACTCGATTACTATTATAAGACCTACCGAGATTTATATCCTTTACAAAGATATTAAACCCGTTAACGATTTAAGGTTTATTTTAATAAACTAAGTTTTAGAAATATACCGAAAGGACTTCGAACTAAAGCGTTACTATAAGAAAGCTTGTTATAGCGATAACTACTTTTATATTAATAATAGCTTGTTAATAAAATTCGGTAAGTTAGTAGTACTAAAGATTAATAATCTCCGTACTAAGCTTATTAAGGAAATTTATAATAGGTTAATAATAACTTACCTAGGCTGGAATAAAACTAGCCGTTTACTACGAGATCGATACTAGTAGTTAGGTATAGCTAAAGATTTTAATTAATACGTCGTTAACTATATAAATTATCGCTTTACGAAAGCGTTACAAGATAAGATACCTAACCTTTTTAACTTAGTTCCCCTACCGCTAAAAGGCTAACGCCGTTTAATAATCGACTTTAATAAGCTTCCTAAAGATCGATACGGATATAATAACTTATTTATAATAATTAACTAGCTAACTAAAAGCTTATAGTATATCCCTTATATAAAAAAAGTAACTGTTAAGGTAGCCGTTAAGCTATATTACGAAGGCCTATACCGTATCTTTAGTTTACTAAAAGAGATTATCTTAAATCGAAACTTTTAATTCGTCTCTAACTTTACTAACGAATTATTTAAGATCCTTAGTATTACTTAAAAGCTTTCCTTAGTAAGTTATTTTTAAACTATTAGCTAAATCGAGAATATAAACGAATAAATTAACTAACGCTTAAAGCCGTTCGTTAACTATTATTAAGATAACTAGTTTAAAGCGATCCCCGCCCTTAACGTAATGTAATAAAGTATACTATACGACTTAACTAACGTAAAGCCGTACAAGGTATTAATAGGCTACCCTATACCGCTTATATTTAACTAGTAAGATAGAACGGACCTTACTTAACGTATACTTAAATATAAGAAGGTTAATAGATAATAAGCGTAGGAAATCGCTTAGTATATCTAAGGATACGTTAACTTCGCTAGGAACTTTATCTTTAAAGCGTAGGCTATATAAGCGAAGTAAACGAATAAGTACCGTCGTAAGCCTAACTTTAGCGTTAACGATAAAGTTTTTATTATTAAATAAATAAAACTAACTAATTAACCGAGCTATAAGCTTAACTATCCTTTTATATAGCGATAGTACGAGATCCTTAAGAAGGTTAGTAAAGTTATTTTTCGTTTAAAGATACTACTAGAATATAAGGGAACCGATACCTTTTATACGGACCGTTTAAAGCGGTATCTAAACAGCCCTTTATTAAGTTAAAAGGTAGAGAATCCGGAAAATAAGATCCTTAAAGAAGGTAGTAATACTAAATAGGCCGTAAAGAAGATCCTTATTAGTAAAGTTACCTATAATAAGCTCCGATACTAAGTTTAATAATAAGGATATAACTACGACGATAGTTAGTACTTTACTAACGACTTTAAGAACGTAGTAATAAAGCTTAAAAAGTTTTATATAACTAACCTAAAATAAGTAAGGCCGTTAGTAAGACTCGACTAATAGATCGAAGTAGTACTAAACGACTAGTTCGCGGAGGATTACGTTAATAACGAAAAGGCTATAACCGTAGGAAAGCTGTTAAGGAGGTTAACGCGTAAGAAGTAATAGAATATAAGGAGGATTAACGATCTTAGAGATCTCGGATAAAGGACTTAGAGCGAATTCGCGGCGAATTTGTTTCTTTTCCGAAACTTACGGACGAGTCTCGCCGGAGGGGGGGGGTTGTTACGGTATATAGCGCCGCCTACCTATTGTAGCCTTAGAACTATAGTAGCTGTTAGTACCTAAGGACCCCTTAAGTATACAGGCCACCCTACGCGTTATACTTTATCGCGTAGCCTACGCTATTTAATTCCTCCCTTCTTCTTTTCTATAGCTTTAGATTCCTATAGATAACTTCTATTCTCCAGAGAACCCTTATTTCCTGTTGTAACTAGTCGATTCCCCTCACAGTAGTAAAAGTTACATAAGCAGCATCGCGTTTATTTCTATTATCTTAAGGTATTAGAGCCTTTCTCCTTAGCATATTAGGCAGGTAGGATAGTGGTGATACGTTAATTTACACCACTCTTTAGCTACTGCGTGCCTATTACTGTAATATCGGACGCTTTAAAGGTACGGCCGGTACGGTCTAGTTACGGCTCCGCCGCCCTGTACATCCAAAGTATCATTAAAAGGCGAAAATCATCCCTGGGAAAGCCGCTGTCACCCGCGACTTTAACTCCCCACAGCCCTATCTAGGATAATTATACGGGCTGGCTGCCGGAAAGGAGCGGCAGTAGCTGCATACACTGCCGCCTGGGGGCATATCCCAAAGGTTAAGTTTACCTTTATATACGACCTTGGCGGTACCTTTAACCTCTTTTTCGGCTCCCCGGAGTCGTAGGCTAAGGCAGGCGGCCTTAGTAAGCTTAAAAGTAACCACCTCCCTGTCTGTCTATAGCTCCCCGGCCATTAACTCTTCCCCCAGCCTCTGTTATCGCCCTGCGTGCTACTGGCACGCAAGGAGGACTATACGGCGTCTCCTAGGGCAGGGCTCCGGTAACTGCAGCTATATTATGCAAACAACCAGCCAATGGAGGTGCTAGGTTGCGACCGGATCCTTCTCGTGGCAAGCGGTATTAGCATTACAGGCGTGCTCCCGTGGGCGTACAGCTATTAGAACATCGAGCTTGCCTGGGGTATTTCTGAGTCGGCCTAACCCTTGGTGGAAGCAATTAAGCTTAGTGGAAATGCTGGTAAGGAGGTACGGGTTGGGAGACGATTTAACGTGGTCGAGCTGATTGAGAGGGAGGCGGATGCAGGCAGGGATCGTGTTGGTGTTGTAGTTTCTGGGCTTGGCAGGCTTTGTAACGATGTCAGAGCTGCTGTCGTAGCAGCGGGGAGGAAGGGGAAGACTGTCTTTAAGTTGGAGGTTGATGTGTATTCGTGGTAATGGTGGGCTCCTAGCTGGGGCAATTGTTCTGGTTTGAATAGTTGTTGGGTTGGTGGTATTATAAGTAAGAAAATATTAAGTGATATCCAGTCTCTCAAACTCCAAGACCCCAGTCTCAGCCATTGCCACTGCCTGTCCCGTCATCAACCCATGTACGTACGACTCTCCAAGAATGACATTTCGCTCTTCATCGGCCCTCAGTACGAACGGTACATCCAGCCCACGGACCACCCAAATCTGATCCCCTGGCTTTGCGGTCCTCGGGACAAGGGCTAATCTCGCTTCCTCTGTAATGGCGAAGAACCTCCCCGAAATATAGACCGAGAGAGTATGCCAGAAGGCTATGGCCTCAGCATCTTCAGGATCCTCAAGGTCATCACTATTCGTGCCCGTAGTTTGTGATCCGCTAACCGACTCACGCCTTATTTGATCCTTTCGACCCAAGGCGATAAGATGGGACAACCCAACCAAATTGCTGTGTTTTTCAGAATACCGCTTCCCTGCACACATCGTTTCTGTGAAAGCAGAGTGGACGGCTGTTTCGCTCAGGCAGTTTGGCAACGAGATGGTTTCAAGGTCCTCCACTAAATAGCTCAGAAAGTCCTCCAGGCCGAGTGCAGGATATGCAACTAGACTGTCAGTATCGGAAAAGCCAAGCTAATAGTTTGCGTGATAATACTCGTGGAATCTGAAACACTTTCGAATAGCATCGGCCCTGACACCGAGGAGCTTTAGAGACGTCCCCTCAATGGTAGGTGGGCACTCCGGGTGGGCAGGGCCACCTGCGGCTGAAAATCACACCATGAAGGGCGCGAGATATCGTTGAGTTTGGCAGCAATATGCCAACGTACCGCCCACGATGGGTACCCGTCAGCTAGGCTCTCGCGCGTATGCTCAACCGCCACCAAGAACCTCGGACCCACCGTTTTGAAAAAGAGCTTCGTAACTTTGACATAAAGCTCGTTCACATCGTCGGTGTAGTCCGGGTCGATAATCAGCCGCTCACCGTCTTCGGCCCGGGCAGAAGGGTGGCCAAGAAAGGCGTATATGCGGTCCCTAGGATCGCTACACGAGAGCAGCGAAGCGTGGTCTAGCAAGTCGAAAAATAACTGTTTTGTGCGACGAATCTGGGCATACGAAATTTCCCTTTTTGTACCTCGCC
>Ga0247817_10002128_pt1 | contig 10223 bp, 4 predicted proteins | sample UWRJL212509R1_FD_178010 | JGI IMG/M metagenome (GOLD analysis project Ga0247817, IMG submission 178010) | Plant litter microbial communities from Arlington Agricultural Research Station in Wisconsin, United States - UWRJ-L212-509R-1 | ecosystem: Environmental > Terrestrial > Plant litter >... | reverse complement strand
GTCGTCGCGGTGGTGCGCGGTTCTTGGGGGCCGAAGAGAGCGGCGGAGATCAGGATGACCTATGTGCTTACCGGTTCGAGGGCGAGGCTCAACGAGCGTGCTTCAGGCTTGCAGGAGGCAGAGCGCGATACCAGCGAAGGGCATCGGGAGGTTAAGAAGGATTTTTGCCGGTACCACACCCACTCAGCGTCGTCCAGTGCACGGCGTCAAGTCGACAGGGAAGGCCGAACAAGCGCTCCGTGTGGCCCGATGCAATCGGTTTTTCCTCACGGGTTGTCAGGGGCGATTCTGCAGGGCCTCCGCTGCGTCCAGGAGTTCAGTGGTGCCCACCGCCGTCTCTCTGGTTGAAGTGGGGCGCTAACCACCCCCTCCCCTGCCGACACTTTCCTTTCAGCGCATCGACGCAGACACGGCAGGGCAACCACGGCGAAGCGACACCGCAAAACCGCCCGGGACCAGGGCTTTTAAGCGCTGTCCGGCGTCGGGCGGGATGGCTCGACGCTGCCCGGGTTGTCTCGAGCAAAATGTTTCTCCTTTCGAACCTCTTGTTCACGGGGCTACCTAGACTTGCCCAGCCATTGAACAGGTTCCTTGTTCTGGAGTTCTTGTCCGGACTCTTGACAGTGACTTCTATCATCCATCGACCTATGGGGAAAAGTCTCCATGCAACTGCACAGCAGCAACCGCGCCTACCTGCCTAGCCTGGTGCAGGTCATGATCCCGCTGCCACCTGAGCTGCAGTGACCTGCCAGCCTGCATCCCGTTGCCATGGAGGCCAGTGCAGTTTGACTTGGTCGCCGACTGGCCAAGTGGAGAAAATGGACGCACAATGACGAGCAATGGGAACCCCAGGGAGAGATTCCCAGGCGATGTTCACCGTGGCCTTGAATTCGACTTTCAATGGCAAGACGGACGGCACTTTTAACACCTTGAAATATCCACCCATCCTCTGCCTCCAGGTCGGCATCCCCCGTACCAAATGCCACTCGGCACAAGAAGCCATCGCTGGGTGTCGACAGCTTTGCTTCGGCCCACCTACCGCCCGCCAAGGCGCTCTGTCCAAGTGTCCATGTCCTGGCAACAAACTTCATTCTACCCACCTATACGTCAAAGCGGTGAATGATGACCGGATACCCTTGGGTAAAAATCAGAAAAAAAGAATCCTCTGCGCCGGGTCAGCATGGCGAGGAAACAATGAGCAATTGACTCTCCAAAGGGCCCCGTCAAATCACCCGACAGCAGTCTGGTGCTCGAAAGAGAGTCCAGACTGCAAGCCTTGACCTGCTCGTCGACTCCCCACAGCCGCCCTGGCCTCAACCAGCCCTGCGAGCAAGCGGCTGAGACGCCCGGCTCGCCAGCAGGGGTCTGCAATGGTTTGTTTCGCAATCGGGGTCGGCAGCGAATGACTGTTTCGGAGACCATTTCCAGCGTTGCAGCTGACGGCACAGCGGATAAAGGCTCTTTAAGGCGCTGTGTTTGCTGAGTTTGGCGCTGTCGTCTCGCCACAATGGGAACCCTCTGGGACGATCCGGCCTCCACGGACGAAATGAGCACCGTGCCGGTCGGCCATTAAAATCCAAGTCTCGAGGAATGGCGACGTTTCGACAGAATGGTCTTCATGGAATCCGCCAGCTCGCCAATTCCTTCGTCCACGTGTCGCTCGCTTGAGATTCACGCTTCGCGGGTGATTAAAGTCTCAGACCCCTGGGGACTTTGAGAGCATAGCGCTCGGCATCGCGAGCCGTTACAATCCTCGGGCCTCGTCTGTGCTCACCGGCGATTTTCCCCCACGTTTTAATGTTTTGAGTCTTTGACGGCTAGGACTTGGGGACGCGCCATCTCGGTGACAGGAGGACTCGGGCATTGTGGCCGCAGCTCAAAGACAGCCTCAATCCACCTCGACCAAGACGTCAAGACTCGGAATCTTAAAGTGAGCTGCACCACCAATATCAATTCGACGATGGCATATGAAAGACCCCGGTCATTATGGCGCCAGGATCCTTGTTTGTGCTTTTCTCACTGCCACTCGAAGCCTGGGTTTCGACTCTCCCCTTTCGAGCCGTGACTTTTCTCCGTCGTCATTGGCCAGCCTTCCGGCCTCGGCGACATTGCTTTGTGCCCTGCGCATTCTCACTGGCCTTTCGCAAACTGTCGACTCCTTCCCGAACCTTCCCTCACAAGAGAAAGGATGGCCAAAGCCCCAACATGCTGAGCGGGGAAGTCAGAGAGGGCGTCACGGGGGCCTGGTACCGAGACGCGAACAGGTATCCGTGCAGTCCTGTTGAGCGAACCGCCAGAACGGAGATATTAAATTTGGAATATATCACGCTCCCGCGCAGAAATGCGGCATCTCTGAACCAAGAGTTGGCGGCCATGACCAGACTCGGTTACGGTGAGGATCGATTCGCATCAAGCCTGGAAATAGCTCAAGGTCAGCGGCCGGGTAAACAACCGACAGCCCAATCCCCAGGCTCTCCTCGTTGGGGGACGTCATGGGAGGAGTTGTGGAGGTGAGAGACCCCCAACGGGGTAGTGTCACATTTTCCAAGGCTGAGCAAGATCTCACCCAGATAGCGGCTTGTCGCTCGTCACCACCTGCCAATCCTCATCAAGCATCGCATCGTCAACCCTGCTCTTGCGCCATCGATCGGGCAAACGCAATGGCGCGAGAGATCCTGAGATCCTCAAGCGCGGGCTTTGTTTAAAACCAAAGCTCTATGCGAAGAACTCTTCAGTCGATGACCTCTATCCATGACGATGTTTGTTTACATGGCCAGCTCTGCAGCACACCCCGCCGCCGAGAGCATTGCCCGACCCACCGCGTTATGCTTCACAAGCTCACCGCCTCCGCATGTCCTGCAGTAGCCGGGATCCATACAGCTACGTGCAAGTGACCCGCATGATATGAGGCCGCCCTCAGCGAAACCGACCGCAGCATCGCGATGCCCGGACGGCCCAATGGCGACGCACGATGAACGTCTGGGCACAGCTCCAAAGCAGCATCAGCGGTTCCAGCAGACGCAGATCCAAGCTTCCCCTCCCCCGCGCGGTAGCACGAACCTCAGCTCGCTCAGTCATGTCAGGGCAGCTCCTTTTTGCGGAGCAGGTTTCTGCCAAAGAAATCCCTCGAGCCGCCGGAGAGCGGGGATGGCGCCTCCCGTATCTCTGGATCCCACGCAGGCACACCACGTGCTGCCGATAAGGAGGATCAGACGGCGGCACAATGGACGCTTCCCCTCAGCTGCACGGATCTCTCGGTGTTTGAGGTCCTGCACCGAAGAAGGGACAAGAAGAGGAGGCATGGCAACGCTGCGGCACAGGAGGGCGGGGGGGCTTGGTAGCAGGTTGAAGGAGCCAGAAGAGGGGTCCAACAACAGCATTGATCGTGCGCGGTAGTTGGGGTGGTTTGGTTGCCCGGACGGGAGCCGGGGCCGGGGCGGGCAAGAAGCGTCGCGGTGGAAAGTGCATTTTCTCCCCCCGCGATGCGACGACGGCGCACGCCGCGGTTGGGAAAGGTAAACAAAGAGATTGCAGGACGACGCGACCTTGCGAGCTTGGCGTCGCGTCAGCGTGTTTGGGGTAAACAAAATTCGGAGACCGCGGTGGGCCTAGCGCGGGGTAGCTTCGCCCTGGCTGCAACACACGCGGTCACATGACCTGCTGTATTCCGCTCTGGGAACCAGGTGGTTTGGGATGGGGGGCCATCCCGGTTTCTTCTTGATTGGCTTTTTTTACGACCCTGGGAAATGACAGTCGGGACTCGGGAGGGCCTTGTTTCTGGGGCGGAACATCTCGGGCTGGGCTGACGAGCTGGAGAGCTGATGGTTCATGCCGTCAAGCCAGGAATCTTAGAAAAGAATGGCCGAAGACGTGAAGCACACCTTTCACTGCATTGGTATTTTTGTTGCCTGCCCCCAGAATTTCACCATTCCCACACCTTCAGGCGGCAGCGGTCGTTAGGCTGACGAGAATATTGGCTGCGCAACCCCCAAAGCGGGTTGGGTGGCTTTCAGGCGAGATAAGACCGCCTCTTTTCGAGGTCTCGACCCGCTCGGCGCGGGGTGATTCTTCGCGGAAGTAAAACCCGCGGAAGTGGCGTCACGGCCGGGGCCGGGGGGTCCGGATCTGGATCCCACACGTGGCCCGTGGCTCCCTAGCGGCTCTTCCGAGGGTCTATTCAATGTCAACATTCCTGATGTCGGTGGAAGAACGAGGACCAATTTGGCGGTGGCATGCTGCTGCTTCTTTAAAACCAAGGCGGGGGCTCAATGGCATGTTACCGGTCCGTCTTTTTGTCGATGTTTGAGTTGTACGGGCGGATGAAGAGGGGTTCCGGCATCTTAAAGAGTACATCCCACCTGGCCGCCGCCACTCCGGCGGCTTGTCACGGTCGCCATTCCGGGTCCCCTTCGGGCGTTTGGGAGTTTCGCCGATGCAGGATGCAAGTATCGCTGTTTCCTGGACGGCGTGCCGCGAGAGACCCGCCGTGGTTCCCACCGTGGTGGTCCACGGTTGAGGGAGGAATGGCTGAGCTGTTTGATGCTCCTGAAGCATTTGTATCAAGCCCCTGCCATCGAGCAGATTGACGCCATGGGTCGTGGGGTGCGATGATGCCTATCCGCCGCCGCCGCCCTGTCACCATTTATCCCGTCCATCGATGGTATCACGGAGGGCAGCTTTCTACCCCATCCTTTGTTCACCTGGGCCTGACGCGTCTTTTTCCGCGACCCAAGGTAAGTACCTGTCTCCGCCAGTGGGTCATGGCGTCCGCTTATATGTTTCACAATGATCAGTGTCGCAGAGGTAGGTAGCATTTGTACGACAACGCAGATCTATTTACGCTGGGGGCAACCGGCAGTTGCGATAGGGAACCGTTGGATGGTTGTTAGTAGGGCCGTCTCCGTTTTGCATGGGGGGTCGAGATGATGGCACCTCAAGTTCAACCACGTATTTGCCGGCTTTGGGATGAGAGTACCTAGGCAATCGGCCTCGCTCAGAGCTTGACACGAACGTTATCCTGAGTCTCACAATTGCTGGTTGTGCCAAAGGGAAACCCCAGCGAAATTTGGATCCAGATGTGTCTTAGTGTTCAGACAACTCAGATGTCACAGCTTCTACTTGTCAATATTTAGAGACAGGGTCTTATCTGAGTGTGTTAAGTGCCCCAACATTGCGGTTGTTTTAGTTCCTGCAAATTGAGAGCAGAAGGAAATCTACACAGGTCACTTGCGCAGAGTACCGTGTCAGAATATATATAGATGAACGGTTTCCACGCTGCTTGCCCATCTCGAATAAAATGATGTCCCACTTGTATCTGATGGCAGAAGAGCATCGTACTGGTTGATGGGGAGGTGGTGGAATCTTATATGGTACGCAAAAAATATTTGTCGCCCAATGGGCTGACTCGGAGAGCGACTCAACCCCTTGGTCTCTCGATGTAGTTGACGATCTTGTATTGTGTACAGACATGGCCATGCCATTAAATGTGCATTACGCAGTAAATACGGTTAAAGATTGCATCTACACCTACAAGTTGGGTGTCATGGAAGACCCTTTTCTTCCTAGATTTCAACAGCTGCCGCGGGAGATGTAACAAGAATATTGGGCTTTAAACTTAAACATAATAGCACAAACAGCCGGACACCAATGGACTGGGATCCGAAAGTGCCAGGCCGCAATGGCATGCCGCAAGTACGTACTGGAAGTCCTACCTGATATGGATTCCTCTTCGGTGCTTCACTATACCTAGAAGCTGTTCTGGATATCATCTTTCAGCTCTCGAAATCTTAACCATCCGGGTTGTCCCCAAGCAGTGGCTTCATCCCTGGTATGAGCGCGCTAATCTTTTTGATTGTCTGTGGCCAGCCTTCTTTTTGTGTGTTCGTCTTTCCGCTTGGCTGGGCTATGGGAGTTGGTATCTTGCCATGCCTACCTGGTCCGCCACGTTCTCCCGGCAACCTAATATTGTTTCCGGCTCCAGTCTTATGAGGAGCAGGCATCAGAAGCAACCTGGAACCCTTACACATTATAGAAAATTGAGATCCACAATGTAAAGATTCTAGAATGCCCCAAAAGTCATATGGTTCTTGGTGGGATGTGGATCGACCCTGGAGCATATCATCGTGGGGATTCCCGATTGTCGCAAGGAAACCCTCTTGTCAACTGACAGGGGTAGTGGTAGTTGTTCCGTTCTTAATTTATGCCAGATAACAGTCAGAAAGAATAGTAATCAAGCATTGAGCGGACAATTTTCATGGTGGAGAATGGTGGAGACTGGGTTCCTCTCTGCAAGCTTTTTCTGCAGGGGACTTGGAGTCAACAACAAGACTCAGGGGCCACAATATGCAACAATCGGTGCGGCCCCTGCTGCAGTCCCGTCAACGAATATGCACCTACCTACCAATCTCGACCCCTACTCCGGTTGAAGCGGCGTAGAGCGGCAGAAAGAGTGCCCCGCTAAAATTTCCAAAAGCCATGCGCCACGCCTCTAACTGGAGAAGCTTCCATCGCTCCCAGCAACATTCACAAAAGAACAATCTCCGACGCCGACAGAAAAATGGGTGGAAAAAGGAAGCGCGCTACCAAGGAAGCCAGCCATGCCGAGGCGCAGCCGTCGCAAAAACGAACCAAGAACGCCCCCGAGACCTCCAATGGCACCACCAAGGCCAAGAAGCTCGACAAGTCGCCCTTCATCGAGCAGCTCACCGTCCCGGAGCGCAAGAGAGAGCTCGAGCTCTACGAACTCCTGGGAAGCGAAGATGCAGCCGAGCGTCTCCAGGCCGCCGATGCCATTGTATCAGGACTCTTGGGTGGGGAGGGAGTCTCCGAGCCGGTCCTCCTGCGGCATCTCAACAACCGTCTGTTCCGCGGTCTCGCCAGCGGGAGAAATGCCTCGCGATTGGGCTTCAGCCTTGTCTTGACGGAAATACTGGTGCAATTGTTTGGGGAGAAGGACCTGGCAAGCGAAAAATACCCTGAGCTCACCTTTGACAAGGTGCTGGGCATCCTGATCGAGAAGACGCAAGCCGGTGGCAATGTCCCAGGACAGGAGGAGAGAGATCGCTACTTTGGGCAACTGTTTGGCATCGAGTGCTTTGTTCGGTCCGGGATCCTCTTTAGTGACAAGAGGAGGTGGCTAGCTATGCTGGATCTAGTGCTGGGCCTTGGCCAGAAGAAGTCGTGGCTCAAGTCGCAATGTGGCTTTGTCATTGTCCAGGCCGTTTCCCGGATGAAGAAGAAGCTCGCCGAAAAGACGCTCCAGAAGCTTGCCGAGGAAGGATATGCAAAGACGCCCGAGGGTGTTGGCATCTGGATCGCCGCCTTGGATCGCTTCCCCGACTTGGACGTCCCTGCACAGCCATGGAAGAACCCTTTGGCCGCCGCATCACTACAAGCGCTCCCACCAGTCCTCAAGGATAGCGGAAAGGAGAAGAACGAGCAGGGTGGCCAGAAGCTGAAGCAGGGCAAGTGGTCTGCCCAGCTTCACTTTGTTTGGGACCTCATCCTGGCCCACTATCTCAAACTTGCCGCTAAGAACGAGGCGGATGCTGCCACGGAGTTCAAGCCGTTTTGGAACAGGGTTGTTGATGGTATGTTTCTCACCGTACTTCTCGGGCCTCCTGCTAACCAATTCCCAGAGGGGTTCTTTTCCAAGACTTCGTCTGATACCCAGAAGTTCTCCGGTTTCATGATCTTCCAGAAGATGCTAGAGGGGACCGCAGAATATCCACAGCTGGTGGCCATTCTCTTCAGCAAGAATCTCATGGCCTGCTTGATAAACCAATCTGCTAGGGAAGACAGATACCTTCACCGGGCCGCTCTCAAGGCCTTGAAGGGAATGGAGACCGCGGTTGAGAAGCACCCCGCTCTCCTCCCCACCGTTCTCCGTCAACTTCTCAGCGAGCATGGTGTCTACAACTTTGACCAAAAAACAAGCACCAAGACAGTGGATAAACTCTTGCAACAAACTCGCAACTCCACCGTCAAGGCTGTCCTCAAACTCGTTAATTTGAGAGATGCATCGAAAAGCGGACTGGAGTTGGACGCGTATTACCAGACTCTTGGAAACTATCTGTTCAGGTTGTCCAGTGCTTCATCGGACCCCGACGAGATCAACCCCACAAAGTCGGTCCCCGGCACCGCGATTCACTTGCTTACCGAGCTGGCATATTCCAACGAGGCGGTATCTCCCAGCATCAAGGAGGCGCTCCGGGCCAAGTGCACCGCGGCGTTCTCTAAGCTGTGCAGAAGACCCGAGGACTTTGGTTCTCTCTGCGCCGCCATCCTGTCCATCGAGGCGAAGCGGGGTGAGGACGACGACGAGGCCGCTTGGGCTGCGATGGTGCAGGCGTACGAGAGGCTCAAGGAGCTGCTCGATCCCGCCGCGTCCGAAGAGACGGCAGCTCAACGCCAGGCTCTGGCCTTGCTGCACGCTGTTGGAATTCTCCAGTTCTACAACGAGGATCCCGATTCGATTGAACTCTTCGATGAGCTGGAGGAGTGCTACAACAAGCTTACAGGGGCCGACTTCGCGGAAGGCGAGGGAACATCCGAGTTCCTCGTCGAGATCCTCCTTGCCATGGTGGCCCGTCCCTCGTCCTTGATGCGCCAAGTCTCGCAGCAGGTCTTTGAGGCCTTTACCAGCCTCATCTCGGCCGACGCGCTCAAGCTCCTCACTGAGCCCTTGACGGCGGAAGAGAGCGCCAAGGGTCAGCAGGCGCTGTTCAGCACCGAGGACGAGGACATGGCCAACGCCGAAGCCAGCGGCGACGAGGACGACAGCGACGATGAAGACGAGGAAGAGCTCGACTCGGACGTCGAAATCGTCGACCTCGAAGATGCCGGCTCCGACGCCGACGACGTCAGCGAAGCCGGCTCTGAAGACGGCGCCAAAGACAAGGCCACCGCACAAGCCAAAATGGACCAGGAAGCTCTCGACGCGCTCGACAACGCGCTCGCCGAGGTGCTCCAGAGCCACCGGCTCGACCAGGACGCCGACGCACCGTCGTCGGACGACGACGGCTCCGACATGTCGGACTCGGAGATGCTCGCCGTCGATCAGAAGCTCGCCGAGATTTTCCGCCACCGCGCCAAGACGACGAGCAAGAAGAAGGAGCGCAAGGACGCCAAGGAGACGGTGGTCAACTTCAAGCACCGCGTCCTCGACCTGCTCGTCATCCTCGTCAAGAAGGAGGCTGCCGCCCTCAACCCCCTGGCGTTCGACGTGCTCCTCCCCCTGCTCGAGCTCGTCCGCAACACGACGGCCAAGCCCCTCGCCAACAAGGCCTCGGAGATCGTCGCCACCTTTGCCACGACGCTCAAGAAGGCACGCGGCGGTGGCGTCGACCAAAAGACGGCAGCCTCGTTCGACACCGACGCGCTGATGGAGCTCCTCGGCGCGCTCCACGACGAGGCGACCAAAGACCCCTCGCACGCCTTTGGGCGCACCGTCTCGACGGCCAGCCTGGCCGTGGCCTCGATCCTGTGCGCAGTCGGCAGGCCGCAGCGCGAGGCCGTGTTCCAGCTGTACGCGCAGTCGCAGATGAAGCTCTACGAGGGCAAGGTCAAAATCCAGCAGGCTTTTTTTCTGGACTGGCTCAACTGGTGCCAGGGGCACGCCTCGACGGCGGCGGCGCAGGAGGGGACTGCTGCCATGGAGACTGACTGAGATTTTGGGGGAGAGGGGATTGCATACCGACCGGTGGTGACGATACTAGTAGAATAGATTTGGCACAGCGTGTCAATTTATCTGTACATAATATGGGTTGGACGGTCTCTGAGTCCGTAATTTGTCGTATTTTTGACTTGTTGATTCCTTGTTTAATCCTCAGGCCGGAGAGGGACTTGCCAACTGTCAGGAACATGTCAAAGAGTTCAAGCTCGGAACCGCCTTTCTCGCTCTGCCAACACACGACCATTGCAGCTCCTTATTGTTGCACTCCCCAAGGGCAGACTTGTGATGGAAACTGCGGCTTCTACTTTTCCCACCTGCCCGACCAGGGGGGCCTTTTCGGCTACAGGGGTCTCTGTTTGTACAAATACAAGTCCTGCTTCCCCCCTGGTTCTCCTCCGATTCTCACACAACCCGCTTACTCCTCCATCTTGTCCTTTGCCTCGTCCTCATCGTCGCCCTCGAGCGCCGCCTTGGCCAGCCTCTCGGCCTCGTCGCGCAGCGCCTTGGGCACCTCCTGGTGCAGGCCCTTGGTGGGGCCGGTGGATGCGCT
>Ga0247817_10002127_pt1 | contig 10223 bp, 12 predicted proteins | sample UWRJL212509R1_FD_178010 | JGI IMG/M metagenome (GOLD analysis project Ga0247817, IMG submission 178010) | Plant litter microbial communities from Arlington Agricultural Research Station in Wisconsin, United States - UWRJ-L212-509R-1 | ecosystem: Environmental > Terrestrial > Plant litter >... | reverse complement strand
AGGCCGCGCACCTGCCGGTCGGAGCCGGCGAACTTCTTCTGCACGGGAGCGCGCTTTCCCTCGAATGCCGGGTAACCCGCAGCGCGCCAGGCGCACTGGCTCGCGATCGGGCATTCCTCGCACTTCGGGCTGCGAGCGGTGCAGACGAGGGCGCCGAGTTCCATGATGGCGACGGTGAAGGCGCGGGACTCCTCCAGCGATGAAGGCAGCAGTGACTCCATCTCGACCAAGTCTTTCTTGGCTGCCGGCCCCGGCTCGCCCTGCCCGTGGACGGCTCGAGCGATCACCCTGCGGATGTTGACGTCGACGACGGGATGCCGCAGCCCGAACGAGAACACCGCGACAGCCCGCGCTGTGTAGTCCCCGACCCCGGGGAGGGCGAGGAGCGCGGGGACATCCGAGGGAACGACCCCGCCGTGGCGCTCGGTGATGGCAACGGCGGCGGCGTGCAGGTTGAGGGCGCGACGTGGGTAGCCGAGGCTCTTCCACGCGCGTACGGCCTCGCCGCTCGGCACCGCGGCCAGGTCGGCGGGGGTGGGCCAGCGGGTCATCCATTCGTCGAGTCGCGGGATGACGCGAACGACGGGGGTCTGCTGCAGCATGAACTCGCTCACGAGCGTGCCCCACGCGGTGAAGCCCGGGCGACGCCACGGCAGGTCGCGACCGCTCGCGGCGAACCATTCGATCAGCGGCCCGGCAATACTCACGCCTCAAATCTAGACTGGCTGCATGGCTCGATGGACACCGCAGAAAAAGGACGTGCTCGCAGCGCTCGCCGACGACATCTTGCACAACTACGGTCGGGGCAGGGCGATCGTCGGCATCGACGGAGTGGATGGCGCGGGCAAGACGCATTTCGCGGCCGACCTCGTGCAGGCGCTCCTCGACAAGGGTCACGCAGCGGTGCTCGCCTCCATCGACGACTTTCACCGGCCGCGCGCGGAGCGCTACGCCCAGGGTGAGGAGTCGGCCAGGGGCTTCTACGAGGACTCCTACGACTACTCCACGTTTCGTCGCGTGCTCATCGAGCCGTTCCGCCTCGGCGGCAGCGCCGCGTTTGTGACTGCCGACTTCGACTACCGCGCCGACGCGCAGGTCGAGCCCAAGTGGATCACGGCGCCCGCCGACGCGATCCTCGTCGTCGAGGGCATCTTTCTCAACCGCCCGGAGTTGCGCGGCCTGTGGAACTACTCGATCTGGCTGGATGCCCCGGCTGCCGTCGCCCAAGCGCGCCTCCTCGAGCGTGATGGCGAATCGGGTGTGAGCGCGCGATACACCGGCGGACAGAAGCTCTACGCGAAGGAGAAGCCGTCGAGCCGCGCCACGGCGATCATCGACAACGCGGACTTCGCGCACCCGCGCCGGGTGTTCGCAGACAGCTGCTGAGTACCTTCACGGCGCTCGCTACTCGACCAGCGGGAGCGCCTTCGCGACCACCTCGTCGGCCGTCAGGAATGCCCCCGAACTCTCGACCCGGTGCACGAGGTCGACGAGCGCCGCGTTGACCGGGGCATGCCCGGCCGCCACCACGGCACCGTTGAGGTAGTCGATCTCGGTGCGCTGGCCACGGCGGATCGACTGGAGCGTCGATCCCGGGTTGGGCGTCTCGCCGAGGTACCGCCCGAACCGCAGGGGCAGGAGCTGCCCGAGAACCAACGGCATCCGCGCGAACCAGGTGAGCCGGGCATCCGTGAGCCCCTGCAGCGGCGCGAAGCGCACCCCGGAGGCTTTCGCCACCCGCACGACCTCACGCATGCTCGCGGTGAGCACGCGCCGAAGCCCGGGGTGCGCGATGCACTCCTGCACCGAGAGCCCGGTGATCGCGGGGAGCGCGTTGAGCTGGTTGACGAAGAGCTTGGTCCACTGCGCTCCGGCGAAGTTTTCGACGACACTGACCGGCACAGCTGCAGCGAGCGCCTGCTCGAACAGCTCCGCGGCCGGTCCGCCGAGGTAGGTCGGCGCCGGGCTCGTGACGGCTACCTCACCCGGCGCGAGGTAGGAGGCCGCGAAGAGCGCGAGCGCGCCGGCGACGGGGGAGCGGGGCAGCAGAGTGGATGCCGCGGTGATCCCCTCGAGTCCGTTCTGCACGACGAGCACGGGTATGCCGTCGAGCGCGGAGAAGTTCGCGGTGATCGCGTCGGAGGCATCCTGCGCCTTCGTCGTGACGAGGGCCAGGTCGAGCCCCGACGGAAGGGTCGCCGCGGCGCTCACGCCTGCGTGCCAGGAGCCCCAGTGCCCGGTGAGGCGCAGGCCGCCCGACTGGATCGCGTCGAGCTGCGCTCCGCGCGCCGTGACGAACACGTCGTGCCCCGCCCGGTCGAGGAGTGCGGCGAGCACCCCGCCGACCGCGCCAGCCCCCACGACACCTATGCGCATGGGAACAGCCTAAACTTGGTGCGTGAATACCGGAGCAACGAGCGGCATCCTGCTCGTCGACAAACCCGGGGGGATCACGAGCCACGGCGTCGTCGCACGCACGCGCAAGCTGGCCGGAACCCGCAAGGTCGGCCACGCCGGCACCCTCGACCCGATGGCGACGGGTCTGCTGTTGCTCGGGCTCAACTCGTCCACCCGGCTCCTCACGTTTGTCGTCGGACTCGACAAGGAGTACTTCGCCACGATCCGCCTCGGCGCGTCGACGTCGACGGACGACGCCGAGGGTGAGGTCGTGGCATCCACCGATGCATCGAGCATCACCGCCGAGCAGATCGAGGCGGGAATCTCTCCGCTGCGCGGCGACATCGAGCAGGTGCCGAGCAGCGTGAGTGCGATCAAGGTCGACGGCAAGCGGGCCTACGCGCTCGTGCGCGAGGGCGAGACCGTCGAGCTCAAGTCGAGAAGAGTCACGATCGCAGCCTTCGACGTGCTCGACGTGCGCCACGACGGCACCTTCACCGATGTCGACGTGCGGGTCGAGTGCTCGAGCGGCACCTACATCCGCGCACTCGCTCGCGATCTGGGCGAGACCCTCGGCGTCGGGGGCCACCTGACGGCTCTGCGCCGCACCCGCATCGGGCCGTTCTCGGTGCTGGATGCCGCGAGCCTCGATGACCTCGACCCCGCCACGCAACTCCGCACGCCGACGTCGACCGCTGCTGCGCTGTTTCCCGTCTACGACGCGAGCGAACAGGACGTCATCGACCTCGTGCACGGCAAGCGCATCGCCGTTCCCGCGCTCGTCGGCGCCGAGGGACCGATCGCCGCCGTGTCACCGACCGGCGCTCTCATCGGACTCTTCGAGATGCGCGGCGACCGTGCCAAGCCCATCGTCAACTTTCCCTCGGACGAGGCGCAGTCATGATCGAGTGGTTCACCTGGGCGCAGGTGGCGGTGGCCGTGCTGGCAGGACTCCTCGCCGTCGTTCTGGGGCTCGCGGGCACGAAGCCCAACGACCTGACCATGGGTGCGACGGCCCTCGTCGGGGTGCTCCTCATCGTGCAGCTCGTCGTCGCGATTCTCGCCCCGCTCTTCGCCAACACCGCAACGGGCAGCGTGCTCGAGTTCTACACCTACCTCGTGACGGCCGTGCTCATCCCGCCGTTCGCCATCTTCTACGGCCTCGTCGACCGCTCCCGCTGGAGCACCGTCGTGCTCGGCGTCGCCTGCCTCGCCGTTGCGATCATGCTCTACCGCATGAACCAAATCTGGTTCGTTCAGGTCGCGTAATCTATTCACCGATGACCACAACAACTTCAACCCGCCAATCCGGCTTCGGGCGGGTTCTCATAGTCGTGTACGGCCTCCTCGCGCTCGCCGCGACCGGGCGTTCGTTCTACCAGATCGCGAGTGAGTTCGACCTCGCACCCTTCGCCTACTCGCTCTCGGCGCTCGCCGCGGTGATCTACATCGTCGCCACCATCGCTCTCGTGCGTACCGGCGACACCTGGTACCGCGTCGCGTGGTTCACGATCGGCTTCGAGTTGCTCGGCGTGCTCGTCGTCGGCACCCTGAGCATCTTCGACCCGGAGCTGTTCACCTCGAAGACCGTGTGGTCGTTCTTCGGTCGCGGCTACGGTTTCGTGCCGCTCGTGCTGCCGATCGTCGGCATGCTGTGGCTCTATGTGAAGAGGCCGCGCGCCTGATGCAGTTCTTCGACTCCCTGGGCGCTGTGCCGCGCGACTTCGGCCCGAGCGCCATCACGATCGGCAAGTTCGACGGTGTACACGCGGGTCACCGCAAGGTCATCTCCGCCCTCATCGACGTCGCGCGGAGTTCGGGGCTCGTCGCCACGGCTGTGACTTTCGACCGGCATCCACTCGCCCTGCTGCGACCGGAGCTGTGCCCAGCACCGCTGCTCAGCAACCCGCAGAAGGTCGACCGTCTCGCCGAGGCGGGCGTCGACGCGACGCTCATGCTCGCCTTCGATGAAGCGTTCAGCAAGCAGAGCCCCGAGGAGTTCGTGCAGTCGATTCTCGTCGACGCGCTGCACGCGAAGGTCGTGCTCGTGGGCCGGGACTTCCGCTTCGGCGCGAAGGGCGCCGGCACAGTGGAGCGTTTGCGCGAACTCGGGCTCGAGCACGGTTTCGACGTGCAGCTCATCGAGGACATGATCGCCGAAGGCACCGAGCGCCGCGCGTCATCGACCTGGGTGCGCGAACTGCTCGGCGACGGCGACGTGGGCACCGCGGCCGAGCTGCTCGGACACCTGCCGACGATCCGTGCCGTTGTCGTGCACGGTCTGCAGCGTGGACGCGAGCTCGGCTACCCGACCGCGAACCTCTCGCCCGACATCGAGGGCTTCATCCCCGCCGACGGCGTGTACGCGGCCTGGCTCACCATCGATGGCGTGCGCCACGGCGCCGCGGTCTCGATCGGCAACAACCCGACCTTCGAGGGAATCCCCGACAAGCAGGTCGAGGCGCACGTGCTCGATGCGAGTCTCGACCTCTACGACAAGACCGTCGAGGTGTCGTTCGTTCAGTACATCAGGGGCATGCGCAAGTTCTCCGGCATGGACGCCCTCGCCGAGCAGATGCGCGCAGACGAGCAGGGCATCCGCGTCATTCTCGGATACCCGCCGCGCGCTACCGCGTGAGTCGGCCGAAACCGTAAAGAAACAGCACTATCGCCTCGGCGGTGCCGGGCAGCTCTGGCCCGCGGCCCACGCGCCAGTCGGCGTCGGTCGCAACGAGGGTGCGCTCCCGGGTGACGGCGCGCGCACCGACCGGTCCGCCGAGGCCGCGCGCGAGGGCGACGGCGCCGCTCGCGACAGGGTCGACGGCGATGGGATGGCCCGTGGCCAGAGCGATCCGATAGGCGGCGACGACAGCGTCGCCGAGGTCGGCCACTGAGCGCTTGGCGCCGCTCGCGAGATCCGCCGTGGACAGTGCCCGCAACCGGCCACCGAGCTGCCCGGTCGTCGTCGCGGGTCGATTGCGGCGCAGCGCCCGCCCCGCCCTGCTCGTGGTGGACACCCACTCGAGTTCGGTGACGACCCCGGCGAGGTCGAGCGCGCACTCCGAGATCTGGGTGTCGGTGAGCTCGTCGAGCAGGCCGGCGAGATCGAGCAGCACGGTGCCGCGGTGACGGGCCCAGTTGCTCGTGACATCCGTCTCGTCCCTCTTCGGACGCTGGCTGAGCGGAAAGTAGCTGGACATGTCGTTCACGAAACCCACTGTACGCATCGCCCGTACACTGGGGGAGTGCCGCAGTCTCCGACCCTCCCACTCTGGGCGGGACGCACGATCGCTCTGATCGGAATCGTCACCCTCGCACTGAGCATCCGGTCCGCGGTCGCGGCTATCTCGCCGATCGTCGACGAGATCGGTGTCGACATCGAGCTCACGAGCGTCGGTCTCGGAGTCATCGGGATGCTCCCGCCGGTGTTCTTCGCGCTCTCCGGATTCATCGCGCCGCCGATCGCGCGCCGGCTCGGGCTCGAGGGCGCGCTCGTGCTCGCCATCGTCGTCATGATCGTCGGACACATCGCGCGCGCCGCGTCGGGTTCGTACCCCGCCCTCCTCATCGGAAGCGCGCTCGCCCTCGTCGGCATGGGAATCGCCAACGTGCTCCTGCCGCCCGCGGTCAAACGCTACTTTCCGGACCGCTTGGGGCTCCTCACCGCGACCTACGCGACGATCATGTCGATCAGCACGGCGCTGCCCGCCCTCCTCGCTGCACCGCTCGCCGACTCGGTGGGCTGGCGTTTCTCGCTCGGCATCTGGTCGGCGCTCGCCTTCGTCGCGATCGTGCCGTGGATCATCCTGCTCAGCCGACACCGCGCGACCCTCGCCGCTGCCGCGCTCGATGAGAGCCCCGAGGTCGAGGAGGCGTCCCCGGCGCTCGTGGCGCGCTTGTGGCGCTCCAAGACGGCCATCGCCATCACGGTGACCCTCGCTGTCTCAGCGATCAACGCCTACGCGAACTTCGCCTGGCTGCCCGGCATCCTCATCGACATCGCGGGTGTCACCCCCGTCGTCGCCGGGTCACTCCTCGCGCTCTTCAGTTTCGCCGGACTCCCGGCCTCGATCATCGCGCCTATTCTGGTCGCCCGCTGGCGCAACAGCGGCATCCTTATCTACGCGGGCGTCGTGTTCTTCATCGTCGGCTACTCGGGGCTCCTGCTCGTGCCCACGGTCGCCACCTGGTTCTGGGTGTTCCTCGTCGGTGCCGGCCCGGTGCTCTTTCCGGTGAGCCTCGTGCTCATCAACGCCCGCACCCGGGGCCACGCGGGTTCCGTTGCGCTGAGCGGCTTCGCACAGGGCATCGGATACACCATCGGCGCGCTCGGCCCGCTCCTCGTCGGCGTGCTCCACGATGTGTCGGGCGGCTGGACCGTGCCGCTCGTGTTCCTGCTCGTGACAGCCCTGCCCGCGCTCTACGCCGCCGTCGTGCTCGGCAGGCCCGGGTTCATCGAGGACGAGCTCGCGGCTCATCCCCGCGCCTGAGACCGGCTTTAGTAGTCGCTGATCATCTCACCGCGGTGCACGAGTGCTGCCGCGCCGATGAGGGGGCCGGCGTCGGAGAGCCCCGACGGCACGACCTTGACCTTGGTGATGAAACCGAACTGGGCGCGCTTCGCGATCGCCGCGCGGATCAGGTCGAACAGGTCGGGCGTGACGCGCGAGAACCCGCCGCCGATCGCGACGAGTTCGAGGTCGACGAGGCTCGTGGCCGATGCGATCGACTGCCCGATGGCGCGACCGGCGCGCTCGATCGCCGCGACGGCGATCGGGTCACCGGCGGCGTAGGAGGCTGCCAGGTCTTCACCGACCGCGCCGGTCCAGCCCTGCGCCACTGCCCACTCGACGCTCTTCGGGCCCGAGGCGATCGCCTCGACGCAGCCGATGCCGCCGCACTTGCAGGCCTCGTCGAAGCCGCCGACCTCGACGTGGCCGATGTGGCCGGCGTTACCGGTCGGACCCTCGATCGCGCGGCCCTGCGTGATGATGCCGCCACCGATGCCGGTGGAGACGATCATTCCCATGATGTTGTCGTAACCCCGGCCGGCACCCACCCAGTGTTCGGCGAGTGCGATGCACAGGCCATCCATTCGGTAGCGAACGGGAACCCCGGGCACGAGTGCCGCGACGAAATCGCGGAGCGCGAAGCCGCGCCAGGCGGGAACGTTGAGCGGCGAGGTGAGTCCCTCGCGAATCGCGATCGGGCCCGCGGAGCCGACACCGACACCGACGAGCTCGCTACCGGTGGGGCGCGTGGCGAGCGCGTCGAGGATGACGCCGCGCACCGACTCGGAGAGCTGCTCAGAGGTCGAGGTGCCGCCGGTCGGCCGACGGAAGCGGGTGTGCTGCAGCACGACACCGTTCTCGTCGACGAAACCCGCCTCGACCTTGGTTCCGCCGAAGTCGACGCCGAGCGCCAGCCGCGCGCTCAACCGAGCACCGGCGCGGTGAGGGAGACGAAGAAGGTGCCGGCGTAGAAGCCGATGACCGTCACGACGATGCCGAGAAGCGGCCAGTACCAGACGGCACGGCGACGGATCAGGTTCACGACGACCATGCCGGCGCCGAGAGCGAAGGCGAAGATCGCGATCGCGGACATCAGGATCACCATCGTCGTGAGGAACCCGCTGTTGCAGGTGAGACCGTCATAGGGCCCCGTGCCGCACGAGCTGAGCAGCGACGGATACAGGCCGGCCTGCACGACGACGACAAGGCTCAGAACGAGGCCGATGACGACGAACACGACGGCCGCCACGATGTCGAGGGCCACGAGTGCCGGGTTACGTTTCGGGGTGGCCGCGGGCGATCCCGTAGTCGTCTTGCTCATGAGCTTTAGTTTAGGGCGCTCGTGGCTCTCCCCGGTTCTGGCCCGCGCGCTTAGGCTGGCAGCGTGAGCGGCTCCACCCTGCGGTACTCCCGCGACTACGACCTCCCGGTCGAAATCGTCTGGGATGCCCTCATCGACCCCGATCTCGTCGCCGGCTGGCTCGCCGACGCCACGATTGATGCTCGCGTCGGCGGCGCGTACGACCTCGACTGGAGTGGGCCGACAACGCTCCCGGCGACCCGAGGAGAGATCACCGCCCTCGAACCCTTCGAACGACTCGCGGTCGAGACCTCGAACATCGGTGACCTCGAGTTCAGTCTCGAGATCCTCGAGGGCGGCACCCGCGGGGGAGCCACGCGCCTCGCCGTGACCCTCGTCACCGACGTTGAGCCGCGGTTCGCGGCATCCATCGGCGCCCACTGGCTCACCAACCTCGACCAGCTCGAAGATCTGCTGCGTGGTCGCCCGGTCGACTGGGCGAACTGGGAACGCGACCGTGGCGCGACCTGGCGCGCGCACTTCGAGGAGTCCGTGCGCGGCTGAGGCCGGGTTGTTAGCCTTGGGTGATGATCATCGTCGATCACACCGAGGAGTTTCTATGACCATGGTTCTCGCTCCAGCGCAGCGCGCTCTCGAGCTCATTGGTGGTGACCTCACCGAGAAGAGCCTGCGGCTGCACCTCGAAGGGCTCCCCGGAGTTGATGCCGTCGGCCTCGAGCAGCGCGCGGCCGGGCTCGGCACGCGTTCCATCAAGACGACGTCGAAGGCGTGGGCGCTCGACACGATCATCCGCCTCATCGACCTCACGACGCTCGAGGGCGCTGACACCCCTGGCAAGGTCCGGTCTCTCGTCGCCAAGGCGATCACGCCCGACGCGACGGATGCCTCAACGCCGCGCGTCGCTGCCGTCTGCGTCTATGGCGACATGGTGGGCTCCGCCGTCGAGGCTCTCGGCGCGGCGCACGGTGACCCCGACGCCGGGCTCATCTCCGTCGCCGCCGTCGCCACCGCGTTTCCGAGCGGCAGGGCCTCGCTCGCAGTCAAACTCGCCGACACGCGTGATGCTGTGGATGCCGGTGCTGACGAGATCGACATGGTCATCGACCGTGGGGCGTTCCTCTCCGGGCGTTACGGGCAGGTCTTCGACCAGATCGTGGCGGTCAAGGAGGCCTGCAGGCGCTCCGACGGCTCCTCTGCCCACCTCAAGGTGATCCTCGAGACCGGGGAGCTGAACACCTACGACAACGTGCGCAGGGCGAGCTGGCTCGCGATCCTTGCCGGCGGCGACTTCATCAAGACCTCGACCGGCAAGGTGGCGCCGGCCGCGACGCTCCCCGTCACCCTGCTCATGCTCGAGGTGGTGCGTGACTGGCATCGACTCACCGGAGAGAGGATCGGGGTGAAGCCAGCCGGGGGCATCCGCACCTCGAAGGATGCAATCAAGTACCTCGTGACTGTCGCCGAGACGGTGGGCGAGGAATGGCTCGTGCCGCACCTGTTCCGCTTTGGTGCGTCGTCGCTGCTCAACGATGTGCTCCTGCAACGCCAGAAGATCACCACCGGCCACTACTCCGGCCCCGACTACGTGACATTGGACTAAACAATGAGCTTTCTCGAATACGCTGCCGCGCCGGAGTCGACGGCACTGCTCAACCTGCGCGACTCCTACGGCCTCTTCATCGACGGCGAGTTCGTCGACGGCCACGGCGAGCCCTTTCTCTCTATTTCTCCCGCAACCGAGAAGCGCATCGCCGAGATCGCCACGGCCTCGGCAGAAGACGTGGATGTCGCGGTCAGGGCCGCCCGCCGCGCCCACGACCGCACGTGGTCGAAGTTGAGTGGGGCGGACCGTGGCAAGTACCTCTTCCGCATCGCCCGCCTCGTGCAGGAGCGGTCGCGCGAGCTCGCCGTCGCCGAGAGCCTCGACAACGGCAAGCCGATCAAGGAGAGCCGTGACGTCGACGTTCCGCTCGTCGCTGCCTGGTTCTTCTACT
>Ga0247817_10002125_pt1 | contig 10228 bp, 1 predicted proteins | sample UWRJL212509R1_FD_178010 | JGI IMG/M metagenome (GOLD analysis project Ga0247817, IMG submission 178010) | Plant litter microbial communities from Arlington Agricultural Research Station in Wisconsin, United States - UWRJ-L212-509R-1 | ecosystem: Environmental > Terrestrial > Plant litter >... | reverse complement strand
ACCGTTAGCTAAGTCGAGAAATAAACGAATAAATTAACTAACGCTTAAAGCCGTTCGTTAGCTACTATTAAGATAACTAGTTTAAAGCGATCCCTACCCTTAACGTAGCGTAATAAAGTATACTATATAACTTAATTGGTATAAAGCCGTATAAGGTATTAATAAGCTACCCTATACTATTTATATTTAACTAGTAAGATAAAACGGACTTTATTTAATATATACCTAAATATAAGAAAGTTAATAAATAATAGGTATAGGAAATTACCTAACTTATCTAGGGATACGTCGACTTCGCTAGAAACCTTATCTTTAAAGCGTAGGCTACGTAGGCGAAATAAGTAAATAAATACCGCCATAAGCCTAACTTTAGCGTTAGTAATAAAGTTTTTATTATTAAATAAACGGAACTAACTAGTTAGCTAAGCTGTAAGCTTAACTATCCCCTTATACGGTAATAATACGAGATCCTTAAGAAGGTTAGCGAAGCTACTTTTCGCTTAAGGATACCGTTAGAATATAAAGGAACCGATACTTTTTATATAAACTGTTTAAGGTAGTATTTAGATAGCCCTTTACTAAGTTAAAAGGTAGAGAATCCGGAAGGTAAGATCCTTAAAGAAGGTAGTAATACCGAATAAACCGTAGAGAAGATCCTCGCTAATAAAGTTACTTATAATAAGCTCTGATACTAAGTTTAATAATAAGAATATAACTATAACGATAGTTAGTACCCTATTAACGACTTTAAAAACGTAGTAATAAAGCTTAAGGAGTTTTATACAGCTAATCTAGAATAAGTAAGGCTGCTAATAAGACTCGATTAGTAGATTAAAGTAGTACTAAACGACTAGTTCGTAGAGGATTACGTTAATAATAAGAAGGTTGTAACCGTGGGAAAGCCGTTAAGGAGGTTAACGCGTAAGAAGTAATAGAATATAAGGAGGATTAACGATCTTAAAGATCTTGGACGGAGGACTTGGAACGAATCCGTAGCGAATTTGTTTCTTTTCCGAGACTTACGGACGAGTCTCGCCGGAGGGGGGGGGTTGTTACGGTATATAGCGCTGCCTACCTATCGTAGCCTTAAAACCGTAGTAGCTGTTAGTACCTAAGGACCCCTCGAGTATACAGGCTACCCTACGCGTTATACTTTATCGCGTAGCCTACGCTATTTAATTCCTCCCTTCTTCTTTTCTGTAGCTTTAGATTCCTGTAGATAACTTCTATTCTCCAGAGAACCCTTATTTCCTGTTATAACTAGTCGATTCCCCTTACAGTACGCCGAAGGTTTATTAACGGAAGGAGAATAAAGGTAACGTAGGGTTTACTTAGTACGTCTACTATCTTAACTATAAGTAGGGTATTTTACAATATTAGAACCCTTGCTATTACATTAGGCCGCGGGGGTCTGGGGCTGCTGCGGTAAACTAATTATAGGTTAGAAACGGTATAAGGGACGGTAACTAATAATAATAGATACGGTAGTAGCTTAGGATAGGAACGATCAGGTCTAGGTATATATAGTATAGTAATTCCGGGCACGTAATTACTAGGCTACCCAGGAACCCGGGTTATAAAGGCACCTGCCTAGACTAGCGTAGGCTACCTAGGAACCCTAATCGTAGGGGCGTAGGCTATAAAAGAGCTTATAACCGCAGGCTATAAAGGAGCTCCTTTTAGATACGGTAGTTAGAGAGGGTAAAAGCCGACGTCCGCCCTAAACTACTAGGTACGGGGAGTTAGCCGTACCTATAATTATAAAGGCGGTAGGCGGCCGTATATAGGATTGGATATTAGTAGGGCGCGTAACTACTAAACCCTACGCTGTAATCTATAAGGGGGCGGACTACGTAGGAATTCCCTTTATATAAGACTCGGCTCTTTTAGCTATCTTTCTATAGACGAATAAGGTATTTTCTACCTATAGATGTACTACTTTCGAAGCTCCGAATATACAATAGTTATAAGCCTGGCGCTTTTATAATTATGTACCTAGCTATCGTATTTCGGAGTATTCGCTCCTTTTAAATCTTTATTTCGATAAGTTATTCTATATACTACTATTAAGTCTAGTTATATCCTATATACCTAGGCGACGAAGCTTATACGTTTAACTCTTTTAAGTTTTACCTTAAGTCCTTTAAGATCCTAGCTTCCCTAAGCTCGCCTTTAAATAATTAAATATCTACAATAATAGCTATCTCCTCTACTAAGCCCTCCGTATCGAGCCTCTTTATAAGGGCTAAGTTAAAGTTTATAACTAACTAGTACAACTAGTTCTCCAACTTCGTATTTAACGTTAAAACGATTAATATCTAGTACCTCGTTAATCCTAACGGTCTAGACGCGGGTAATCCCCTAATACCTACGCTATACCCTATACTCGCTAGTATTATCGCCGAAAAATACGAGCCGCTCCTAGTAATCTATAAGCTTAGAGTATACGAATAGGAGAACTAGGAGGTCCTTTAGGAATCTAAAGGGTAAAGGTTAACGGAATTTAAGATACTAACTTTCGAAGACGTTAACCACGAGCTTAGTATATACTAACGCGAATTCGTAGTAGCTTAGTCTACCTAAGAAGTTAACAAGAACTTCTATATAGCTTTACGTAAGTAGGTAAAGGAGACGGTCGACTTAACCCTCCTTTATTAAGCGAAGATAATAGCTGGCGCTTAAAAACGATACGATATATAATCCTACGTACGTACCCTTCGTACGCGTATAGCCCTTACGATCGAGATAACCTACGTTACTGTCGAATCTAAGTACTGACAAACTCTCGAAAGGGCCGAAAAGGGTAGTATCTCCCTTAAAAAGTAGTTCCCTAAATAGCTCGCTACCTATTAAAAGGCTGTAAAATATAATATCTCTGATGTAACTAAGCCTACCGCGCTTAACGAGTTATTTCGGGCCCTTTAACGTAAGATATACTTTAAGTAAGCGTAGTAAATAAGCTGTAAGATTTTAGAAAACCGAGCCTTTGGGAAGGAGACTTTTACGTTTATGGATTTCTAACGAGTCTTCCCCGTTCTAATCCAAGAAAAGGCGACCTATAAAGCGGACTATATCCTAAGTATCTTCTACTACAGAGGTTTCGATAATTAGAAACCTAAGTTTATAGGTTAGCCTGTTTTAACTAAATAATCTAATAAGGTAAATAAATAAAAGGGAAGGGGTAAGTTTAAAGCCTACTTATATAAGGCTTTAAAGGGCTGTAATACGTTCCTTTACCCTTTCGCCCTAACTAGTTATTTTTACTTTAAATTCGTAATCCTAGGAATAGAGATACTTAGTACTATAAAGAAACGTTTCTTAAAAGATAAGTTTAAAATAATCTATACTACGTACGACTTAGCTAACTTTACTAATCTTCGTAAGACCTTTAAAAAGAAAAATACGGCCTAGCCGGATAAGGTACTTAAGAAAACTAGTAGTAAGTTCCCTAGCTCCCTTAACGCTACAATTATCGATCTTAGGCTCCTAACTAGCTATATCGGAGTCTATACCACGATTACCTTTAACCGTTACCTTTTAGCCGATAGTACTCTTATAGATAATTATAGTACGATATACCTCGTTAACTATAAGGCGTTATTAAACCCGGGATCTTTTAGGAAGTTAGATAGTAACGACTTTATAAAGGCTAATACCTAGGCCATTCCGATTATTAGTAAAGGTACCTATACCTTAAAAGGTACCCTTAATAGGGCTAAGGGCCCTAGGACGGAGGACTTAGTATTAAACGACGTAATCGTAGTCGACGGGTTTTATACGAACATTATCTTAAAGCGTCGCCTTTAAAAGATAGGCGTATAGTATTATAATAAGGACTGTACTCTCTATTAAGGAGAGATCTAGGATTCGGTAACTATTAAAAAGCTATAATGTATATATAATCTCGTTTTCTTTAAATATATTACTATTTCCGTTTACTTTACTAATTTTATAAATTACGACCTGCCTATACCTAAAATACCCGTAAGTAACTATATAATTATAAGATACTTAATTATAGCTATGTACGTAATATAGGGGAAAGGAAGGGTATAGGATTACAGGGACTAAGCCCGCCTAAGGGAGGATTTAAAGGAGCTATAACACCTCTACGCCGGATATCTAGGCGCGGATACGCTTAGTAAAATAGTAATATATATAAGGAATATCTAGATTAATAGGACTAAAAGGATTAAGTACGAGACTTATTTTAAGGTATTTATTACTAAGGTTAATACTTCCTTAAGGACTACTTATAATAAAGTAATTCTAAAAAGGTCCCTCCGCCCGTTTTAATAAATTAGCTAGGACTACTTTAACTTTCCCCTAGTATACGATAGTATAGGGTAGCTCCTAGTTATTAAAGACGATTTTAGTAGAAAGCTATTTATATATACCTTACCTACGAAAAAAAGGCTGGTAACGTTTAAAGTCCTAATAAGTTTTATTAGCTAGGTAAAGACGTAATTTAGCCTTTCTATATACCGAATCCATTAGGATAGCGATATTAAAATAATCGTAGCTAAAGGTAGAACCCGTTATAAGATTTAGACGGAGGAAATAGGAATTAAGAGGGAGGTTTTACTACCTAATATATACGAACTTAATAATAACGTAAAGCGTATAGGTTAATAAATTACTACTAAAGCCATTACTATAATAGATAGCGTAGGTCTCCCTTTAAGTATATAGTTAGAGGTAGTTTACGCCGCTAAGTATCTTATTAGTATAAGCCCTAATACGCGGAATTAGTAGAAGTTACCTAATAAAATCTTATATAGCTAGTTTAAATAGTACTTCCGTTAATATATAGCCGTCTTAAAGTTCTCCAGCCCGTTAACTATAAACCTTTAACCCGACTAGAATAGTATCTATACCTATAGGTATAAAGCCTACCCCCTATACCGATCTAGGGAGGCGAACGCGAAGAAAACTAAGTTTAAAGTAACGCTTAGGGCTTATATTAGGTATTTAGTAAGCTATAAGGCTTTAAATATTTACTAAATCTAGATCTTTACCCTTAATAGGGTTGTAACTATACGAAACGTTATATTTAATAAAATAAAATTTTACTTTAAATAAAACGTATAAGAAGCTATATTAATTCCTTTAACCCGGGAAAAGGTACGGTTAATCGAGCTTTAAGAAAGGGTTTCGTATATAACTAGTATATAGAAGCTTTTAAAAAGCCTTATAATATTAGATACTACCTCTAAGAGTAACGAAGCCTTCGAGATACTACTAATAGTAGAGAGACTAGATTTTAATAAGTAACTCCTATACTAAGGTTAAAACTTAGGGGTAGGGGCGTTAGCCTCAGATAGTAAAGGAGAATACTTTCCTAAAAAGGAATATTTAAAGGACTTATCTATGTTAGAAGGACTCCTAACTCCGGAAAATATTAATAGTCCCTTAATACGTAACGCCTTTAAAATAAGAGACGTAAAGGCCTAGCCGGGATACTTTAGCTTAATAGAAAGTAAAAGTAGTAAAGAGACGGTTATTTCGTTTTATACGCCTTATAGCGAGGATTATCCCTAGATATTATAATCCCTCGTAGGTATTATAGTACCTACGAAAAAGGATTATAAATAGAAGAGAACGGAAAGTATAAACCTCTTAAGAAAGCCGGGCGAAGAGTAAGTAACTTCTACGCCCGCCTTACCGTAGTCGCGTCCTTATAAAGAGGATAAAATACTAGCCCTATACTTAAGGCCTAACGTTAGTCCCGACTTAGTAAAATAAGTACTAAAGAAGATATAAAACTGTAAAAAGTAGTTAAAGTAGCCTATTAAACGGAACGATCGCCTAAGAAAAGGTCCTAACGATAATAATAACGGCGGTTTTAAAAATCTAAAGGATATTACTAGCTAAATAGTATTCTTCTTTACTAAACTAATATATAGGGATAACTTTATAGTATTATCTAAGTAGGACGATAGTAATTAAACGGACTTTTTTAGTATATATATACTAATAATGGTAAATATAGTAAGGTTTAATACTACTTTATATCGTACTTTATACGTAGTAATAGCCATAGTAGTACTTTTAACGTCCCTAACCCGACTAACTATTAATATAGTAAAATCGAGGTTATATAGGGACGACCTTTTAAAAATAATCCTTTTAAAGAAATTTAAAAACCTTATTAACTACCCTTTCGGAAACTAGTTCCGAGAAGGCTATTTCGCCGAGATTAGGATACTAATAAACCGAAAAACCTAAAGGAAAGTTAAACGAGATATAGAAAAGGGTAGACTACTTCCTTTAAAGTAGGTATTTTCCTATAAACTAGATTTTAAAGGGTATTTAAATAAGTATAAAGTTAGAATCTATATCCGCGGAGATATATAACCGGTTAATACTTTATAATTAATATACGCTATAACCCTTACCGTTAAAACCTTCTGTATTATAATAGTAATTACTACGGAGAAGGACTAAGAGATTTATTTATTCGATATAGTATAAGCTTTCCTATATATATTATGTAACCTTAGCGGAAAGGTAGTTGTATACGAACTCCCTAAAGGTTTTAAAGATCCAGGATATATAGTTAAGCTAAGTAAAGTACTATATAGGCTATAGAACTCCCTTTTCCTTTAGTATAAGGAGTTTTTAATAACCTTTAGGAAGCTTAATCTTAAGTATTTAGGAAAGAAACTATATCTATTTTATAGTAAAGAGTATATAGTATACGTCCTTTTCTATATAAACGACTACCTCGTAATATATTACCGCGACTACTAAGATATAAAGGAGCGTATTATAAAGGAAATTATAAATACGTATAACGTTAAAGAGTAAGGGGATATTACTACCTTCTTAAGTATTCGCGTAATCCGGAACTATATATAAAAACGCCTATAGTTAGTATATAATTAGTACCTCGAAAAGATTATAACCCGATTCTCCCTTAACTAAATTATCTTCCTACCGGATACTTCCCTACTAACTTAAAAGCTGGTAAAATATATAAAGAAGGTAACCTAAGGGTAGATTAAAGAGTACTAGGAGTTAGTCGGTTCGATTCTATATATAACGATTATAACCCGCCTAGACGTAGCTTTTACTACGGTATACCTTTTACATTTTCTTACGAACCTAAGTACTATCCACCTTACTATAATAAAATAAACGATCTAATACCTATTTAGTACCCGCTACCTAGCTATTTATTATAAAAGGTTAAACCCCTTTATACACGCTTTCCTTATTACCGGTAACTTATCCTTTACAAATAACCTTAATACTAAGAGGTTTTTATTCGGGTATATTATATTCCTTTATAAAGGCGTTATTAACTAAAAAGTTACGAGATAAGATACTATAACTACGTCTTTTATTAAGTTAGAACTCCTAGCCTTTACTATAACGGGTAAAGAAAGTATAGTAATATAACGCCTCTTTCGTAATATCCTACGAGATTTAGGTATAAGATTAGTAATCTATTATAATAACTAATAAACCATCTACCTCGTAATAAATAACTATAAACGTATTAGTATAAAGCTTTATTACGTAAATATCTATTACCTATAGGTACGGTAAGAATATAAGAAAGGTTCGTTTAAAGTAAAATACCTTCCTATAAACGAGATACCTACGAACGGCCTTACGAAGGCGTTATTACGTTAGAAGTTCGAATACTTTAGGCGGTTAATTAATCTTAAGGATATAGGTTATATAGTTATAGGTATAAAGGGGATAGTTAAGTTAGGTAGGGCGAACTTTATAGCGCTTATAGCGTAAGACGTTTTATAGAGATAAGCCTTGATAACTAACTAATAGGCGGGGACTGTAGCCCTAAAGACCCGTAAAATACTATATATAAACGCGTTAGCTAACCCCCTATTACTTCTCTTTAAAGCTTTCCTTCTCTAACTCCTTATCTACTACCTTTATATAAATAACTAAGGCGACGGAATAGGCCTAGGCGGCCTTTTAAAGCGAAAGGGCCTTAAGGAAGACCTTAATAATACTAGCTAATAACGCCTAACTATCTACGCTACCCTACTATAACGTATAAAAGGTAGTACAGAGCTTTTTAAGCTCCGACGACTATTAATAGTAATAGTTAATATATATCTAATAGTAAATCTAGTAAGTAAGTTATATACTAGTATACCCGCGAAGAAACGCTTTATAAAACGCTTAGTTATAAAGCGTAATTAAATAGGTATAACCTACTAAAAGTAAAGTATATAGCCTATAGTCCTCGTATAATAGCTAGGACGGCTTATAACTAATATATAACTAAAGGTAGCCTTACCCGAAAGGGTAAAGACTATAGTAGCTATATATAGCCGCGGAAGTACAGTACCCGTTACGTACTTCTTCTTCTTCCTTTTACATTTCTATTAGTTAAATAACTTAGGAATAGGGAAGTTAAATAAAAATATATATAAAGATATTACCTAGGGTAACTACCTCTTTCTCTTTAACTTTATCCTTATTCCCCTTTAGGAAAAGGAGCTCCGTAAGGGAGTGCTTAGGGCGCGGACGGCGGGCGGCGCGAGTAAATATAGCTACTAAAGTAGCGATACTACGTATAATAGTACTAATAAAGGTAGGGGCAGGGATATTAGTACTACTAGAGGTAACGGCGGTAACGGCGGTACGGATAACGGCGGCGTAGGCGGACTTCCTCTTACTACTAAAAGTAACGGTAGTACGGGTAAGATACGTAAGAAAGGGGGGGTTAACGGGGGAGACGGAGGTACGGGTAGGTTCTTAGGATAACGTTAAAGCGCGTAGTTTCTTTACGATAGGAGTTCTATATATAACAATATATTAGGATTAGATTTTTAAAAGGGAAGGATAAAGAACTTATAAGGTAAAGCTAGCCGACGAATAGCGACGGCGACGAGACTTTATAGATTTAAGAAAGGGTATTTATATTAGTAACGCCCTAGTTAATTAATAATAGTAATAGTAGGAATATACGATTTAACGCTTAAAACGCGTAAACTAACGCTAGAGAATAAGCGGCGGTAGGGTATATACTTAGTTCTGGAATAATTAGTATTAGCTACGCCTTTTTTTACTAAACGACCTAAACTTAAAACCTTAGGCGCTTAGTATTTTATAAGGTTTTATATAAAAGTAGTCTGATTAAATCGGGCCTTATTAGACCTAATCTAAGGCGCGTAGCCTACTTATAATTATAAATAGGCGCGTATATAGAAATTAAGGAAAGGAAAGGATAGGGAGACTTATAAGATAACGTCTAAATCGATAAACGAGGCGCGTAAGGCGCCGCTAATAATAGGGGAGCTATCGGTACTTATTTTATCATAGTATTAAAGAAGAAAGGATTTAGAAAAGGGAAGCGATTAGCGAATTCTTTTTTTATAAGGGGTATTTTATAGCTTTAAGAGTAAGGACTACTATAACCCTATTTTCTAAAAGCTTAGGCTAATACTACCTTTAATAGTTATATAAAATAACCCTATTACTGGAATACTTTAACGACTTAGAAATAACTCTACGTTTCTGGAAAGCTCTTTCCTTCTACAAACCCTAAACCTAAAGGGTATACCTAACGTTAAAATTATAGATTTAAAAAGGCGGAGTAATAAGTAGTACTAAACGAACGTATAAACGGGATTCCTAGGATCCTATACTACGAGAGAGAGCCTTAGAGAGAGTAACCTCTTAATACCTTTAATTAAGATACTTAAAGGGTTTTTTTATTTATTTTAAATAGGATACGTTAGTACCCGGGGAACCTCCTAGATAGGTAGTACTAGACCGGCTAGTCCTTATAACCTAGGAAGTATATGGTAATTCCGGGTACGTAATTACTAGGCTACCTAGAAACCCGGGTCGTAAAGGTACCTACCCAGACTAGCGTAAGCTACCTAGGAACCCCGATCGTAGGGGCGTAGGCTATAAAAAAGCTTATAGCCGTAGGCCATAAAAGAGCTCCTCTTAAATACGGTAGTCGGAAAAGGCAAAGACCGACGTCCGCCCTAAACTACTAAGCACGGGGAGTTAACCGTACCTACAATTACAGGGGCGGTAGGCGGCCGTACACAGGATTAAATGTTAGCAGGGCGCGTAACCACTAAACCCTACGCTATAATCTATAAAGGGGCGGACTACGTAGGAATTCCCTTTATACAAGACTCGGCTCTTCCAGCCATCTTTCCATAGACGAATAAAGCATTTTCTACCTGTAGATGTACTACTTCCGAAGCTCCGAACACACGACATATAGCTT
>Ga0247817_10002123_pt1 | contig 10229 bp, 9 predicted proteins | sample UWRJL212509R1_FD_178010 | JGI IMG/M metagenome (GOLD analysis project Ga0247817, IMG submission 178010) | Plant litter microbial communities from Arlington Agricultural Research Station in Wisconsin, United States - UWRJ-L212-509R-1 | ecosystem: Environmental > Terrestrial > Plant litter >... | reverse complement strand
TTGGCGAGCTTGACCAGGATGTCGGGTGCACCACGAACGAGCACGCCTGAGTCGCTGTTACGCAGTTCGCGTGCGCGACCCTTCGGGGCGAAGGTGAGCTCTGAGTCTTCGTTCTCGGCTTCCGTCGTGATCGATGCGACGACCTTCTCGATGACCGACTGGGTCGAGATGTGGCCCTCACCAACGGCGGCGTAGAGGCTCGAGACGTCTTCGTAGCGCATCTGGGCAGCGACGTCCGCGAAGGAGTCCTGGTTCATCAGCTTCTGCAGCGGCAGGTTCTGCTTGCGCATCGCGCGGGCGATGGCATCACGGCCCTGTTCGATCGCCTCGTCGCGGCGTTCCTTGGTGAACCACTGGCGGATCTTGTTGCGCGCGCGGGGACTCTTGACGAAGTTGAGCCAGCCTTGGCTCGGGCCGGCATCCGGATTCTTCGAAGTGAAAACCTCGACGGAGTCGCCGCTGTTCAGTTCGCTCTCGAGCGGGACGAGCCGGCCGTTGACCTTCGCGCCCATCGTGCGGTGTCCGACCTCGGTGTGCACGGCGTACGCGAAGTCGACCGGGGTTGCACCGGCTGGTAGGCCGATGACCTTGCCCTGCGGTGTAAAGACGTAGACCTCCTTTGCGCCGATCTCGAAGCGGAGGGAATCGAGGAACTCCCCCGGGTCATCCGTCTCGGCCTGCCAGTCGGAGATGTGCGCGAGCCAGGCCATGTCGCCGTCGTCGTGCATCTCGGCTGCGGACGCTCCACGTCCACCGTTGACCCGGTCTTTGTACTTCCAGTGTGCCGCGACGCCGAACTCGGCGCGCTGGTGCATCTCCTGCGTGCGGATCTGGATCTCGACAGCACGACCCTGCGGGCCGATGACGGTTGTGTGCAGCGACTGGTACAGGTTGAACTTCGGGGTGGCGATGTAGTCCTTGAAGCGACCGGGGATCGGGTTCCACCGCGCGTGGATAGATCCGAGCACCGCGTAGCAGTCGCGCACGGAGTTCACGAGAACACGGATGCCGACGAGGTCGTAGATCTCGTCGAACTCGCGGCCGCGAACGATCATCTTCTGGTAGATCGAGTAGTACTGCTTCGGGCGGCCGGCAACGGCTCCCTTGATCTTCGACGACTTGAGGTCGTCGTTGACCGCGTCGATGACGTTCTGCACGAATTCTTCGCGCTTCGGGGTGCGCTGCTTGACGAGGTTCTCGATCTCGACGTACAGCTTCGGGTGCAGCACTGAGAACGAGAGGTCTTCGAGCTCCCATTTGATCGTCTGGATTCCCAGTCGGTGCGCGAGGGGCGCATAGATCTCGAGTGTCTCTTGCGCCTTACGGTGGGCGTTCTCGGTCGGGACGAATCCCCAAGTGCGCGCATTGTGCAGACGGTCGGCGAGTTTAATCACCAGAACGCGGATGTCTTTCGACATTGCAACGACCATCTTGCGAACGGTCTCGGCCTGGGCGCTGTCGCCGTACTTGAGCTTGTCGAGCTTGGTCACGCCGTCGACGAGCATCGCGATCTCGTCACCGAAGTCTTTGCGCACCATGTCGAGCGTGTAGTCGGTGTCTTCGACGGTGTCGTGGAGAAGCGCGGCCGCGAGCGTCTTCGAGCCAATACCGAGATCTGCGAGAATCTGGGCTACCGCGACCGGGTGCGTGATGTACGCCTCGCCGCTCTTGCGCTTCTGGCCGGTGTGGGCTTTCTCAGCAGCGGCATAGGCACGCTCGATCAGGCCGACATCGGCCTTCGGGTGGTGCAGGCGCACGGTCTTGATCAGCCGGTCCACGGCTCCGGCGGGCTGTGCCCGGGAGAAAATGCGCGGGATAAGGCTGCGAAGCGACGCCGTGGTCGGTGTTGTTTCAGTCATGGTGACGCCTCCAAAACACCAGTCTAAACGCGCGGTTCGCGTTCGTCTGACGCGACGATCGGTCCGCCGGCGTCGACCCAGGCGAGCATGCCGCCCTCGACGTTGACGGCGGAGTAGCCGGCACGCTCGAGGCGCGCCGTCACGCCGACCGAGCGGTGGCCGCTCAGGCAGATGATGAGCAATGTCAAGTCGGGCGGGAGGTCCGACATCCGCTCATCGAGTCTCGACATCGGCACATTGATCGCCTGTGGCGCGTGACCGGCGTCCCACTCGTAGTCTTCGCGCACGTCGACAAGAATGCTGTCTCCCGCGGAAAGCGAAATGGCCTCGGCCGCGCTCACCTGCTCGAGGTCAGCGCGACCGAGGCCAAAAATCACAGCGGTACTACTTGGAAACCGACGCAGCGGTGCTCGCCGTGCTGGCCTGCTTGGCCTGGCGCAGGCGAATCTCGCGCTTCTTCAGTTCGGGCTCGTTTTCACGCATCTGCGAGTAGAACGGCGCGGCGATGAAGATCGTCGAGTAGGTGCCGATGAGAATACCGATGAAGAGCGACAGTGCGATATCGCGCAGGGTTCCGGCACCGAGCACGTACGCACCGATGAACAGAATCGCGGCGACCGGCAGAGCGGCGACGACACCGGTGTTGATCGAGCGGACGAGCGTCTGGTTGACGGCGAGGTTGACCGACTCGGCGAAGGTGCGACCCGATTCCGGGCCATCCTCCGTCGTGTTCTCACGGATCTTGTCGAACACCACGACGGTGTCGTACAGCGAGTAGCCGAGGATCGTGAGGAATCCGATCACCGCCGAAGGCGTGACCTCGAAGCCGAGGATGCCGTAGACACCCGCGGTAATGACGATGTCGTGCACGAGCGAGATGACGGCAGCGACAGACATCTTCCAGGTGCGGAAGTACAGGGCCATCACGATGGCCGCGAGAATCACGAACACGATGAGTGCCCGGATCGCGGAGCCGGTGATGTCAGCACCCCACGACGGTCCGATGAAGGATGCCGTGACGTTTTCGGTCGGCACGTCGTACGCGGCGGCAAGCGCCTCGACGAGACCATCGGACTCGGCCTGCTCGAGCTGGTCGGTCTGCACGCGAACAGCGTTCTCACCGACGACCGAGACGCGAGGAGCCGAGTTCGGAACCTCTTCGTTGACCGCGTCGGTCGCGATTGTCTGGTCGGGGTTGTCAGCGAGGCCGGCGATCTGGAATTCAGAACCTCCGGTGAACTCGATACCGAGCACAAATCCGCCGCGGGCAGCGGGAATGAGAATCGAGGCGAGGATCATCGCCGCAGCGACGATGTACCAGATCTTGCGGCGACCGACGAAGTTGTACGAGCGCTTGCCCGTGTACAGGTCGTTACCGAACTGCGCGAAGCTGAAGCGGGCCATCAGGCGTCCTTCCCGTCAACGGTAGGTTTCGAATCGGTCGAAGTCGGCTTTCCGGTCGGAGCGTCTGCGACGGTCGTACCGGCGGCCTTGCGCTCGGCGATCGTCTGGCGCTTCGCGGCTTCACGGCCAGCCCCGCCCTTAGCCGGAGCGAGGGTGGGCGTGCGGAACTGGGCACGACCACGGTAGACGGCGCCAAGAGCCTTCGGGTCGAGCCCGCTTGCCTTGTGTCCGGCCTGGAAGTACTTGGTTGTCGCGAGCAGCTGCAGGATCGGGTGCGTGAAGAGCACAACGATGATGACGTCGATGATCGTCGTCACACCGAGCGTCAGTGCGAACCCGCGGACGTTTCCGATGGCCAGGATGAACAGCACGAGTGCCGAGAGCAGGTTGACGGCCTTGGCGGCGAAGATCGTGCGGAGTGCACGCTTCCAACCGGCCTCGACCGCGGAGACCAGCATTCGCCCGTCTCGCAGTTCATCTCGTATTCGTTCGAAGTAGACGATGAAGGAGTCGGCGGTGAAACCGATCGCGACGATCAGACCGGCGACGCCGGCGAGCGAGAGACGGTAGCCCTCACGCCACGACATGATCACGATCACGAAGTACGTGACGATGGCCGCGACGATGAGCGATGCGACGGTCACAAGACCGAGAAGGCGGTACTGGAACAGCGAGTAGATGACGACGAGGATCAGACCGATGAGACCGGCGATGAGACCGCTCTGCAGCTGGGTCGAACCGAGCGTTGCCGAAATGACTTCGGAGCTCTGTACCTGGAAGCCGATCGGCAGTGCACCGAACTTCAGCTGGTCAGCGAGCACCTTCGCGGAGTCCTGGTCGAACGAGCCGGTGATCTGCGGCTTTCCGTCGGTGATGACGGCGTTGGTCGACGGTGCGGAAATGACCTGGCCGTCGAGGACGATAGCGAAGCGATTGCGCACATCGGAAGTGCCGTAGCTGAACAGGCGGGTAGTGACATCCGCAAATTCCTCGGTGCCCTGGCCGTTGAACTCGATGTTGACTGCCCACTGGCCGGTCGAAGCACCCTGGCTGTTGGTGACGATGCCGCTCGAGGCGTCGGCGATGGTCGAACCGGCTACCTCTGTCGGGCCGAGGATGTACTTGTAGCTTCCGTCGGCCTCACACGTGACGAGGGGTTCCCCGGCCGGAGCGACGTTCGAGCCAGACTCGAGGTCTGCACAGTCGACGTTGAGGAACTGGTCGTACAGCGCCGGAGTGATCCAGTTCTGGTCGCTCGGGTCAGTCGGCTCGACGCTTGGCGTCGACTCGAGTGATGGGCTCGGCGTCGCGGACGGCGATGCGCTCGAGCCTGACTCGTCTTCGCCGCCGACAGCGCTTGTTGCAGCGACATCGGTCAGAAGTACGGGGCGGAATTCGAGCTTGGCTGAGGACTGGATGCGGTCGCGAGTTGCCTGATCGGGCGTGCCGGGGATCGAGACAACAATGTTGCGGTCACCCTGCGTCGTGATCTCGGCTTCGGAGACACCACTCGCGTCAACGCGCTGGCGGATGATGCCGACAGCCTGGTTGAGCTGGTCGGTGGTTACCGTCTGGCCGCTCTCGAGCTTCGGCTCGAGTGTGATCTGCGTGCCACCCTCGAGGTCGAGCGCGAGTTTAGGCGTCCACGTCCAGTCGAGGAAGGCGACGCCATAGCCGGTTATACCGACAAGGCCCATCGTGATCACGGCGAGCCAGGCGAGTGATCGCCAGGCCTTTTTGACCGGGGTCGTTCTTGCCACCTAAGAACTCAGCTTTCTATTGGCGTGTTAGCTCGCGCGCACACGGTGGATTCTGCCCGGTGGAAGCCGGGCAGGTCAGGCCCTGATGTTACTTGTCGTCCTCTTTGGCCGAACGCTTCGAGGTTTCAACCGACGGCTCTTCCGTCGTGTCAACACGCTCGCCGAACTCGGGAGCAACAGAGTCAGTACCCTCTTTTTCGGCGGCTTCGCGGTTGGCAATCGCCATTGCTTCCTCGACCGAACGAGGTGAATCGGAGTCAACGGCCGTGACAACCTTGGCGATCGTCTGGCGGTGGACGCGCACGATCGTTCCGGGGGTTACCTCGAGCTCTGCTTCGTTGCTGACCTCGTCGATGGAGACGAGGGTGCCGAAGAGGCCGAAGTTGGTCATGACCTCGACGCCGGGAACGATCTTGGCCTGAAGTTCCTCGACCTGAGCCTTGCGCTTGCGGCTGTTGCGGAACATGAAGAAGATCAGAACCGCGAGAATCGCGAACATCGCGATAGAAAGTCCATCAACGGGCATAGTAAAACCTCTCAAAAAGTCTGTTGGGCCGCGTCAGTCTATGTGACGAGCATGAAGGGCCATTGTGAATTATAGGTCATCGCCGAAGAGGGTCTCTGACCCCTGTGCGGCGCCGTGCTCAAGACCGAAATGTTTCCAGCCGGAACGCGTGGCGACGCGCCCCCGCGGTGTACGGGTCAGCATGCCGATTCGCACGAGGAACGGTTCAACGACCGACTCGATCGTCTCGGGTTCTTCACCGACGGATACAGCGAGGGTGTTCAATCCGACCGGGCCACCATCGAAGCGGGTGAGGATGATCTTCATTACCGCTCGGTCAAGGCGGTCGAGCCCGAGAGCATCGACGTCGTAGAGCTCAAGAGCTGCGTTGACCGCCTCGAGGCCGGCGGTGCCGTGAACGAGCGAGTAGTCACGAACACGGCGAAGCAGACGATTGGCGATTCGAGGTGTACCTCGGCTGCGACCGGCGATTTCTCCGAGCGCACTCCGGTCGATTCTGAGATCGAGCAGGGTTGCGGCTCGAACGAGCACCTGCTCGAGTTCTTTCTCATCGTAGAACTCGAGGTGAGCGGTGAAACCGAAACGGTCGCGCAGGGGGTTCGGCAGCATTCCCGACCGGGTCGTTGCACCAACGAGCGTGAAGGGGGAAAGGTCAAGCGGAATCGACGTGGCTCCAGCACCCTTTCCGACCATGATGTCGATCCGGAAGTCTTCCATCGCGAGATACAGCATCTCTTCGGCGGAACGGGTCATGCGGTGGATCTCATCGATGAACAGAACTTCACCGGGAACGAGCGACGAGAGGATTGCGGCAAGGTCGCCGGCGTGCTGGATGGCCGGACCGCTCGACATGCGCAGCGGTCGACCGCTCTCGTGGGCGATGATCATCGCGAGCGTCGTCTTGCCGAGACCGGGAGGGCCGGCGAGGAGGATGTGGTCCGGGGTCCTGTTCTGGATTGCCGCCGCCTGGAGCAGCAGCTGCAGTTGTCCGCGGACCTTGGCCTGCCCGACGAACTCGGCGAGCGACTGGGGGCGGAGCGCGCCTTCGAAGGCGAGTTCGGCATCCGATTCGGGTGTCGGCATGACGACGTTGGCTGACTCGACACCGGCGACTCGTGGGGAGTCGATAGTGGGGTCAAAAGCGGGTTCAAATGGGCTCACGATGATGACCCGGCGAGCTGCTGCGGACCGAGGTTGGCTAGCGCGAGACGAAGGAGTGCCGGCATGGCCTCACGTTCGGTGGCGCTCGCGCTCTCGACCGCGTCGTCCACGGCCTGGATCGCCAGGCGTTCGGGATAGCCGAGACCGATCAGCGCCTCGATCACGCTCGTGCTGACGGATGCCTTCCCGCTCGCGACTGCCGTGAGTGCGACGAAGCCGAGCTTTCCGGCGAGCGAAACGACGATGAGCTTTGCGGTCTTCGGGCCGATGCCCGATACCTTGCGGAAAGCTCCGTCGTCTTCTACCGCGACCGCGCGAGCGATTTCGATCGGCGTGAGAGTTGCGAGCACGCCCATCGCGCTGCGAGGGCCGACGCCCGTGACGCCGCGCAGGATGTCGAACACCGCGAGCTCCTCGGCCTCGGCGAAGCCGTAGAGGCTGAGGTCGTCTTCGCGGACGATGAGGGTGGTACGAACGGTGGCCTCGGTGCCGACGCGCAGGGTGAGGGCGTGACCGGGGGTCACGGTGACCTGCAGGCCAACTCCCCCGACCTCAATGACCGCGGTCGTTCCGGCTGCGGCAAGCACGATGCCACGCACAGAAGAAATCATGAACCAAGACTACGTTTGCCCGCCGACTTCTCGGCCAACCGCCACGCCTCCTGCGCCGGAGTGAGTGCGCCGGATCGCGGAATCGACACGGTTCTCGAGGGCGCGAGTCGCGGTGCGCCAGCCGCTGCTGCCGCGAGCGGTGACCGCCAGGCGTGACAAATAGCGAGGGCGAGCGCGTCTGCTGCGTCGGCCGGCTTCGGGGCTTCCTCGAGACCGAGGATGCGCGCGACCATCGTGCCGACTTGCTTCTTGTCGGCCGAGCCGTAGCCGGTGACGGCCGCCTTGACCTCGCTCGGCGTGTGCAGTCCTACATAGAGGCCGCGCGCGGCGGCAGCGTGCATCGCCACACCGCTCGCCTGCGCGGTACCCATAACTGTCTTCAGGTTGTGTTGGGCGAACACCCGCTCGAGAGCGACCGCGTTCGGCGAGAACTCGTCGAGCGCGTTGCCAATGCCGGTTCCGATGGCCAGAAGGCGCTGCTCGAGCGCCATGTCGGCCGGGGTGCGAATCACCCCGACAAAGACCAGCGTGGCCTTGCGGGTCGACGACACATCGACGATTCCGACGCCGCATCGGGTGAGACCTGGGTCGATGCCAAGTACCCGTACGGACATCGGTTACTCGTCTTCGTCGAGCTGAGCCTGCACGTCGGGAGCGATGGAGAAGTTCGCGAAGATGTTCTGTACGTCGTCCGAGTCTTCGAGGGCGTCGATGAGCTTGAACACCTTGCGGGCGGTCTCGGCGTCGACGTCGATCGTGAGGTTCGGAACGAACTCGGCTTCAGAGGAGTCGTAGTCGATTCCGGCTTCCTGCAGCGCCTCACGGGTTGCGACGAGGTGTGCGGTGTCGGTGATGACTTCGAAGCCCTGGCCGCGGTCGGTGACCTCGTCGGCTCCGGCATCCAGAACAGCAAGAAGGATGTCGTCTTCTGTAACGCCCTCGGTCTTGGTGATCGAGATAACGCCCTTGCGATTGAAGTTGTACGCGACGCTTCCCGGGTCGGCCATTGCGCCGCCGTTCTTGGTCATCAGCGAACGAACGTCAGCGGCTGCACGGTTCTTGTTGTCGGTGAGACATTCGATCAGGAGTGCAACACCGTTGGGGCCATAGCCCTCGTACATGATGGTCTGGTAGTCGACGGCTTCACCGAGCTGACCGGACCCGCGCTTGACCGCGCGGTTGATGTTGTCGATCGGTACAGAAGTCTTCTTTGCCTTCTGGATCGCATCAACGAGAGTCGGGTTTCCCGACAGGTCGGCGCCGCCGATCTTCGCTGCAACTTCGATGTTCTTGATGAGTTTGGCGAACGACTTTGCACGGCGCGAATCTTTGATCGCCTTCTGGTGCTTGGTGGTTGCCCATTTGGAGTGGCCTGACATGCTCAATATTCTAGCCAGCCACAGCTGAGGCGCTTTTCCGCGCCGCGCAGTCTCAGTCGATTCGCACGCCCGACGACTTGAGTTCGAGAGCGGCAAGAGCCTTCACGACGGTTGCGTCTCCCCGGCGCCAGGCGGCCATCGGATCAGCGTCGACCGCCGAAAGGCGCGCGATCTTCTGCGTCGCGAGCGCCCGAAGCGCGAGCAGGTCGACGTTTGCTCCGGCCTGCACCATCGATCTCGTCGTGCCGGCACGTCGGGCGAAACGAACGCGCGGAATCAACCAGATCACGAGGATCATGAGCACGGGAAGTGCGGCAATACCGATGCCGAGCCCGGTGGCCAGATTCTCAACGGCAACCTGCTGTGCCTGGCCAGCGCTCTCGAGCGACGCCCCGGCATCGCTCGCCCCATCGAATGGAGCACGGATGCCGGTGCCGATCAGCGGAACATTTCCGAGGTCGGTGCTCAGGTCGGTCATCGTCTGGCGGAAGCCGGCCCCGGCCTCTTCCATCTGCACGCCGAAGTCGCGCAGATCGATGATGAGCTGGTACACGAACGAACCGAGCCACACCCAGGCGGCGATGGCCGCGATGGCAAGTACGTCGACAGTGATCTGTCGTGCACGGCGGGCCGGAAAATCCGAATAGAACTTCATTCGGCAAGCGTACGGGGCTGGGCGCGGGCGCCGCCGGTTGAGCCTGTCGGAACCCCCACGGGATTGGGCTTCGTTTTAGAACGGTTCGATTGGGCCGTCGGCCGGGTCGAGTGTGGGGTTCCAGTCGAACGGGGGCGCGTTCTTGGCTTTCTCGGCGTCTTCCGCGTCTCGGATTTTCTTTAGTGCGCGGGCGGAGAGTTGTGGGTCGCTGATGTAGGCGTGACCGGTGATCGTGTTCCACCGGATTTGCCCGGTGGGGCGGTTCTGCTCGTCACGGACGTGGTCGATTCTCACCGCGGGCCCGACGATCGTGCCATCCGGTGCGACCAGTTCGAAGTGCTTCACTTTGTGGTGCTTGCGGCAGAACGCACCCAGATTCAGGAACTCGGTTACACCGCCGGCTTCCCACGCGGTGCTGTGGTCGATGTCACACGCTTCGGCCGGATTGTTGCACCCTGGTTCCCGGCAGGTGCCGTCCCGTAACCGGACCGCATCAGCCAAATCAGTCGGCGGTCTGTATTTCGTCGAGCTCATCGACAGCATTTGTCCGGTTTCTGGATCGGTGAGGATCCGCCGCCACGTCTTCGCCTCACCCGCCAACTCTCTGGCCGTCTCGAGATCGATCGGACCATAGCCGGCCAGCACGGCGGGCTCGTCGCTCGTGCCGAGCAGTGACAGGGCGGGGACCATGATGTTCACCCGCGGAGCAAACCCACCATAGGAGCCGTTCGAACGACCGGACGTCTTCTTCTTGTCGCCTTTCATCCCGGTGCCGGTGTCGACACCGTTGCCGCAGGCGGATGCCCGGTAGCTGTCCACGAACCGGTCAGCGAATACGTCCGCCCGTAACTGCGCGAGGGTGCGGGTTTCTCCT
>Ga0247817_10002122_pt1 | contig 10229 bp, 11 predicted proteins | sample UWRJL212509R1_FD_178010 | JGI IMG/M metagenome (GOLD analysis project Ga0247817, IMG submission 178010) | Plant litter microbial communities from Arlington Agricultural Research Station in Wisconsin, United States - UWRJ-L212-509R-1 | ecosystem: Environmental > Terrestrial > Plant litter >... | reverse complement strand
ACAAAGACGGCTGGACCCTGCGCAGCGCCGACGGCTCACGAGCCGCCCACGTCGAGCACACGGTCGCCATCACCGACGACGGACCGCTCGTACTCACCGCCCGCTCCAGCTGAGTTTCCCCATGTGGGCGGACCTGTGAGTGTTAACCGCCCGTTTAGGCGGGGTTGACGTGGGCTAGTCCGAAAGCGGAGGCAGCAGGTCGGGGCGCACACGTGCCGTGCGTTCCATCTGCTGCTCGTGGCGCCAGCGGTCGATCGCCGCGTGGTTGCCGCTCAGCAGTACCGGTGGAACCTCACGCCCACGCCACTCGGCCGGCTTCGTGTAGCTCGGGTACTCGAGCAGGCCGTCTTCGTGGCTCTCTTCGGTGAGGCTTGCCGGGTTGCCGACGACGCCAGGGATGAGCCGGCCGATCGCCTCGATCATCGCCATGACAGCGACCTCTCCCCCGTTGAGCACGTAGTCGCCGAGGCTGACCTCTCGCACGCGGCCGCGCGAGCGGGCGTAGTCGATGACGCGCTGGTCGATGCCCTCGTAGCGGCCGCAGCCGAACACGAGGTGCGGTTCGAGAGCGAGTTCGCGCGCGGTGGCCTGGGTGAATCGCTCGCCCGCCGGTGACGGGAACACGATGACGGATGTCGCGGCATCCGCCTCTGCGCCTGCCTCCCGCGCATCGAGAACGGAATCGAGCGCCTCGCCCCACGGTTCGGGCTTCATCACCATGCCGGCGCCGCCGCCGTAGGGGGTGTCGTCGACCGTGCGGTGCCGGTCGTGGGTGAAGTCGCGGAGGTCGTGCACGCCGAGATCGATAATCCCGCGCTCACGGGCCTTGCCAAGGAGGGAGATGTCGAGCACTCCGAAGAACTCGGGGAAGATGCTGACGATGTCGATACGCACTCTCCCAGCGTAGACGGAGCACAACGACTCCCGCCCACGCGCAAACTCAGGCTGCACGGGCACCCCAGCCCCTATGCAGGCTTGGCATCCCTCTGCAGCCTGAGTTTGCGCAGGGATTATGTCGATCAGCACTGGGCATCCGCGAGGGCGAGGCCGCGATGGCGCCCGAGACGAAGGTGCTCGCCGCGCCGAATTATCGCGAGAATCTCTTTTTCCACCGCCGGCCAGTCGAACATCACTCGGTAGTAGCTCAGTCTCAGAACGATGAATCCAAGCGCCATCAACGCTGGATCCCGCCTGCGATCCGATTCGTAGTTCTCCCCGAGGTGGTAACGCCGGCTGTCGACCTCGATGATGAGACGGTCGCCCACAAGAAGATCCACGCGTCCGATCCTCGCGATCTGCACCTGGATCTTCACCCGAACACCCCGGCGTCGCAGCCTCAACCGCACGAGGGTCTCGGTGCCCGCCTGCGACCTGCCGTCCACAAGGTCGAGGTACGAGGAGCGTTCGGGGATTACCTCGAGCATGATCTCCAGCTGTCGACGACTCAGCAGAGGCCGTCCGTTCCGCACCGTGTTCAGCGCTGAGTCGAGCGAGACGATAGCCGCCTCGGTCGTCCCGCAGGTGACCAGGTGAGCGAGCGCCGGGAGCACTCCGTCCAGGCCCGACTGCGCGTGAGACCGAACTGGAACCCCGCGCCAGTGCAGCCGCACATCCGGATGCTCATCGGCGACCCATTTCGCCCGTCGATCGTCGGGGCTCCGGAGGCGCGCGGCGTTTCCCGAGACGCTGACGTGCAGCAGGTCATCCCGGAGCACCCACACCCCGTGCAGGTCGAGAGCGGAGCCACAGGTCAGCCTTCCGCCGAGCCGTACCGCACGTCGCAGACCGTCGGGAGTTCCGGGTACGGCAAACCACCCGTTGCGCAATCGTTCGAGCCGGCCTTCGCTGATTGCGGAGGCTCGATGGAACCTGTCGTAACCGAGCACCTCGAGCTGAGCGAGGGTCAGGATGCCACTACTCGCGGTGGCTGGAGGAAGCGCGTTCATGCGCCACAGGGTGCACCGTCGCCCGGCTCTCGCGTCGTGACATCCGCCGCTCCTGTGAACTGCTGCACGCGTCGCGAGCTGGGGACGACAGGCCGTTAACCGCAAAACTCAGGCCCCAGAGCCCACCCAACCTCTATACAGAGCTGAGTAGGCGCCAGGGCCTGAGTTTTGCGAAATGAACGAAGTGTTATTTGCTGCTGTCGGACTCGGAAGAGTCGGAAGCGTCGGCGGGGATGACCGCCGCTGCCTCCGCGAGCGCTGCCGCTGCGAGAGCGTCAGCCGCGTCATCCGCCGTCTCGGTCTCTTCGGGGAGTTCCTCGAAAAGTCCGGTGGGCGGCGTCACCGTCAGCGTGCCGGCGTTGATGTCAACGGACGGCACGATCGCCTTGACGAACGGAACGAGAACGTCGCCGTTGTCCGTCGTGACGGTCAGCAGGTCTTGCGCGGGGAAGTGATCGATCTGGGCGACCGTTCCCACCTTCACACCGTCACGAAGAACGGTGAGTCCGATGAGCTGGTGGTCGAACCAGGCGTCTTCTTCCTGCGAAACTTCGGCGAGGTCGTGGTCTACCCACAGGATCGCCTTGATGAGGCTTTCGGCGACAGTCCGGTCGGGAACGTCCTTGAAGAACGCGACCGGGTGGCTGTTGTAGAACTTGAGCTCAATGAGCTCGAGAGTCTTGCCGTGCCACTCGGAACTCGTCGGTACCTGGAGCGCAAAAGTGGCTCCAGGTACGAAACGACGAGCTGGATCATCGGTAAAGAGTTCGACCTTGATCGCACCCTTCAGCCCATGAGCCTTGGTGAGTCGGCCGACGCGAAGTTGTGTCTTCGGCGGCTGTTCTGAGCTAGTCACCGTTAGTAGTCGGTGTCCACAACGTCAACGCGCACCTTGCGACCATCGGCGAGAGCCGTGATGAGGGTGCGTAGCGCCTTCGCTGTGCGGCCGGCGCGGCCGATGACGCGACCGAGGTCCTCGGGGTGCACGCGCACCTCGAGAACCTCGCCGCGTGGTGAACTCTTTGCTGCTACCTGAACCTGGTCAGGGTGATCGACGATCCCCTTGACGAGGTGCTCGAGAGCGGGAGCGAGCATGCTTAGGCCTTGTCGGCGTCGGCAGCGGCGTCTTCGGCCGGAGCCTCGACAACGGCCTCGTCCTCAGCAGGAGCTTCCTCAGCCTTGGCTGCGGGCTTCTCTGCCTTGGGCTTGAGAACCGGCTTCTTCTTCTCGTCAGCCTCGAAAGCAACCTTGGCTTCCTTGACCTTGACGGTCGAAACAGCGTTCTTGTCGCCCTTGAAGATTCCCCAGTCGCCCGTGAGCTTGAGGATGGCTTCAACCTGCGGCGACGGCTGCGCGCCGACGCTCAGCCAGTACTGGGCACGCTCGGAGTTGACCTCGATGAACGAGGGCTCCTCGGTCGGGTGGTACTTGCCGATCTCTTCGATCGAGCGGCCGTCGCGCTTGGCGCGCGAGTCGGCTACGACGATGCGGTAGAACGGTGCACGGATCTTGCCCATGCGCTTGAGACGAATCTTTACAGCCACAATTCTCCTGAATTAGTGCTTGCCGGTGAGGGCAAAGTGTTTTAGGTGGCGAACCGCTAGCCGTGAGCGTGGGGGCACACTCGGCAAAAAAGCTCTAAGGGATTCCACTCGCGCCTGATTAGAGGGTCGGGCTGCGAGGGACTCAACTGGCTATTCTGCCAGATTTTCACCCGTTCCGCGCGCCACCGGCTCGAATCGGCCGCGGTAGCGGAGGTAACTGAGCCCGGCGAGGGCGAGTGCGGCGAGCGCGACGGCTGCCAAAGCCCACGAAAGCGGGCCGCTGAGACCGGTGAGAAGACCGGCGAGTACCGCAGCGCTGACGGCCGCGAGCAGCGTCCAGCGCGCGAATCCCGTGACAACGCCGGCTCGAACAATGATGACGGATGCCACGATTCCCGAGATTGCGGCGACCGACTCGAACACGTCGACCGTGGTGGTGATGCTGCCGGCCTGTGGAAAACCAATGAAGAAGAATCCGAGCGTCGTGATGCGCGAGAGCAGCGTGAACCCGCCGAACCCGATCAGCGCTGTTTTACCCGAGACCGATGTTCCGACGATGCCATCGCTCTTACCGGTGCCGAGAGCGAGCGGAAACATCGCCAGCAGCAGCGCTGTCGCGGCGAGCAGCCAGAAACCGTCGGCCAGCGTGGATGCGAGCCCCGGCATCCGGGTCGACGTGAGAACGTAGCCGAGCAGGCCGAGTCCCTGCAGCACGGCCGCAGCAAGCAAACCGCCGCCGCCCCACCGCTGCCAGCGCACTGTGCCTGGTCCGCTCATACTGCCCCCGATGTCTGCACCTGTGGTGCGTCCGTGTCATGGACCCGCCTCCACCATATTGCCCAACGGCCCTGCAACAATCGGTTCATGGAAATCGAATTCGGCGCTTCGCGGCGCTCAAGTGTCGGAATCGAGTGGGAACTCGCGTGCGTCGACCACTCGAGCGGCGAGCTGACACCCGCCGCGCCCGAAGTGTTGACGAAGCTCAACCCGGGCCGCGACGACTCATTCCCCCACGTGACGCAGGAACTGCTCACCAACACCGTCGAGGTCGTCAGCGGACCGCACGAGCGAATTGCGGATGCCGTGGCCGACCTCGAGACCATGATCGACCGGGTGCGAGAGATCACCGACCCGCTCGGCGTCGACCTCATGTGCGCGGGTACGCACCCGTTCAGCCAGTGGTTCCAGCAGGACGTGACGCCGGACTACGAGCGTTACGCGACCCTCATCGACCGAACGCAGTGGTGGGGTCGGCAGATGATGATCTGGGGCGTACACATGCACGTCGGCATCGACGAGCGTGACAAGGCCCTGCCGATCAGCAACGGGCTGCTCAACTACTACCCGCACTTCCAGGCTCTGTCGGCGTCGAGCCCGTACTGGGTCGGCGAAGAGACCGGCTATGCGTCGAACCGCGCGCTCATGTTCCAGCAGCTGCCGACCGCCGGACTCCCGCCGCAGCTCGGAGCCTGGGCGAACTACGAAGAGCTCGTCAAAGACATGACCCACGTCGGAATCATCGACGACCACTCGGAGCTGCGCTGGGACATCCGCCCGTCTCCCAAGTGGGGAACCGTCGAACTGCGCTTCTGCGACGGCCTGTCGAGCGTCGACGAGGTGAAGGCGCTGAGCGCCCTCGCGCAGTGTGCGGTCGAAGAGCTGTCGACGCGCCTCGACAATGGTGACGAGATCGACACCATGCAGCCGTGGTTCGTGCGCGAGAACAAGTGGCGCGGAGCCAGGTACGGCATGGACGCCATCATCATCCAGAACTCCGCGGGTGACGAAGCGCTCGTGCGCGACGACATCGCCGAGATGCTCGTGCGTCTCGAACCGATCGCCGATCGCCTCGGCTGTCTCGAAGAACTCGACGGCGTCAATCGCATCCTCGAGCGCGGCGCAAGCTACCAGCGCCAGCTCGCCATCGCGCAAAAGAACGGCGGCAGCCTCAAGGCCGTCGTCGCATCCCTGGTGACAGAACTGCGCGACGGCCTCGGAAGCTAGCCGCTACGCGTTCTTCGAGTCGCGCCAGGCCAGCCAGTCGGCTACCGGCGACAGGTCGTAGTCGGGGCCGGTGATGCCGAGGGTGAAGAGCGTCGTTCCGAGGGCGTGCAGTTCGTCGGCCTCGTCGACGGTGCGGGCCGAGAGCTCGGTCGAGATCTCGATCTCGCTGATGTCGCGACCGACGACCTCGCCATGCTCCGCGAGGATGCCGAGCTTGCGTTCGAGCGTTGCCGGATCGCCGAAGCTGTGCCAGATGTCGGCGTGCCTCGCGACGATGCGAAGGGTCTTCTTCTCGCCGCCTCCCCCGATCAGCACCGGGATCTTGCGGGTCGGAGCCGGATTGAGCACCGACCAGCGTCTCTCGATCACGGGAAGGTTCTCGGCGAGGGCGTCGAGACGCTGGCCGACGGTTCCGAACTCGTAGCCATACTCGTCGTAGTCACGCTCGAACCAGCCGGAGCCGGTACCGAAGATGAAGCGGCCGGTGCCGGTGTCCTTCGCACTGATGTGGTCGATCGTGCGGGCCATGTCGGCCTGCAGGTTGGCATTGCGGTAGCTGTTGCAGTTCACGAGCGCACCGATCTCGACACGGCTGGTCTGCTCGGCGAGGGCGGCGAGCATCGTCCAGGACTCGAAGTGCAGCCCAGCCGGGTCGCCGCGAAGCGGGTAGAAGTGGTCCCAGTTGAACAGGACGTCGACACCCAGCTCTTCGAGCTCAGCCGCGGTCTCGCGGATCTTCGGGTACAGCGCGTGCTGCGGTGCAATCTGGACGCCGAGACGAACGGCGCGCTTCTGAGTGGTCATGAGCCGAGCCTACTGTCGACGGTTGTCGAGAAACCGGCAGGTCCCGTGATGTTACGGCGACCGCTCAGGATGCCGTGCTCACTCACGCACGAGCGTCGCGATGACCTCGCCCTCGGGGCCGTAGAAGGTCAGCTCGTCGCCGTTCATGCCGACGGTGGTTGCCTGATGGATCGAGTCCAGGGAGTCCATCATTGCGTTCAGCACGGGCGAATCCGACGAGCATCCGACCGCCGAAATGAGACCACCAGATGTCGTCAGAAGGGAACCATCAACGGCAGCCAACCAGCGCCCGTCCCTACCGCCACAAGCGTGCGACCCAGAGAATCGCCCATCTGCGAGGAAGTCCATATACATGCTGGAGCCGTCGTACCCGGCCGGCGCCCATCGTCCGACAAGGTCACGAGTCGGCTCGACGCCGTCCGGAAGCGGCGCTGCATCGATGTACTGGCGGCTGATGGAAGCCGACCGTGTCGGTTGGAGTACTTCTTCGTCGAAATAGCCGGGATCTGTCTGGGGCGGCGGCGTGCCGACCGTCAACGTCGCTAGCGGCACATTGAGCCTGTTGAGCAGCGTCAACTCGCCGTCAACGTAGCCGTAGCCGGTGGCGTTGCGCAGCCAGTACGCCGGAAAATCGTCAAAAGCGCAGCCTTCTCCGTCGAAGATGTACAGGTTGGCCAGGAACGCGTCGCTTCGCGCCGACCAAGAACCATTCGCCGTGCCGCAATCCGTCCACACCTTCACTCCATCGGCCAGACGGAGCCAGGTGTTGCGGCCGGCGCCTGCAGCGTTCTCCACGTGCCAGACACCCACGAGGTGGGACGGGTCGACCGACTCGAATTCGTCGGTCGGGGAACCAAGCGATGCACCGCATCCGCTCAGTGCGACCGCGACGACCGCCGCGATGACGGATGCGACGGCGAACCGCCTCACGCGCGAACCAGCGCTCCGAGCACTGCCCCATCGGTGCCGTACAGCGTCAGTTCGTCGCCGACCATGCCGATGGCGGTCGCGTCGAGGAGCCAGGTGATGGCGGGCGGGTATTGCTTGACGCAAGCGATGAGTCCGCTGATTCCAGAGGTTGCCAGAATGCTTCCGTCTGCGCCGACGCTCCAACGACCTTCCATCGAGTTGCAAGCGAGGCCGTTCCACTTGCCGTTGTCGCGGAAATTGAGGAACACCGGAAGATCGTGGTGATTGTCGACCGGCACCCACTTGCCGACAAGGTCGGTTACCGGTTCGGCGCCTTCGGGGAGAGCTGCGGTGTTGTCGAAGGTCACCCCTGACCGCTCGAGGTCGGTGAGTTCACCCTGCATGAAGCCCGACGAATCAGCACCGGGAATCAGCGTGGCGAGGTGCTCACCGTCCGCGTCGAAGAGGGCGAGCTCGTCGTCGGCATACCCGTAGCCGGCAGCTCGAGCGAGCCAGCCCACCGTTTCGTCGCAGTTCTCATAGCTACTGAGGAGCGAGCCGATGAACCGGCCCTCGCGTGCCTGCCAGTCGCCGAGGTTGCCTCCGCAACTATTGGCCAACTCGAGCCCTCTGCCCAGCCGGAGGAAGGTCTGCGGGCCGACGCCCTCGGCATCCGTCACCTGCCAGATGCCGATCAACTCCGCGGGATCGACCGCCTGCTTCGCAGCCGCCGCAACCTCGGTGCCCTGTAGTTCGCTCGCCGGTGTCGACGACGCGCATCCGCTCAGAATCAGTGCTGCGGCAGCGGACGCCACGAGAAGGCGTTTCATGCCGGTGGGGTGCGCTCGGAACCGATCGCTCATGAGAAAACCTTTCGTCATGTGTCTAGACGAACAGTAACTCTCAAGCGTTGGGGTGGAGCGCCGACGAACCCTAGCGGCCGAGGAACTTCTGCAGCGAGGCGAGCTCTTCCTCGCTGGGGCCACCGGCGGGAGCCGAGCCGAGACCAAAGCCCGAACCTGCCGCGGCAGCCGGCGCCTTGCTCGCGCCAGCGGCGAGTGCGGCGTTCTCGGCAGCGCGCTTGGCCGGGTTACCCGACTTCGAGCCCTTCTTCTTGGGCTGCTGCTTGTTGCCACCGCTGAACTTCGCGCCGGGGATCGGGCCCATTCCGGGCATCTGCGGCATTCCGCCCTTTGCCACGGTCTTCATCATCTTCGCGGCTTGCTCGAAGCGGTTCACGAGGGCGTTGACCTCGGTGACCGTTGTTCCGGAACCGCGGGCGATACGAACGCGACGTGATCCGTTGAGCAGTTTCGGCATCCGTCGTTCCTGCAGCGTCATCGACTGGATGATCGCCTCGGTGCGCGTGATCTCCGACTCGTCGAAGTTGTCGAGCTGCTCGCGCATGCCCTTGGCTCCCGGAAGCATGCCGAGCATGTTCTTGAGCGAGCCCATGTTCTTGAGCTGCTGCATCTGGCTGAGGAAGTCCTCGAGCGTGAAGGTGTCGGTCGCGAACTTCTCGGCGACCTTCTTGGCTTCGTCTTCGTCGAAGTTCTTCTGAGCCTGCTCGATGAGGGTGAGGATGTCACCGAGGTCGAGGATGCGGCTGGCCATGCGGTCGGGGTGGAACGGCTCGAAATCATCGAGACCCTCACCCGTCGACGCGAAGAGGATCGGGCGACCGGTGAGCGACGCGACCGAGAGAGCGGCACCACCGCGGGCGTCACCGTCGAGCTTGGAGAGCACAACGCCGGTGAAGTCGACGCCGTCCTGGAACGCCTTGGCGGTGACAACGGCATCCTGACCGATCATCGCGTCGATCACGAAGAGCACTTCGTCAGGATCGATTGCCTTGCGGATGTCGGCGGCCTGCTTCATCAGCTCGGCGTCGACACCCAGTCGACCGGCGGTGTCGACGATGACCACGTCGTACTGCTTGTCTTTGGCGAACTTGATCGCGTTCTTGGCGACCTTGACCGGGTTGCCGACTCCGTTGCCGGGCTCCGGCGCGTAGACGGCGACTCCGGCCTGCTGCGCGACGACCTCGAGCTGGGTGACAGCATTCGGACGCTGGAGGTCGGCCGCGACGAGCAGCGGGGTGTGGTTGTCGGCCGCGAGCCACTTCGCGAGCTTTCCGGCGAGGGTCGTCTTACCGGCACCCTGCAGACCGGCCAGCATGATGACGGTCGGCGCGGTCTTCGCGAACTGGATGCGACGTGCCTCGCCACCCAGGATCGTCACGAGTTCGTCGTTGACGATCTGCACGACCTGCTGTGCGGGGTTGAGAGCCTTGTTGACCTCGTCACCGAGGGAGCGCTCGCGTACCCGGGCGGTGAAGTCCTTGACTACCTCGAGCGCGACGTCGGCGTCGAGAAGGGCGCGACGAATCTCGCGAACGGTGCCGTCGACGTCTGCGGCGCTGAGCTTGCCCTTGCCGCGGAGGTTTTTGAAGGTATCCGCGAGGCGGTCGGTGAGGTTTCCGAAAGTAGCCATGATCGACCTAGTTTAAGGCAGCGGGACGCCGACGACACACAGTTGCACCTAGAGAGCGAGATCCTCAGCAAGACGACCGTAGTTCGGCGTCGTCAGGGCGCGGTCCCACGGTGCGTTCTCGGCAAGCAGCTCGCGCCACGGGGCGACCTCGACGTAGAGCACGCGAAGGGAGTCGAGTCCGTTGAAGTGCAGCTGGCGTCCGTCGGTCGAGACGGCGTCTTCCGGCACGGCGACCTCGAAGTTCTTCATCACGCCGGTGCGTGAGGTGGTCTCGACGCAGACGTTGGTCTGCAGTCCGGCGACGACGATGCGGTTGACATCGAGGTTGCGCAGGATGTTCTCGAGCTCGGTCGCGTAGAAGGCGTCCCAGCGGAGCTTCTCGAGCACGATATCTCCGGGCTGCGGGGCGACGGCATCGAGGATCTGCGACGCCCAGCCGGCCTTCTCGGTGTCGACCGGTACGTCACCCTTTGCGACGGTTGCGGCCTGCAGGCGACGCATCGTCGGGGTGCTGTCGGCGCCGTCGGCG
>Ga0247817_10002120_pt1 | contig 10234 bp, 8 predicted proteins | sample UWRJL212509R1_FD_178010 | JGI IMG/M metagenome (GOLD analysis project Ga0247817, IMG submission 178010) | Plant litter microbial communities from Arlington Agricultural Research Station in Wisconsin, United States - UWRJ-L212-509R-1 | ecosystem: Environmental > Terrestrial > Plant litter >... | reverse complement strand
TATCAGGGGTATACGATTACTATAGACAAATATAAACTCAATTTTAATGTAGCTATCGGCAGAGAAGAAAATAAACATTAAGTTGACCATTAAAAGTTGTAAAGTCGACACCTTTTTAGTTAAATGCCGTATAAATGTTAACTTTAAAAATATTTATACAACGCTCCTGCAAATGAAGCCAGTTTTTATCCCGCAATACATAAGCGACTATTTAAAAAACAACAACCAAAATGCAGCCACGCTGCAAGGAATAAATCAAGCCTATAATCAAAACCTGGTAAAAGACGGCATTCCGGATGTTTCTATAGTGATACCTGCTTATAACGAAGAAGAGAATATTATACCAACTTTATCGTCGCTTTGTAATAACATAACGGGTAAAAATATAGAAATAGTTGTAGTAAATAATAACTCAAAGGACAAAACCGAAGAACTGGTTAAAGCTTGCGGTGTTAGCTGTGTTTTGCAAACCATACAAGGCATTACGCCGGCACGTAATTTTGGTTTACAGCATGCGCGTGGCAAATATGTATTAAATGCTGATGCCGATACCATCTACCCAAAAAACTGGATAGAAGAAATGAGCAAGCCGCTTGAAAGGGCAGGGGTTGCCTGCACTTACGGCATTTTTTCGTTTATACCGATAGGTAGTACAGGCAGAATTACCTATTACTTTTACGAGTGGTTTGCCGAGCTAACGCGCCTTTACAACAAATACAAAAAAACAGAGGCTGTAAATATGTATGGCTTTAACTCAGGTTTCAGGCGCGAAGAGGGCTTGCAGGTTGATGGTTTTAACCACCCCCCAGGTACTAACGAAGATGGTTTTCTAGCACTTAAATTAATGGGCAAGGGCTTTGGAAAAATGTACCGGGTAAGTAATGCGGTAGTATGGACTACAGATCGCCGCATTCAAATAGATGGCGGCTTATGGAAAGCTACCGCTAAACGTTTAACAAGGGTGCTAAATATTAAGTAGTAAACAGATCAGAATAATCCTCACGCAGTTGGGTAAAAACCTTTTCTAAACCAATATCCAGTAGCTGTATCAATGCGCTAGGATCGCCTGTTTTTGTTTCAAGATCAATTACATGCGGAACCAACGTTGTTACACCCATGTTGCCAAAAGTTGATTTTAGTTTATGCGCAATTTGACCTACTTCGTCCCAATTGCTTTTGCTTGCAGCATCCTTTAGCTTCTCAAAGTCCTTACCTACAAAGTCAACAAACATCACAATCATTTTTTCAATAAAGGCGGGGTTGCTTTTGCCTATAGCCTCTATCATTGCAATGTTGTATAATCTCTCTTCGTTATCGGCAGATTTAATTTCATTATTCATTCCACTTTCCACTTTTTCAATAGGTTGTGCTGCCAAATTTAAAACTTCATTTATTTTCTCATGCAGTTTTTCTTCTGCATACGGTTTGGTAATATAATCGTTCATTCCCGCGTCTTTATACAACTTAGAATCGCCTTGCAGGGTATTAGCTGTAAAAGCTATTATAGGTATTCGTGCCTTTTCGTCATCAGCCAACTCTCTTATATGCCGGGTGGCGGTTATGCCATCCATCTCTGGCATTTGTATATCCATCAGCACTAAATCATAATGGTTTTCTTTAACTTTATTTACGGCCTCTTGCCCGTTAACAGCTATATCAACACTCACTCCCCATGATTCGAGTGTGGTTTTAACTAAAAACTGGTTAAGTTCAATATCCTCGGCAACCAGTATTTTTTTGTTAAGCTTTGGAAGATTTAGAGAAGTAGTTTTTATTTCATTTACAGCCTGCAGTTGCCCGCGCTTAAATGGTAAGCTAAACGTAAAGGTGCTGCCTTTGTCCATCTCGCTTTTAAGCTCAATACTGCCCCCCTGCATCTCAACAAGGTTTTTGCTGATGGATAAACCAAGCCCGGTACCACCGAATTTTAGAATGTTAGACGACCCCACTACAAAGGGTTCAAAAACTGTATTTAAGCGGCTTTCCTGAATGCCAACACCTGTGTCTTCAACAACAAATTCAACAATTACATCTGTATTATTATAATGCAGCAGGCTGGTGCTGACATTAATTGCGCCCTTATTGGTAAATTTTATAGCGTTACTCAACAAATTGTTAAGTATTTGTGCCAAACGATGCTGATCGCCTATAATCACCAAATTTGCCGGAAGCGTGTTATTAAGTAGTAATTGCAGTTTTTTTTGATCTGCGTTGCGCTGAAAAGAGTTTACCAGTGTTTTAACCTTATCAACAACTTTAAACGCGTGGTTTTCAAATTCTATCTTACCCGAGCTGATCTTCTCCATATCAAGAATGTCATTCACTATGGTAAGCAGGTTATTAACAGAATTAGATATCAGATGAGCGTAATGCGTTTGCTGATCGTTTAGCTGCGTTTTGGTGAGCAGATTTGTAACACCGAGTATGCCGTTCATAGGCGTACGCAATTCATGACTCATATTGGCCAAAAAGGTATCCTTTACTTTAGCCAGCTTTTCTGTATTACGTTTGGCTATTAAAAGTTCTTTTTCTGCAAGTATTCTATCAGTAATATCTTGCGCAAAGCCAATTATATATGGCGTGCTATCTTGTTCCTCAACTTTATAATTTTGGTATAAAAGATATTTTATGGTGCCATTTTTATGGCTACCTCTAAAAATGCCTTTGCTAATACCGGCGGTAGCAACTTTTTGCAGATATTCGGTTTCAATCTTATCCTGATCGGCAGGAGGGAGTAATTCTTTGATGTTTTTACCTACTACCTCGTTGCTTGTGTAACCCAAAGCGTTTAAAATAGCCGGATTAACAGATAACATAGTTCCTTCCAGATCGTGCGTATAGATCAACGCCGGAGAAAAGTCGTATAGATCGCGATATCTCTTCTCATTTATCTGCAGTTGCTCTTCTGTTTTTTTTCTGTCGGTTATGTTTAATCCATAACCAATAATAAAATCTACATTGTTTTGCTCATCAAGCACCGGGCACATATTTCTGAGCATGGTAAGCACAGTCCCATCCGGCATGGTTATCATCTCTTCCCAGGTGCTTTGCTGCTTGGTACGCATTGCCTGGTTAAAGTTCTGTCTCCTTACAGCGGCAAAGCTTTGTGCTCTGTTTCTATAAGTACAGTATTCCTCATCAGTTTTACCTAAGGTCCATTTTCTGAGCTCCGGATCTCGGATAGCGCCCGGATTTATGAAACGGTAAGTATGATTGGTATCTAACACAACAACATCTGAAGGAAGCTCATTTAACACCCGTTCAAAAAAATGTTCGCTGTGGGTTATCCCGCCAGAGGTAGCGTTTTTTTCAACGGCATTGTCGTCATCGCCGCCGGACACGATATTTCCGGTAAAAAGATATTTTCCGCTTTGCTTAATATATTCAAGATTGCCTTTTAAAATGGTATCAGGACTGGCAGTTACACTTATTTTCATGTTAAAGCCGCCGAGTTGGGCAATATCACTCTGTTGAGCGCTTGTGCTGCCGTGATCTACAATTTTAAAGACATCGTTAAAATAAGAACCGCTTTGGTTACCTATAATTTTAAGCAAGGCCCGGCCAAACCCCTCCATACTAAAATCCTTGTTGATGAGGATATAATACGGGAACAGTCTGTTAAGCTGTTCATTATCAAATGCAAATTCTGTTATGGCCATTTAGTATACCCATAATACGCTAAACACGTACAAAATGTTTAAAATAGGTTTAAAAGTGTTTGAAAAAAAAACAATTTATTAGCTAACTTAACAAAATTATTTGCGTTAAAAGGTAGCAATACAAATATTGGGTGAAAACACCTTTATTGTTACCACATTTCTACACATTTGCTTACATATGAAGTTTACAGACAGTAGCCAAACCAAAATATTAGTTGTAGAGGATGACCTGTATATGCAGGCCATACTTAAAGAGTTTTTAAGTGCTACCTATGAGATACTCATCTCGCAGGATGGAATGGAGGCGTTGGCCTTTATGCAAAGCGGGAATGTGCCCGATCTGATAATTTCTGACCTTAACACTCCTAAGTTGAATGGATTGGAATTGATAAACCAGGTGAAGGTGAGTGATTTTTTTAAATCGATACCTATAATAATACTATCAGGCGAGGATAGCTCAGAGAAACGTATTAAATGTTTAGACAGCGGCGCTGATGATTTTATTGTAAAGCCGTTTAACCCGGCTGAGCTGGAAGCACGCATTAGAGTAGTTTTAAGACGCATTGTGAGCTAAAGCGAAACTGAACTATGAGCGAAGAGAACATTGATATAAACAACAAGGGGCTTATTGCGTTGGTGGGTTTGGATGATACCGCCCTGGCTATATTTAACACCTTAAATTTTGGCGGTTGTGACCGTGTATACTACAAAAACGGCGTAGAAATGGTTACTGCATGGCAAACAGGGCAGCTGCCTATAACTGCTGTGGTTTGCCATAGCGAAATAATGGCCCCATCAGGCCTGGCCTTAGTTGAAGCAATTAAAAGCAAGGGGCTACCTTCTGTGCCGTTCTTTCTGATAGTTAATCACCTAAACAAAAATCTTGTTAAGCTTGCTCTGTCTACCGGCATTGCAGATGTATTTAAACTGCCGCTAAAAGCCGAAAACATACAGCAAAAGATCAATTTTTTAATAGAAAATTGGGCTTCGCTTAAAGTAAACCTGGAAAATGCCGCGCCTAAGGCTAAAAAAATTGAGTTGAGTAAACGGATATTTGATCTGGTTTTTGCGGGGGGGGCACTATTGGCACTTTCGCCTTTGTTTTTAATAATATATATACTTATTAAGTTAGAATCAAAGGGGCCCGCGTTTTACTATTCGTTACGGGTAGGAACGGGTTATAAGGTGTTTAAGTTCTATAAATTCAGATCTATGTATGTTAATGCAGATCAGCGTATAAAAGATCTGAAACATCTTAATCAATACAATATAGATGCCGGCAACGAACCCAAAAAAACAGAAACAGCATCGCATCAGTTTTTATGTGATACCTGCCAAAGTTATGGCAAATGCCAGTATCCGCTGTATTCTGACAATGTAAACTGGTGCGAAAAGGATTTTAGATTTAATAAGCAAACTTCCGCCGGTTCTGCATTCTTTAAAATTAAGAATGACCCACGCATAACCAAAGTTGGCAACTTTATACGCAACACCAGTATTGATGAATTGCCGCAGCTTTGGAACGTTATTATTGGCAATATGAGTATTGTAGGTAACCGCCCTTTACCGCTTTACGAAGCCGAGAAATTAACTACCGATAAATACGTGTTACGCTTTTCTGCCCCGGCAGGCATAACCGGATTATGGCAAGTAGAGAAACGCGGCAAAGGCGAAATGAGCGAAGACGAAAGGTTAATGTTGGATAACACCTATGCCCAAAACCACAGCTTTAAAAACGATATAAAGCTAATTTTGAAAACTATACCTGCGTTATTCCAAAAAGAGAACGTTTAAAACACTTCAAACCAAAAAGCCATGCATTTAAAAATGCATGGCTTTTTTAGTTTATAACGCTATTAAAATCCTAATCCCAAAGAAAATGCTTTGTAAGTGCCACTCAGTGTTGCGCCGGCTGTAGCCGCGCCTGTTGTAAGGTTAATAGTGTAAATTTTAGTTGTACCGCTAACAGTAAGTAAGGCGTAAGCTATTCCGCTTTTGCTACCAATATCAAAACCGTTAGCTGCACTAGCGGTAACACCTAAAGGGCCTACATCAACCAAGGTACCGGCGTTAGGTGGATCTTGTTTTACCAGTTTACCGGCCTGGGTATCTATATCATACAATACGGTTGTGGTAGCGCCTGCAAAGTTATTGCTGTAAGCCGCGGCGGTTACCGAAGGTGCAGTACCGGATAAATTACCATCAACAACGGCAATTGTACCATCGTTAGGATTAACTCGCAGATTTTGACCGGTGTTGCTAACAATTCTAACCCTATCAACAGTAGGGTTAAAGTCAAAGCCAAAGTCAGTTCCTGATAACAAAGTAGCAAATGGCGCTACACTAACTGCTGTTGCTGCTCCCGAAGATGTATTAAGCACATAAAGCCTGCTGGTACTACCCAATGCGAATAGCTGACCTGTAGCAGGGCGGAAATCAATGCCCAAAACGGTTTCGCCGGTAGCCAGGCCCGAAATAGGTTTACTTACAGGCGAAGGCGATAGAGGATTAAAAATAACCAACTCATTAGCGCTGCTGATAGCAAACGCAACAGGTTCTGTAGGTATAGCTAAACCAATTACATCCCCGGCGAAATCGTTTCTTAATCTAAGTGCTTTACCTGTTGCAATATCAATAGCGTATAAGCTTGTTTTGCCTGATACCTTGATGGTGGCCAGTGCAAGGCCGGTTGGGCCAATGTCAAAACCGCCAATTTGCTCGGCATCATAACCAAGTCCGCTGCCAACTGCAACCAGCGTGCCGTTATTAGGCGGATCTTGCTTGTACAATTTATCAGTAGCGGCATCTAACACATATAACTCTGTTGTTGCAGCACCTGCTTTGTTATTGGTATAAGCTGCTGCAGACACGCCGCTACTTATGGGGCCGTTAGTTACACCATCTGTAGCTGCAACAGCACCTGTCTCCGGATGCAGACGTAGATTTTGACCGCTTGTGCTAACCAGCCTTATTCTATCAACGGTGGGGTTAAAGTCAAAGCCCACAATTGAGTTATTTAAAGCGGGTGTAAATGCGGTAGTGCCTATTTGCAATGCCGCGCCAGTTTGTGTGTTTAAAACATAAAGCCGGCCTGCACTACTAATGCCATATAACTGACCAGTAGCTGGGCGAAAGTCAATCCCTACTATAGTTTCGCCGGTTTGAAGTCCGGTTATAGCTACGGTATTTGCCGCTGAAGGGTTATCGGCAGTAAAGGTAAGTAGTTTGTTATCAGAACTCAATCCGTAAACCATGGTATTGGGTCCGGTGCCTAATCCGTCAAGTAGATCATCTTTAGCTTTTTTGCAAGATGAAATTGATAAGGTAAGGGCAATGCATAGCATAGCCAGTTTGTTAAATGTATTCATAAGATGTTGTTTGTTTAAAAAATAAAAATGTACCGGATATTGCCGGTAACTTAAGCTATGGGCAGGAAGTGGAAATTATCGGGAGGGGGAGTATTTATATTAGAAAAGTGCGCCGATATATAGTGATTTGCGTAAGCTGTTTTATGTATAACGCAACCTGTTATAACGTTGCTATATGCCATGTAGTCGCTTATAATGGCAAACTCTTTTTCTTTTTCAGGGCCAACTTTTTCCGGATTTTTTTCGGTTTCATTCTCAGATTCGCTGTCAGTAGCTAAAACCTCTTTTTTTAAAGATGAGGAAATGATACGGGTGAGGCTAATAGTTTTAACGCCAACTAAAACCGTTAGGCATAACAGCAAGAAAAACCTGACGTAAATACGGTATTTGATTGAAAGCGCCGCCACTAAATTTAACAATAGGTAGATGTATTGTTAAATACGCTTAATGTCTGGTTTCGGTTTGTAATAAAATGGCCGTACTCCAATGCGGAATAGGAAATATAGCGCTATGGCCGAAAAAGAGTTATTGTTCTTCCTTAAAGTAAACCTTGTAATAGTTCATCGCTTTTCCGTCATCAAAACCCTTTTCTATCAGATCTTTATCCCCGTGAATGTAAATATGGAAGTTCTTATCCAGTTTTAAAACGCTTTTGTAAGTTCTGGCCTGTTTTTTTACTGCATTTGCAGCAATCTCAAACGTATCTGCAATAGGGGTTTCAAATTCCTCTTCGTATTGGCTTTTAAAGGTTTTGAAAGATTCAATAGCCTTCTCGTTTCCAATCACTTCGCCCGCAAACTCATCTATATCAAAAGTTTCTTTCTCTTTAAAATACTTCATAGAGCGGTTAAGCAGATCAATTTTATCTGCTTTGGTCATTTCAAAATCCTCGTCAATTTTATTGGTGACAAAGTTTTTGTAAACACCCAGCGTGTTATTGGTTTGGTTATAGCTATCGTTACGAATTTTTAATTGTAGAAAACTATCCTTCCAGTAAACTGCTGCTTCCGGTCCGCGGCTATTGTTATCTATCACAACAACTTTATAACCTATTTCTTTAGCGGTATTAAATATCAAACAACCTTTATCCAGCTTGTTAATGTTAATGGCGTTTTCCTCATAATCTAAGTTGAAACCATCGCTATCAGGATAAACTTTAAGGTATGTTTCTTTATTTTCAGATTTAAAAATTCCTAGGGCGTCCAGCAACTCACCCTCAATTTGCAGTTGTTTAAAATAGGCAACATACAACTCGCCCGGTTTAATTTTAGGATGATCTGCCACTTCATAAAGGTATTTGGCTATCTGTTTAGATACCTCATGAAATTTATCTTCATCATCAAACACCTGGCTTGCAAAATGATGTATCTCGTTAAGTGCCAGGTCGCCGCTGCTGTGCATAAGGTGGTAAACCTCATTTATTTTTTCAAACGGTGCTAAAAAAAATTGCTTTAATAAGTTGGATATCAGTTCATCCTTTAATGCAACAGGATGATCTGACAAGGCATACATCTCGTTTTGCGACTTGTTGCCCACATGATGCACAGAAATTTTGTTAAGCTCCGCTTCAAAAAAAGTTACCATAATTGGCAGCCAAGTTATAATTTTTAGTTGATGGTTAATGGTTCGTAGTTCATAGTAATTTTGCGACCTTTGGCTACGCGTTAATAGTTGATGGGTTCATAGTTAATGGACCTTTAATAAAAGTTTAGCTATGAACAATGATCTATGAACAACGAACTAACAGATACCATTGTTGCCCTTGCCACACCTGCCGGAATTGGTGCTATTGGCGTTATACGTCTTTCGGGACCGGATGCTATCATCATTACTAATGAAGTATTTAAGGGTAAGGATCTGACAAAACAGTCGTCGCATACTATTCATTTTGGCAGTATTGTAGATAGGGATATGGTGCTTGATGAAGTTTTAATATCGCTTTTTGTCGGTCCGAGATCATACACCCGCGAGAATGTGGTAGAGATCTCTTGCCATGGTTCAAATTATATCATAGAATCCATTATTAAGCTGCTGCTAAAAAACGGCGCGCGTTCTGCCAAAGCAGGAGAATTTACTTTGCGTGCATTTTTAAATGGACAGCTTGATCTGTCGCAGGCCGAGGCGGTTGCTGATCTTATCGCTTCCAACTCAAAAGCTTCGCAGCAAGTTGCTTTGCAGCAATTAAGGGGCGGTTTTAGCAGTCAGTTACAAACATTGCGAGATCAACTGGTGCAGTTTGCCTCATTGATAGAACTGGAACTTGACTTTGCCGAAGAAGATGTTGAGTTTGCTAATCGCGACCAGCTAAAAAAACTGATAAACGATATACTAAAGGTTATTACAGCCTTGATACAGTCGTTTGAATTAGGTAATGCCATTAAAAATGGTATTAATACCGTAATAGCAGGAAGACCAAACGCGGGTAAATCAACCCTATTAAACGCTTTACTGAACGAAGAACGCGCTATTGTAAGCCATATCCCCGGAACCACCCGCGATACGATTGAAGAGGTACTTAATATCAACGGTATTAACTTTCGCCTTATTGATACCGCCGGCATCCGCGAAGCTACTGATGCTATTGAAAAGATAGGAGTGGAGCGTACCATGGAAAAGATCAGCACTTCATCGCTGTTGCTGTATGTGTATGATGCCGAAGAAATAACCCTCGCAGAACTTAACGCCGACCTGGAAAACTTACAAAAACCCGGTATAAGCATGTTGATAATTGCCAATAAAGCCGATCTGCTTACGGAAGAACAAATCCTGTCGCTACCACATACCGAAAGCGCCATTGTTATTTCAGCTAAAGAGAAGCAACATATAGATGAATTGAAAAATAAAATCTATCACTCCGCCATAAAAGATAAACTGGATGGCAGCGACATATTGGTGACAAATATACGCCACCTGGAAGCCCTCCAAAAAACAGAAGACGCATTGATAAGAGTGTTAGATGGCATGGAAACAGTCACTTCTGATTTCCTGGCAATGGACATAAAACAAGCACTGCATTTCCTCGGCGAAATTACCGGCGCTGTTACAACTGATGATTTACTGGAAAATATTTTTAGTAAGTTCTGTATCGGAAAGTAGTTATATAAATTATTGATAATCAATGATTACCTACAATAAAACCATTGAACGCTCAGTTTTCTCATCTCATGATTTTTGAATTGGCAAAGTGAAATTAAAGGTGCTTCCCTT
>Ga0247817_10002119_pt1 | contig 10241 bp, 8 predicted proteins | sample UWRJL212509R1_FD_178010 | JGI IMG/M metagenome (GOLD analysis project Ga0247817, IMG submission 178010) | Plant litter microbial communities from Arlington Agricultural Research Station in Wisconsin, United States - UWRJ-L212-509R-1 | ecosystem: Environmental > Terrestrial > Plant litter >... | reverse complement strand
AGCACGCCACCGACGACCTGCGCGGCGATGTAGGGCAGCACGTCGGCCCAGGCGAAGCGGCCGGCGGCGGCAGCTCCGAGGGTGACGGCGGGATTGAAGTGTCCGCCCGAGATGTGGCCGACGGCGTAGGCGGCACCGATCACGGTGATACCGACGGCGAGGGAGACACCGAGCCATCCGGTGTTCGCGGAGGAGAAGAGCGCCGTGCCGATGACTCCGAAGACGAGCACGAAGGTGCCGAAGAGCTCCGCAATGAGACGACGGGTGAGAGTGGGCGCTGCGTCGAGATCGACGTCAGCGTTTACGACATCGTTAGTTGCCACGAGCCGACCTGCTTTCTGTGAATGGGCTGAACTGTGATTCGACCCTACCCCCGAGCGGGGCTCACGTCACCGGTATGACTCACTGTTAAAGTCGGCCGGCCGCCTTGAGAGCCAGGTAGGCGTCGGCGAGGCGGGCGGCAGGTCTGCCGGGGCGCCGGAGACCACCTCTCCGCCCAACTGGCGCACGGCAGCCGACACCCGCGCGATGTCGAGCAGGGCGCGCTCTGCGGCGGCCGCGTTGTAGACCTCGGTGCGGTTGGAGCGGTCGAGGGTCGCCGCGAGCACGGCCGGGTCGGTCACCGACGAGACGACGACGGTGTGCCGGCGGGTGAGTTGCGGCAGCACACTCAGCAGGCCTCGCGAGGCACCAGCAGCGTCGATGGATGTCGCGAGCACCACGAGCGCGCGCTGCGACGTCACAGACCGCACAAGCGCGGGTACCGCGCTCCAGTCCATCTCGATGAGCTCAGGGTCGATCGGCGCCATCGTCGTGACCATCCGGTTGAGGAGGTCGGCTCCGGTTGCGCCCTGCACGCGGCCACGCACGCGGCGATCGAAGATGACGAGGTCGACGCGGTCGCCCGCACGTGAGGCGAGGGCCGCGAGCAGGAGCGCTGACTCGAACGCGGTGTCGATGCGGGGCTCGTTGTCGATGCGTGCCGCAGAGGTGCGGCCGGAGTCGACGACGATGACGACCCGGCGGTCCCGCTCCGGGCGCCAGGTGCGCACAACAAGACGCTGTCCTGAGCCTGTCGAAGGGGCCATTCGACGGGCCGTTGCGCGCCAGTCGATCGAGCGCACGTCGTCGCCGCGAACGTAGTCGCGCAGGCTGTCGAACTCGGTGCCCTGGCCGCGCACCATGACGCTCGTCATGCCGTCGAGCTCGCGCAGGCGGGCGAGTCGCGACGGTAGGTGCTTGCGCGAGTTGAACGGAGGCAGCACCGTGACGGCGCCGCCCATGCGGGCCGTCGACTGGCGAGCGACGAGGCGCAGCGGCCCGAAGGAACGCACGGTGATGTGGGCGGCGCGGCGCTCCCCGCGGCGGAACGGCGTCAGTAGCGTGGTCACCGCGCGGCGCTCGCCGGCCGGAATCGTGATGGGGGTGCGGTTGCGCGACGCCCCGGCGGAGGGCGGCCAGCCGTCGCGCACCGATCCTCGCACCGTGCGGCGCCCCCCGTTGGTCAGGTAGAGCGTGGCCTCCGCGCTGTCGCCGAGGCGGATGGCGCCCGGGAGGGTGCGCTCGAGCTCGAGTGCGCGCGGTGATCCGGCGAGTGCGAGATCGATGATGCCCGCGGTGATGACAACGCCGATCCAGATGAGGAGCCACGCGGGCTCGCCGGTGAGAATGATCGGCACGACGCCGAGGAACACCAGCGCCACGAAGTACCCGGAAACGGCCATGGCTAGATCGGCACCTGCACCTGCTGCAGGATCGAGCGCAGGATCGCGTCGGCGGAGACGCCCTCGAGCTCGGCTTCCGGACGCAACTGCAGGCGGTGACGCAGCACCGGCAGCGCCATGGCCTGCACGTGGTCGGGGGTGATGGCGTTGGCGCCGTTGAGCCACGCCCATGCCTTTGCGGCTCCGAGCAGCGCTGTGGTTCCACGCGGGCTCACCCCGAGCTTCACCGAAGGGCTCTGGCGGGTTGCGCGCGCGAGGTCCACGGCGTAGCCGATGACGTCGGCACTCGCTCCGACCTCGGCCACGAAGGCCTGGGCCGCCGCGAGCTGGTCAGCATCAAGCACGGCGGAGACGCCCGCCGCGGCGAGGTCGCGCGGGTTGAATCCAGCCGCATGACGCGTGAGCACCTCGATCTCGTCGTCACGCTCGGGCAGGTCGAGTACGAGCTTGAGCAGAAAGCGGTCGAGCTGCGCCTCGGGCAGCGTGTAGGTGCCCTCGTACTCGACCGGGTTCATGGTCGCGGCGACCATGAACGGCACGGGCAGCTTGCGGCTCACACCGTCGACGGAGACCTGGCGCTCCTCCATCGCCTCGAGCAGCGCAGACTGCGTCTTCGGGGGCGTGCGGTTGATCTCATCGGCGAGCAGGATGTTGGTGAACACCGGCCCCTCGCGAAACTCGAACTCGCCCGCCTTGGCGTCGTACACGAGGGAACCCGTGACGTCACCGGGCATGAGGTCGGGAGTGAACTGCACGCGCGTCGTCTCGAGCTTGAGCGTGTGGCTCAGGGTGCGCACGAGCAGGGTCTTGGCGACTCCCGGCACACCCTCGAGCAGAACGTGGCCGCCCGAGAGCAGGGCGATCATGAGGCCCGTGACCGCGGCATCCTGGCCGACGACGGACTTGCCCACCTCGGTGCGCACGAGTGCGAAAGCATCGCGGAGGTCTTTTTCGTTCATTGAGCCATTCTCTTTCATTCGTGGGAGGTCACACGGGCTTGAGCTTGCTGGCGACGAGCTGTTCGAGTTCGAGCAGGTCGTCGGAGAGCGACACGAGTTCGCGGTCGGTTGCGGGGTCCGCGTCGATGAGAAGCGAACGCACCGAGCGGATGTCCTGCCCGGTCACACTCGCAACGGTGGCGATCACGTCGTCGACACTGGCCGAGCGCGGCAGCCCGCACGCAGCCCCGACCCGCGCGATGGTGCCGATGCGCAGAGCGTCGAGCGCATGGAGCCGGGTCGAGTTGCTCTGGTAGAGCCGCGCGCGGCCCTGCATGGTCTCGCTCGACCGCACGATGACGGGCAGGTTCTCGATGACGAGCGGGCCGAAGCGGCGTCCGCGCCAGACGGCCGCGGTGATGCCGCCGAGCAGCACGAGGAGGATCGCCGGGGTGACCCACGGAGGGCTGAGCTCACCGAGGGTGGGGGCGCCCTCCCCGAGAAGGTCACCGATGCCCGGGATGTACCAGACGAGGGAGTCGTTCTCGCCGAGCAGGTTGAGAGCGAGGGCCGCATTGCCGCGGTCGCCGATGAACTCGTTGCTGAGGGCGCGCGTCGTTCCGAGGATCGATACGGTGCTGTCGGTGCCCTCGACCCGCACGAGCGAGTAGATGTCCTCGTCGGTCGTGAAGCAGCCCTCGGCAGCTGCAGCGTCATCGACGATGCGGAAGCCGCTGCCGTCACTCGCCACTTCTGCCGCTTGCGTTGCGGCGAACACGGAGCAGTCGGCGGTGACGGTGCCCTCGACGGATCCGGCCATGGCGACGGCCGGGGCCGCGAGCTCGAGCAGGTCGTAGTTCGGGTCGAGAAGCACGAGGGTGTCCGCGAGGTCCACGAGGGTCTCGTTGTCGGTCTCGTCGAGAATGAAGTCACGGTCGTACACGAAGAGCGTCGTCGAGGCAGGGTCGGTCACGGCTTTCTCGGTGTCGGCGAGTGTGGAGGTGACAGTGACATCCACCCCCTGCTGGCGCAGCACCTCGACGAGGGCTTTCGCACCGGCGGGGCCGGGGTTGGTCGCGTCGAGAGCCTGGCCGAGCTCAGCGCCGCCCTTGATGAGCAGGCCGACGACAGAGATGACGAGCACGACGGTGAACGCGACAACCCAGTAGACCCAGCGCCGCACGCGCACGCGCGCCGTGGGGGTGAGGATCTCGTAGTCGGTGGTCGTGCTCATGAGCCCACCGCCGTGAGGGCAGGCTTCGCGGAGCGGAGGGCGAGCTCGAGGGCTGCGACGGCTTCGTACTGCTCGGGCGAGCCCTCGCCGCCCTGGTAGCGCACCGCGTCGAAGGCGATCGCCGCAGCGTCGAGGGCGATTGCCTGGTCGGCGAAGGCGCGGCCGGCTCGCTGGGCGAAGTCGTGGGCGGTGGTTCCCGGGGTCGTGGTGAGCACGGAGCGCTCCGCCAGCCCTCGGGCGATCGAGCGGAACATCTCGGCGATGGCTGTCGCGTAGTCGCCGGTGCGTGCGGCATCCTCTCCGGCTTTGCGGATGGATGCAGCTGTGCGCGCGTCGTCGTCACCGAACAGCGTGCCCGTGACCCGACTGCGGCGGTTGATGCGGGGGAGGCCGAAGATCAGGAACGCGAGAACAACGACGGCCGCGACGATCACGAGGATGATCAGGAGTCCGGAGCCGGGAGGGCCACCGTTGCCACCCACTTCGAGGGAGCCGAGCCACTCGTAGACCGTGGTCGCGAGCCGGTCGAACCAGGTGGGACGCGCCGCCTCGTACTCGGGCTTGGCGAGCTCGTCACGCAACCACTGCTGGCCCTGCGGTCCGTCGGGGTCGACCGGAACAGTGGCGAAGAACGACGTCATGCCCACGGTGAGTCATTCGGGGGCGGGGGAGCGCTCGAGCCGAACCGCTCGAACGGGTTGCTGACGCTCGTGTCGCCGCTCTGGCGTGCCTCGACGAAACGGGAGAGCTCGAGGTCGAGCCCCTCGCGGCGAAAACGGATGTCGATGTAGATGAGGGTGACGACCGACGCCGAGAGCACGCTCGCGACGGCGCCGAGCACGATGCTCACGATGCCGCTCGCGATGCCGGAGGCCGCGCCGATGACGAGCGTCGTCTCCTCTTCGCTGTTGACGTTGATGAGAGAGCCGAGGAGGGTCGCGACGAGGCTGATCGGTACCGAGATGATCTGGGTCGCGGTCTGGATGATGACGCTCACGAGCAGCGTGATGCCGAGCGTCTTCCAGAAGAAGCCGCGGGTGAGGGTCCACGAGCGTGCGATGGCAGCGCCGAGGGTGAGGCGTTCGAGCATGAGCACGCTCGGAACGAGGCACAGCTTGGTGGTGAGCCACAGCCAGAGCACGGCTGCGCCGCCGCCGAAGACGAAGACGAGGGCGATCGTGGCGCCGGGGCCGGAGTCTGCCGAGACGACGGCGACCGCCGCGATCAGCAGTGCGACGACGACGATGACGATCATGACCGCGACGACGAGGAGCACCGACCAGCCGATGAGGGCGCCGATGCGACCCTTGGCGAGAGCCCAGAGTCCGGAGAACCGGAGGCGCTCACCAACGGTTCCGCGCGCGACCTCGAGCGACACGACGCCCTGGATGATCGCTCCGACCACGAGCGAGAGCGCGACGGGAATGAGCGCGGCGACGATGCCGATGCCGACGGCTCCCGCGACGACTTCAGGGCTGTCGTCGATCGTCGCGTTCTGAATACGACCGAAGATGGTGATCACCACGAACGCGACGATGATGCCGAGCAGGAGGATGATCGCGCCGTTGAACAGGAGGGCGACTCCGAGGGTGGGCTTGGGGTTGCGGCGCATGACCTGGAAAGAGGCGCCGAGGAGCGTTCCGAAGCCGAGCGGGCGCAGGGGGATGAGCCCCGGCTTGGGTGGCGGAGTCCATGCGGGGCCGCCGACGATCGGCGGGGGCGGTGCGAAGCCGGTGCCGAAGACAGGTGCGGGCGGCGGCGGGTAGGCGCTGGGCGGCGGATACTCGCCGGGAGCGACCGGCGGCGGCGGCGTGTTGGCGGCCGGGGCTCCGTAGGGCGAGGGCGGCGGCGCGGGCTTTCCGGCGGGAGGCTGCCACGTGTTGTTGTCAGTCACCGGTGTGCCCCCTGGGTCGCGCTCCGCAGCAAAAGCTATTGACGAAGCCTCATGCTACGGCTTCACGACATTCATGCTTTCACACTCGACTACTCTTGTGCGAAAGCTTGGCTCTCCCCGTGTGACCCGGGCCGATCAACGATGAGGGTTATGAACGCCAAAATTCTTGTAGTCGATGATGACACCGCTCTGGCGGAGATGATCGGCATTGTCCTGCGCACCGAAGGTTTCGAACCCTTCTTTTGCGCCGACGGAACGGGCGCCGTTGAGGCGTTCCACCTGTCGAAGCCCGACCTCGTGCTGCTCGACCTCATGCTTCCGGGCATCGACGGCATCGAGGTGTGCGCGCGCATCCGAGAGGAGTCGGGCGTTCCCATCATCATGCTGACCGCCAAGAGCGACACCTCCGATGTCGTCAAGGGCCTCGAGAGCGGTGCTGACGACTACGTGGTCAAGCCGTTCAACCCCAAGGAGCTCGTCGCGCGCATCCGCACCCGGTTGCGACCGACACCGGATGCCCCGACCGGTTCACTCACGGTCGGTGACCTCAGCCTCGACGTCGCGGGCCACGAGGTGCGCCGCGGCGAGGACCGCATCAACCTGACGCCCCTCGAGTTCGAACTCCTGCTCGCGCTCGCGCTCAAGCCGCAGCAGGTGTTCACCCGCGAGATGCTCCTCGAGCAGGTCTGGGGATACCACTACAAGGCAGACACCCGCCTCGTCAACGTGCACGTGCAGCGACTGCGCGCCAAGGTCGAGGTCGACCCCGACAACCCGCGCATCGTCATGACCGTGCGCGGCGTCGGCTACCGCGCGGGCAGCGCCGCCTAGGTTCTCGTGTTCGATCTCGATTGGCGCTCCTGGGTGCGCCGCCTCGCCGGGTTCTGGCGGGCGTCGCTCCAATTGCGTACCGTCGCGATCTCCGTGGCACTCTCGGCGCTCGCCGTGGGCATCATCGGCGCCTACATCTCGTTCAGCGTCGGCAACAACCTGTTCACGGGGCGACTGGATTCCGCGCTCGACAGCTCGGAACGCTCCAACGTCGCGGCCCAGAACCGCTTCGACGCGACCGAGGAATCCGTCGGACTCGACCTCGAGCGCGCGATGGACAATGCGGCGCAGGCAGCACTGCAGTCCGCCTCGAGCCCCGACCGCTCGACCCTCATCGCGATCCGTCGCACCGCGGGACAGAGCGGGGCGCGCATCCCGATCAACAAGGTCAGCCCGACGCTCGACGAGGCTGCCGTCATCTCGCCGGAACTCGTCGAACTCGTCTCGACCTCGAGCGACCGCAGGCAGTACTGGCAGTCCGTCTCCCTCCCACAGGAAGACGGCACCGTCGACCCCGGCATCGTCGTGGGTTCCGTGCTCGACGTGCCCAACTCCGGCCAGTACGAGCTCTACCTCGTCTTCAATCTGAGCGACACGCAGGCGACCCTGTGGTTCATTCAGCAGACACTGTGGCTCGGCGGCCTCGCCCTCGTCATCCTCATCGGCGCCGTCACCTACATCGTCGTGCGGCTCGTCGTCGGCCCCGTGCGCATGGCGGCCGAGACGAGTGAGAAGCTCGCCGCCGGCCAGCTCGAGGTGCGCATTCCCGAGAAAGGCGAAGACGTCATCGCCACCCTCGCCCGGTCGTTCAACGGCATGGCCGCGAGCCTGCAGAACCAGATCACCAAGCTCGCCGCGCTCTCCCAGGTGCAACAGCGGTTCGTCTCCGACGTTTCGCACGAGCTGCGCACACCGCTCACCACGATCCGGCTCGCGGGCGACGTGCTCTACGACCAGCGCGATACCTTCCCTCCCGCCACGGCGCGCACCGCGGAGCTCCTGCACACCCAGGTCGAGCGTTTCGAGCTGCTCCTCGCCGACCTCCTCGAGATGAGCCGCTACGACGCGGGCGCCGTCGACATGGAGACAGAGCCCACCAACCTCGTACGGCTCGTCGAGGACGCGGTCGACTCGGTGTCCACGCTGGCGAGCTCCAAGGGATCCGACCTGCGCCTCGTCGCACCGGGCGGCTACTTCGAGGCCGACGTCGACGCGCGGCGCATTCGTCGCATCCTGCAGAACCTGCTCGGCAACGCCATCGACCACGGCGAAGGCGAGCCGATCGTCATCTACGTCGACAGCGACACGTCAGCCGTCGCCATCGCCGTGCGCGATTTCGGGGTCGGGATGTCGCCTGCCGCCATGGAGCGCGTCTTCGACCGGTTCTGGCGCGCCGACCCCTCGCGCCAGCGGGTGACGGGCGGCACGGGGCTCGGGCTCGCCATCTCCCTCGAAGACGCCGCCCTCCACGGAGGCTGGCTCGAGGTGTGGTCCGCACCCGGCGAGGGCTCCTGCTTCCGCCTGACCCTGCCGCGCGTGCGCGGCGTCGCGCTCGTCAGCTCGCCGCTCGAGCTGCCACCCGTGGACGACATCCCGGAGCGGGAGGCCCTCGATGCGTAAACCGATCACCGTGCTGTCGCTCCTGCTCGCGGCCACGCTGCTGGCCGGGTGCGGCGGCATCCCCACCGGCGGAAACCCGGTGGCGGGCGACCCGATCGACGACGACGTGGAGATCGAGATCGGCTTCGCGCCGCAGGGGCCACGACCGGGGTCGACGCAGGAGGAGATCGTGCAGGACTTTTTGCGCGCCGCGACCAACCCGCAGGGCGACTTCGCCATCGCGCAGCAGTTTCTCACCACCGACTTCGCCGAGAAGTGGGACCCGGATGCGAGCGTTCTCGTGCGCTCGAGCGTCGGAACGACCGAGCCGATCTCCGAGACCTCGCTCGACTTCACGTTCACGACCTCGGCTTTCGTCGACGCTGAGGGGCACTACAAGGAGCAGCGCGACTCCAACACCGCGACCCTCAACTTTCAGCTCGTGAAGGTCGGCGACGAGTGGCGCATCAGCTCGGCGCCCGACGGCATCGTGCTCGCCGACGGCCAGCTCGACGACGTGTTCCGCAAGTACGGGCTGTACTTCTTCGACCCGAGCTACGACTACCTCGTGCCCGATGTTCGGTGGTTCCCCAACCAGGGGCGGGTGGCATCCCGCGTCGTGACGCAGTTGCTCGCCGGGCAGTCGAGCTGGCTCGGCAACGGCGTGCTCGTCTCGGCCTTCCCGGCCGGAACCGCGCTCGGTCCCGACTCCGTCTCGATCAGCTCGGGCGTCGCGAGCGTCGACCTCACCGAGGAGGCGCGTGCCGCGAGCAACACCGACCGCGACCGCATGCGCCAACAGCTCGTGACGAGTCTCGCAAGCCTGTCAAATGTGTCGAGCGTTGTCATCACCGTCGAGGGCACCCCGCTCTCCGTTCCGGTCTCGGGCAGCGCCGGGGCGAACTCGAGCCCCGAGGTCGAACCGCTCCCGGTCGTCGGTCGAATCGGCGGCGACACCGACGAGTTCGGCTACATCATCGCTGACGCCATCTCGCCCATCGCGGTTCTGAGCGCACGCATCATTGCCCTCGAGCCGCGTGCCGTCACCCTCGCTCGCGGCGGCAAGCGCGCTGCGGTTCTCGGCAACGGCGGGGTCTTCGCGGTCGGCTCGGGCGACGCAGAGCCCGTGCTCATCGACAAGCGCCCTGGCCTCGTGCCGCCCTCGATCGACAACGGGGGCTTCATCTGGTCGGTTCCGCGCTCGAACGCCGCTGCCCTGCTCGCCATCCAGCCCGACGGCACCAAGCACACGATCGTCTCCGGCCTCTCGAGCGACGCCCGCGTCACCTCGATGGATGTCTCGCGCGACGGCGCCCGCATTCTGGTCTACGTGTCGATCGCGGGTAGCCCGCGGCTCTACGTCGCGGGGATCACCCGCCAGGACGGCGTGCCCACCGGTCTCAGCGAACTCCAACTGATCCCGGTCGGCGGCGGCGCACCGCTCGACGCGACCTGGGTCGACGACAGCACAGTCGCGACGCTCTCGACCGCCGACAACACGACGGCCGTCACGGCCTGGATCATCGGCGGCCCGAGCGAGAGCGTCGGCACCCTCCGCGGCGGTAAGGCGATCGTCGGCGGCAACGACGGCATCGACGGGCTCCGCGTGCTGACGAGCGACGGCGAGGTCTACGGCCCACGAGGCTCGTCCTGGCAGCGCACCGCCACCGCCTCCTTCATAGCCACGCAGCAGTAGCGTTCTCCACAGTTTCACCCGCGGCCCGACGCAGTCTCTCGCGACCGGGTGATCATGGCGAATGGATGTCACGGGCGCCCTCCTCGACGCACTCGCGCTGGTGTCGCCGGTCGACTGCGCGGGGTGCGGGCGGGTCGACCGCGCGCTGTGCCCGGGCTGTGCCTCCACCCTCGCCGCGCGGGTCACCGCGCACACCCTCGACGACGGAACCCCGGTGTGGGCCGCCCTGCGCTACGAGGGCGCGGTGCGCAGGGTCATCCTCGCGTTCAAGGAGGCCGACCGCACCGACCTGACGACCGCGCTGGCCCGGCCGCTCGCCGTCGCG
>Ga0247817_10002118_pt1 | contig 10243 bp, 9 predicted proteins | sample UWRJL212509R1_FD_178010 | JGI IMG/M metagenome (GOLD analysis project Ga0247817, IMG submission 178010) | Plant litter microbial communities from Arlington Agricultural Research Station in Wisconsin, United States - UWRJ-L212-509R-1 | ecosystem: Environmental > Terrestrial > Plant litter >... | reverse complement strand
CGAACACCAGCCGCGGATTGCGCGCCAGACAGACGTCAGGTCCCAGCCCCAGACGTTCCATCACACCGGGCCGAAACCCTTCGATCAGGGCGTCCGCGTTGGCGATCAGATCAAGCGCCTGATCCCAGTCGGCCGGCGACTTGAGGTCGAGATGCACATGCTTTCGATTCCGGTGCAGCACCGATCCGCCCGTATCGTCCCACGTCTGTCCGGAATTAGGCGCGCGGGCGATGCGGACGATCTCGCAGCCCAGGTCGGCCAGCAGCATGGCGGCCAGCGGCACGGGGCCAATGGCGTCCAGTTCGACGATACGGACGCCCGTCAGAGGGCCGGTGGTGTGGGTCATCATTCCTCGCACGGAGATCGGGACGCTGGATGCATCCAGCACATCCGCAAAAAACGATCATCCAAAATCGCTCGACATCTGCCAAACGATAGGTTGATAAATCGATTGCAAACTTTCACAAGGCTCGCATGATCGGCGCGTGAAAACGGCGCGCAAAGAGCCACCCCAGGAAGCGACCATGGATTTCGGACACTCAGAAGAACACCGCGCATTCCGCGAAACCGTCAAACGTTGGGTGGATGCTGAAATCCCCAAAAGCTGGGCGCGCGAGCTGGAGAAGGACGAGCACAACTACCCCCACGCCCTGTGGGAGAAGTTCACCGAAGCCGGCTTCCACGGCGTCGGCATCTCCGAGGACTACGACGGTCAGGGCGGCGACGTCCTGATGCAGATGATTCTGGCGCGGGAGCTGGCGCGGTCGCTGGGCGGCCTGGCCTGGATCTGGGGCATCACCTCCTTCGCCGGCTCGAAATCGCTGGGCCTGTACGGCACCGAGGAGCAGAAGGCGAAATACCTGCCGCTTATCGCGACCGGCCAGCTGAAAGCCGCGATCGCTTTCACCGAGCCCGGTGGCGGCACCGACCTTTTGGGCGGCATGACCACTAAGGCCGTCAAGGTCGACGGCGGCTGGAAGATCAGCGGCGAGAAGATTTGGAGCTCATCGGCCCACGTCGCCGACCGCCTGCTCGTCCTGGCCCGCACGACCGAGGCAGGCGAGAAGAAGCATCAGGGCCTCAGCCTGTTCTGGATCGACGCCAGAACCGCCGGGGTCAACATCACCCCCCTGGCCAAGCTGGGCATGCGTTCGATGGGGTCATGCTCCATCCATTTCGAGGACGCCTTCTGCGCCGACGAGGACGTCATGGGGACCCCGGACAAGGCCTGGTACACCCTGCTGCCGACGCTGAACAACGAGCGGATCATGGTCGGCTCGTTCTGCCTTGGCGTCATGGATGGCGTGCTGGAAGACGCCATCGACTACATGAAAGAGCGCAAGGCGTTCGGAAAACCGATCGGCCAGTTTCAGGCGCTGCAGCACTATGTCGCCGACATCGCCACCTGGCGCACGACCACCGAACTGCTGGTCAATTATGCGGCATGGAAGATGACGACCGGTCAGGACTGCGGCCTAGAATCCAACATGGTCAAGCTGGTGGCCTCCGAAAACGCCAATAAGGCGGCCGACCTCGGCATCCAGATTCTTGGCGGAATGGGCTATTCGGCCGAGACCGACATGCAACGCTACTGGCGCGACAGCCGCCTGTGGCGGATCGGGCCGATCACCAACGAAATGGTCCGCAACGGCATCGCCGAGTCCCTCGGCCTGCCCCGTTCCTTCTGACTGATCGGATAGACCATGCGCGCACTGACGCTGACATCCGCCGACGGCCTCGGCGCGGCGAAACTCGACACGGTGGCGACGCCCGAGCCCGGACCGGGACAGGTCCGGGTCGCGCTGAAGGCCGCGGCCCTAAACCATCGCGAACTCTGGATCGCCAAGGGCATGTACCCGGGCATGACCCTGCCCGCGACCATGGGCTGTGACGGGGCGGGCGTTGTCGATGCGGTAGGGGACGGCGTCGACGCCGACCTAATCGGCACGGCCGTGGTCTGCTATCCGGGTTTGAACTGGGGCGACGATCCGCGCTGGCCGGCGCCGGCCTTCGCCTTGCTGGGCATGCCTGGACCTGGGACGGTGGCCGACGCCATCGTTCTGGCGGCCGAGGACGTCTTGCCCAAGCCGGAGCATCTCGACTTCGCCCAAGCCGCCGCCCTGCCGTTGGCCGTGCTGACGGCGTGGCGCGGTCTGGTGACCAAGGCGGAGCTCAAGGCGGGCGAGACGGTGCTGATCACCGGCATCGGCGGCGGCGTGGCGGCGGCGGCCCTGCAACTGGCCGTGGCCATGGGCGCGACCGTCTACGTCACCTCCGGCTCCGACGAGACGATAGCCAAGGCCGTGACGCTGGGAGCGACCGCAGGCTTCAACTACACCGACGAGACGTGGAAGAAGGTGCTGGGCAAGACATCCAGCGGCATCGACGTCGTGTTCGACGGAGCCCCGGCGTCGAGCTATCCGGCCTACGGGCGATCGCTGAACCTCGGGGCGCGGGTCGTGGTCTATGGCTCGACCGGCGGCATGGCCTTCACGGTCAATGCGCCCGAGCTGTTTCTCAAGAACATCCGCATCATCGGCACCAATGTCGGCAATCGCGCCGAGCTGGAGGCCGCGCTCGCATTCGTCGCCGCGAAGGGCATCATCCCCGGCATCGATCGCCGCTTCCCGATCGACCAGGCCGTCGAGGCGCTGCACCATCTCGAGACCGGCCACGCCTTCGGCAAGGTCGTCATCGATATCGCGGACTGATCCATGACCAGCACCCTGTTCGACCTGACCGGCAAACGCGCCCTCGTCACTGGCGGAGCCCAGGGGCTGGGGCGGATGATCGCCGAGGGCCTGCTGAAGGCCGGCGCCAGCGTCGCCATCACCTCCCGCAAGGCCGAGATCGTCGAACAAGCGGCGCAGGATATGCGGGCTCTGGGCGACTGCACCCCTTTCGTCGCCGACCTGTCGACGCCCGAGGCAGCGGTCGATCTGATCAGCGGGTACCGTGCCCATACGGACGGTCTGGACATCCTGATCAACAATGCCGGCAAGACGTGGGGCGAGGCCATCGAGACTTTCCCCGACCGCGCCTGGCCCGGAGTCATGGCCGTCAACGTTCAGACGCCCTTCAAGATGGTGCAGGAACTACTGCCGGAACTGACGGCCAGCGGCGCGAGCGGCGACCCGTCACGCGTGATCAACATCGGCTCGGTGGCCGGCAAGGTTATCGAGCCGCTGCAGGCCTACAGCTATTCAGCATCCAAGGCGGCGATCCATCAGCTCAGCCGCCAGTTGGCGACCGACCTCGCGAGTCGAAACATCACAGTCAACGCCATCCTGCCCGGCTTCTTTCCGACCTCGATGACGGTTCACCTGCGCGACGAGGACGGTTCGCCGAAGGGCGTGCTGGACAACCATATCCCGCTGAAGCGATTGGGCCGCCCGGACGACATCGCCGGGCTGGTGGTGTTCCTGAGTTCGCGCGCAGGCAGCTATGTCACCGGCGCGGAGATCCCGGTCGACGGCGGCATCACGGGTTGTCGCTAGGGCCCGCGACGTCGCCGAACACATCGGCGAAATGCTGGCTGTCCATATATTCCCGCAGCTCGACGATCCGCCCCTCGCGCACGGTGAAGCGCCAGTGATAGCGGTTGGCGTAGGCCTGTCCCGTGACGGCGTTCCGGGCCGAAGATGTAGTCTCGATGGCCACCTGATCTCCGCCTGCCAGCACGCTGTCGAAATCCGGCGTCATAACGAAGTCCGCCAGGGCGGGCGCCAGAATCGCGGAACGCGCCATGCGCTCGCTCTTGCTCAGCCGCCCGGAGATCACCCCTCGCCCCGGCGTCCACCAGACAGAATCGTCGGCCAGTTCGCGCAGCCGCTCGTCGCGCGTCAGTCGGGGCGCCGTCAGGTCCGCGAAGAACCGCAGCACCACCTCGATATTATCGGCGTGATCGGACATGCCTTAACCGATCTTGCGTTCGTCCAGCCCCAGACCCCGGCCGATGATCTCCTTCATGATCTCGGACGTGCCGGCGAAGATTCGGCTGATACGGGCATCGGAATACAGCCGGCTGATGCGGTATTCCTCCATATAGCCAGCCCCGCCGTGCAACTGGACGCAGGCGTCGACCACCCTGCCCTCCAGTTCGGACGAGATCAGCTTGGCGGCGGCCGCGTCGTCCGCCTCCAGCTTCTCCGCATTCAGCAACAGGGTGCACTGGTCGATGAAGGTCTGGGCCGCGTCCAGTTCGGCGCGCAGGCCAGCCAGCACGAAGCGGCTGTTCTGGAAGGCGCCGATCGGCTTTCCAAAGGCACGGCGCTCCTTGACGAACTCCAGGGTGATGTCAAACGCGATCTGGGCTGAGGCCATCGACCCGATCGCCGCCACCAGCCGCTCTCCGGCCAGAAAACGCGACAGGTATTTGAACCCGTGGGTCGCATCGCCCAGCACGTTGTCCTTGGGCACCTTCACGTCGTTGAAGAACAGTTCGGACGTGTCCTGCGCCGCCAGCCCCATCTTCTTCAGGCGCTGACCTCGCTCGAAGCCGGGCATGCCCTCCTCGACCACAAACAGGCCCAGGCCGTGTTTCGAGTTCGGGTCCGACCGCGCCGCAACGATAACCAGATCGGCGATCTGGCCGTTCGAGATATAAGTCTTGGACCCGTTCAATAGCCAATGATCGCCCCGATCCTCGGCCCGCGCGCGCATCCCGGCCAGATCGCTGCCGGCGCCCGGTTCGGTCATGGCGATGGCCAGGATTTTCTCGCCCGAGACGCAGCCCGGCAACCAGCGCGCCTTCTGCTCGTCCGAGCCCAGCCCGGCGATATAGGGCGCCACCAGCGCGGAATGCAGGTTGATGTAGAAGCCGATCTCGCCGTGGGCGATGTTCTCCTCGATGATGATCTGCTCGAAGCGGAAATCATCCAGCGCCAGACCGCCGTACTGCTCATCGGCCCAGGTCAGCAGCAGGCCCTGCGCTCCCGCCTTCCGGTAGATTTCGCGATCCACGAAACCCTGTTCGCGCCAGCGTTCGCCATGCGGCGCGACCTCCTCCTGAAAGAAGCGTCGGGCGCTGTCGCGGAACTGTTCGTGCTCGGGCTCGAAGATCAGGCGGCGCATGCTTGCTCCGTCCTGACGGCGTCATAGAAGCCTTCGTTGCGGACGGCCTTGTCGCGCAGCCAGGGCGAAGGCGCGAACCGTGCGCCATAGGCCTGTGCCAGCCGATCCGCCTCGCGGACGAACTCGGCGATGCCGATGGTGTCGATGTAGCTGATCGTGCCGCCCGTCCAGGCCGGGAAGCCCCAGCCATAGACGGCGCCCAGATCGGCGTCCTGCGGCGTCTCCAGCACACCCTCCTCGATGCACCGCGCAGTCTCCATCGCCTGCACGTAAAGGAAGCGCTTCTTGACGTCCTCCACGTCCCAGCCGGTCTTCTGCGGGAAATGCTCTGCCAGCCCGGTCCACAGGCGTTTCTTGCCGCCTTCCGGATAGTCGTAGAAGCCGCCGCCCGACTTGCGGCTCGCGCGGCCCAGTTCGTCGCGCATCTTGCGCAGGGTCGGCACGCCGCCGGGGACCTGATACTTCGCGCCCTCCTCCTCGATCGTCTGGTCGACGATCTTCAGCGGCAGATCCAGCGTCACCTCGTCCAGAAGGGCCAGAGGTCCAACCGGCAGGCCGACCGCCTTCGCCGCATTCTCGATCACCGTCGGCGGCACGCCGTCGGCCAGCAGGCTCGCGCCCTCGTGGATCAGGGTCTGGAACACCCGGCTGGTGTAGAAGCCGCGACTGTCGTTGACGACGATGGGCGTCTTTCTCAGCTGGGCGATGAAGTCGAGGCTTTTGGCCAGCGTCGCCCTGCTGGTCTGCTGGCCGACGATGACCTCGACCAGTCCCATCCGGTCGACGGGCGAGAAAAAGTGCAGGCCGATGAACTGGTCGGGCCGCGCCGACGCCTCGGCCAGCTGGGTGATCGGCAGGGTCGAGGTGTTGGAGGCGTAGACGGCCGTGGCCGGGATGACAGCCTCGGCCTTGCGCGTCGTCTCGGCCTTGATCGCCGTGTCCTCGAACACCGCCTCGATCACCAGATCGCATCCGTCCAGCAGGGCGAAATCGTCGGTGGCGGTGATGCGGGCGACGATGACGTCGGCGCTGTCCTGGGTCCGTTGCCCCTTCTCGACGGCCTTGCCCAGCACCTTGGTCGAATAGCCCTTGCCCTTCTCCGCCGAGGGGCTGTCGCGGTCGATCAGGACCACGGCGATCCCGGCCTGTGCGGCGACAAGGGCGATCCCAGCGCCCATCATGCCGGCGCCGATGATGCCCAGTTTCTCGACCTTCGACTTCGGCACATCGGCCGGACGGCGCGCACCCTTCTCGGCCGCGGCCTTCGAGATGAAGGTCGTGCGGATGATGTTGCGGGCGACCGGGCTGGTCAGCAGGTTGGCGAAATATTTGCTCTCGATCGACAGGGCCTTATCGAACGGCAGTTGCACGCCCTCGAACACGCACGACAGGATCGCGGCGGCGGCAGGCGTGTTGTAGCCCTTCGCCGCCGTATTGGCCGTGGCCACCGTGAACATCGACGCCGTGTCGGGATTCAACAGCCCGCGCTGTTCGGCGGCGGCATAGCCCTTCACGTCCCATGGCTTGACCGCGCTGGGCGATGTCGCCAGCCAGGCCTTCGCCCGGTCGATCAGTTCGGCGGCGGGCGCGATCTCGTCGACGACTTTCAGCTTCACCGCCTCCGCCGGCTTCACCGCGCGCCCGGACAGCAGCAGATCCAGCGCCGTCTTCACTCCGGCGATCCGCACCAGCCTCTGGGTGCCGCCCGAACCGGGCAACAGGCCGACATTGACTTCCGGCAGGCCGACGACCGCCTTCGGATCATCCGACAGCACGCGATAATGGCAGGCCAGCGCCAGTTCGAACCCGCCGCCCAGCGCCAGCCCGTTCAGCGCCGCGACCCAGGGCTTGCCGCTGGTCTCGATGGCGCGATGCACCGCCGTCGCGCGCTGACTGAATGCGTAGGCTTCCGGCTTCGTCAGCTTGCCGAAGCCGTCGACCAGTTCCTTCAGGTCGGCGCCGGCCATGAAGGCGGGCTTGGCCGAGGTCAGGATCACCCCGGTGACCGCAGCGTCGGCCGTCACCGTCGCGATGGCCTCGGCCATCTCGGCCAGGAATTCGGCCGAGGCCAGGTTCATGGACTCGCCGGCGTTGTCCAGCGTGATGACCGCGACGCCGTCGGCGTCGTTGTTGATCGAGATATGGCGCATGTCGGGCCTCAGACGCGTTCGATGATGGTGGCGGAGCCCAGGCCGTTGCCGGCGCAAAGGGTCACCAGGGCGGTGGACAGGTCGCGGCGTTCCAACTCATCCAGAACCGTGCCCAGGATCATGGCGCCGGACGCGCCCAGCGGATGGCCCATGGCGATGGCGCCCCCGGCGACGTTCAGCGTCTCCGGGTCCATCCCCATGATCTGGCGATAGCGCAGGACGACGCTGGCGAAGGCCTCGTTCAGCTCCCACAGGTCGATGTCGGACCGGTTCATGCCGACGTTCTTCAGGGCCTTGTCGCTGACGGCGGCGGGCGCGGTCAGCATGATGGTCGGTTCCGACCCGATCGAGGCGAAGCCACGGATGCGGGCGCGTGGCTTCAGGCCGGCGGCCTCGCCGAATTCCTTCGAGCCCACCAGAACCGCGCCCGAGCCATCGACGATGCCGGACGAGTTGCCGCCCGTGTGGACGTGGTCCAGCGCCTCGATCTCCGGATAGCGGGCGGCGGCGACGGCGTCGAAACCCATTCCCGCCATGGCCGGAAAGGCCGGCTTCAGCTTGCCCAGGCTTTCGACGGACGTCTCTGGCCGCATGTGTTCGTCGTGGGCCAGCAGCACCTCGCCCATCACATCCGTGACGGGCACGATAGATCCGGCGAAATTGCCCTCGGCCCAGGACTTCGCCGCGCGGCGCTGGCTCTCGGTCGCATAGGTATCGACGTCCTCCCGGCTGAAACCGTCGAGGGTGGCGATCAGGTCGGCGCCGATGCCCTGGGGCGCGAACCAGTTGTTGAAGGCCACGCGCGGATCGGCAGACCAGGCGCCGCTGTCCGCGCCCATGAAGGTGCGGCTCATGCTCTCCACGCCACCGCCGACGCCGGCCTGGGCCATGCCCGACATCACCTGTGCGGTGACGTTGTTCACGGCCTCCAGGCCGGAGGCGCAGAAGCGGTGGATCTGCTGGCCGGCGACCGACTCGGCATAGCCGGCGTTGACCACGGCGGCGCGGGCGATGACGCCTCCCTGCTCGCCCACCGGCTGGGCGCAGCCAATGACAACATCGTCCAGCAACGCCGTGTCCAGCCCGTTGCGATCGCGCAGGGACCGCAACACCTGACTCAGCAGTTCGACCGACGTCACCTCATGCAGAGCGCCGTCGGGACGGCCCTTGCCGCGCGGCGTGCGCACATGGTCGTAGATATAGGCCTCTGCCATGATGTCCCTCGCTTCGGCGCCGCTTACGGGTCGGGCGCTCGCATTTTTACCAACCGAACGGTTGGCAGCTAAATGGCAGGGCGTGTAGGTTGAACGCAAGTCAAAAAGGGAGTGAGCCATGCGCGTCATCGTCACCGGAGCGGCCAGCGGCATCGGCGCCGCCGTCGCCAGAGGTCTGATCGCCGGCCGGGTCATGCCCGGACCGCATCAGGTCCTGCTGGTCGATCGGGACACCGAAGGCCTGGTCCGGATGGCGGCCGAACTGGGTCCCGCGGCGACTTCGTTCGTCGCGGATATCTCGGACCCCGACTGCGGTCAGGCCATCGCCACCATGGCCGTCGAGGCCATGGGCGGAATCGACGCTCTGGCCAGCAATGCAGGCATCATCGCCGGGGCGCCGCTGGCGACCATGGAGGTCGCCGACTTCGACCGGATGATCGCCATCAACACCCGCGCGACCTGGTTGATCGCCAAGGCGCTCTATCCGCATCTGGTCAAGGCGGGTGGCGGATCAATCGTGGCGACGGGTTCGATCTCTGCCAGCCACCCCACCCCACCGCTGGGGGCCTATTCCGCCAGCAAGGCAGCGCTGCTGATGCTGGTGCGCCAGATGGCCAACGAATGGGGACCGGACGGCATCCGCTGCAACACGGTTTCGCCCGGCCCAACCCTGACGCCCATGACCGCCGGTGGTTATGCCGACGACGAGCGGCGGCGCCGACGCGAGGCCGGGCTGCCTCTGCGTCGCCTGGGTGCGTCGGAGGATATCGCCGACGTCATCCTGTTCCTGCTCAGCGACCTTTCGCGCAACGTCACTGGCGTCGACCTCTTGGCGGACGGCGGCTTGTCGACCACCCTGATGACCGCCAGCGGAGCCGGCAGCGGCCAGACAGCAGCAGGCTGACGTCATCATTTTCGACCAAACGGTTGACAAAATATTGTGAGACCGGACAAGACAGGCCGACACATCGAGGCCACCTATGTCCAACGCCCCCGCCTTCCCCCCACCTCCCGACGTCGCCGGGACATCGCTGTCCGGGGACACCCCCTATGTGCTCTCGACCGAGGAAAACGCCGCCCTGTGCCGTTCGACCGGAGTCGAGCCCGACGCCGGCGGCGAGGCCCATCCAATCTACTCCTATATCGCCACTCAGGTGGGGATGGGCGTGACCGTGGCCGGCATGTGCGCGATCTGCGACTTCGACATCGACGAAGGCCCGATGATGGGGTCGTCCTCGGTGACGTTCGAGCGGCCCCTGCTCACCGGCCAACCCTATGTCGTGACCGGCAAGATTCGCTCGCTGACGCGCAAGCCCAGCCGGGCGTTCGGCGTCATGGACCTGCTGGACTACGAATTGAGCCTCAGCCTGCCGGACGGGACGCCCGTCGTGACCTCGCGCAATAGCTGGGCTCTCCCGCGGCGGGAGTTGGCCCAATGATCACCGTCGGAGACGTGCTGCCGCCCTTCCGCATCGCCTCGATCGATCCGGAGGCGATGAAGGTCTGGGCCGTTGCCCTGCACGATCCCAACGCCATCCATCTGGACCGCGCCGCCGTGGCCGCCAAGGGTCTGGGCGATCGGGTCATCAACCAGGGCCCCGCCAACCTGGCCTATATCATCAACATGCTCCGGGCCGCCTTTCCAGCCGCCGTGATCCGCTCGCTGGACATCCGCTATGTCGACAATGTCTTCGAAGGCGACGATGTGACGGCGGGCGGCGCGATCACCGCCATCGAGGGGCAGGAAGCGACCTGCGATATCTGGCTGCGGGCCGCAGAACGAGATCTGGTCATCAAGGGCGTGGC
>Ga0247817_10002117_pt1 | contig 10255 bp, 5 predicted proteins | sample UWRJL212509R1_FD_178010 | JGI IMG/M metagenome (GOLD analysis project Ga0247817, IMG submission 178010) | Plant litter microbial communities from Arlington Agricultural Research Station in Wisconsin, United States - UWRJ-L212-509R-1 | ecosystem: Environmental > Terrestrial > Plant litter >... | reverse complement strand
GCCGCCATCGTGCGCCAGCAGGAGCACGCGGCCCAGCTGCTCGCGCTCGACCCGTCCATGGTGTTTCCCGTGTCGGCCCACAAGGGCCTCGTGGCGAAGATCCACAACGACGCCGCGCTGCTCGCGCGCAGCCGCCTCGGCGCGCTCGAAACGGCGCTGTTCCAGGAACTGATCCCGGCCAAGAAAGACATCATCCGCAAACGCCTCGGCGCCGACCTGCAAACGCTGAGCGCGGCCCAGCATGCGATGCTGGCCGCGCGGCTGCGCGGCGTGATCGAGCAGCTGCACGAACTGAAAAGCCTGCGCGGCAAGAACCAGAGCGTGATCGCGCACATGATGCGCCGCATCGACGTCGAGAAGAAGGAATTCGACAGCAGCCTGTTCAAGCTGCAGGCGACACGCGCCGTGTTTACGCGCCTGTCGACGGAGCTCTACACGAGCCTGGGCATGGACATCCTGCGCGACCACGTGCTCGGCGTGCGCGACGCGATGGACCGCAGCCGCTTTTCCACGGGCATGCGCGAAGCCGTGCGCATCTTCTTCGAACACGTGCGCCACGACTTGCAGCAGTCGGAAGCGAAGACCGTCGAAATCCGCGACATGATGGAAGTGATGTACCGTAAATTTTCGACCGAGCACGGGCTGTCGCTCGCGCTGCCGATGACGTTTTCGCTCGATAAGTACCGCGACGAGATCCGCGCGATCGAAGCCGTCTACGACAAGCAGTTCGGCACCGTGACGCTGCTCACGACGAGCCGCGTGGTGCTGATCGAGCGCTTCTTCGATTCGATCGCCTCGTCCGTCAAGCGCAGCTTCAAGGCCGCCAATGCCGATGCGGAAGCGTGGCTCAAGGTGATCATGGCGCCGCTCGAAGCGCAGATCCGCCAGCACAAGGAACAGCTGAAGCACCGGCTGTCGTCGATCCAGCGCATCCACGACGCCACGGACAGCCTCGAACAGAAGATCGATGCGTTCGAGCGCAGCCACGCGGAACTCGAAAAACAGAAGGCGCGCCTGACGGAGCTGGCCGGTAACATCAGCATCGCCATCCACGCGGAATTCGTCGCGCTCGACGCGGCCGCCTGAGCGGTTCTTGATCACGACTATCACAGGAAGCAGAAACGGCATGAGCAGTAGCAGCATTCGCAGCATGAACACGGGCAGCACACACGAGGAACTGGCCGACCCCGATTTTTCCGCCACCGTCATCGCCTGGCAGCGCACGCACGGGCGCCATGCGCTGCCGTGGCAAAACACGCGCGACGCCTACCTCGTGTGGCTGTCCGAAATCATGCTCCAGCAAACCCAGGTGACGGCCGTGCTCGGGTATTACGCGCGCTTCCTCGCGCGCTTTCCCACGCTGCGCGAGCTGGCCGCCGCCCCCGTCGAAGACGTGATGGCGCAATGGGCGGGACTCGGCTACTACACGCGCGCGCGCAACCTGCACAAGTGCGCGCAAGCCGTCGTCGCGCAATACGACGGCGTGTTCCCGTCGGACCCGGCGCTGCTGGCCGAACTGCCCGGCATCGGCCGCTCGACGGCCGCCGCCATCGCCGCATTCTCGAGCGGCACGCGGGCCGCGATCATGGACGGCAACGTCAAGCGCGTGTTCGCGCGCGTGTTCGGCATCGACGCCTTCCCCGGCGAAAAAAAGGTCGAGCAGGCGATGTGGCGGCGCGCCGAAGCGCTGCTGCCCGAGACGGGCATCGAAGCGTACACGCAAGGCTTGATGGACATGGGCGCCACGCTGTGCACGCGCAGCAGTCCCGCATGCGCGCGCTGCCCGATGCAGGCGCGCTGCGTGGCCTACGCGACGGACCGCGTCAAGGAACTGCCCGTGCGCAAGCCGAAGAAGGCGAGCCCGGAAAAGCATGCGACGCTGCTCGTCGTCGCCGACGGCGGCCAGGTGCTGCTCGAACAGCGTCCCGCCACGGGCATCTGGGGCGGCATGCTGTCGCTGCCCGAACTCGACGGCCACGTGGCCGCTGCCGATGCAACCGGTCCGGCCAGCGATGCGGCGATCGGCCTGGCCGTGGCGCCGTTCGGCGCAGCCGAATCGCAGGAACGGCTGACGGGCATCGTGCACGTGTTCACGCACTACAAGCTGCACATCGCGCCCGTGCTCGTCACGCTCGCGCAGCGCCGGCCGTTCGCGGCCGAAGCGCGCTACGTCTGGCTCGAGCGCGACAAGCTGGCCGACGCCGCGCTGCCGGCGCCCGTCAAGAAACTGCTGCTGGACTTGTTCGAGACGCCGGCGCAGGCGCGCATGTTTTAAGCTGAAGTTTTAAGCTGAAGTTTTGAGCTGAAAACCCGCGCGCGCAGGCCGTTACAGCTGTTCGAGCGAGAACAGCTTGCGGTGTTCGCGGATCGCGTAGCGGTCCGTCATGCCGGCGATGTAATCGGCGATCTTGCGCGCCTGCGCCGTGACGTCGCCGTCCGCGCACTGGTAATCGGGCGGCAGCAGCACGGGGTCGGCCATGAACGCGCGGTACAGGTCGTCGATGATGCGGCTGGCCTTGCCGCGCATGCGGTTGACCTGATAGTGGCGGTACAGGTTGGCCCGCAAGAACCGTTTGAGTTCCGTCGCGTCGCGCCGCATGGCATCCGAAAAGCGGATCAGCGGCGGGCCGTTGCGCACGTCGTCGATGTGGCGCGGTGCGGCGTCCGCGAGCAGCGCGCCCGACGTCGCGAGCAGGTCGTCGGCCAGCGCCGTGATCAGGCGGCGCAGGGTTTCGTAGATGGCGCGCCGTCCCGTCAGGCCCGGATGGGCATCCTGCACGTCGCGCCACAGGCGCGCGAAGAAATCGACCTGTTCGAGCTGCGCAATCGTGATCAGGCCCGAACGCAGGCCATCGTCGATGTCGTGGCTGTTATAGGCGATTTCATCGGCCAGATTCGTCAGCTGCGCTTCGAGCGACGGCTGGGTGCGGTCGATGAAGCGCTGCGCCACGGGGCCGAGCAGGCGCGCATTGGCGAGCGAGCAGTGCTTGAGGATGCCTTCGCGCGTTTCGAACATCAGGTTCAGGCCGTCGAACGCGCCGTACTGCTGTTCGAGTTCGTCGACCACGCGCAAGCTTTGCAGATTGTGTTCGAAGCCGCCATGCTCGTGCATGCACGCGTTGAGCACGTCCTGGCCCACATGGCCGAACGGCGTGTGGCCGAGGTCGTGCGCGAGCGCGACGGCTTCCACGAGGTCTTCGTTCAGGCGCAGGTTGCGCGCGAGCGAGCGGCCGATCTGCGCCACTTCGAGGCTGTGCGTGAGGCGCGTGCGGAACAGGTCGCCTTCGTGGTTGAGGAAGACCTGGGTCTTGTATTCGAGCCGGCGGAACGCCGTCGAATGGATGATGCGGTCGCGGTCGCGCTGGAACTGGCTGCGCGATGCATGCGGGGTTTCCGCGTAGCGGCGGCCGGCGCCGCCATCGGAATGGGCGGCGTACGGCGCGAGTCGGTCGTCGAAGGTCATGGACGCATTCTAGCGCGCCCCGTCACGCGGCCGGCGCGACGCAGGCAGCGAGCGTTTCGAGCAGCAGTTCGTGCGGCGCGTGCGTGATGGACGGACTGCCGAGCGGCTTGAGCAGGATGAACTTGATCGCGCCGCCTTCGTTCTTCTTGTCCACTTCCATCAGTTCGAGCCAGCGCGCGGTGCCGAGGTCGGGCGCCGTCACGGGCAGGCCGGCCGCGGCCACGAGCGCACGCACGCGCGCCACGTCGGCTGCGTCGATGAAGCCCATGCGCTGCGACAGGTCGGCCGCCATGACCATGCCGCAACCGACGGCTTCGCCGTGCAGCCAGTGGCCGTAGCCCATGCCCGCTTCGATCGCGTGGCCGAACGTGTGGCCGAAATTGAGGATCGCGCGCAGGCCGCCTTCGCGCTCGTCCTGGCGCACGACGTCGGACTTGATTTCGCACGAACGGGCGATCGCATAGGCGAGCGCGCCCTTGTCGCGCGCGACGAGGCGGCCGATGTTCGCTTCGATCCAGTCGAAGAACGCGGCGTCGATGATGGCGCCGTGCTTGATCACTTCGGCCAGGCCGGCCGCCAGTTCGCGCGCCGGCAGGCTGGCCAGCGTCGACGTATCGGCGATCACGGCGCGCGGCTGGTAAAACGCGCCGATCATGTTCTTGCCGAGCGGGTGGTTGATGCCCGTCTTGCCGCCGACGGACGAGTCGACTTGCGCGAGCAGCGTCGTCGGCACCTGGATGAAGTCGATGCCGCGCATATAGCTGGCGGCCGCGTAACCGGTCAGGTCGCCGATCACGCCGCCGCCGAGCGCCACGAGCGTCGTCTTGCGGTCGGCCTTGGCGGCCAGCAGCGTGTCGAAGATCTGCATCAGGCTCGCCCAGTTCTTGAACTCTTCGCCGTCCGGCAGCACGATCTCCATCACTTCCTTGCCTTGCGCGGCCAGGCCGGCGCGCAGCGCCGCCAGATACAGCGGGGCGACCGTGGTGTTGGTGACGATGGCGACCTTGGGGCCGGCGATGTGGCGCGCGAGCAGCGCGCCGTCGGCCAGCAGTGCCGGGCCGATGGAAATGGGGTAGCTGCGTTCGCCGAGGTCGACGTTGAGCAGCATCGTGGAAAGTTCTGTCATCGATGGTTCCGCTTGCGTGGCGCAGTGCGGCGAAGCCTGGCATGCCAGGCTGTCGAGCTGCGTCAAAATGGTGTGAACCATCGATTGTACGTTAGGACGGCCCGTATCGATGACGATATCGGCCACCTCTTCGTACAGCGACTCGCGCTGCTGCGTCAATTCTTCGAGTTTTTTACGGGGATCGGCCGTCTGCAGCAACGGCCGGTTCTTGTCGTGCGCCGTGCGCGCGAGGATGCTGTTGACGCTGGCGCGCAGGTAAATCACGGTGCCGCGCTCGGCCAGCAGCGCGCGGTTGTCGGCGCTCAGAATGGCGCCGCCGCCCGTGGCCAGCACGATGCCGTCCTGCGACGTGAGGTCGCGGATGACTTCGGCCTCGCGGCGGCGGAAGCTCTGCTCGCCCTCGATCTCGAAGATCCACGGGATCGAGGCGCCCGTGCGGGCTTCGATCTCGTGGTCCGAATCGATGAAACGCAAGCCGAGCTTGCGGGCCAGGATGCGGCCTATCGTCGTCTTGCCCGCACCCATGAGCCCTACCAAAAACACATTCTGCATTGCTTACCCAGTTAACTTAATCGGTACGCCGGCATGCGCTCTCGTCGCGCACGGTGACGCCCGCCGCATTGGTGACCGTCACGCCCGTGCCGTATGGGCTACGCAGGCCAGGCGGCGTCACGGCAATGTCGGTGAAGTCCGAGCTCAGGCCGGGCAGGCGGATGATACCGGAATACAGCGATTCCGTGCCCGAAACCTGGCCGCGCACGGTCAGGCGCACGTCGAGCCAGTTGGCGCGGTCGCGTGCATACGTGAGCGACACGATGGCCTGGCCGCGCGTGTCCGTCGTCACGGACGGCGTCACCGTCACGGGGATGCCCGGGTCGAGCACGCCGTTGTTGTTGAGGTCTTCACCGCCGCTGAGCTGGCCGTCCTCGTCCTTGTCTTCGTTGGCGCAGGCGAACGGGGCGAAGCGGCTGTCCGTCGAATACGCCCATGGGCCGGTCGTGCCGTTGAACACGAGCTGGCCCTTGTAGTACGAGGTCGGACGCACGGACGCCGTCAGCTGCACGTTCGGCACGGGCGCGCCGGACAAGTCGGTGACGAACACCGTGTAATCGACCTGGTAGGTCGACGAATTCGGCGTGAGCAGCACGGAACCGGTACCGGCGCTGATGAAGCCGGCGCGGCGCGCCACCGTCAGCTTGGCGCTGTTCGTCGCGGCCACGCCCTGGACCTGGGCACGGATTTCCACGCCGTTCAACTGGCTTTCCGTGGTACCGGCGATATAGGCGACGGAAGCGGAACCGTCGCTGCCCGTGGTCAGCACGGACGGCTGGCTCAGCGCGCCGCCGCTCGGATCGGTGACGATCGAGAAGTTGACGGTGGCGTTCTTGACGAGGTTGTTCTGCGTCGTGCCGTCGCGCACGATTGCGCGGATCGTCGATTGCTGCGACGTCGAGCCGGCCGTATTGACGCCGATCACGGCAGGCGACGCCTGCACGTTGACATTGGCGCTGGCCAGCAGCGGCGCGACGAATTCGACGGTGCCCTGCACCGTCACGCCCGATGCCGACGAGGTGGCGTTGAGCGTGGCCAGACCGGGATTCTGTGCGCGCACATAGGCCGTCGCATTGCCGGCCGCGTCGAGCGCGAGCGGCGTCGTCAAGCGGGTGTTATTGGTGCAGGCCGTCAGCGTGGCGTAGATGTCGCCGCGCGAGCTGCTCAGCGTGACCGTGCCCGTTTGCGGCACGCCGCCCGTGTCGCTGTGGATGGCCACGAGCTGGCACGTGTTGATCGTCGTCGTGCTGACGACGGCGCCGGACGCGTTGACGGCGTTGACGTTGAAGTTCGACGAGCTGATCGCCAGCGTGGCGCCGGCCGCTTCGCCGCCGGCCCGCACGCTGATCGTGTCGCTGCCCGTGCCGATGGCCGTGGCCGTGTAGACGAGCACGAGCTGGCCGGCCGCATCGGTGACGGCGGCGCCGCCGTTCTTGACGCGGATCTGGTTGGCGCCCGAGCTGAACGTGACGGGCGTGTTGGTCAGCGCATTGCCCGACGAATCGACGACCTTGACCGTGATATCCGTGCTGGCGCCCACGTTGATGCTGCTGCTCGCATTGACTTGCACGCGGTTGCCGCTGACGTTGATCGTGGCCGTGGCCGTGCGTGCGCCGACGACCGTGGCCGTGACGACGATCGGACGCGAGGTCGGGTCGCCGCCCGTGCCGAGCAGCGCCGTGACGACGCCCTTGGCGTCCGTCACGAGCGAAGCTGGCGTGAGCAGGCCGGAATTGGCCGACAGGTTCACGCGGATGCCCGGCACGACGTTGCTGGCCGAATCCTTGACTTCGGCCGTCAGCGTCACTTCCGTGCCCGCGGCGCCGGCCGACGCCAGCTGCGGCGAACTGGCGCGCAGCGTCAGCACCGGTACGGCCGTGACGACGTTGATCTTGACTTCGGCCGACGTGACGGTGCCGACGTTGGCCGTGACCGTGATCGTGCGCGTGCTCGCGTCGCCCTTGACGTTGAGTTTTTCCGTGACGGCGCCATTGCTGTCCGTCACGCGCACGGTATTGCTGATGTTGCCGGAACTGGCCTTGAAGCTGACCGTCTCGCCGGGCAGCACGTTGTTGTTGGCATCCTTGACGATGGCCGTCAGCGACACTTCCGTGCCGTCCACGCCCGACGAATCGATGGTGGCTGCGCTGGCCGTCAGCACGACGGAAGCGACCTTGGTGGTCGGCGTCGAACCGCCGCCGTTGACGGCGCCGGGGTTGCCGCCGCCACCGCCGCACGCGGCCAGCAAGCTGGCGCAAGCGATCCACGCGAGACTAAGCTTGATAATTTTCATGAGGCTCTTCCGAATAAACATTAAAAAATAACGCTAAAAAACGCTGTCCGTCCCATTATCGGGTCGAGAGACGTTCGGCGACAATCTTTGGAGTAATAAATACCAACAATTCCGTCTTGTCATTGGTCCGGCTCGTATTACGGAACAGGTAGCCGAGCACGGGCACGTCGCCGAGCACCGGCACCTTGCTCACGGAATTGCGTTCGACTTGCTGGTAGATACCGCCGAGCACGACCGTGCCGCCGTTCTCGACCATGACCTGCGTCTTCACGTGCTTGGTGTCGATCGCGAAGCCGGCCCGCGTTTCCTGGCCGATGCTGTCCTTGTTGACGTCGACGTCGATGACGACGTTGCCGTCCGGCGTGATCTGCGGCGTCACTTCGAGCCGCAGGTTGGCCTTGCGGAACACGATCGACGTCGCGCCGCTGCTCGTGGCCACCTGGTACGGCAGCTCGAGACCCTGTTCGATCGTCGCGATCGACTTGTCGGCCGTGACGACGCGGGGGCTCGAAATGATCTTGCCCGTGCCGTCCGCTTCGAGCGCCGACAGTTCGAGGTTGAGGAAGCGGTTGGCGGCCGACGAGAACAGGCTCACGGCCAGGTTGCCGGCGGCCAGGCCGTTGATCGGCGCGGCCGGCAAGTTCAGGAATTGCGTGTTGGCGAAGTCGTTGGCGCCGTCCGTCAGCTTGACCTGGCCCGTGGTCTGGCCGATGCCCGTCAGGTTGCCGCCGATGCCGATGCGCGTGTTGCCGTTGCCGATCTGGTAGCCGGAATCGCCGCCCCGTATCGTGCGCAGGTCGGCGAAGCCGAGCTTGGCGCCGAGGTTGCGCGTAAACGAATCGCTCGCTTCGACGATGCGCGCTTCGATCAGCACCTGTTTCGAGGCGATGTCCGTTTTCTGGATCAGCTTGCGGATATCGTCGAGCTTGGACGCGATGTCCGTCACGAACAGCTGGTTCGTGCGCGGCTCGATGATGGCGCTGCCCCGTTTCGACAGTACGCGGTTCTTGACGTCGGACGTGCCGTCGAGGCCGAACACGTTCTTGAACGAATCGGCCTTCTGGTAATTGAGCTGGAAGATTTCCGACTTCAGCGGTTCGAGGTCGGCGATCTGCGCGCGCTGCTCGAGTTCGAGCTTTTCCTTGGTCAGCAATTCTTCCTTCGGCGCGATCCACAGCACGGAACCGTTCTTGCGCATGTCGAGGCCCTTGGCCTGCAGCACGACATCGAGCGCCTGGTCCCACGGCACTTCCTTCAGGCGCAGCGTCAGGTTGCCGCTCACGCTATCGCTCGTGATGATGTTCAGGCCCGAAATGTCGGCGATCGCCTGCAGCGCCGCGCGCACTTCCACGTTCTGGAAATTGAACGACAGCTTTTCGCCGCGGTAGCCTTGCGTGCCCTGGGTCAGCTTGTTCGGGTCTTCCTTGATCGGCTTGATGTCGACGACGAGCTGGGTGTCGCTCTGGTAGACGCTCTGTTCCCACAAGCCTTTCGCTTCGATGTTCATGCGCACGTTGTCGCCCTGGGGCACCGTGGTGATCAGCGACACGGGCGTGCCGAAGTCGCCGACGTCGAGCCGGCGGCGCAGCGTTTCGGGCAAGCCCGTCTTGAGGAAATCGATGACGACGCCGGCGCTCGTCTGGCGCACGTCGACGGCCACCTGGCTGTTCGGCAGATCGACGACGACACGGCCTTCGCCGTTGGCGCCGCGGCGGAAATCCATGTCGCGCAGCAGTTGACGGCCCGGTGGCGGCGCCGGCTGGGCGGCCGCCACGGGCAAGCCGCTCGCATTGACGGCCGTGGCCAGCCCGCCCGAACCGTCGACGGTCAGGATGATGGCCTTGCCGTCGATGGCGGCCGCGTAATTGAGGCTGCGCTTGAGGTTGAGCACGAGGCGCGACCGTTCGCCGGCCTGCACCACGTTTACGCTGCGCAGGTCGCCGAGGTTCAGGTCGAGCGCCGTCTTGCCCGTGGCGTTGACGGTGGCGCCGAAGTCGAGCGCGATGCGGGGCGGATTCGTGATCGTGAAGCCGATCGGCAGCTTGTCGGGCGCGTCGCGCATCTCGACCTTGACGATCACGTTCGAGCCCTGCTGGTTGGCCGTGATCGATTCGATCGCGTTGCCGGCCTGGGCTTGCGCGAGCGCGGGAGCGAGGGCCGGCGCAAGCGCGAACGCCAGCGCGGCGCCGGCGCGGCGGACGGCGCGGACCAGCGACGGTCCGGTCAGGGCGTGCATCGATGGGCTCATTGCGTACTCTCCTTACTTTCCTGCAACTCCAACTTCGATATGCGCTCGACCCAGTCGCCGGCCGCATCCTGGACGATTTCCCTGACGCTGATCGCCTCTTCGCTCACGCTCGTGATCAGGCCGAAGTTCTGGCCCACGTGCTGCCCAGGCTTGACCTGGTACACGGATTTGTCTATCTGTAACAGCGCGTAGATCACATTGGCCTTTTGCAGGGTGCCCACCATCTTGACGGTATCGAGCGGGAAGCTTTCGAGGAATTCCTTGCGGCGCCCCGTATCGGGTTTGAGGCCGCCGCCACCGCTCGTCTTGGCCAGTTCGGCCAGCAGCTTGTTCTGGCTGAACGGATCGACTTCGGCCTGCGATGCATAGGCGAACGGAATGAAGGTCTTCGGCTCGACGAGAGGCGGCACGGCCACCTTCGCTTGCGCATCGACGCTTTTCATCCATTGCCGCACTTCCTGGACGTCGCTGTCGCCGCAGCCGGCCAGCGCCAGCAGCGCACAGGCGGCGACGACGCGCGCGCCGCGCCGGAGAGTCGCAATCACGGGCTCGTTCATTTTTTCGCCGCCTTCT
>Ga0247817_10002112_pt1 | contig 10270 bp, 7 predicted proteins | sample UWRJL212509R1_FD_178010 | JGI IMG/M metagenome (GOLD analysis project Ga0247817, IMG submission 178010) | Plant litter microbial communities from Arlington Agricultural Research Station in Wisconsin, United States - UWRJ-L212-509R-1 | ecosystem: Environmental > Terrestrial > Plant litter >... | reverse complement strand
AACGAACCTATCTGGGAATTTGCTCCGGTCGCCACCAATTTTATCATGTTTGCTCCCGATAACGGAAAACCAATCAATCACAATAAAAGAACCGAAGTACAAATCGTTTACAACGATGATGCCGTCTATGTTGCGGCTAAAATGTATGATGATGAGCCTGCAAAAATCCTTAAAGAGATTACCCAGCGCGATAATTTTGGTACCGCAGAGCATTTTGGTGTTTTTCTCAATGGCTTCAACGACAGCCAGCAGGATTTTCGGTTTTTTGTCAGCTCTGCCGGTGTACAGATTGATTGCATCTTTACCAATCAGGACGGCCAGGATTTGACATGGGATGCCATTTGGGACAGCAAAGTAGCCCTTACCGACTTCGGATGGGTTGTAGAAATGAAAATTCCTTATGCGGCATTACGGTTTTCAAAAGAGAAACAGCAAACCTGGGGCGTCAATTTCTATCGTGAACTGCGCCGCGACCGCCAGGACTACACCTGGAATTACATCGATTCGAAAATAGACAATGAAAGCGCGCAATCGGGAATCTTGGAAGGTATTGATAATATTGACACGCCTACCCGACTTTTTTTTATTCCCTATTCTTCGTTCTACCTGAATTCCAACAGGGATCAAAAAACCCGTGGTGAACTTAAAGGCGGTCTTGATATTAAATACGGAATTACGGACGCTTTTACGCTCGACGCCATCCTGATTCCTGATTTCGGACAGACGAAATTCGATAATGTAGAACTCAATCTGAGTCCGTTTGAACAACAATTCAGCGAAAACCGGCCATTTTTTACCGAAGGAACTGATTTATTCAATAAAGGAAACCTTTTTTATTCCAGACGGATTGGACAAAGTCCTTCTATCGGAATTGCTTCTGACGAAACGATAGAGGAATTTCCAAATTCCATCAAGCTTATCAATGCACTTAAAGTTTCCGGAAGGACAAAAGACGGTTTGGGCATTGGTGTCCTGAATGCCATTACCGAAAAGACGAGTGTAACTATCCAAAACACCACTAATAATACAGTGAGAAGAACCGTTCTTGAACCATTATCCAATTACAATGTTGTGGTACTCGACCAGCGTTTCCGTAAAAACTCTTCGGTTTCGTTTGTTAATACGAATGTTTCAAGAAATGGAAGTTTCAGGGATGCCAATGTTACCGCGGCATTGTTTGATTTGAATACCAAAACCAATACCTATAACTTAAATGGTAATTTCAAATACAGTTACCTCAACGAAAATCCCAACGTAAGAACCGGATACAACACTTCCCTCAACTTTGGCGAAACCAGCGGTAAATACCGTTACAGTTTCGGCGGGCAATACGTTTCAAAAGATTATGACAGTAATGACCTCGGTATCAATTTTTTAACCCATTTTCACGCACTGTATACCAATGCGAATTACCGGATCCTAAATCCTACCAAAACCTTTAATACTTTTATGCTTTCGCTCAACGGTTATTCCGAATTTGACAACCGAACCGGACGCATTCAGGCTGGTACAATCAGCGTCGGATTGGATTCCAACAGCAAAAAAAATGACTATTATGGCGCAGTCATTACGGCACGGCCAATTGAAATTTATGATTTCTATGAACCCCGCACTGTTAACGAAACGCAGTATGTTATCGCTCCGGAGTATATCGAATCTAAATTCTACTTTTCACAGAATTACAACCGGAAATTTGCAATCGATTTCAATACTATTTTTGCTGCTTTTAATGAAAAAGACAGGATCAATTACGGGTTCACATTTGTCCCAAGATACCGTTTCGACGACCATTTCTCTCTCATTTACACTTTCAATTACCTGCGCCAGAATAACAATACCGGCTTCATAGACAATTTCGATGGAGACAGCAATCCGCTTACCGACAATTCCATCATTTTTGCTCGCCGCAACAGGATTACCTACACCAATACGCTGCAAGGAAAATACGCAATCAACAATAAGATGAATTTAAATCTTTCTGTCCGTTACTACTGGTCTTACGCAAAAAATCACGATATTCTTGAATTGCAAAATGATGGCCGGTTAACTGATAATTTAAGTTATTCTGCCAATCAAAATTCCAATTTCAATACCTGGAATTTTGACCTTTCCTACAATTGGTGGTTTGCGCCCGGAAGCCAGATTTCTGTGTTGTATCGCAACAGTTCCTTTGTGCTTGAAAAAGATTTTACCAGTAATTTTGACCGGAACTTCTACAAAGCCATAGATAATGAAAACCTCAACCACATTTTTTCTGTAAGCATCCGCTATTTTATCGATTACAATTCCCTCAAAAATTAGTTTTAATTTGTAAATTTGAAGCTGTTCCCGCTATCCGCTGCAATCTTTGCTTTTTAAAGAAAAAAGCAAAGGATTTCCGCTGCTATCGGGGCTAAAAAACATCCTGCAAACCATGAACAAAAAAGTAATCCTGATGATTCTCGACGGCTGGGGAAAATCTCCCGACCCAAAAGTTTCTGCCATAGACAACGCGAATGTTCCTTTCATCAATTCGCTTTATAAAAAATACGCCAGCGCGCAATTAAGAACAGACGGCCTCAATGTTGGCCTTCCTGACGGACAAATGGGCAATAGTGAAGTCGGACACATGAATCTCGGTGCCGGACGCATCATTTACCAGGATTTGGTTCGCATCAACCTTGCGGTTGAAAATAAAACTTTTAACAAAGAAAAAGCCATTTCAGAAGCATTCCATTATGCGAAAGAATATGATAAGGAAGTCCATTTCCTCGGACTCGTTTCTAACGGCGGCGTGCATTCCCACATCAACCACCTCAAAGGCCTTGTCGACGCGGCTCATGATTACGGATTGGAAAAAGTTTTTATCCATGCGTTTACCGATGGACGCGATGTCGATCCTAAATCAGGCACCGGCTTTATCGGAGACATCGTCGATCACATCAAAGGCACATCAGTAAAACTGGCAACTATAATTGGCCGCTATTATTCCATGGACCGCGACAAACGCTGGGAAAGGGTAAAATTATCTTACGATTTACTGGTACATGGTACAGGCACACATTCTAAAGATGCCGTAGAAAGCATCCGTGAAAATTACAGCAAAAATATTACCGACGAATTCATTCCGCCGATCGTAATGACCAACGACAATGATGAACCCATTGCAACCATCAAAGAAGGCGATGTGGTCATTTTCTTTAATTTCCGCACCGATCGTGGCCGGGAACTCACAGAAGTGCTTTCGCAAAAAGACCATCTGGATCTCAACATGCACAAAATGAATCTGTATTATGTAACAATGACGAATTATGACGATACGTTCCACAACATCTATCGTATTTTCGACAAAGACAACATTACGGAAACATTGGGCGAAGTTTTGGAAAAAAACAATAAGAAGCAAATCCGCATCGCCGAAACTGAGAAATACCCGCACGTCACGTTTTTCTTTTCCGGCGGACGTGAAGAGCCTTTTGAAGGCGAAACAAGAATTCTACGCAATTCGCCCAAAGTGGCCACATACGATTTACAGCCCGAAATGAGTGCTTACGAACTGGCGGATGCTTTAGTTCCCGAACTTGAAAAAGAAGAAGTTGATTTTGTCTGCCTTAATTTTGCCAATGGCGACATGGTTGGACACACAGGCGTTTTTGAAGCCGCAATAAAAGCGTGTGAAGCTGTTGATGCCTGCGTTGAAAAAGTAATCACGGCCGCATTGGCACATAACTATACAACAATAGTAATTGCCGATCACGGAAACTGCGAAACAATGATCAATCCTGATGGAAGTCCGAACACGGCACACACCACCAATCCCGTTCCTATCATTTTAGTCGACAAAGAACTTCATGAAATACATGACGGCGTACTCGGTGACATTGCTCCGACAATCTTAGAATTGATGGGTATTGAAAAGCCCGAAGCCATGACCAGACATTCGCTTTTATAATTTTACACCATTGTTTTGAAGTTTTTATTTCCTATTTTATTCTTATTCAGTTTCGGCTTATCGCAGGGACAAAACCGGCTGACCGACCATAATAGTATCGGTTGGTTTGCCTACAACGGAACTTTTACCGTTTCTGAACGTTTTAGCCTGCACACAGAATACCAGTGGCGCCGGGACGATTATGTCAAAAATTGGCAACAGGGTTTACTCCGCGTAGGGGTGAATTACAAACTAACACCAGAAACGCTTGTCAGGATTGGATATGCGTGGGCAGAAACTTATCCATCCGGAGATATTCCCATCAACAGCTACGGCAAAACATTCACTGAACACCGTGCTTTTGAAATGGTTCAACTCTCTAATACAATTGAAAAACTCAATATCAGTCACCGTTTTATGCTGGAGCAACGCTGGATTGGCCGTTATTCTTCTGCCGCACTTGATTCAGAAGACAGTTTTGTTTTCAGCAACAGGCTGCGTTATATGCTGCGGCTGCAACTTCCGGTTTACAAGCAATTGTATGTTGCGGCTTATGATGAGATTTTCTGTGGATTTGGGAAAAATATCGGAGAAAATATATTTGACCAAAATCGATTCGGTGCTTTAGCCGGATACCAATTCAGCAAAAATGTGCGTATCGAAGGAGGTTATCTGAATCAGATCGTACAACTTGGACGGGAAATTGGCGGAAAGAATGCTTTTCAAAAGAACAGCGGATTTATTGTTTCGGGGATTTTTAATTTCGACCTGCAAAAAGCCAAAATGACGACTAATTAATTCCGTTTAGAAGTTATCGGTTTAAATTCTTACTTTTGCGGATTCAAAAACGGAACATTATGATTATTTCCAAAACAAGAGAAGAAATTGAGCTGATGCGTGAAAGCGCATTGATCGTTTCTAAAACTTTAGGAATGATTGCCGGCGAGATCAAACCCGGCGTAACTACATTACATCTCGATAAACTTGCTGAAGAATTCATCAGGGATCATGGCGCGGTACCCAGTTTTCTCGGACTATATGGTTTCCCGAATTCACTTTGTATGAGTCCGAACGCGCAAATCGTTCACGGCTTACCCATTGACAAGCCATTGGAAGACGGCGATGTAATTTCAGTAGATTGCGGTGCATTTAAAAATGGCTATCATGGCGATCATGCTTATTCTTTTGAAATTGGCGACGTTGCTCCGGAAACCAAAAAACTACTCAAAGTCACCAAAGAATCTTTATATGTTGGCATCCGCGAATTTAAAGCCGGAAACCGTGTGGAAGATGTTGGAAACGCCATTCAGAAATACAATGAAGCGCATGGTTATTCTGTTGTTCGCGAATTGGTCGGACACGGTTTGGGGCAGAAAATGCATGAAGATCCCGAAATGCCCAATTATGGAAAACGCGGCCGCGGAAAGTTGTTCGTTGAAGGCATGGTTGTAGCGATTGAGCCAATGATCAACATGGGCACACGTAACATCCGGCAATTGAAAGACGGCTGGACTATTTTAACGGCAGACGGAAAACCTTCGGCACATTTCGAGCACGATGTTGCTCTTGTTGATGGAAAGCCGGAATTGCTTTCGACATTTGCTTACATCTATAAAGCACTCGGCATTAAAAGCAATGAAGAAGATGAATTTAGAAAAGTTCCTTTGGTGGTTTAATTACAAGAGGTTTCTTCACTCGTTCTTCGTCAATCACATACACCGTTATGAAAAAAATATTCAAATTCATACTCAATACCATTCCGCGGCCATTGCTGATCCGTTTAAGCTATGTCGTGCGGCCGGTTTTGGCGTTGTTATTAAAAGGAAACCAATTTACTGATCCTATTGACGGCAAAAGTTTCCGGATGTTTTTACCTTATGGCTACGGAAATCAGCGCAATAATGTGCTTTCTCCAAGTACACTTTCGCTTGAAAGGCACAGACTTTTGTGGTTGTACTTAAAAAATGAAACCGATTTTTTTACAGCACCAAAAAAAGTTCTGCATTTTGCTCCGGAACAGGCATTTTATAAACTGTTCCGAAATCAGAAAAACCTGGATTACACAACAACTGATCTCTTTTCGCCTTTGGCAGATGTAAAGGCTGATATTTGCAACCTGCCATTTGAAGATAATTCTTATGATGTCATTTTATGCAACCATGTTTTAGAGCATATTCCGGATGATACCAAAGCCATGCAGGAATTGTATCGGGTTTTAAAACCTGGCGGAATGGGGATTTTCCAGATTCCGCAGGACTTGTCGAGAGCAGTTACTTTCTCCGATGACTCCATTACTGATGCGAAGGAAAGAGCCGCTATATTCGGACAATACGATCATGTCCGGATTTACGGTTGGGATTATTTTGATAAATTGCGAAGCATCGGATTTAAAGTAATTGAAGAAGATTACACCTCAAAAATTGATACTTCGCTTGTCGCAAAATATTGTCTTGCCCAAGGCGAAATCATTCCGGTTTGTTATAAATAACCAAAGCCTTTTTGAATTTCAACCCTGTTTTCTATAAACATAATTTGTTATATTTACCATTCAGAAAATAAAACTCATTATGCGCAATTCGTTTATTCTTCGGTTCTTCCTGTTTTTTATTGTTTCATTTACTTCGGCTCAGGCTGAAAAAGAGGTTATTCCGCCATACAATATCAGGACAGTGACTTTTGTACAAAATGGGCAGAATATTATTCCGTTAATCAAATTAGGAGATTCTTTCCAGCTTCAATTTGATGATTTATTTGGTAATGAGGCCAACTACTATTATGTGTTTACGCATTGTGATTATGACTGGAAACCATCACAATTGGTAAAAAGCGAATATCTGAGAGGTTTTGATGACCAGCGCATTCAGGATTACACCAATTCTTTTAACGCATTGCAGCTTTACTCCCATTATAAAATACAATTCCCAAATAAAAATACTTCATTACTCGTTAGCGGCAATTATATGCTCAAAATCCTAAATGAGGACAAAGAGGTTGTGTTTTCCAGAAAATTTATTGTGTATGAAGATATCGTGTCGGTGCCAATGCAAATAAAAAGGGCTCGAAATGTAAAAGATGTTAACTTCAAGCAGAACCTGGACTTTTCAATCAAATCTCCGAATCTGTTGTTTCAAAGTCCGCTGACGAATGTAAAGGTATTGCTGCTTAAAAATGGCCAGATCAATTCGGGCATTACCAATATCAAACCAATGTACACGATTGGCAATGACCTCATATACAAATATGATGTTGAAACGCAATTTTGGGGTGGTAATGAATACCGGTTTTTTGAAAACAAAGACATCCGTGCGGCGAATAATAATGTTGGAAAAGTAGATTCTAATGGCGGCATTTACAATTCCCATTTATATACCGACAATGCACGCGGCGGAACACAGTACAGTTACAATCCCGACATCAACGGAAATTTTCTCATCAAAAACATCAATGCAGAAAATAACGAGGTTGAAGCCGATTATGCCTGGGTATTTTTTAGTCTTTCCGCGCCTTCTTATTATGGAAAAGGTGATATTTATGTCAATGGCATGTTTAACAACTACGCGTTGGGTGCAGAAAACAAAATGGACTACAATAAAGACAAAGGCATTTACGAAAAGGCCATTATGATCAAACAGGGCTTTACCAATTACCAATATGTAATTGCTGACAAAACCGGCAGGATTGATAATGAAAATGCTATTGACGGCAACTTTTACCAAACCGAAAGCAATTTTTTTACGTTAGTTTATTATAGGGAGAACAACCAGCGTTATGACCGTGTTATTGGTAAAGGTTTAGCCAGTTCAGTAGACATTATCAATTAGAAAATTTAACTTTAAAAAAACAGCTGAAATTCTAAATTTCGTAAATTTGACATTATTAAAATAAAAGTATCATGGTTTCTCAAATAACAAGAGGCATAAAGATTTCGGTCCTGACGACTTTTGAAGGTACATACTTCAAAAATCACAAGATCCATTTTGCTTTTAGTTATGAAATTACGATTGAAAACCATAGTAAAGATTCGGTTCAGCTAACTTCCAGACACTGGGAAATTTACGATTCGCTTAATGAGATTGAATTGGTTGACGGCGAAGGTGTCATCGGAAAAAAACCGGTATTGAAACCCGGAGAATCCCATTCATACAATTCCGGCTGCCTGCTTTCTTCTCCATTTGGAGCGATGCGCGGCTACTTTAATATGATCAATTTTACTACGGCTAAAAGTTTCCGGGTAATTGTTCCTTCCTTCCGCCTTAGCGCACCTTTTGCTTTGAATTAATTTCCTGAAACAAGAATCACTTCGTTTTCAGTAATGGCATACACCAAATCATTTTCTGTCGGACTCATATAATAATTGCCTGTAAATTCGCCAAAAGCAGGCAAAATCATTTGATCTTCCTTTTGAAAAAAACAAGGCAATTTTAATGATTGTTTTCCGAGTCCTCTCAAAAAAATTCCTGGATGGATGTGTCCGCAGAAATTAAAAAAACCTTCCGTTGTTGTCGGATGGTGCGTCAACAGGAAATTATCAATAAGAAGTTCCGAACAGGTTTTTATATTAAGATCAGTATATTTTCGCTTGTCAATAATATCATGATTCCCTTCTACCAAAATAATCTCCGATGTGTTTTCCCGGATCCATTTTACAAACAACTCCCATTCGGTGTTGAGTTTGCTATGAAATAAATCGCCAAGAAAGATAACCCTTGCGGGCTGAAATGCTTCACATACATCATTCAGCCGGGAGAAATTCTCCAAAACTGCATTATTGGGTATTGCGATGCCATGTTTCCTGAAATGCGCTACTTTTCCCAAATGTACATCCGAAATTAGCAACGTATTTTTTGCCTCCCAAAAAACAGCTCCGCTTTGGTGCAATATAAAAATCTCCTCGTTGATATTAATTGTAAGTGTCATGGCTTTTAATTTTTCATGTAGGCAGCTGTCATTTTCCTGATACGTTCTGCCAATGTTTCACTGCTTAATTTTTCCCGCAGCCTGTCGGTAATGATCGGAAAACTGAATGGTGTAGGTTTTTGGCATGCTTTCCAAACCAATTCCTGATTATTGATGCGTTCCAAAGCCTGAATGAGACGGCCTTCTTCCAACTGGTGTTCAAATGTTTCCCGATAAGCCTGTTGCAGCAATAAATTATCGGGTTCATAATCGCGAAAAACTTCAAATATTAGTTGCGAACCGCTTTGCAGGTGTTTGGTCTTAATCTGTTTTCCTGGCATTCCTGTAAAGACCAATCCTGTGATAATTGCGATATCGCGGAATTTTCGCCTTGCCATCTCTGTCGCATTGAGGCTTTTCTGTAAATCATGGTGCAGATACTCAGTAGTAAATAAATTATTATCAAAAACCGCCTGCATGTCAATCTCGGCATCAGATAAAAGTTCGAAACCATAATCATTATAAGCCAATGAAAAAGTAATTGGCGACAACAGACTGATCCTATAAGCCATTATACTGGCCAATGCCTCGTGTACGAACCTGCCTTCAAACGGATAAAAAACCGCATGAAATCCCTCTCTTGTCTTAAACGTTTCAATCAGGAATTGGCCTTCGTCGGGCACAATACTTTCTTTGCGTTGCCTTTTGAAAAGTGGCGCCAAGGCTTTCAATTCGACCGTCAGGTTATCGGTATTGGCGGCATACAATTCCCGGCGCAGCAATTCGCTCATCTGTGCCGACAATGTCATCCTTCCACCCATCCAGCTCACCGTGCGCGATTGCTTTTTGGGATCGGCTTTTCGTACCAATACCTGCATATTTTTAACCCTGAATAATTCAAGTTTCCTGCCTCCAAAAGTAAATGTATCGCCGGGTTTGAGTTTTGAGATGAACCATTCTTCAATAGTACCGATATATCCTCCGCTTAAAAATTTCACGTTGAGTACCGCATCACCTACTATGGTACCAATTTGCATCCGGTGACGCATAGCAATCATGCGGCTATTAATTTTATAACAGCCATTTTCATCAATTTCAACTTTCTTGAATTCGTCGTACACTTGCAGGCTTTGGCTCCCGTTGGTGATAAAATGCAATATCCAGTTCCAGTGCTCTTTTGAAATCGATTGGTAGCAAAACGTCTGTCGGATTTCTTTAAAGATCTGGTCTGGCAGAAATCCGTCTGAAACTGCGAGTGTATTAAGATATTGCACAAGCACATCCCAACTGTCCAGGTATGGAATTCGTTCTTCCACTTCAGTAGATGCAACCGCTTTTTGCAATGCCGATGCTTCAATAAGTTCCATCGCATGCGTGGCAAGAAAATAAATCACACTTTCTTTTCCTGGCTGATGGCCACTTCTTCCGGCTCTTTGCAGAAATCGAGCGACACCTTTTGGTCCG